>Ga0075017_100001447_pt1 | contig 14489 bp, 10 predicted proteins | sample AleBraG_ABR_2012_FD_71475 | JGI IMG/M metagenome (GOLD analysis project Ga0075017, IMG submission 71475) | Freshwater sediment microbial communities in response to fracking from Pennsylvania, USA - Alex Branch Run_MetaG_ABR_2012 | ecosystem: Environmental > Aquatic > Freshwater > Creek >... | reverse complement strand
CAAGGAAATCGCCGCCCTGTCGACCACGCAGGTGGCGACGATCGGGCCGGCCCTCACCACCGCGCAGATCGCGGCGCTGACCACGGCGCAGGTTCCGGGCCTGACCACCGCCGTGCTCGCTTCCTTGAGCAATGGACAGCTCGATGCGATTTCCGCCAAGGACGTACCGTCGCTGACCACGCTGCAGGTGGGGGCGCTGGTCACGAGCCAAGTGCAGGGCCTGACCACGGGCCAGATCGCGGCGCTGACCTACCAGCAGGTGAGCGCGCTGGCGCTGGAATTCACGACCGGCCAGGTCGCCGCCCTGACCACGGCGCAGGCGCAGGGCCTGACGGCCGCGGTGCTGGCGAGCCTGAGCACGGGCCAGTTGAATGCGATCACGAGCAAGGAAATCGCCGCCCTGTCGACCGCGCAGGTGGCCGACATCGGTGCCGGCCTGACCACGGCGCAGATCGGTGCCCTGACCACGGCGCAGGTTCCGGGCCTGACCACGGCGGTGCTCGCTTCCCTGAGCAACGGACAGCTCGATGCGATTTCCGCCAAGGACGTACCGTCGCTGACCACGCTGCAGGTGGGGGCGCTGGTCACGAGCCAGGTGCAGGGTCTGACGACGGGCCAGGTGGCGGCGCTCACGACCGCGCAGGTCGCCGTGCTGATGTCCATGCTGGCCACCACGCAGGTTCCGTATCTGACGAACCTGTAAGCCTGCAGGCCGACCCTGCGGCCGACCGGCGCAAAGCGCGCGCCGGCGGCCGTTCGCTGCAGCGCTGAGCGGACGATGCCCAGTGGCGGCTCCAACGCCGTTGCGATTAAACTGCCGCGTCGCGACACGGCGAAGAATCCTGTGGATAGCTGACCCCATGACGATTCCGGCAGGGCGACTGGATACTCTTCTCAAGCAGATCAATGGCGGGCGCGCCGCCAAAGCCCTCCCCGAAATCGATCGTCTCCTCGAGCGCCAACCCGGGCATGCCGCCGTCCTGGCACTCAGGGCCGAGGCCCTGCGCCTGACGGGGCGACTGGACGAGGCGACTGCAGCGTATCGGCAGGCGGGTGAGCGGGGCGCCGGCGCACGCAACTGGCTGGTGGCCGGTGTACTGCTGGCCGCCGAGCGCAAGACCGATGAAGCCGTCAGCTGCCTGCGCCATGCACTGGCGGAGTCGCCCGACGACCCGGTGGTGCTCGACTCGCTGGTCACGACGCTGTTCAACGCCAATCGCTGTGCGGAGGCGGTCGAGTATGCGCGGCGCCAGCTGGCGATCGGCACGCACACCCGCTACATGGCGAACGCCGCGCTGCTGCTGCAGAACAATGACCTGTACGAGGAATCGGCCAACGCGCTGAAGAAAGTCGTCGCGCTGGCGCCTGGCGATGCCACCGCCATTGGGGCAGCGCTCGGTCCGGCGCGTTTTACCTGCGAGTGGGACTGGATCGAGTCGCTGCAGCAGAAGATCGGCGCCTGGTACGATGCCGGGGATTACGCCGCGCCGCAGGAATACCCGCTGACGCACCTGACCTGGTGCACCGACGAGGCGCGCAACCTCGAGGTCACGCGGGCCTATGCCGTGAGGACCGTACCCCGGGTCGAAGCTCTGGCGAGCGCGTCGGCCCGGCCGCGGAACCCGAGGATCCGCGTGGGCTACCTGTCCTGCGACTTCCGCAATCACGCCACCATGCACCTGATGGCGGGCGTGTTCGAGGCGCACCGGCGCGATCGCTTTGAAGTGTTCGCATACGACTACAGCGCCCACGACATTTCCGACTACCGGCAGCGCTTCGTGGATGCGGTGGAGCACCTGGTGCCGATCCATTCACTGAGCGACCGGCAGGCCGCCGAACGCATCGCTGCGGACCAGCTGGACATCCTGTTCGATCTGAAGGTGTACACCGGCGGCTGCCGGCCCGGGATCCTGGCGTACCGCCCGGCGCCGCTGCAGGCGGCCTACCTCGGCTTTCCCGGCAGCGCCGCCCATGACGACATCGACTACATCGTGTCCGACCGCTGCGTGACCCCGGACAGCAGCGCGCCGCACTACACCGAGAAATTCTGCCGCCTGCCGCACACCTACCAGTGCAACGACCGCCGACGCTTTGTCCCGGCGGCGGCGGGGACCCGGGCCATGCACGGCCTGCCGGAGGGCCGCGTGGTGTATGGGGCCTTCAATCAGTCCTACAAGATTGATCGCACCAGCTTCTCCGTCTGGATGCGCATCCTGACTGAGGTCCCCGGGAGCGTGCTATGGCTGCTCGGCCAGAATGCGTCGGCGATCGAGAACCTGACGCGCTATGCGCGGCAGGCCGGGGTGGATCCGGGCCGGCTGATCTTCGCGCCATTCGCCAGCCCGCGCGAGCATCTCACCCGCCTGCAGCTGGCGGACGCGATCCTCGATACCCTGGTGTGCAACGGCCACACGACGACATCGGATGCGCTCTGGGCCGGCGTTCCGGTCGTCACGGCGCAAGGGAAACACTTTGCCTCGCGCGTGAGCCAGAGCCTGCTGAACGCGATCGCGCTGCCCGAGCTGGTCGGGGCGGATCATGAAGACATGGTGCGCATCGCGCAGCGCATCGGCAGCGACGCCGCCTACCGGACCGCCCTGCGTCGCAAGGTGGCCGACCAGCGCCTGCAGGCACCGATGTTCGATACAGCGCGTTTCACCCGTGATTTCGAATCGGCCATTGAAATGATGGTCGAACAGCGGCGCAGCGGCGCGCCGCTCACGCACATCGACGTGCCGGACGCCGGACCCATGGAACCGGCCCGCGCGCCGGCGCCGGCGCCCGGCCAGTCCCTGGCCGGTGCTCCTGCGGCCGGTGCCGCCGCGACCGTGCTGCAGACTGCGTATCCGGGCTGCCCGTTGTGCGGGGGTACCAGCGTCACGCTGGGCTTCGCAGACTGCAGCGCGCACGGGCTGTGGCATGAGCCGCTGCCGCGTGCCATCGAATGGATGCGCTGCCCCAGCTGCGCACACGTGCACAGCCGCCACTACTGGACCGACGCGGGACTGAGCGAGGTGTTTCGAAATGCCAATGCCGGCCAGCTGGCCGATTCCTCGGCGGGCCTCGGTGCCAAGCGGGCGATCTGGGCGCCGGTGGTGGACAAGGTGGTGGCATTGCTGGGTGGCTATGGCGCGATCATGAAGCGTGCCAGCCGGCCGCTGTGGGTGGATGCGGGGTGCGGCGACGGCGCGCTGGTCATGACCGCCGCCGACTATGGATTTGCCGCGGTGGGCCTCGACAGCCGTGCGGAGACCGTGGCGCGGATTCAGGGGCTGGGGTTCGATGCGCTGCAGGCGGATTTCATGCAGCTGAAATTCGAGGTGGTGCCGGACGTGCTGTCGATGATGGACGTTCTGGAGCATCTGCCCTTTCCGCGCGCCGCCCTGCGCAAGGCGGCCGAGGTGCTGCCGCCCGGCGGCGTGATCGTCATCAGCCTGCCGGATCTGGGTTCCTCGAGCTGGAAACTCATGGATGCGGAAAAGCTCAATCCCTACTGGATGGAGCTCGAGCATCATCACAACTTCAGCCGTGAACGCCTGGTCGCATTGCTGGAGGACAGTGGCTTTGAGATCGCGGATTTCGCGATCCCGAACCGCTACAAGGCCCAGCTGGAGCTGTACGCGGTCCGCCGATAACGTTCACCGGGGCACCGTGCGCGCCGCAGCGCGGCCTGCCGTGGCCTGTGCGCGGCTGATGATGTAGGCGCGGATCGCATCGATCTGCGCGGCGCTGAAGTCCTCCCCGAATCCCACCATGCCGCCGCCGCTCAGGATCCCATCGCGCACAATGCGCGCCCAGGCGGCCTCGTCGGACAGCGCAGCGGAGTAGCGCAGATCCGGAAGCATGCCGGCGCTCATGCCGCCGAAGCCGTGGCATGCGAAGCAGGTGCGGTGGTAGGCGATGCGGCCGGTTTCAATCGTCTTCGCGTCCGCGAACTGAGGCGGCGGCTGCAACCTCCGCACCGCCGGGGCGGCTGCGGGCGGCAGTGTTGCGGTGCCGCCCAGCGCGAAGGTCAGGACACGGCTGCGGTTGACGCGTGGCCCCGAAGCGCTCCATTCCATCGGGCCGCTGCCCAGTCCGGCAGCTCCGCCGAACCCGGCGACGACGGTCACGTACTGGCGGCCGTCGCGCGCCCAGCTCACCGGCGCCGCGCTGATCGCCGATTGCGCATTGAAGGACCACAGCCTCGCGCCGCCGGCCGCATCATAGGCACTGAAATTTCCATCCTCGTCGCCCTGAAAGACGAGCCCGCCCGCCGTCGACAGCACGCCACCGTTCCAGCTGCCCGGCAGCGCTGCGCGCCACGCCGCGCGCTGCCGCACGGGGTCCCAGGCCAGCAGATAGCCCTTCATGGCATGCCGGGCCTGCGCCATCAGCGCCGGATCGTCCGGCAGCCGGATGACACTGAGGTCGAGCCCGACGTTCATGCCCTTGGGCAGCGGCTGGAAATGGCGATCGAGCATATAGGCCATGCCGGACTCGATGACGGGTATGTAGACCAGTCCGGTAGCCGGATTGAATGCCATGGGCTGCCAGTCGTGGGCTCCGGTGGCGCCGGGAAACCCCATCCACAGGCGGCCGGTCCGCGAGTAGTCGGAGTCGGGATTCACGATGGGCCGCCCCGTGCGCGCATCGACGCCGCTGGCCCAGTTCACCTTCGCGTAGGCCTGCGCCGAAAGCAGTTGCCCGGATTCGCGGTCGAGCACGTAGAAGAATCCATTCTTGGGCGCATGCAGCAGGACCTTGCGCTGGCGGCCGCCGATGGGCAGGTCGGCAAGGATCATGTGCTGCGTCGAGGTGTAGTCCCACTGGTCGCCGGGCGTCTCCTGGTAGTGCCAGACATAGGCACCGCTCTCGGGGCGCAGCGCCACCACCGAGCCGACCAGGAGGTTGTCGTTGTTGCCCGATGGCTTCGGGCTGCGCAATTCGCGCGCATAGTAGCCCGCGTTGCCGACCCCGATGTAGAGCAGATCGAGATCGGGATCGTAGGCCATCGAATCCCATACCGTCCCGCCCCCGCCACCGCGGGTGCGGGCCCAGCTGTCCGCAGACCAGGTGGCGGCCATGCGTGTCATGATCGGATCCGATGCGGCGCCGTCCGGATGACCCGGTTCGCCCGGCACGGTGTAGAAGCGCCAGTCCAGTGCACCGGTCGCGGCATCGTAGGCACTGACATAGCCGCGCACGTCGTATTCGGCGCCGCCATTGCCGATGATCACGCGACCCTTGATGATGCGCGGTGCGCCGGTGATCGTGTATCCCTTCGATGGATCCACGGTGAGCGTGGACCAGACCGGCCGGCCGGACTTCGCGTCGATCGCGATCAGGCGCCCATCGAGCGTGCCGACATAGATCTTCCCGGCCCAGTAGGCGGCGCCGCGATTGACCACGTCGCAGCAGGCATTGACCGCCGCAGCACCGGGCACCTGGGGATCGAATTGCCACAGCAGCCGTCCGCTCACGGCGTCGAAGGCCTGCACCTTCGACCAGGCACTGGTCGTGTACATCACGCCGTCCACGACCAGCGGTGTCGACTCCTGGCCGCGATGGGTATCGAGGTCAAAAGACCACACCAGCCCGAGCTGCGGCACATTGGCGCGCGTCAGTTGCTTCAGCGGGCTGTGCCGCGTTTCCTGATAATTGCGGCCGTGGCTGAGCCAGTTGCCGGGTTCCGCGTCGGCGGCGGTGATTCGGGCACCCGTGTCCGCCGGTGCCGACGGATGAGCGCAGCTGGCCAGCAGCGCCCACAGTCCCGTGAGCGTGCACAGCGTCAGTCGGCGCTTGAATGACACGGCGGCGGACGCCTCAATAGTGATTGCGCCGACATCGTGATTGCGCCGATCAACCGGCCGGGAACGGCATGACCGGTTCCCTGAGGCCCATGAGCTCGGTGACGTCGTCGCAGACGAAGGGATTGAACTCGCGCTCGAACCCGAAGGTCGAACCCCGTCCATGGCCCGGTGTGAACCGCATGGCCTGGCCGTAGGGCCACAGGCGCTCCACGATCGAGCGGATCAGCTGCCCGCGGTCGCCGTAGCTGCTCTCGGTGGCGCCGATCGATCCGGGAAACAGGACATCGCCGACCCAGGCGTGATTCGAGGCGCGGTCGACGTAGACGACATGACCGGGCGTATGGCCCGGGCAGTGACGAACCTCGAGGCGGACGTCGCCCACCTGGAGGCGGGCATCGTCCTCGAGCCACTGCACCGCGTCGGTCCAGTCTTCGAGCCTGCCCGGCAGCCGCTCGAGCAGAAAGCGATCGCCGCGCTGAGGGCCGAAGATCGGCACGCCGCAGAGTGCGGCCAGTTCGGCCGCGCCACCGGCATGGTCCGCATGGCCATGGGTCAGCAGGATGCCCTCGATGGCCAGGTCGCGCCGCGCCGCTTCGGCCCGCACATGCCCGAGGTCTCCGCCCGGATCCATCACGACGGCCCGATGCGTGACGGGGCACCAGATGAGCGAGCAATTCTGCCGGTAGACCGTCACCGGTATGGCGCAGGTCTGGGCGGGGGCACCCCGGTCCACCTGCACCCCGGCGTCGGCCGATTCCGCCTGCATATCAGGAGTCCTTGAGGTAGCGCCGCCCCAGCACCGACAGTTGCAGTTCCGTGGCGCCCGCCCAGATCCTCTGCAGGCGTGCCGCCGTAAACATCTGTGCGATGGGATGGTCTTCCATCCAGGCATACCCTCCCCACAGCTGCACGCAGGCATCCATCACGCGGCCTTCCATTTCGGGCAGCCAGATCTTCAGCATGGCGCCGTCGGCGGGCGTGAAGCTCCGATCCCGGTACCTGACCAGCAGGCTGTCGATGAAAGCGCGCCCGACGGCCAGGTCGGTTTCGATATTCGCCAGCCGGAACTGCGTGTTCTGCAGATCGATCAGGCGCTGCCCGAACATCCTGCGCGTACGCGCATGCTCCAGCGTCATCTCAAAGGCCGTGCGGGCGGCTGCCCAGGAGCGCGAAGCGATGTGAAAGCGGTCCAGCGTGATCGACGAATCGAACATCGTAAATGCGTTGCCCTCCTGTCCCACCAGGTTGCCGGCCGGTATCCGCACGTCGTCGAAGAACAGCTCCGCGGTATCGCCGCCCTTGTAGCCGAGGGTGGCGTGCTTGTGGCGCCTCAGGCCGGGCGTGTTGCCGGGCACGATGAACGTGCTCATGCCGCGCGTGCGGGCCGCCGCATCCGTCTTGGCGATCACGTAGATCAGGTCCGCCTTGCTGCCATTGGAGATGAAGCACTTGGCGCCGTTGATCACGTAGCCGTCGCCGTCACGCCGCGCCGTCGTGCTGATCGCCCCGGCATCGCTGCCCGCTCCGGGCTCGGTCAGCGCCAGCGCCTGGATCACTTGCCCCCTGAGAATCCGCGGGAACCATTCGCGTTTCTGGGCCTCGCTGCCATGATCGATCAGGATCACCGTGGCCATGTCGGAGGTGAGGTTCGCGCCGACCACCGCGCCTTCCTTGAGGCGGCCCAGTTCCTCGGCGATGATCACGATCGAAAGCCGTTCCAGTCCCGGGCCCCCGTACTCGGCCGGAATCGCCGCCCCGACCAGACCCAGTGCGCCGGCAGCCTGCCAGTAGGCGCGCAGATCCGCATCGTCGCCAAACATGCCCTTGCGCCGCGGCAGTTCCCGTTCCAGGAATTTGCGGACGGTGTCGCGGAACATGGCCAGTTCTTCGCCGAAGATGTCCATGAATCAAATCCTTGTGACCCGCTCAGTGTGCGGCGTGTCGTGCCTGCCGCACTGCGCAGCGAGCGCCAACGCCGCTGCCCGCCCGGCGTCAGCCCGCCAGGGACGCCATGTCGATCGTGAACCGGTACCTGACGTCGCTCCTGAGCATGCGCTCATAGGCTTCGTTGATCTTCTGGATGGCGATGATCTCCACGTCGGCACCGAGATTGTTCGCCGCACAGAAGTCGAGCATTTCCTGGGTTTCAGCGATGCCTCCGATTGCCGAGCCTGCGAAATGGCGCCGCTGCATGATGAGCGGGAAGACGGAGATCGGCAGCGGGTGTTCCGGTGCGCCGACCTGGACCATGGTCGCGTCGCGCTTGAGCAGATTGAAGTAGGGGGCCAGGTCGTGCGCGGCGGCCACGGTGTCGATCATGAGATCGAACGACGAGGCGTGCTGCGCCATCTGCGCGGCGTCCTTCGAAATGACGACGCTATCGGCGCCGAGCCGCCTGCCGTCCGCAACCTTGGAGGCGGAGGTGGTGAACAGCACCGTGTGGGCACCCATCGCGTGCGCGAGTTTCACGCCCATGTGGCCGAGACCGCCCAGGCCGATGATCCCCACCTTCCGGCCCGGTCCGGCTTTCCAGTGGCGCAACGGCGAGTACATGGTGATGCCGGCGCACAGCAGCGGCGCGGCCGCAGCCAGCGCCATGCCCGCAGGGATGCGCAGCACGTAGGACTGATCGACCACGATGCCGTCGGAATAGCCGCCAAACGTGGGACCGCCGATGACTTTTTCGGTGCTGCCGTAGGTTCCGGTCATCCCCACCTCGCAATACTGCTCCAGGCCTTCCTTGCAGGCCGCGCAGGTCCGGCAGGAGTCGACGATACAACCGACGCCCACCTGGTCGCCGACCCTGAATCGGCGCACCTGCGCGCCGACGGCGGTGACCCTGCCGACGATCTCGTGGCCGGGCACGGCCGGGTAGACGGTGAAGTGCCATTCATTGCGCGCGAAATGCAGGTCTGAATGGCAGACCCCGCAATACAGGATCTGGATCCTGACATCGTCGGCACCGACGTCGCGCCGTTGGAACGAGAGTTTCGACAGCGCCCGGTCCGCCGCGGTCGTTCCAAAGCCTGTGCATTCGAGCATGGTGAATTCCTTCCGGTGAATGTCCGATCCTACCCTAACGCCGATCCCTTAACGCCGGTCCGCGTCCTCGCGGATCAGATCCGCGGCGCGCCAGGCCATCGCCATGGCCGGTGCATTGGTATTGCCCGAGATGGTGGTGGGCATCACGGAGCAGTCCACGACGCGCAGGCCGCTGACGCCGCGCACGCGCAGGCGCGTGTCGACGACCGCCTGCGGATCGTCGGCCGAACCCATGCGGCAGGTACCCGTCGCATGGTAACCCGACTGTCCGGAGCGACGCAGGGACGCGATGATGTCCGCGTCGCTCTGCACCCGGGGCCCGGGAAAGGTCTCCGCCGCGATGTAGGGCTGCAGTGGCGGCTGCTCGGCGAGCCGGCGGATCAGGCGTATCGCGTCGATGGCGGTGCGCCGGTCATTGGCGGTGGCCAGGTAATTGGGGCGGATCATCGGGGTCAGGGCCGGATCGGCGGAGCGGATCATGACCGAGCCCCGGCTTTCCGGCCGCGTGGGGTACACGAGGACGTTCGCGCCATGGAATCTGTCAAAGGTGGTTTTCGAATCCCAGCTGCTCATGTCGAGCGAATACGGAGCGGCGTGGATCTGCAGATCGGGCCGGTCCAGATCGGGCCGTGATTTCAGGAAGCCATTGATCTCCGCGGCGCCTGCGGCCATCAGGCCCTTGTGGGTCAGCAGGTAGCGCAGCACGTTCTTCAGCAGCCGCCAGCCGGAGAATTCGAAGTTATAGGACAGCGGCCGGGAGAGGCGGTAGTTCATCCAGGCGCACCAGTGCTCGCGCAGGTTTTCGCCCACGCCGGGCAGATCGGCGACCACGGCGATGCCGTGCGACTGCAGCAGCGCGGCCGGGCCGATGCCGGACAGCTGCAGGATCTGCGGTGACTGCAGCGTGCCGCCGCACAGGATGACTTCGCGGGCCGCGCTGAAGCGCCTGGGGTGGCCGCCGTCCTTGAAATCCGCGCAGTCCACGCCGACCGCGCGCTGTTGGTCGAACAGCACGCCGTGCACACGCGTGTCGGTGATCACCCGCAGGTTGGCCCGCGAGCGCGCCGGCTTCAGGAAGGTCAGCGCCGCGCTTTGCCGGCGGCCGTGCTTGATGTTGCGGCACATGTAGCCCACGCCGAACTGATCGGGGCGATTCTGGTCGTCGTGCTGCGGAATGCCCAGGCAGCCGGCGGCGGCAATGACGGCGTCGCTGACCGGGTGGCGGTCCGGATGGCGCGTGATCCGCACCGGGCCGCCGACGCCGCGGACCCCATCATCGCCCATCTCGTGGTCTTCGAGCGCCCGGAACGCCGGACCCATCTGCGTCCAGCCCCAGCCCTGCAGTCCGAGCGACTGCTCCCAGCCGTCGAAGTCCTGCTGCTGGCCGCGCACCCAAGTCATGCCGTTGATGCTGCTGGAGCCGCCGAGCATCCGGCCACGCGCCCATTTTTCCCTGCGAAAGCCATTGCCTTCCACGGCTTCGGTTTCGTACTGCCAGGAGTGCTGCGGATCGTGCACCAGGGCGCCGAAACCCTTGGGCATCGAAATCAGCAGGCTGCGGTCCTCGGGACCGGCTTCGATCAGCAGTACGCGACGACTGGGATCTTCGCTGAGACGGGCGGCCAGCACCGATCCGGCCGAACCTGCGCCCACCACAATGTAATCGTAGGTGTCGTTCATGATTCCTTCAGGTGCCGGTCAAAGCGGGCGCGTGCTGCAGCGATGGCCTGGTGATTGGCGTAGGCCCATTGCCCCAGGGCGGCGATGGGCTGCCGCAGTGAATCCCCGAGCGACGTCAGGGCGTAGTCGACGTGCGGCGGCACGGCGGCCCGGACCGTCCGCGTGACCAGTCCGTCGCGCTCCAGCCCGCGCAATGTCAAGGTCAGCATGCGCTGCGAAATCCCGCCGATGAGGCGTTTCATTTCATTGAACCGGCACGGCCCGTGGCCCAGCAGCATGACCACCAGGACACCCCACTTGTCACCGACGCGCGCGAGGATTTCAGCCGCTGGCCGGCAGTCCTGTGCCAGGCCGGCCGATCCGCGCCGCCGCAGCTGCGCAACCAGCGACGCGGAGTCGAGGGGCGGGGCGGTCACAGGCCTGTGCCTCGGTATCCGTCCCGTACCTTCTTGCCCTTTCATGCTCCGGTCACTAATGTAGCCTCAGTTACTAATTTATACCGGAACGCATGAATACTTCCAAGGCTTACGCCGAACGCTTTGCAGCCTACCGGAGCTGTTTCGGCGAGCGTTTCGAGGCGATCGAGATCGATCCCAGCGAAGCGCAGCCTTACCCGGGCATGAAGCCGCATTCAGTGCTCACCATCAATCTGCGCGACGATGATCCGGCCGGCGCCACCAAGCGCGCCGAGCGGCGCGTCATCGATTTCTTCCGGCAACGGCTGCTGACCCGTCCGGATTGAGCCTGCGCGGGCACGCGTGCCTGCGTGGACAGTCCTGGGCTATTCTTGTCCCTGAAGGGGGATGTACCCATGCCACTGCAGATGCCGGCGCGGCCCCAGGACCTGTCCACCGCCTATGTCAACGAGCTGGTCGGCGAGCTGCGGCCGGGCGTGACCGTGGAATCGGCGGTGATCACCGGCATCAGGAGCTACGGGGACGCTGACAACGCCACTTCCGTGTCGACGTCCGCGCAGGTGAAACTGGATGTCCGCTACGGCGGGGTCGGGCACGCGTCCCTGCCCCGCAAGCTGCTCGCCAAGGTCTCGTTCCCGGACGACTTGGGCAGCAGCAATCCCATTCTCGACGCCGAATTCGACAACGAAGTCTCGTTCTACAACCGCCTGCGGCCCGAACTGGCGATCGAGACGCCGCTCGGCCTGGGCGGGCGCTATGACCCGGACAGCCGGCGCTTCGTGCTGCTGATGGAGGACCTGGGGCCGCGCGCGCCGCACATCAACTCGATGATGGACGAGGACAATGTGGCCGCCGTGGAGGCCATCCTGGATACCTTGGCACGTCTGCACGCGCATTATTGGGAGACGCCGCGCTTCAGGTCGGATCTCGCGTGGGTACAGAACCAGGTCGAAGGCCAGCTCGAGACCCTGTTCTGCGGCCTGCTGCGCGAGCACATCGCCAAGGAACTCAGGCGCGAGAAATTCAAGGACGAGATGGTGCAGGAGGTGCGCGGCAGCGAGGCGCAGCTGTTCGCGGGCATGCGCGCGCTCAAACGCCACCAGGCCACGCTGCCGCAGACCGTCCTGCACGGGGACGCCCACTTTGCCAACACCTATGTGCTGCCCGACGGCACCGGGGGCGTACTCGACTGGCAGGTCAGCGCGCGCGGCTTCCTGATGCACGACATCGGGTATTTCCTGCCAACGGCGCTGTCCGTCGACATGCGCCGCCGCAAGGAGCGCGAGCTGCTGGCCTACTACCGTGACCGGCTCTGCAGCCACGGCGTCCAGGCTGCACCGGATCTGGAGACCCTGTGGCTCGAATACCGGCGCTCAGCCATCTACGGTTTTCACATGGGCTGGCTGACGGCGCCGCGCGAGAACTATGGCTGGGAAGTGATGGTGCTGGGCAATCACCGGACCAAGACCGCCTACCTGGATCACGATACCGCGCGCCTGATCGCCGAGCTGCTGTGAGGCTCAGGGGCGCACCAGGGCCGTGCCGCCGCGCTGCGATTGCGCGATCAGGCGCTGCGCCGACGACTGTGCGGCGGGATCGCCGGTCGCGAGCGCCAGCGCCTTGCGGCCCAGGCCCTCCGCCTGCGCCGTGTTGCCCTCGCGCAGCCTGATCCGCCCGAGCTCGATCCACAGCAGCGGGTTGCCCGGTTCGATGCGCAGAGCCCGCTCGATCGTGGCGGCCGCCAGCGCGTAGTCCTGTGCGCTGGTCTGCGCATGCGCCTGTGCGACCAGCGCCGAAGACGCCGGGCCCAGGGCGAACGGCGCAGGGCGCGAAGGGGCCAGCGGTCCGGGAGCCGGCACGGCGGGGTAGGGCGGTTGCGGCGCCGACTCGCGCGGTGCCGCCGAGCCGGGCGGCCAGCGGGCGGCGGATGTTTCCGGGGATGGCAGCACGGTGCAGGCGGGCAACAAGGCGACGGCCGCCAGCAAGCCGACGGCCGCCAGTAAGCGGACGGACGCCCACAGGGCGACAGACGCGAACGACGGGTACAGGCAGGCCTTGCGCACCGGGGCATGATATCAATGCACGAGATCCATCAATGCACGAGATCGTGCAGCCATTTGCCGGCGCGTTCGATGAGTGTGTCGGGGCTAATTCCCGCACAGTCCGCCGGCGTCGGCAGGACCGTGCCGGCCGGTACCGCAATCGGGACGGCGTCCCCGGGACAACCGGCGGCCAGCGGCAGGCCCGTGGCGTAATCGATGCGCGTGTCGACCAGTGACTCGGGCATCGGCGCCTGCCATGAGGTGGTGCCGAGGCCTGCCATGAGGCGGGCCCACACCGGCAGGGCGCCGGCGGAACCGGTGAGGCCGGTGGGATGGTTGTCATCGTAGCCGACCCACACCACCGCGAGGTGGCTGCCCGAGAACCCTGCGAACCAGCTGTCGCGGTAGTCCGACGACGTGCCGGTCTTGCCGGCCACGACAAGTCCCGGCGGCAGCAGCGCTCCGGCTGGGCGGCCCGTGCCGTGGACCATGACCTGCTCGAGCATCCGGTCAATCTGGTACACGTTCTCGGGCGAGGTCACCGGAGTGACTTCGAGCGGGAAGGCCTTGAGCGCCTTGCCCTGCTCGTCGACGACCTCGCGCACGGCGCGCAGGGGCGTGCGAAAGCCGCCGTTCGCCAATCCGTTGTAGAGCTGGGCCGCCTCGAAGGGCGTGACATCGACGGCACCGAGCAGCATCGCCGGCACCTGTGCCGGAGCGCGCTCCAGGCCAAAGCGCTGGAGCGTCTGCGCCACCTTCGGCAGACCGATAGCCAGCCCCACGCCCACCGTGGCGAGGTTCAGTGAATCGGCCAGCGCGCGTACCAGCGGCACCGGACCGTTGGTCTGCCTGGTGAAATTCTCCGGCCGCCAGACCCGTCCATTCCCCAGCGGGAGGGCCACGGGCGCATCCTGGACGATGGTGGCGGCCGTGTAGCGGCCGGTCTCGAGAGCGGCCAGATAGATGAACGGCTTGACCAGCGATCCCATCGAGCGACGGGCGTCCAGTGCACGGTTGAATCCGTCATAGCCGACGTTGCGGCCGCCGACCAGCGCGATCACTTCACCGCTCTGCGGCGAGGTCACCACCACGGCTCCGTCCAGTGCGGCGCCGGCATGGCGGTGCGCGTGATCCAGCCGAGCCAGCTCCTGATCGAGCGCCCGCTCGGCCTGTTCCTGTGCGCGCGGCTCGAGGTCGGTGTAGATGCTCAGCCCCGCCTCGGTGAGATCCTGCTCGCGATAATCCCGGCGCAGCGTGCGCCGGACCAGGTCCAGATAGGCGGGGTAGTAGATGCCGGCCGGCCGGGCCGTGATGCCCAGCGGCCGGCGGGCCGCCGCCGCCGCCTGCCCAGGGCTCACGACGCCGCGCTCGGCCAGGATGGCCAGCACCAGGTCGCGGCGCGCGCGCGCGCGCTCGGCATGGCGCCGCGGATCGTAGTAGGACGGGCCGCGCACGATGGCCACCAGCAGCGCCGTCTCCGGCAGATCGAGCTCGGCGAGCGGCTTGCCAAAGTAGAA
>Ga0075017_100001446_pt1 | contig 14491 bp, 12 predicted proteins | sample AleBraG_ABR_2012_FD_71475 | JGI IMG/M metagenome (GOLD analysis project Ga0075017, IMG submission 71475) | Freshwater sediment microbial communities in response to fracking from Pennsylvania, USA - Alex Branch Run_MetaG_ABR_2012 | ecosystem: Environmental > Aquatic > Freshwater > Creek >... | reverse complement strand
GCGAGCTCGAGCTCGAGCTCGCGCATGAGGTCGATGTACTGCATGTACTGGCGCGTGATCTCGGCGATCGGGATATCGAGCACGTCGAGGTTCTGCCGCCGGATCAGGTACAGCAGCAGGTCGAGCGGTCCCTCGAAGGCCTCGAGGAACACCTTGAGCGCCTGCGGCGGGATGTACAGGTCGCGCGGCGGCTCGCTGACCGCCTCGCCGTCGACGATCGCGAATGGCATTTCCTGCTGCATGGATTCCGTGCTCACCGGTACTCGAGCCCCATCGCGGCGCGCACCTCGCCCATCGTCTCGCGCGCCGCGTCGCGCGCCTTCTCGCACCCTGCCGCGATGATGCCGCGGATCAGCTCGGGATTGTCCACATATTCCTGCGCGCGAGCGCGGATCGCGGTGATCTCCTCGACCACCTTGTCGATGAGCGGCTTCTTGCACTCGAGACAGCCGATGCTGGCGCTGCGGCAGCCCGCGGCGGCCCACGTGAGCGTCGCCTCGTCCGAATAGATGCGGTGCAGGTCGTAGACCGGGCACTTGTCCGGGTCGCCCGGATCGGTGCGCCGCACGCGCGCCGGGTCGGTCTGCATGGTCCTGAGCTTCTTGGCGACCTCGTCGGGGTGCTCGCGCAGACCGATCGTGTTGCCGTAGGACTTCGACATCTTGCGGCCGTCGAGGCCCGGCAGCTTGGGCGTCGCCGTCAGCAGCACGTCGGGCTCCGGCAGGATCGCGCGGCCCGTGCCCTCGAGATGGCCGAGCAGCCGCTCGCGGTCCTTGAGCGTCAGGCGCGGATTGCCCTCGAGCAGCGCGCGCGCCTTGGCGAGCGCCGCGACATCGCCCTTCTCCTGGTACGCCGTACGCTGCTGCCGGTAGACGGCGGCATTGCGGCTGCCCAGGCTCTTGACGGCCTTCTCGACCTTGGCCTCGAACTCGGGCTCGCGACCGTAGACGTTGTTGAAGCGCCGCGCGATCTCGCGCGTGATCTCCACGTGCGCGACCTGGTCCTCGCCGACCGGCACGTACTGCGGCCGGTAGACCAGGATGTCGGCGCTCTGCAGGAGCGGGTAGCCGAGAAACCCGAAGGTCGCCAGGTCACGGTCGCGCAGCTGCTCCTGCTGGTCCTTGTAGGTCGGCACGCGCTCCAGCCAGCCGAGCGGCGTGATCATCGACAGCAGCAGGTGCAGCTCGGCGTGCTCCGGCACGCGCGACTGGATGAACATCGTGCAAGCGTTGGGGTTGAGCCCGGCGCCGAGCCAGTCGATGACGATCTGCCAGGTGTTCTGCTCGAGCTCAGAGGTGTCCTCGTAGCCAGTCGTGAGCGCGTGCCAGTCAGCCACGAAGAAGAAGCACTCGTACTGGTACTGGAGCTCGACCCAGTTGCGCAGCGCGCCGTGCAGGTTGCCGAGGTGCAATTGCCCGGTCGGGCGCATGCCGGAAACGACTCGGGCGTTCTGCGTGGAATTGGCCAATACGGGCTCCGGGCTGCGAGGCTCTTAGGATACGAGACGCGCGATCGAATTCATCAGGAAGCGGACGCTTGGGCCGAGCAGTACGCCGAGCAGGCCCGGAATGGCCACGAGCGCGAGCACGATCAGGAAGCCATAGGGCTCCACGCGCGCGAGCATGAGCGCCGGGCCGCGCGGCAGCACGCTCACGAGCACGCGGCCGCCGTCGAGCGGCGGGATCGGCAGCATGTTGAAGACCGCCAGCAGGACGTTGAAGAACACGCCGACCCGGCCCATCTGCGCGAACCAGGCGCCGGCCGGGCCCGCGCCGGCGTAGCCGGCCCCGGCGGCTGCGCCGACGAGCGCCCACGCGAGCGCCATCGCGAGGTTGGCGGCTGGACCTGCGGCCGCGACCCAGCCCATGTCGAGGCGCGGGCGGCGGAAGTAGCGGGCATTCACGGGCACTGGCTTTGCCCAGCCGAACAGGAACGGCGAGCCGAGCAGCAGCAGGACCGCGGGTACGGCGATCGTTCCCACCGGGTCGACGTGCTTGAGCGGATTGAGCGAGAGCCGGCCCTGCGCCTCGGCGGTGCGGTCGCCGAAGAAGCGCGCCGCGAGGCCATGCGCCACCTCGTGCAAGGTGATCGCGAACAGCATCGGGATCGCCGCGATCGAGATCGTCTGAAGGATGCTCGGTAAGTTCATTTATTCGTTGGTCTTACTAGCGCCATCAGTCCTCGGGAAAGGTGCCGGCTGCGGGAGCCGCGGCGGCCCGGCGCTGGATCGGGCGCGATTATACGCGGCACTGCCGCTCGCGCCGCTCAGCCGAGGGCCGTGACCGGCCCCTTGCCGATGCGCAGCACGACCGGGCTCGGTCCGGCGAGATCGACCACCGTGGTCGGCTCCAGGCCGCAATTGCCGCCGTCGAGCACGATGTCGACCGCGTGCTCGAGTCGTCCGTGGATCTCGTGCGCGTCGGTGAGCGGGTACGGGTCGCCCGGCAACAGGAGCGTGGAGCTCATGAGCGGCTCGCCGAGCTCCTTGAGCAGCAGCTGCGGCACGGGGTGGCCCGGTACGCGGATGCCGATCGTGCGGTGCTTCGGGTTCTGCAGGCGGCGCGGCACTTCGCGCGTCGCGGCGAGTATGAAGGTGTACGGCCCCGGCGTGCAGGCGCGCAGCAGCCGGTACTGCCAGTTCTCCACGAGCGCGTAGCGCGCGATCTCCGACAGATCGCGGCAGACCAGCGTGAAATGGTGGTGCTTGTCGACCTGCCGGATGCGCCCGACCCTCTCCATGGCGCTCTTGTTGCCGAGCGCGCAGCCGAGCGCGTAGCAGGAGTCGGTCGGGTAGACGATCACGCCGCCGGCGCGCACGCAGTCGACGGCCTGCCGCACCAGGCGGAGCTCAGGATTACGGGGATGCAGCTCGAGCAGCTCGCTCATTGGGCGTTGGGTGGGCCGATGGCAATCGGCTATCATACCGGGCCATTTCCAGTCGCTACGGGCGGTCATGCAGGCCCTCTACGACCTCTTCCCCGTCCTGGCATTCTTCGTTGCCTACAAGTTCGCCGGCATCTATGTCGCGACTGGCGTGCTCGTCGTCGCGACGCTGGCGCTCGTGGCGATGCAGTGGCTGCGCACGCGCACCGTGAGCCGCATGGTGCTGATCTCGGCCGGCCTCGTGCTGCTGTTCGGTGGCGCGACGCTGCTGATCCACGACGAGCTGTTCATCATGTGGAAGCCGACCGTGCTGTACGTGCTGTTCGCGGCGGCACTGCTGCTGAGCCAGGCCTTTGGCGACAAGCCGCTCGTGCAGCGCATGCTCGAGAAGCAGTTGCGGACCGACGACCGCACCTGGCGCATCAGCAACGTGAGCTGGGCGCTGTTCTTCCTCGTGCTCGCCGCGATCAACCTCGTGTTCGTCTATCGCTTCAGCCGTGACGCGTGGGTGAACTGGAAGCTCGGGACGATCGGCATCGTGTTCGCGTTCGCGCTCGCACAGGGGGCGTGGCTGTCGCGCCGCGCCGAGCCGGCGCAGGGCCGGGCCTGATGCTGTACGCCATCGTTGGCCACGACGGGCCCGATGCCCTGCCGCGCCGTCGCGCGCAGCGACCGGCGCACCTCGAGCGCATCCGCGCGCTCCTCGATGCCGGCCGCCTGCTGCTCGCCGGCCCGCTGCCTGCGATCGACTCCCCCGATCCCGGCCCGGCCGGCTTCGCCGGCAGCCTGATCGTGGCGGAATTTGCCTCGCTCGAGGACGCACGCGCGTGGATCGCGGCCGACCCCTATGTCACCGCCGGTGTCTTCGGCAGCGTCGACGTGCAGCCGTTCGTGAAGGTCGCCCCGTGAGCGCCAACGGCCCGCGGCTCGCGCGCATCCGCACGCTGCTCGCGGCCGAGTTCGCGCCACTGCACCTGGACGTGATTGACGACAGCGCCAAGCATGCCGGTCACGCGGGCGCGAGCCACGGCGCCGGCCATTACCGTGTCCGCATCCTGTCGGAGCGTTTTCGGGGACTGCCGGTGCTGGCACGGCACCGGCTCGTCTATGAGACCCTGCGCGACCTGATTCCCGACGAAATCCATGCGCTCAGCATCGAGGCCGATGCACCCGGCGAGCGCGCATCAACTCCCGAGTTCATCGACAAATGAGGCACCCATGACCGTACGCAAACTGACCCCGGCGCTTGTCGCGCTCGTGACGATCGGCATCGCCGCGTGCAACCAGGCCGGCAAGGCACCCGAGAAGCCGAAGGCCGAGCAGAAGCCGCCCGTCGCAACCGTGAACGGCCAGCCGGTTTCGGCCGCTGCCTTCGCTCTGTGGGCCCAGGCGCAGGCCAACAAGAAGGGCGAGGAGCTCAACCCGGAGCAGCGCAAGCAGGTGCTCGACGGCCTGGTCAACCTGTACGTTGCCGCTCAGGAAGCGGAGAAGCAGAACGTCGCGAGCGACCCGGACGTCGCAGCACGGCTCGAGCTCGAGCGCATGAACGTGCTCGCAAATTCACTCTTCCAGCAGTACGTCAAGGGCAAGACCCCGACCGAGCAGGATCTCAAGGCCGAGTACGATCGCCAGGTCGCGAGCATGCCGAAGCTCGAGTACCACGCCCACCATATCCTCGTCGCGAGCGAAGAGCTCGCGCGCGATGCGATCGCGAAGCTCGCCAAGGGCGCCAAGTTCGAGGAGCTTGCCAAGAAGATGTCGACCGACGGCTCCAAGACCCAGGGTGGCGAGCTGCCGTGGTTCGCGCCCGGCCAGATGGTCAAGCCGTTCTCGGACGCCGTGCAGAAGCTCTCGAAGGGCGAGTACACGAAAGAGCCTGTGAAGAGCGAGTTCGGCTGGCACGTGATCCGGCTCGACGACACGCGCCCGGTCACACCGCCCCCGTACGACACGGTCAAGGACCGCCTCGGACCGATGATTCAGCAGCGGCAAGTCCGAGAGTACATCGATGGGCTGCGTAAGACGGCAAAGGTCGAAGAAAAGACCTTATAAATCAGGTAATTGAGATTTCTTCTTAAAGGGCTGCGCACGAAAGTGCGCGGCCTTTTCGCTTTGCTGCCCGATTTAGTCAAAGAGCCTAGCGCCGCTGTGGCGGCGTTCGATACCGCCGCCGATAACCTACATGGCACGACTACTGCACTGAACAGAGTGTCAAATGAAGCGTTTGTACAGTGATAACAAATACTTACGCGATTTCAAGGCGGCGCCCGGCGCTGCCATCCAGCTCAGACCGAAGAAGTCGTCTCGGGAAAATGAACGTCGCAACCAGGGTGGTCACGTCGTGGACTAGCGTGCGCGCTTCGATTAATGTTTAATTGGAATAAGTTATGACTACCCAGCGGAATGTAAAGCTAAAGCTGCTTGGCGCGGTTCGACACTTGCTCGTTCCGCTCGTGCGAATCCTCATTAGAAGCGGCGTGACGTTTCATGAGTTTGCACGAGTTTCGAAGCACGCTTTTGTAACCGTTTGCGCGGACGATTTTGGGCCGAGAGGTGCGGTCCCATCATATGGGCGCGTCTCAGTGATCACTGGTATCACGCGGGCCGAGGTCGGGAAGATCCTGAGCGGCGAAGATCCGCTGTTTCCTGACATCGATGTGAATACTGCGGGGGTTGTTAGCGTTCTGCAGGGTTGGCACTCGGATCCTGACTTCATGCACCCGTACGGCGCGCCGCGGCCGCTGTATTTTGATTTGGACCCATCCGGCCTATCGACCTTTGTTGATCTGATTCGGCGTTACAGCCCGCAAATAGATCCCCAACGACTACTTCGGGAGCTTTCTAGGATTGAGGCCATTGAAGAGCTCGCGGACTCGGCCCCAATCCGTGTTAGGAAGAGCACCTACATTCCGGAGGTTCTTGCGCCTGAAGCCATCGAGGGCTTCGCTCGCGGCGTGCGGCGATACGTTGGGACCGTTGAACACAATTTGGCCGAACCAGACCCGGCAAACAAAGTATTCGAGAGGGAGGTCTACCCGGATGACGGCATTCGGGAGCGCGATTGGGACACCTTTCGGAACATGGCGGCCGAGCGGCTACGCGATCTCGTGAGGGAATTTGACACGAAGTTCGCGTGGTTCGAATCGCCGCGTCAGAAGGGCGAAGACGGTCTCTCCGTAGGCGTAGGCATGTACGTGTATCGAGACGACCCGTCAGACAAGAGGGACTGGGAACTGCTTCGCGGTCAGTTTGCGCATTCCGGCCATTGGCCAAACTGGACAGATTCTTGAGCGCCTGAGATGTGTAGGCGCCGCGACCGCATGGGAGTTGCACCACGGTTTGACGGACATAGTTATGGCAACCACAGGGGATAAAAGATGAATCTATCGAAACAGAAAGTAAGTGGACGCCGCGCGATGCGCACGGGTGTGGTCGCGCCCGTTGTCGCGGTTACTCTCGCTCTCGCGGCGGCACCAAGCTTTGCTGGGTCTCATGGCAGCGGCCAATTTAAGTCGCGCGTTAGCGTCGCTGGCTCTCATGTTATCGCCAATGGCTCTCGTGGCAGCAGATGAACTAGCACCCCGCGGGATTCGTCATTCTCTCAGGGCCCCGCGAGGGGCCCTTTTTCTTATCCAACGTGAACGCAAAGATGGCCCGCACCTGCAGCACGGGGCCGGCAGACTTAGCGATCGCGAATATCGTGCCGCATTGGGCAATAATTCGCATGTCGCGCGTATGCCACTTAGCTCCGTGCGATATATTGGATAGATATTTCCCGAGAAGCCACATTGCACGATGGAACGGCCCGCGTCCGAAGGCGTTTCCCCGGCGAGAAGCAGACATGCTGCAGAGGCGCTGCGTCCCGTCGTCGCCGCACTCCTGCGCACCGGTGTTGGCGCGCTCGAAGCCACAGACTCGCTGAAGTGGCTTTTCGTGCACGAGTGCGCGGCACAGCTGCGGCGAGACGGACGTCGCGTCTCCGCTTCACGCGTTGCCGCGGCGACGGGACTCACAAGAGCTGAAACGGCCGAACTCCTCGCAACTTCGTGTATCGGGTTGGAGCCAGACCCCTCTCGGCTGCAACGATGCACGCGAGTTATCAACGGCTGGATCAGCGATCCCGATTTCCTAGAGGTTGATGGCACGCCGCGTCGACTGTCTTTCACCGGGGGTCGTAGCTCGTTCCAGGCACTCGCGCGCCTCTACTCGGGTGATATTCCCCCGCGAGCCATGCTTGACGAATTACTCAGCCGCGGTTGGGTGCTCCAGACTGCCGCTGGGATGTTTTCCTTGAGCGGCTCCTTCTCGACCGGCAACTCGTCAATGAACTCCATCCTCGCGGACCTCGCGTGGAAATTTGGGGCACTCGGCTCAACGCTCCTCGCAAACCTGGAGAGAGACGAGACGGCACGTCTTTTCGAGCGAGTGATCCAGTCGGATAAGATTGACGGTAGGTTCCGAGGAAAAGTCTTACGCGAACTGAGCAGACGGTGTCGCGTCTTTTCGCAAGGTGTTGAGCGATTCCTTCTCGACCAAGAGATACCAATGCGACAGCGTCAAACCGCGACTACCGCTCCGGCCCAGATGGGCCTCATTGTCGCTGTAATAGAAGACGCATCGTCGCAAACTTCCACGAAGCCGGAAGCCTCAACAGATGACTAGCAACATCAGCCAAGTGAGCAAACCAAGTGACGACACGTTGCTTGGCGTCCGAACGCTGATTACCGAAATCGCGCATCTTTGTGCTCTCGCGGGCGTTCCTGAATCGTACGTCTTCCGAACCTTTTCCGAAGCCTTCTGCGCGGCGCCCGGTGCCCGTGGAAACCTTCTGCAAGATTGCGCAGACCCGGTGTTTGCGAGCCAAGTGCTCACACACTGGCATGAGTCCGAGAGGTTTCTTGGTACGGATGGTTCGCCGAGAAGACTATCGCTCGCCGCCGGCGAGTTTGCGGAGTTGTGCGCAGCCACAGGTGACAGGAGCCGCGCGAGCAGCGCGCTGGACCTCTTGCTGGCCTCCGGGGCTGTCCACCGACATGACGACAATATCTCGGCGATTCGGCGTGACGTGATAGTAGGTCAGTCGCTTCGCTCGAGCGTTGATCTCGTATTCCGCCTATGTGGCGAATTTGCAAAGACATTGAACTACAATCTGACTCGGTCCGAGGATGAGCCGCGTCTATTCGAGCGCACCGCGTTGTCCACGAGGTTCGCAGCGCGACACGTCCCCGCCTTGCTCGCGTACTTGGCGTTGCATGGCGAGGGTTTCTTAGAGGACGTCGATAATTGGATGAAAACACGTGACTCGGATTCCGAAGGCATGACCGTCGGTGTCGGTGTCCATCTGTTTTTGTCCAAACACACGACGCGCATGCTTGATCAAGTCTCTGAAAGTCCGTGAGGGCGCGCGCTAGCGACGGTTACTGGTACACAAGTCGCGAAGACTTGGCTCGTCGAGAGTCGCAACACTCATTTTCTTTGCTTCCGATAGCTTTTTGCCAGGACTCTGCCCGGCAACCACGTAGTCCGTATTTCGCGACACGCTGCTCGCCACCTTGCCTCCTGCCGCCCGGATCAGCGCCTCCGCATCCGCACGGCTCAACGTCGGCAACGTCCCGGTGATCACGAATGTCTTTCCTGCGAGCGGGCCGGCCCCTGCCTTCGGCAGGGACATTGGTGATATGCGAACGCCATGTGCGCGCATGGCCTCGATGACCTCGACATTGCGCCGGTCGTGGAAGAACTTTTGCACGCTCTCGGCGACCACCGGCCCGATGTCCGGGACCTCCTGCAGTTCCTCGGCCGTCGCCTTCTGCAGCCGGGCCAGGCTTCCGAAGTGCGCGGCGAGCGCGAGGGCCGTCGCCTCGCCCACGTCGCGAATGCCGAGCGCGAACAGGAAGCGCGGCAGCGTCGTCTGCTTGCTGCTCTCGATCGCCGCGATGAGCTTGGCGGCACTCTTTTCGCCCATCCGGTCGAGCTTCATGAGCTGCTCGACGCCGAGCTGGTACAGGTCCGCGGCCGTCCTCGCATAACCTTCGTCCACGAGCTGGTCGACGATCTTGTCGCCGAGCCCTTCTATGTCCATTGCGCGCCGCGCCGCGAAGTGCCGCAGCGACTCCTTGCGCTGCGCCGCGCAGTGCAGGCCGCCGCTGCAGCGTGCCGCCGACTCCCCCTCCACGCGCACCACTTCCGAGCCGCATACCGGACACGTTGCGGGCAACTTCGGCTGCGCGGCTCCGCGCCGCCGGCGCTCCGTCATGACGCGCACGACCTCGGGGATCACGTCCCCGGCGCGACGGATGATCACGGTGTCGCCGACGCGCACGTCCTTCCTGTGCAGCTCGTCAATGTTGTGCAGCGTCGCGTTGCTGACGGTGACGCCGCCGACGAATACGGGCTCGAGCCGCGCGACCGGGGTCAGCGCGCCCGTGCGCCCGACTTGCCACTCGATGTCGCGCACGGTCGTCATTTCCTCCTCGGCCGGATACTTGTGTGCAATCGCCCAGCGCGGCGCGCGCGCCACGAATCCGAGCGCACGCTGCTGCTCGAGCGAGTCGACCTTGTAGACGACCCCGTCGATCTGGTACGGCAGGTTTGCACGGCGGGCGCCGATCGACTCGTAGTACGCCAGCAGCGCGGGCACGCCGCTCGCGAGGCGGGTCTCCGGGCAGCTGCGCAGCCCCCACTCACGCATGCGCACGAACGCTTCGCTGTGCCGCGCCGGCATTGCGCTCAACTCGACGGCGCCGAAGCCGTAGAAGAATATCTCGAGCGGCCGAGCGGCCGTGATGCGCGGGTCGAGCTGCCGCAGGCTGCCTGCCGCGGCGTTGCGCGGATTGACGAATGGCTTGTCGCCGCGCGCCACGACCTCGCGGTTGAGCTTCTCGAAGCCGCGCAGCGGCATGAATACCTCGCCGCGCGCCTCGAACAGCGCCGGGAAGCCGCGGCCGCGCAGCCTGAGCGGCACGCTCGGCATGGTGCGCAGGTTGGCCGTCACGTCCTCGCCCCGCTCGCCGTCGCCGCGCGTCGCGCCGCGCGTGAAGCGGCCGTTCTCGTACAGCAGGCTGACCGCCAGGCCGTCGAGCTTGGGCTCGCACGAATAGCTGACCGGGCCGTCCGTGCCCAGTCTTTCGCGGACGCGCCGGTCGAAGTCCTCGATGTCCGCGGCGCTGAAAGCGTTGTCCAGCGACAGCATCGGCACCCGGTGCACGATCGTGCCGAACTCGCGAGTCGGCGTACCGCTGACGCGCTGGGTCGGCGAGTCCGGCGTGACGAGCTCGGGATGGGTCGCCTCGAGTTCCTTGAGCTCGCGCATCAAGCGGTCGTACTCGGCGTCCGGCACCTCCGGGTCGTCGAGCACGTAGTACCGGTAGTCGTGATACGCGATCTGCTCGCGCAGCGTGCGGATTCGCTCCCGGGCGGACGCCATGCGCACCCTCCCCGCTTGCTCAGGCCGACGTACGGTCCCGCGACAGCGTCACGACGTGCTCGAAGTGCACGAGCTCCTCGCGCAGCCCGAGTATCGCCTGCGGCGTCAGGCTGCTGCCACGCTCGTCCTGCAGCATGCCGCCGAGGCGCTCGGCGAGGCGGCGCGCCGCCGCGAGCATCTCGTCGAAGGCATCCGGCGCCGGCAAGGGTCCGGGAAACACCGCGAACAGGCTGACGCCAGGAAAGCACTGCTCGTCGATGCGGGCGGCGTCGAATGAACCCGGCTCGACCAGGCTCGCGACGCTGTAGATGGCGCGGCCGTCGGCCCGCTGCCAGTGATAGATCGAGTAGCGGCCGAACTTGAGGCCCTCGCCGTCGAGCGCGGCACGCAGCGCAGCGCCGGCGATCGGCTCGACGCTGCGCGGCACGAGCCGCAGTGCCACGAGCTTCTGGTGCATGGACAGCGGCTCGCTCGACGCGCGTGGCGATTCGTCGCGCTCCGTGCCGTGCGTCGGCGAGCGGCGTGGCGATGGCGTCGCGGCGACCGGCCGCGCCGCGGCCTGTCCGGGCGCCGCGGCGCGGCCCGGCCGGGCAGGCGGCTCCGGGGCGGCGCTCGACGCCGGCTGCTGTCGCGGTGCGGGCCCTGCTCCGGCCGTGCCGAGCACGACGCCCGTGGTGTCCTCCGGCAGGCCCTCGATCGTGACGAGCGGCGGGTCGCCGTGGGGGACCGTGCGCTCTTCCGGCACCGCGTGCAACGTCGGCAGCTCGAGCGCCGCCGGCTCGACCGGTGTCTCGCCGCCGAGCCGCGGCTCGAACCGGTCGACCGCGCGCAGGTCCGTATCCTGCGGGCCCGCCGTGCCGCGCCGTCGCTCCCACCACCAGAGTCCCGCCACCAGCAGCGCGCCGGCGGCGAGCAGGATCCAGCGGAGCGTCGGCATCGTCAGCCTGCGGCCGCCATGCGCAGCGCCTCGTCGACGTCGACGGCCACGAGGCGCGATACGCCCGGCTCGTTCATCGTCACGCCGACGAGCTGCTGGGCGAGCTCCATCGTGCTCTTGTTGTGCGTGATGAACACGAACTGCACGCGCTCTGACATGTCGCGCACGATGTCGCAGAAGCGGTCGACATTGTGGTCGTCGAGCGGCGCGTCGACCTCGTCGAGCAGGCAGAACGGGGCCGGGTTGAGCTCGAAGATCGCGAACACGAGTGCCACGGCGGTCAGCGCCTTCTCGCCGCCCGAGAGCTGGCTGATGCTCGAGTTGCGCTTGCCCGGCGGGCGCGCCATGACGGCCACGCCAGCCTCGAGCACGTCCTCGCCCGTCAGCTCGAGGTAGGCGCTGCCGCCGCCGAACAGGCGCGGGAACTTGGACTTGAGCCCGGCATTGACACGGTCGAAGGTGTCCTGGAAGCGCTGCCGGGTCTCGCGGTCGATCTTGCGGATCGCCTGCTCGAGCGTGTTGAGCGCGTCGGTCAGGTCGGCGAACTGCCGGTCCAGGTACTCCTTGCGCTCCGACTGCTCCTTGAACTCGTCGATGGCGGCGAGGTTGACCTGCCCGAGTCGCTCGATGCGCCCGCTGACCTCCGCGAGGCTCTGTTCCCAGGCCGCCGTGCCGGCATCGGCCGCGAGGCCCTGCACCGTCGCCTCGAGCTCGAAGTGCGTCGCTGCGAACTGCTCGAGCAGCGACTCGCGGCGCACGCGCAGCTCCTGGGCCGCGAGGGTCGCGGCCGTGTTCGCCTGCCGCTCCTCCTCGACCTTGCGCTCGGCCCCCAGGCGCCGCTCGTCGAGCCCGCGGAATTCCGCCTCGGCTACCTCGACCGCCGCGCGCGCCGCACCGGTCTCGCGCTCGACCGCGAGCCGTTCGCCGAGCAGCGCGTCGAGGCGCACCTGCAGATCGACGAGCGGCTGGGCACCGGCGCTGAGCTGCTCGCCGAGCTCGGCGCCGCGGGCCACGAGCGTCGCGATCTGCGCGCGCACGCGTTCGAGGCCCGTGCCGAGCGACTGCAGCGCCGAGCGCCGCGACTCCACCTTGATGGCCGCGTCCTGCGCCAGCGCGCGCTGCGACTGCGCCGCCGCGCGCGCGGCGGCGAGCGTGGCGCGCCGCTGATCGCGCTGCGACTCGAGCTCCGGCCGTCCGGCCTCGAGCGACTGGAAGGCCGCGACCGCGGCGTCCAGCCGCACGCGTGCGGCGCGCGTGTCGACCTCGGCGGCGGATATCTCGGCGGCGAGCTCGCCCGACTGCTCCGTGAGCCGTGCCAGGCGCTCGCCGGCCTGCTGGGCCTGTGCGCGCAACGAGTCGAGCTGCCCGCGCAGCTCGACGTGGCCACGGTGCAGGCTGTTGACCTCGGTCTGCGCGGCATCGCGCTCAGCGTCGAGCTGGCGGATCTGTGCGCGCGCCTCGTGCAGGCGCCGGTCGAAGTCGCGCACCGCGCTGTCGGCCGCGCGCTGCGCCTCGTGCAGCTGGCGAATCTCCTTCTCGCGCTCGAGCACGCCGGCGTGCGCATCCTGGTCACGGCTGACGCGCAGCCAGTCGCGGCCGATCCACACGCCGTCGCGCGTGATGATCGACTCGCCGGGAGAGAGCTTGCGGCGTCGGGCCAGCGCCTCCTCGAGCCCGTCGACCGCGAGGATCCCGCCGAGCAGCGACTCGAGCGCGCCGGGGCCCTGCACCTTCGCGAGCAGGCTCGTCGGCGCGCGGTCGACCCTGCCGGCCGCCGCGTCCGGGCCGATGAACGTGACCTGCCCGACCTTGAGGTCGCCGACCAGCGCCGCCACCGCGTCGAGCCCGTCCACGCAGACCGCCTCGAGATAATTGCCGAGCACGGTCTCGACCGCGCGCGACCACTGCGGCTCCACGGTCAGCTGCTGCGCGAGCCGCGGCCGCCCGTGCAGCGCGTGCCCCTGCAGCCACTCGACCACCTGGCCGCGCACGGTGCCGAGCGCGGCCTGCTGCAACGCCTCGAGCGACACGAGCCGGCCTTGCGCCTGCTGCAGGGCGCCGCGCGCGCGATCGAGCTCGGCCTGGAACCGTCCGTCCTCCTCGCGCGCGCGCCGCAGCCCGCCGAGGATGCCGTTCAGCCGCTGCTGCGCGGCCTGCTCCGCAGCGGCTGCCGCGGCCACGTGCCCGGCCAGCGCCGCGAGCTGCTCGCCGGCGTCCACTGCGACCAGCGCGCTGCGCTCGGCCTGCACGCGTTCCTGCTGCTGAGCGCTGCGGCGCAGGCGATCCTCGAGCTGCTCGATGCGGGCCCGCTCGACCATGGCCTGCTGGTTCGCGTCGCTGGCCGCGCGCGTGAATCCGTCCCAGCGCTCCTGCCACGCCTGCATCGCGTGCTCGGCCTGCTCGAGCGACTCGAGCGCGTGCCGTTCCCGGCCGGCGGCCGCGGCCAGCTCGGGCTCGAGCCCGGCCAGCTCCTGCGTGAGATCGGCGAGCTGCGCCGCGTCGCGCCCGTGCAGGCTGCGAGCCTCGGCAAGGCCCGCCTCCGACTGCTCGAGGTCGGTGCGCTGCCGTGCGCGCAGCTCGCGCGCATGCTGCAGGGCCTGCTCCTGGCGAGCGACCTCGGCTCCGACCTGGTAGTAACGGCCCTGCACGGCGCCCAGCGCCTCGCTCTGCGCGCCATGGTGCGCGCGTGCCTTCTCGATCGCGGCCTCCAGAGCGCGCAGCTCCGCGATCGACGCCTGCAGCGCGCGCTCGCGCGCCGCCGCGACCGAGTGACGCTCGGCCGACTCGGCATCGAGCTCGCGCAGGCGCAGGGCCAGCAGCTCGGCCTGCAACTTGCGCTCCTCGTCCTTCAGCGCCTGGTAGCGGCGCGCGACCGTGGCTTGCCGCTGCAGGTGGCGGATCTGCTTGTCGAGCTCCTCGCGCAGGTCGTTGAGCCGGTCCAGGTTCTCGCGCGTGTGCGCAATTCGGTTCTCGGTCTCGCGCCGGCGCTCCTTGTACTTGGAGATGCCGGCCGCCTCCTCGAGGAAGGCGCGCAGATCGTCCGGCTTCGCCTCGATCAGGCGCGAAATCATGCCCTGCTCGATGATCGCGTAGCTGCGGCTGCCGAGGCCGGTGCCGAGGAACAGCTGCGTGATGTCCTTGCGACGACAGCGCGCGCCGTTCAGGAAGTAGCTGGACTGGCCGTCGCGCGCCACCTGGCGCTTCAGCGAGATCTCGTTGTAGCCGGCGTACGGCCCCGCGATCGC
>Ga0075017_100001445_pt1 | contig 14492 bp, 11 predicted proteins | sample AleBraG_ABR_2012_FD_71475 | JGI IMG/M metagenome (GOLD analysis project Ga0075017, IMG submission 71475) | Freshwater sediment microbial communities in response to fracking from Pennsylvania, USA - Alex Branch Run_MetaG_ABR_2012 | ecosystem: Environmental > Aquatic > Freshwater > Creek >... | reverse complement strand
GGCGCGGCGGAGAGCGTCATTCTTGAGCTTCGCAATGTGACGGTTCAAAAACTGACGGCGCTAAACAAACCTGTACCGAAAGCTATGGAGGACTGGCGGATCAGGACAGTATCGGAAGTCTTGCAAAGTTTTTTTGAGGGGCACGCGCCGACGTTTGCACGCGAACTGCGGGAACCCTTTGAGGCGTATTGGTCCGCCTTCGCCCAGCAAATTCGCGCGACGCGGAATGACGCCGGTCATCCGGTGAGCGTCGATCCGGTGACGCCCGATATAGTACATGCTTCGCTGCTCATATTTCCCGAACTGGCAAGGCTTGCTAACAATCTGTCACGCTGGGTTTCCGATGATCTTGCGTGAGACTAGACGAAATACGCGCCCGAATTGTCCGCTTGTGACGTTGACCACCGCTACGTCCGCGCGCTAGCGCCCTCGCTGGCGTGTTGTTGCTCCTGGCTGTACCCGAGAATGCCGCGGCCTTCCGGTCGCCCACCCCAGCCGGGCGTCCCATCCTTCGTTCGCGTACTTTCCGAAAACGGTGGGTGACCTCTGCCATGAACCTGATATTGACGAAAAACACGCCACGGTGTGTGCTTCCTATCAACGGGAGGAAGCAACAATTTTCTCCCACGTGTCGGGACTTTCGGCGATCCAAGGGTTAGCACATCCGGGCTTGTCGCGCTGCCCTATAATGTGAAATCACGACTGCGAGCCTTGCCATGCTACATGCTTATCTAGACGAAAGCGGGATTCACGACGGAGCCGCAGCCTGTGTCATTGCCGGATATTTCGGCGGAAGCGGCCAATGGCGAAAATTTGAGGCAGACTGGCGCAACATGCTGGCGCACTTCAATGTCCCGATGGGCGAATTTCACGCGAAAGATATTTTTCCGAAAGCAAAGGGCTTTTTTCATCCGAGCAAGTGGAGAGGCGACCATCAGGGTTTTTTGCACGCTATTGCGAAGATTGTAGCTCGCCACAAAAAGATATACCCCGTTAGCGCCGCGATTATCGTTGACGATTTCAAGTCGTTCTCCCTGGACGAGCGCCGTTACATGACTGGAGCGACTTTTCGCAGCGGAAAACTGGTTAACTCTGGATGCCCTGGAAAGCCGTACTTCGTTCCCTTTCAGCACACCGTTATTGCCATCTGCAACTACGCTCCGGTTGGCGGCCAAGCACACTTCTTTTTCGGCTTAGACCAGCAATTTGCTAGGTATGCGATTGAAATATTCAAACAGATAAAGGCGAGCGATTTGCAAAGTCCCGACGGGTTTGGCGAGTTTGCATGGAAGCAGAGATTGGGAGAGGCTTTTACTCCCCTTGCGAAGGAGACGCCGCAACTACAAATCGCCGATTTTCTGACCAACGTCACCTATCACCATATACTCGACGCCGGTGACCAGCTCGGCAAATTGCAACCGTCCCCGCTCTTGCAGAAGTGCATTCAAAACCAACGCAGCCGCGAGGATTTCTTTTTCAGCAATGAAGACAATCTGCGGGCGTCGCTCGTAGGTTCGATTCGCTTCAACCAGTTCCTTCAGGAGCAAGCCGCCCTGTCAGCGCAGGCGGGCCATGACACTGACGCGCATGGCGAACACTTGACTCCAATTTGAGTTCAAATGCCGCCGCACTATCACTTGGAGGCGTCCGATGCCGTGGGCGGCGTTTCGTGCGGGTGAGGGCCATATTCTTGAGTTACACAGTCTTTGGCGCTTTTGCCGTGAGTCACCGCATCGTGAAGGCAGTCCTTAAATCTGTTCGAGCTGTCGTCATTCGCCGTCTCGTCGTCAACCGACGGATGATGAGCAGTGATATGAGCGGACCTAGGCTCGAAGTGAGTTCCTTCCTCTGTCCAAAACTCGCCGGTGCGGGTGTCTACGACAACTCCCCCGTTTCCGCTGGTGGAGTACAGATAACGGCCATTCTGTGAGTTCTGGAACAATACAGCGGCGATTGCAAAGACACCTACAAGCAAGCCAATCTTGAATGGTTTGTCCATGAGCAGTGAGTATCTTGCTAGTCTTGACTGCTCGTCAAGAAAAGCAGGGGAAAAGTACGCTCATCGTATGATTGAGAAATGGCGGTGTAGCGGCTGTGGCAAAACGTGGGAAATCTTCTGTGAGGCTCCATCTACGCAGAGGCAATCCCGAGTCTTACTTGGTGGTTATGATTATGTTTGTCAGTACCCCGAATGCAATTGAGCTTGCTTAACGGCCTGGCCCGAACCGCTACGGCATTTGCGGAACCATCTGCAACTCAAGCTTAAGCTGCTCGATAGGTTCCAGGGGAAACACTGCCTTCCGATAGGCGCGCGACATCAACTGCGGTGCTTCCGGGTGATCGGTTGCGTGAATCATGAAGAACATGACGGCGCCTCCATCACGTCTTTCCAGAATAGGCCAAGGCTTTACGGATTGGTAACCAAGGTCGCGCTTAATCCTGAGGACAAGTTCATCCCTGCGCTCTTCGCGGGACATCTTTCGTAGCATCGGCCACTCATCGTTACCCCACCAGCGCGCCAGCTTGTCGAGGTCTTTCTGCGCTGCGAGAGCGCGTTCAAGCCAGCCGTTGGCGAGGAAATAAAAGAGCTCGATCTTGTGGCCGGAAGTCTTGAAGCGGGCAAGCTTCTCGACCGTAGCCCAGTCGCATTCAAAGGTGCGCTGGTCGAGCAGGCAGAAGGTAGCCTCCTTTTCCGTTATATCACTGGACCCTAATATCTCGTCCACTTTGGTATTGAAGTCACCGGGATAGATGTTTATGTCCCGTGAGAATCTTGCGCCAGAGGCATCGACGAGAGGCTGCGAGGCTTTAAGCTCCTCAAGGAACGCAATCTGTGAGCGCTCGTTGTCGCAAAGATGGAAGTGACGCATCCAGCGCGGTTCGCTCTCCAGCACGAGTTTTGCAGCCCAGCAATCGGTAACTCGTTCTTCCTGCGGTCCGGCAAATCCATCGATGTATGTTCCGTGCTTCGTGATGAAGACGAAGTAGCGCAGGTAGCGCATGATGAAGTGCGCTTTGTTGTCCGTCCAGACGGGGTTTTCGAGGGGCCTTACTCCAGGCTCTGGAGGAAGGATTCTTATACCTTTGGGGGGAAGCGGAAAAAGAAAATCCTGAGTTGGTGGCGGTGTGTCATTGCTCATTTACACCTTCTGTTAAAGTCCGGCGCCCGCCGACTGCAAGAGCATTAGTGGTGCATGCGGTTCGGGTGCAGACCAATGCTTCACCCTATTTTGCCACTTTATAGCCAAGAAAGTACGAGTTTTTCTTTCAGGGATCGGTTTCGCCTTAAGCCGAGGCATCTCGTCATAAGTTCTGCCGTGCAGTGATCGGCCTGTCGTGGACTTATGGACACCACCCCACTGCTTGAAGAAGAACGCGACTTGCTGGCGGCGGCAGGACTTGAGAATCTTATCTACCCATTCTTGTTCCATAGCCCTGGCGCCGTGACCGCTTTCTCCGCCGACGATGGCCCAATCCACACCTGAAATGTCGAATTCTCCGAGATCCTCGAGCAGAGGCTCGATGGACAGGAATTTGATGGCCGCTGGCGCGGAACGCAAATGCCCGATTCGAGGCAAACCGTACTTCCTGTCCTCGACACTCACGCCCCACCAGATATGTCGCTCATCGGCAGCAAAACGGAGTCTCGTGGAAAGCAAGTCGCGCAGGCGTTCGGAGCGCTTAGTGAGAACCTGATACGTGTGCCAGTTCGCGTCGACCATAACCCTGACGACATCCTCGATATAAGCGTCAGGCACCTCGGGCTGGAAAAGGTCGCTCATGCTGTTGACGAAGACCGTCCGCGGGCTCGCCCATTGGAATGGCTCTGAAAGCTTCTCAGGCACGAGGCGCAGATCGAACCCCTGCTCGTAGGGATGGCCTTTCACGCCCCGGAAGCGTTCGGCGAAGGTCTCGGCATAGCAATGCTTGCAGCCAGGGCTGATCTTGGTGCAGCCGCGAAGCGGGTTCCACGTCGCATCGGTCCATTCGATCTTCGAGTTTGCGCTCATGGCTGGCCTGTAGTGGTGTTTCTCATAGTACCAATGCAATCCGTGAAGTAAAGCTCATCGTGCTACGGGTGCCTATTCAGTAGGCTCCTCACTCTTTGTCTTTTAACGATTCCAGCCGGGCCGTCCCTCGTGCCCTCCGTCCATTTCTCTACCTGGTTAAGGCGGATCTTGTGCTCGACGGCGGGGCGATGGATGGCGACGAAAGCGCCCGGCCCTTCCGTCATCGGGTCGGCCCGGAATTCGGAGACCGCGCGCGCAACTGCCCTCGTAGAGTGACTCGGCCTCGACCTCCACGGAATGGGGGATGCCATTGGTGTCGGTAAAGGAAACGGTGCAGCGCGCTATCACGGGATTATAGCTTAATATTCGCCTTTTGTTCGCCTCGGCAACGAGGGCATCAGAACGGCGTTTGCATGTTGGAAGCTCCATGGGCCTGCACAAATACTGGGGAGGGTGAACTGCAGCCTGGCATCGCTTCAGGGGCTTTTGACTATGTGCAACCACGCCTCGGTCGTCTCCAGATGCTCGACGAATTGCTTGAGGTCCGCGTCGCGCCTCACCATATCTTTCACGTGATCCACGTCGTTCCTGAGTTTCACCACTTTGTCCAGTTCCGCTTCGAAATCACGACCCGCCCCGAGGACTCCGCGCAACACCGTTGCCTTGTGCCACAAGTCGGCGAGCTCAATCATCGGCAGCGTGAGATTCTCTCCTTCGAGTTTGCCGCGCCTATAGTCGATCTTGTTTTGCGCTTTCGTATCGAGCAATCGAACCCAGCTATCATCCTTGTACTGCTTGAGAATCCTGCGATTCATTGCAAGCTCCAGCTCCGCCAGAAGTGAGAAGGCGAGCACAAAGACCGGGACCTTCAGAAGGTCGCTCCAAGTCACGATCCCAGCGATCTTCGTCTTGTCTACGACCAGGCGGTAGGGCTGCTCATGCACCGTATGGATAAAATCCCACAGCGGCGCATCCGCAGACACGAGCAATGAGTCATCGAGCGGACGCTTCCGCTTGCCCACGCGCTCCCACAGCGCCACAATCCGTCCATCATCCGCGATGGGGATCTGGTCAATGCCCACTAGGTCCGGTCGCGCGAGGACTGCGGCTAGCTCGTCGCTTGCAGAGCACGTCAGCAGAGGAAACGCCGCGATGTGTCTAACCCGAAGGCCCTCGTTCAGCTCCGCCAAACTCGCCATCATCCCGCTCATCGCGAAGCACCTCTTTTCATACCGATTCTATTAAGCACAATCCGTCCGGGATTCAAGTGCAACTCGAAATGGTTCTCCGGTCTTTAAGTGCACGGAATTTACATCGAACGGGGATCGTCCGGCCTTTAAGTGCAGCTCGACAGCCGCGCCGGCGTCCTCGCTGGCGCGGTTTTTTCTTGGCTGTACCCGAGAAATCCCGTGGTCTTCCGGTCACCCACCCCGGCGGGGCGTTCGTGCCAGCCGCCCCATCATCTTTTGACGTTTCGACCGACCCATGAACCCGCGCGTAGCGCGGTCAATCAACTTCCTCGGGCATCTGATACCGATGAATCGTGAATTCGTCATCGAGAGATTCGAGATCGACTTCGACAACTTCATTGACCAACTGCACATTCCCAATTTCATCGAGAACGGCCTCGAACAGTTCGCACTGGACCTCCGCAGTCATTCCATCCGGGCCGTTGATGCAGATCAGGCCGGCATGAAGAGGAACATCGGCAAATTGTCCACTGGCCCCCGGATTGTCCGCGGAACCGCGAAAATCGACGCTGTTTCGGGTCACAAGGGTCCAGTCTCCCTCCAGGATGAACGGTTTCAGTTCCCAGTCTTTCCATCCAGCTTTGCCCATCCAAACCACATGTGAGCTTTCGACGAAGCCGCGCCCCCGAGCGACCTCCACCAGATCCAGACTCAGACACTCATCAATCAGGAATTTCATTACCCACTCATCTCCCTGATAAGGAGGTGCGTAGTCGTTTTGTCGTAATCGACCCCTGAAGCCCGCGAGCAGACGAAACGCGCCTGGGGCGGCCACGCGGAGGGACTGCCTTCGCATACACTGATGCGAGCTCGACCTGCCAGTCTTTCAGGCTTGGATAGGACTTGAGAATTCGGTCCTTCGGCGTTCCCGAATCGACCGCGGCAGCAATGTCATAAACGGGCACTCGCGTACCCTTGATGACTGGCGTTCCGCTCAAAATCTCCGGGTCTTCAATCACCATTTCGTGAGCCCTCATTAACTGGTGAAGACGTTCTTCCACGCCCTTCCAAATGTCGAAAAAGCGAACCGTGATGGAGTGATCTTCAACAATACAGTTCTGCCACTGTTCCCAACTTCCGCAGCGCGCCATCGCGTTCCGAATGGTCCGAAGCCGGGCCTGCGCCGTCAATGACTCAGCGGTCTCGAAATAGAAGGCGATCAGAATGCAGGCATCGGTGCGGAATGTCCGCATTTGCGTGGTACTGTACAGGTCTTCCGGAAGAATCTTTTCGTCAATGATCCGGTGAATTTGCGGGACCGATACTCCGGCGGCGACCGCCGCCTCACTGGTCGTCAGACGTTCCATCAGAGTTTTCATGGGGCACCTCCCTCCAACCATCATAATCCTTCTGATGCGTCAGAACAATTCTTGATTCATGTATGAGGGGTGAAAAAGCGCCGGTCCTCCAGCGCTCCAATAAGCGTTCTCCAGGGGTCCAAACAGGCATTTTGGAAGCCATCCGTGCCTTTTGTTTTCAATCGGTTACGGTTGTTTGCGAGACTTTTACGGGGATAAGACGGGCTCAATTCCCCATCGGGGACCCCAACAGTACACGACCTGTAGACAATTCGGGTGTTGGGGATCAATGACACGGAAAGTTACCTTAAGCTCGGGTTTTGTGTGATGAAGTCCACGGATCTAGAGTCCCCATGTTACAGATTTTCGCCCTTTGTTCGGCCCCTCTTTTTATAGGAAGTTTTTTCTTGACTGCACAACGCGAATAGCGATACGCTCTCCATCAAGACTTGCGTTATGCAGTCTGGAGAAAACTATATGGCAATCAGAATCGCTGGACGCCGCAGCATCATGCAAGACGACTTCCGTTTCGTGCAAAATCCTTACCGCGTGTCCGAGATCTACAACGTGGATGAACCCGGTACCTACGAGCCGCTGATGTACGGCAAGCAGTTTGACGAGTTCTACACAAAGTTCTTTCTAAATCCACTCAGCAAGGACAACAATCGCCAGGTAATTGGGGCGATCTGGTCTAGCTACACCGCGAACCGACTTGGAAAAGGGTATGGAAAATCCATGTTGATGGCCGAAGAGTCGAAGAGAATCAACAAGAACCTCGGCGCGAGTAAGCTGAAACACTTCGGCGTAGCCAAAGATGACATCGCCGCAAATCCCTTCGTCTCTGGATACTGCTCTTTCAAGGAAGCAAGCGAGGTTAAATCGTTTCCTGCGGCTCTCCTCGATGCTGTTGCTTTCATTCTGAGATCTGACTGCGGCGAATCGGAAACTGTGCACCAAGTGCTGCGGCGGCGAATCTGCGAACGGATCGAAGCGGAGGAGAACTACGAAGGTGAATCCATTCGGCGGGCCCTGGAGGCGGAGGTGCGCCGTCACCGTAGTCTCGCTCTGCAATTGACCCATAAAGAGGTGCGGGCATTTAACGAACATCTCTGCTCCGAGGACACAGAGCAGTTGATCAATCGCATGGCGGAGATCGGGCCGCGAGTTAAAGCTTCACAAGGCTTCAATTTCGTGCACATCTTTAATGTTTTTCTCCGGCTGGCGGGTGTCAACTACGTTACATATTTCGTCGACCAGATCGAGAACTTTGCGAAATACGCTCGACGGCAGGATCAGAACATCCGGATACTTCGCGAGTCCATCAGCGAGACCTCCCCAACACGCGATATGGCTTCATTCGTGTTCCAGATGCATATCGAAGCACAGCACGCAATCGAGGATTGGTGGGATAACATCGAACACCTTCCATCCCTGGATCCAAAGAAGAAAATCAATTCAACTCGGATAGTAGATTTGCAGGGACTCGCCAACAAAAAGGAGGCGATCCTTCTCGCCAGCAAATATCACTCCGACAATCGAGTTCCCGGATCGAAGACGCCGAATCCGTTGCACCCATTCAATGAGGACATCATTGAGCAGGTTCGTCGGTCCGAATCAGGAAATCCCCGGCAGTTTTTGCAGAAGCTTGGGGGCATCCTCGATCATGCCGTCAGCGATAACCGCGTAACACTTGACCTTGCGTACGTCCAACCGTTGCTCGAAGACATCCCTGAAGCGATCAGCACCGAGGAGGAAGAGGGGGAGTATTCCAATGTCGAGCGCTAAGGGAGAGCTGCTTAAAGCAGCCACGGACTCCATCCCGCGGATTCAATTGCCGGATCTCTTTATCGCTCTCAAGGAGTTTGAGCATGAACCCGTTCGTTCCCTAGAAGAACTGCGTTTGAAGCTGTGCGCCAACCGACAGAAATCGGCAGCTGGGGACCGATATTGGTCCACCGCCCGCGACAACGCGATCGAACTCGAGCGGCTAGGGCTGATTTCGGCCACTTCCTTCCCGAAAGATCGGCGCGCCTACGAGTCAATGCGCGACAACAAGACGAAGATCACTGACGAAGGGCATCGGGTACTGGAAAGGTTCAAGAACAATCGTGCTCAGGCTTACGACGAGTTATTTCGCCGTATGTACGGGATTCACCCTTATCTCCAGGCTTTGGTGAACGTTCTGATGCGCAGACCACTCCATGTCCCTGTCGTGACTTCGGCTAAAGAGCACGTCTCCTTGCGTTATGCATCTGCAAACGCGCTGGTTGAGGATGTAAGCCGCCAGAAGTTCGAGACAGATGGACTATGTGCGAATTTGAGCCGGAGGATGCAAAGAAATCTTGCGCGAGAGGAACAAGCAGAGATTAATGATGGTGTCTGGAAGCTTCTGCAAGAGTGGGCAGGCCCGGCGACTATGGAGGAGGCGCCTCTGTTCGCCAAGAAGTTCCTTCAGAAACTAAATGATGTCGTCCTGCCTGCGCTCCTCCAATCGGATGGTTTGCGCTTCGAATTCAAGACGCATCAGACACTCTGGTCTTTCGGCAACGAATGGAAGCTTTGGGAGTCCACGGCCAAGCACCCTGACTGGGATCTACGAATCGTGTTCAGAACCGCAACAATCGTCTTTTCCCCGAAAGGCGGAAGGATCGAAGGAATCTCGTTTGACTCTGGCTTAGAGAAAACCCGACATCGCTTTCTTGAAAAGCTCTTCGCTGCATACCAGCAACTACAGAAGAAAGGGCGAGGTACATTCGCTATTGTTGATGAACTTCGAGCGGTATTCTGCCTAGAAAACACATGTCAGGAGTCGGTGTTCGACCGCCTCGTGAGTGAACATTACGTTGGCTCAGATGAGTTCGAGCTCAATATGGAAATATTCCGAAAGAGTGGCCAGCACAGTCGCCCAATACGCATAGGGAATCGCAACATTGGTCTTATCCGGGTGGTCAAGAGGTAAGGTAATCATGGAGGCGATAGCGCACATGCGTTCACTGTACCCGTCATTTCTGTATGACCTGAGCTGGGACATGTTTTCGATTGTCCGCTGTTGGTCATTTCCGACCTGCCGTGGACCAGAGCGAGGCCGGCTCTTTGAGCAAGTGTTCTACCAATATTGTGGCGCGAAGGGGCTACCTCTAAGCGAGACGGCGGGATCACGAACGCTCAACGGTGCCTATAGTGCCTCAGGATTCCTGCATGAAAGTGACGGCGTGATCGCGACCCCTGAGATCAATATTCACGTCGAGCTTAAACACCTCACCCAACCTGTGGCAAAAATTGATCTAGTGTCGTTTAACCAAAAGGGGCTGGATTTTCTCGCTGGTGAAAACGCCAGAGTACGCAGGAAACCGCTGTTTCGTGTGCTGATTACTGCCACACCTGTCGATACAACTGCAAGGATCTTTGCGGTTCAATGGGGCATAATGCTGATAGAACCGAATCGGCTTCCCCTCCTTTCCATACAATCGCTAGCAAGCCGTGGCAACCGGATCTCTTCGGCAGTTGTTGACCGATCGTGGATCATTTCAGAAGTTCCACGAATCATTGTGCCCTTGCAGAAGCGGGTTAGGCAGCTCGCATCAGCTTTAGAGGGGGGAGGTCCGATCGTCAGTGGAACACGCATTGCACGGATACTGGCAACCCAGGACCGCGAGGGCGAACGATATTGGCGCGCATTGGATCGCACGGACCCTAGCTGGGTTGAAGATCGCTATGACGCCGCATTGGGACATATCGTCCGGTACGAAGATGGACAAGCACGCGGTCGAATGGATACGGGCGTCGCGGGAGACCCTAAACGAATCCATTGTCAGCCGCTGAGGACCAGATCAACGCACGCTGGTGTCAGCTTCCATAGAACCATGTCGTAGTACCAAAGGACGATACAAATGCAACCGCTAACATTCCACAACTAGCCCACAGGACCTTTGCCGGCCAGTTTTGATACCAGGCAGCGCCGAACGAGATGGGAGTCCGCCTTGAAGCTTTCGCACAAAACGAAGAAGTACGTGGAAACAGTTGCTATTGAAGCGCTCGATACGTTTCAGGAGGTCTCGACTATAGCAAAGCAGAACCTCGGTGTTCCTCCAACACCCGCTTCAAATGCTTTCGCTAATATCAACACCTTGACCTCAGTTGCGGCAGTGAAACAGTACAACGACATCTCGCGCGCAAGCCGTGAGGCAAGTGAAATACTCAGGCGCGAACCAGCGGTGGCACGCGTCATAGCGGAGGACAACGACGGAGAGCTTCGGACGATCTACATTTGTCGTACGAGTCCTATTCAAAGCATCCAGCAGTTTGCAAGTTATAGAGCCCCGCTGGGCCGCCTCGCCTCTCTGCAAATCGGTGCCAACCTTACTGTTCCGAGTGGCAAGCAGTACAAGCTCGTTGAGAAGGCGTTGCTTCACCCAAATGAACTAAAAGAGGGCGGCTGGGATTCCGAGAACACAATATTGAGCTCGGGGGACATTCGCACTCTTACGGTCGACTCACTGAGAGCGGTCCTTGGTACGAGAGCGGGGGTCCCGGAAGAAGATCTAATTGAGCAAATCTTGGCTGCTGAGCGCGTTGAGATGAACCTCATCGAGGGCGTTCGCCGAAGAGTGATAACAAAGATGGCTCTTCGAGACCAGCCGGTTCTCGATCAGTTTCAGGACGAAATATTCCGCCTTCCCCTAAATAAGCGCCTGTTGATCCTCGGCCCTCCCGGTACAGGCAAGACAACGACTCTTATCCGGCGACTTGGGCAGAAACTCGACCAAGACTTCCTAGATGAGGACGAGAAGGAGTTGGTGACTACGATCAGTCTATCCATGACTACGCCCCATTCGAACTCCTGGTTGATGTTCACCCCCACGGAATTGTTGAAGCAGTACCTGAAAGAGGCTTTTGCAAAGGAGGGAATTGCAGCATCCGACCAGCGAATCAAGACCTGGCAGGACCTCCGACACGATCTTGCGAGGAATGTTGTCGGAGTGCTCAGAACTGGATCAGGCTCTGGTTCCCTTGTCATGAAGGAATCATTGCCGAGCATCACGCAATCGGCAATCTTGGATTCCACTCACTGGTTCGAAGACTTTGACGCGTGGCAGCGTTCTGCATATTTAGATCGCTTGAAGAACTCTGGTAGAGCTCTGAAAGATGATGGGGACGCTCAAATCGCGCAACTAGGAGCCCGACTGTTCACCGTAGCAGAGCGCTCTGGGCAGGATGGGATTGCAGCCACTTTCGAAGCTCTAGCTCAATTTGTTGACCTAACGCGAGGTGCGCTCGCTCAGCTCCGACAGAAAAGCGATGCAATTCTTAAAGCCGAATTGAACCGCCAGCTGAATCGCGATCGAGGTTTTCTCGCCGAGCTGTTCGACTTCATCAAGGACCTGAAGTCTAAAGACCTGAAGTCTAGTGAGACCGAAGATGAAGCCGATGAATTAGAAGCTGAAGAAGATGAGGAAGCTGCGAGATCAAAAAATGATTCGGCATTAGCAATGAGTGCGTATCTGACAGCTGTGCGGGCCTCGGCTCGCGCAACTGTCTCTCGCCGCATGCCGAAAAGGAATTCGGCCAATGCAAGAATCCTTAACTGGCTTGGTTCTCGAGTCATGAGCGATGACCAGCTTAGAGAAGTTGGTACGATCCTAGTCCCGCAAGCGCACATCCGCTCCTTCGTAAACCCAGTAAAGCGCTATCTGGATGGGATGCCCAGCCGGTATCGGGCCTATCGTGGGATTCGGCGCGAAGAGAATTCCTGGTACACCGAGACGGAAGTTCCGACGGTCGATGTACATCCGCTAGAAGTAGATATTGTTCTCCTAGCAATTCTGAAGAGCGCTGGAGAATTGCTCAGTCGGTCTGAGATTGTCCGCGGGATAGATTCCACGATGTGGGCACAGCTGAAGAACGCTCTGGACCAATATAGGACACAGATTGTAGTAGATGAAGCGACTGACTTCTCACCCATTCAGCTTGCATGTATGTACAGTCTTGCTCATCCGCGCAGTCGGTCGTTTTTCGCTTGCGGCGATTTCAATCAGCGCTTGACTACTTGGGGAACACGAACATCGGACGAAATGCGCTGGGTCTGCCCGGACATGGAGATTCGTGAAGTCAATATCGGATATAGGCAAACTCGCCAGTTAAATGAGCTCTCCTCTGCCATTATTGAATTAACCGGAGGGACCAAACCCCAACTTAGATTGCCGCCTGATGTTGACAACGACGGTGTGGCTCCCGCGCTGCTAGAGAATTCGACCGGGAAATCTCATATTGACTGGTTAGCGGCGCGTATCCTAGAAATTGAAAGCCTTGTTCGTCAGCTTCCCTCCATTGCGATCTTCGTTCCCTCTGAAGCTGAGGTACAGCCTGTTGCCGAAGCCCTGAATAGGGAATTGCAGGAACAGAATTTTCGAGTTGTACCGTGCCCGAATGGCCAAGTCGTAGGCCACCAGAATGAGGTTCGAGTTTTTGATGTCCAACACATAAAGGGACTCGAATTCGAGGCTGTGTTTTTCACGGACCTAGATCGACTCGCCGCCGAAAAAGCGGACCTCTTCTCGGGTTACTTGTACGTTGGCTCAACGCGCGCCGCAACCTATCTAGGTATCACCTGTAAGCAATCGCTACCGCCTATTCTGGAACCGATAAGGAAGGCATTCGTATCAGAGTGGCAGTCATAATCCCAGACGGCGCGCTCATTCGCTCATTTTCAACAGATAGCCGATCGATGGGTCGATGTGATCCTGTGTGACTTCGACGCAGGGGCGGAGTCTTCAGTCCGCCGTGCGGTGGTTTTCGGTTGGATGTGGGTCAGTACCCCGAATGCAATTGAGCTTGCTTAACGGCCTGGCACGATCCGCTACGGCATTTGGGGAACCATCTGCAACTCAAGCTTAAGCTGCTCGATAGGTTCCAGCGGAAACACTGCTGTCGAGCTGTACTTAAAAGCCGGACTGGCCGGGGCCTGTTATCGAGGGTGTCCGGTCAATTGGTACAAAAACGATTGTACTAAATGACCGGATTGTTGTACTTAAAAACCGGAGAATCTCGCCTCTCCCGGATTGCAACGCGAAGTGTCACATGTACACGCGTCCGCGGTTTATTCTCGCCACGTTCACATAGCCGCCATCTTCCATTCTCACTTCACCCTCTACTCCCGATTCCCCGCAAGCAACTGAAACGCTTTGGGATGGAGGTTCTTTCCAGGAAGTCGTGAGGCGAACCCTCCAAAGTCCTGGTCGAGTAAATCGAAGCGGATTAGAATCCACAACTTAGCCACTTGCCTGCATATCAATCTGCACCAAACCTGAGCCAGAACCCTTAAAGACCGGAAAACGATGTCGAATTGTACTTAAAGAGGCCTTGACTCTGGCAAAACTCGCTCCGCCGCATGTCGCTGCTCATGAATTCCGCCACCAATTGTTGAACCTCCGCTCGCGTACGTCGTTTGTGTGGTGAAGCCTTCAGTTCTGCGCTCATCCGGACACTGAAACACAAACCCTTTTTCTGGAACAGGGTCGGAAATCGCGCTGCTCATGCCGGATCCGCTTGAAGTTCGACTCGGTACCAGCCGGCGGTAGACGGGATTGAGCTCCGTGCACGCACCCAAGGCATCGCGTAGCTGCGTCGACGTGGCGCGCAGGCGTTGGTCGGCCAAGGCGGCCAACGCCGCCGGATCCGTTTCTCCCTCCGCCAAGGCCTGCAGCATCCGCCGTGCACTGGCGCCGAGCAGATCTGAAACCAGGCTGGATAACTTGATATGCGCTTCTTCCAGCAGCGCTTCCAGTTGATTGTGCAGCCGTACTTTGTTACGCCGGAGCTGGTATTTTGTGCGCGTCACGGTCCGCCAGAGACGGTGTTCGGCATGGGGCACGAAGCTCAAGGTAAGCTCCTGAGACACCAGCCGCTTCAGCAAACGTTCGGCATCGCGAAAGTCT
>Ga0075017_100001444_pt1 | contig 14495 bp, 17 predicted proteins | sample AleBraG_ABR_2012_FD_71475 | JGI IMG/M metagenome (GOLD analysis project Ga0075017, IMG submission 71475) | Freshwater sediment microbial communities in response to fracking from Pennsylvania, USA - Alex Branch Run_MetaG_ABR_2012 | ecosystem: Environmental > Aquatic > Freshwater > Creek >... | reverse complement strand
TCACGTGAGGTTCAGATCACCGTGCCGCCGACGCGGCGTCACTCGAGCCTGGGCTGAGCGCGCAGAGCCCGCGTGGAGCGGCGGAGCGCGCCGGGAGCGCAGAGAGACGCCCTGGCACGAGCGCGACGCGTGGGGCGATGCCCCCCCGGTCGAGCTCGTCGTCAGCCGATGCCGGAGCCTTCGAAGTCTTCCAGCGTGAACTCTCGAGGCTCGACCAGCACGAGCCAGTTGCCCGAGTTGTCACGCATGAGCGCTTCGACGCCGTAGGGGCGATCTTGTGGCTCTTGGATGAACTCGACGCCCTTGGCCGACAGCTCAGCGAAGGTCTTGCGACAGTCATCGACCCGCAGCCCCACACCCGGCAGACCGCCTTCAGCCTGAGCCCGGGTCAGCGCCGCGATGAGGTCCTCAGAGAGCGGGGGTCCCGGCGTGGTCAGGTGCAGATCGAGCTCGGGTTGGCTGGGGTGGCCGACCGTGAGCCATCGGAAGTCCTCCCCGAGCCGGATGTCATCATGGATCTCGAAACCCATGACGTCGGTGTAGAAGGCGAGTGCTTCGTCCTGGTCGGTGACCCAGACGCTGACGAGTGAGACGTTCGTGATCATGGAGCGAACCTTAGGACTCGAGGATCCCTGGTGGCTTCTCCTCGCTTGCGCTTCTTCGCTCCACGATCCCGCTCATGAAGAGATAGCAGCCAGGGATGCGAGGAGCCTGGCCGCCGTAGCGACGCTGGAAGGCGCTCGGCGACTCACCGGTGATCTGGGTGAAGCGACTCGAGAAGGAGCCGAGGCTGTTGAAGCCCACCGCGAAGCAGATCTCGGTGACGGTGAGGTTGGTCGAGCGGAGCAGATCCTGGGCGCGCTCGATGCGTCGCTCGGAGAGATGCGCGGCCGGGGTCTTGCCATAGGTCGCCGTGAAGAGTCGGTGGAAGTGGAACTTCGAGAGGGAGGCCACCGCGGCGAGCTGGTCGAGCTCGAGGGGCTCAGCGAAGTGACGATCGGCGTGGTCCCGCGCACGGCGGAGGTGGACCAGGACGTGATCAGATGCTCTCGTCATCGGCACAGCACCAGCGTAGAACGCACGCCTGACAGAGCTGCCTCGTCGTCGGCTGCCTTGCCATCCACCGAACGACGAGGTCGTCGGAGCGGTCAGCCAGCGAGCGCGACGACGGCGTGGCCCGGGGCCAGCGGTGAGCCGTCCTGATCCTCGGTCCAGACGTCGAGCTCGACGACCGTCTCACCGTCGATCTCGTTGAGCGCGGTGATCGTGCCATGGGCCGTCACGGTCTGGCCCTTGATGTTCGGCGCTCGGAACTGGCACGAGAGCGAGATGATCCGCCCGTTCTCCCCCACCCAGTCGCGCAGCAGATTGTGCAGGTAGGCCCACTGGAGGGTCCCCATGCCGAAGGCCGTCGGATAGCCGGCCTCTCGACCAGCGTCATCGTCCATGTGGATGGGAACGAACTCGTCGTTGACGGCCGCGTAGCGGTTCCAGTTGTCGAAGCCTGTCGCCCGCTCGAACGACCCGACGGAGTCACCCACCTTGAGCGCCTCATGCTCAGCCATCTGTGCTCCTCTGCCTAGTAGCGGATCAAGGTTTGGCGGGTGGTCTTGACGACCTCGCCGCGCTGGTTGGTCCAGGTGTCCTCGGTCTCGGTGAACAGCATGAGACCGAGCCGTCCCTCACGCTCGGTGTAGTTGGCCAAGATCGACTCAGAGTCGATCACGTCGCCAGGACGCATGCGCACGCCATAGGTCACCGACATCCCACCGTTGAGCTGGAAGCTCAGCCCTGGCCCCTCGATGCCAAGCGAGTGCTCGAAGAGATCTGAGTCGTTCGGACCAGAGATCGGCTTCGCCTCTGAGGCCTCCTTGGACGCCGCCATCCAGGCGAAGGGGTTGAACTCCTCGGGTGCCACGATGCCACCGTGGACCGTGGTCCTGGCGTGAGCTTCATCCCAGAAGAGCCGCGGCGGATCTGCCGGCCAGTACACGGCGATCGCCCAGCGGCGGATGTCGGACGCAGAGACCGGAAAGGACTGGCGCTTGCTGAGCCGTAAGCCGAGCACCCCTCGCATCTCATCGCTGACGTACGACGCACTCATCCTGGCGTGACCCCCCTTGGCAACGTTCCTCGCCCACCGTGGTGCGACGCAGCGACCAATGTAGGGCCCACGAGCTGCCCGGGTCGAAGCGAGCGTCAGACGGTCGTCAGGTCGCAGCCAGCGCGATCACGGCGAAGGTCGCGCCGTCGGGGTCGGCCAGCACGGCGAAGCGACCTGGAGGGATCTCGGTCGGAGGCACCAAGGTGGTCGCTCCGAGCTCGGTGGCCTTGGCCACCGCGGCGTCGGTGTCCTCGACCCCGAAGTACACGAGCCAGTGCGACGGCACATGGTCCGGGACCATGTCGGGCATCGCCATCATGCCGGCGATCGTCTTGTCGCCGAGCTTGACCTCGGTGTAGCCCATCCCCTCCATCTCGACGTCGTACGGCTCCCAGCCGAAGACCTTCGAGTAGAAGGCCTTGGCCGTGGGGAGATCCCGGCTGTTGAGCTCGTTCCACACCAACGACCCTGCCTCGTTGGCCAGCTCAGCACCGATGAAGGTCTTCGGCTGCCACAGGCCGATCGCCGCGCCGGTCGGGTCAGCGAACACCGCCATGCGCCCGATGTCAGAGACGTCCATGGGCTCCATGAACACCATGCCGCCGGCCTGCTTGACCAGCTCGATCGTGGCGTCGGCGTCAACCACCGACACGTACGTGGTCCACACGCAGGGTTGTTCGGGGCTCATCGTCGCCATGTCCCCGGCCACCGAGCTGCCTGCTTTTCGATTGATCGTGTAGTGACCCATGTCTTCGCCCTGGTCGTCTGCTTCCCAGCCGAAGAGCGCGGCGTAAAAGGCGCTCGAGGATGCGAGGTCCTTCGTGGCGTGATCGACCCAGGACGGCGTCCCAGGCTCGTATGAGGTGAACGCTGGCATCTGCTTGCCCTCCCGGTCGCGTGGTGCTGGCTCTTCGGGCGAACCTAGTCCTTGACGATGACCGACGCCTTGCGGACACGTGACCACACGGTGAACTCACGAGCGCGTGCCGGCCGCTGAGCGTGGCGTGCTGCGTGGGAACCGCGTCTCACCGGGTCGAGGGAAGCGGCTCGCCCGTCTCGAGCAGGGTCTTCAGGCTCGAGAGGAAGATCGGCCAGCCGTTGCGCACCATGGTCGCCGCCAGGCTGCCCGGCTCGAAGTCGTCGTGGATGACCGTCAGCTTGACCTGGTCGCCGACTGGCTCGAGCTCGAAGGTCGCCCTCGATCGCCTCTCGCTGGACAGCTTGTCGAAGACCTCGTCATCGAAGCGCTCTCTCATCTCTGGCGAGAAGGTGTGCCACGTGTACGACAGCCGGCTGAACGGCTGCGCCTCGAGGACCACCTGGTCCGGGTCTTCGATGATCACCCCGTTGTTGTCCCAGATCATCGTGGAGCCGACCGCCCAGTCCGTGTCGAAGGTGGTCTGCCACCACCGACTCGTGAAGGCCGGATTGGTGAGCGCCTCCCAGAGTCGCTCGGGTGTGGTCTTGATGTACGTGGTGTAGACGAACTCCAGCTGTTCCATGGGCACTTCCTCCAGTGCTCTCTTGAGATCCGAGAGGGCTCGGACCCGTGGGCGGTCATAGCGGTTGATCCAACGCTCAGCGATCTCGTTGATCGGCACGGCGTTGAGGTAGTGCAGCTTCTCTCTACCCTTCTTCCTCGAGGTGACGAGGTTCGCTCCCTCCAAGATGGCCAGATGCTTGCTGACCGACTGGCGGGCCATGGCCATGCCCTCGGAGAGCTCGCGCAGGTTCTGTCCGTTGCGCTCGTTCAGTCGATCGAGCAGCTCGCGGCGGGTGGGATCAGCGAGCGCCTTGAAGACGTCGACCGCCGCCACCACGTCCTCGCCGCTCAGAACTTCAGGTCTTGGGGGAACGGCGTGCCTGAACCTGTCTCGAGCACGCTCTTCGCGCTCAGGAGGAAGTAGGCCCACCGGGCGCTGCAGTGAGCCATGAAGTCCGTCGGACGACGCCACTGCGCATGCTCGAACATGACCACAGTCTGGTCTCCGTCTTGGGTGAGGTCGATCGAGATCGTGGTGCCCACCCACTCCTCGGCGCCTTGTACGCAGGACCAGCCCACGTGGCCGTCGGCTTGGAGACGCGTGACCTCCATGACGGCGGCGGGATCAGGGTCGCCGAAGTAGAAGCTGAGCGTCGAGCCCTCCTTGGACTCACCCTTGACGCCGTCGAGGGTCCACCAGCTGGCGATCCCCTCCGGGGTGGCAAAGATCTCGAAGGTCTCCGTGAGAGGTGCGGAGACGACGACGCGGTGTCGGATGTCTGGCATGGTGCTGCTCCTTATTGGTAGCCATCTGGTTACCTAATAATAAGCAGCCAAATGGCTGCATGTCAACCCCTCCCTCCACCCTGAGCTCCGGGCCCACGACCAGGAGCGCTGGTGGGAGGTGCGGGTGGCCTGGACAGCGGACCTCCTCGACGCGTTGGGCACGATGCAGTCGCAGCTGGCCGTGCCGCACGCCCCGCAGCAGGGCGACGACCTTCTCGAACACCCTTGACCGTAGGCTGAGCAGCCAAGCGGAAGGGAGTCGAGATGGCCAAGATCTTGCTCGAGGCGACGGTGGTGTTCGTGGGTGTGATCGCGGCCCTCACGGTCTTTGTCGGGGCGGTCTACCTCTGGGCTCGTCGCCGTCTCCGCAGGCTCGCCACGCGGCTGATCTTGAGGGCAGGAGGTGGTGACGTCTCGTTGGGGAGCATGGTGACGACCATCCGGGTCAATCGCCACGGGGTCTCGACGGGGCTCGCTCGACGCCGACTCCAGATCGACGTCGAGGGCGCGGTGAGCGCGGTGCGCGAGGCGGAGCGGGCTGGTGCGCCGGTCGGCGAGCTTGGCAGCCTCGCCGCAGAGCTCGAGCTCGCCGCCCGGTCACTCGACCACGCGATGGCGTCGATGGGCTCAGCTGGGGTGACTCCAGTCATCTCGAGTCGCGCACGAGAGCTCAGCAGCTCGGCTCGCCAGCTCCGCCACCAGGCTGAGCTGCTCTTGGCCGGCGCCGCGGTTCCTGGCCACCATGCGCTGGTCAGGACCATCAGCACGGCGAACCAATCGAGCACGTCTCGGCGCTCGGCTCGACTCCGCAGAGGCATCCTGACCCGCTAGCGAGACTTGGCTGGCGAAGCTCGAGGCGCCCGGCGCAAGCGATCGAGTTCCTCCTCCTCGTCGGGTCTCGCTACGCTCGCAAGCCGTGGCGCTCTTACGCTTGGATCACGTCGGTGTGGTGGTGGAGGATCTGCCCGCAGCGGTCGCCTTCTTCATCGAGCTCGGCATGACCCTCGAAGGCGAGGCGTCCGTCGAGGGCGACTGGGTCGACGCCGTCGTCGGCCTCGAGAACCTCCACGTTGAGATCGCCATGTTGCGAACTCCCGACGGCAACGGTGCGATCGAGCTGACCAAGTTCCACTCGCCCGAGGCGATCAACGCCGAGCCAGCTGTCGCTCCGCCACAGACCCTCGGCATCCGGCGCATGATGTTCGCTGTCGACGACGTCGATGACACGGTGGCTCGCTTGGAGCAGCTCGGTGGAGCGCTCGTCGGCGAGATCGCCCAGTATGAAGACGCCTATCGGCTCTGCTACCTGCGCGGGCCCGAGGGCATCATCGTGGCGCTGGCTGAACCCCTCAGCTGAGCCCACGCCGAGCAGGGCGTCACCAGGTCGGGACGGCCTCTCTCAGTCGTGACGAGCGAGCTCCCTAGCGCTTGGCGTAGTCCGCGAAGCCCTGCCAGTCGACCATGACGCAGTCCTCATCCCCGACGATCCAAGCGTCATGCCCGGGAGGGATGATGGCGAAGTCCCCCGGCGACGACTCCATCTCAGAGCCGTCGTCCATGACCACCCTCATGCGCCCCGAGACGCAGTACCCAACGTGGGGTGCTTGGCAGCTCTCGGTGCCGGCGATCGGCTTCACGTGCTCGGACCATCGCCATCCTGGACGGAAGGTCGCTCGACCCACCGGTCCGCTGGGCGAGTTGATGAGCTCGAGCTGTCCCGTCCCCTGCTCGAACGCTCGGACTTCATCGGCCTCGTCGAAGCTCCTTCGATACAGGCGCTGGCTGGCCACCTCGTCTTCAGCGTGAAGGTCGCGGACCATCTCCACCTCGAGGTTCCGAAAGGTGATCGGCCCGTCGCAGAGCTTGCCCATCTGCTCGGCGAGGTTCATCGTCGCTGGCAGGTTCGAGTTGGCCATGGCCTCCTCATAGGAGGGGAACTCGATGATCTGGACGTAGGTGCCCTCTTTGTCTCTGTCCTTGGTCAGCGTGCCTTTGAGCACGCTTCTCTGGCCCTTGGTTGCGTCTTGCCACTCGTTGACCAGCGCCTCGATGTCCTCGGGCCGTGTGGTCGTGAGCTCCATGATCTGGATGAATCCCATCACTCCCCCCTCAGTGTTGCCTCCACTGTCGAAGGGTAAGCCGATGCCAACGCGCCGACACCGATTGTCACCAACCTGTAAGCGGCACGAGGAGCAGTTCGCTGGGCACGATGGTGCGTGGGCTCACGACGACGCGTCGTTGGATGGCTGGGGGCGGTCATTAGCCTGGTTCGATCGTGGCAATCCTGATCGACCTCCAAGACGTCTCGCTCGAGGGTGCTGACCACGATCTCATAGAAGGGCTCTCGCTCACCGTGTCGTCGGGGGATCGCATCGGCGTCGTCGGGATCAACGGCGCGGGCAAGTCATCGCTGCTCAAGATCCTGGCGGGTCGCTTGGCGCCGAGCTCAGGCTCGATCCGACGGGGCCAGACCACGCGCGTCGGGTTCTTGCAGCAGATCCCATCACTGCCCACGGGGACCGTTCGAGAGGCGGTGGGCGGCGGCTGGCAGATGGATGCCGCCCTCGATCGACTCGGGATGCTGGGGGACGAGGCCACCGAGACCGAGCACCTCTCGGGTGGCCAGGTCAAGCGCGTGGCCCTCGCCAAGCTCTTCGCCGAACCCGCCGACGTGCTGATCTTGGATGAGCCGACAAACCATCTGGACCTGAGCGCCATCGAGTGGCTCGAGCAGCAGATCGTGCGCTTTCGAGGCGCGATCGTGCTGGTCAGCCACGACCGCTTCCTCCTCGACCAGGTGACCACCCGCATGGTCGAGATCGATCGAGGCAAGACCTACGTGCACCCCGGCGGCTACGCCAAGCTCCTCGAAGCGCAAGCCGAGCGCGAGCAGCAGGCGGCCTCGACCGAGCAGACGAGGAAGAACCTCGCTCGCACCGAGCTGGCCTGGCTGCGACGAGGGGTGAAGGCCCGCTCCACCAAGCCTCAGGCGCGCATCGATGCCGCCGAGCGCCTCTTGGCCCAGCGGCCCGACGCTCCCGCTCGGGAGGGTGACCTCGAGCTTGGCGTCGAGATGCCTCGGCTCGGCAACACGGTCATCAAGGTTCACCACGGCGCGTTCTCGTACCCCGATGGCCACGAGATCCTCCGTGACGTCTCGCTCGACCTCGCTCCCGGCGAGCGGATCGGGATCGTGGGGCCGAACGGCGCGGGCAAGTCGACGCTGCTCGACCTCCTCGCCGGGGTCATCGAGCCACGCGTCGGAACCATCAAGGTGGGTCCGACCGTGGTGACCTCCTACTTCGAGCAGGACGGCGGAACCATCAACCTCGAGCTCACCGTCCAAGAGCTCGTGGCCGGGCCTCAGGGAACACCGGGCACGCCGTCGGACGTGGCGCTCATGAAGCGCTTCTGGTTCGCCGGTGCGCTGCCCTTCTCCAAGGCCCGAGCCCTCTCGGGCGGCGAGCGTCGGCGTCTCCAGCTGCTCTTGGCCCTGGCAGCCAGGCCCAACGTCTTGTTCCTCGACGAGCCCACCAACGATCTCGACCTCGAGACGATCCGGCTCCTCGAGGAGTTCTTGAGCCGCTGGTCGGGCACCTTGGTCGTCGCCTCACACGACCGAACCTTCTTGAGCCGAACGACCGAGCGGCTCTTGGAGGTCCGCTCTGACGGCACCGTGGCCGACCTCCCCGGTGGCATCGACGCCTGGATCGCCCGCTCGCTCGGAGCGGGCACCGAGATCACCCCGACCGGGACCTCGGTGAAGTCGGTGACGAGCCCTGGCGACGGCACGGTCAGCCGCCAGCTGCGAGAGACTGAGAAGGAGATGACGCGGCTCGAGCGGCGCTCGAAGACCTTGGCCAACAAGATCGTCGCCAGCGCCGACTACGTCGAGCAGCGAGAGCTCGACCTCGAGCTCAAGGGCGTTCGCCAAGAGCTCTCAGATGCCGAAGATCGCTGGCTCTCGCTCTCAGACTGACCCCGACGCCTGGCCACTCGCTCGGTAGTCTGCCCGCATGCAACGTGGCGCTCGGGGGACCAGCCGAACCGCGCTGGCCGCGCTCTTCGGGCTCCTCCTCTCAGCGTGCAGCTCCACTGGCACGGGGACCTCGAGCTCCTCCGCGCCCCTCTCGGCGCAGGACAAGCACGTCTGCACGGCAATGGAGGCCAAGACCGCTCAGATGAACGATGCGCTGCTCGTCTTCACGTCTCCGAAAGCGAAGGTCACGGCCAACCAGCTCCGCGCCGTCAACGTCGCCATCGTCAACCTCGGCGCAGAAGCCCAGGAGCAGGCAAAGGTGGCACGCCCCGCGCTGAGAGCCCAGCTCGAAGCCGTGGCCAGCGAGGTGAGCCCCCTTGAGCTCGCCCTCGCCGGCCAAGGTGGCAGCGTGAACGCGGCATCGAGGAGCTTCCTGCAAGCAGCCCAGGCAGTGAGCCGTTCCTGCCACGCTCATGGGTAGGGTCGGTCTCCGAGCCAGGCTCACGACGTGGGTCACGAAGGGCGGGGCGACCGCACTGATGGGTGGCACGCCTCACCCTCCAGAGCTCGGTGGTGACGATCTCGGTGGCGACGAGCTTGGTCGTCGATCGCCCCTCCTCCTGCTCAGAACAAGCGCAGCGCCACGGCCGTGATGGCGGCGATCTCGGCGGAACTCGCCAGACGAGCCGCACCCGTGATCCAGGGGGAGCCCTCAGGTCGGCAGACCGTGAGTTCGTCGACTGGTTGGAAGCGACGCCTGAGGACCGTCACCGTGCCCGTGAGCTGCCAGCTGTCGTGGAGCACCCCGGCGAGCTGGGTGTACTCGTCGCCCTCGACGATCACGTCCGTCTCGCCCTCCAGGCGGACGTGATCGGCGCGTCGCACGGACTCATCGGCGAGCGCGTAGCGCTCACGGAGGTACTCGGCCCCTGAGGGGTCTTCGCCATAGCGGGTGTTCGTGAGCTCCCCCACGATGACCTGGGACGTGAAGTCATAGGGGTGATCGTGGATCGGAGGCGTACCGACGAAGCGCTGAGGCGCCCAGACGTGCAGTGCGTGCTCTCTGTTCTCGTCGAGTCGAAGAGAGAGGAGGCCCAGCTCTTGGATCTTCCAGGGGTAGGCAAGGGCACCCTCGAGGATGGTCCGAACGAGGTCCTTGTCGAGGGCATCGACCGCCAACGTGCTCACCACCGCTGCTCACCTCCCACGAGCACTCGAGCGGCCCGCGAACTCCAGCACTGTAATTACAAGACCATTCTTCACTCAAGCACCACCTCGCGAAGCAGTCAACCCGCCGCAGCCGACCTGACCACTCGGGCGTAGCTCGGCACCTGCGCCGCTCTCGGAGCGCCAGCCGTGCGCTCGGCGGGCGCTCAGCACCTGGTCACCGAGGCTCATGGCACGGCTCGTCTCGCCAGGGACAGAGAGGGCTGGCGTCCTCCGCCCGGGGTCGCTCCCCTGCCTGCGAGACCGTCAACCCTCCGCGTCATGCGATCGGGACTCCGTAGAGGGCTCTCGCTAGGGCCTAATGGCCCTAGCCAACGAGGTTCCTCGATCTTTACCATCACCGAGGTGACGCTCGACACCGACGAAGGGCTCAAGCGCGACGTCGGGTTCTTCGGGCTGCTCTGGATCTCCGCTGGCACCACGCTCGGCTCAGGGTGGCTCTTCGGCGCCTTCGTGGCCGTGACGATCGCCGGACCAGCCGTGCTGATCGCCTGGGTGGTCGCCGCCGCCTTCATGGCGCTCCTAGCGCTCGTCCACGCCGAGCTCGGAGCCATGTTCCCCGAGAGCGGTGGGACGAGCCGCTATCCCCACTACGCCTTCGGAAGCCTGGCGGGAGCCACCTTCGGCTGGTTCTCCTATGTCCAAGCGGCCACCATCGCTCCCATCGAGGTGCTCGCAGCGATCCAGTACCTGTCCACGAACTCGTGGGCACGGGGTCTCTACAACCCTGGACAGGCAACCCTCAGCCCCACGGGCTACGCAGCCGCTGTCTTCCTCATGAGCTGCTTCGTCACCCTCAACCTGCTCGGGATCCGGTGGCTGTCACGGGCGAACTCCGTCATGACGGTGGCCAAGTTGGCCGTGCCCACCCTGACGGCGCTGCTCTTGCTGACGACCAGCTTCCACGCGCACAACTTCGTGGCGGGCGGAGGCTTCTTCGTCCACACCGGCACCGGCCCGAGCGAGTCGATCCTTCGAGCCATCGCCAGCGGTGGGATCGTCTTCGCGCTCATGGGCTTCGAAGGAGCGCTCCAGGTGGGCGGCGAGAGCGCACACCCCCAGCGAGACCTCCCCCGAGCGGTGGTCGGCGCCTTCAGCATCTGCACCATCATCTACCTCTTGGCCCAAGTGGCGTTCATCGCCGCGATGCCGCCGGCGATGCTCGAGCACTACGGCTCGTGGACGGGGCTTGCGGCTGCACCGCAACTCTCACGAGCGCCCTTCTTCACCTTGGCCCTTCTGCTCGGTCTCGGGTGGCTGGCATGGATCCTGCGCATCGACGCGGTGGTCTCACCGAGCGGCACTGGCCTGCTCTACGTCACGGGAGCCTCGCGACTCAGCTTCGGTCTGAGCCGGAGCGGCTACGTGCCCAAGCTCTTCATGGTCGAGGACGAGCGCACCGAGGTGCCGCTCTTCGGCGTGCTGATCTCGGCCGGCCTGGGGTTGCTGTTCCTGCTCCCGTTCCCCAGCTGGAGCAAGCTGGTCAGCGTCGTCACCGGTGCCGCGGTGCTGATGTACGCCGGCGCACCGATCTCGCTCGGCGCCCTCCGTCGAGCGGCCCCCGAGCAGCCGCGGCCCTATCGGCTCCCCGCCGCCACGCTCATCGCCCCCGTCTCGTTCGTGTTCGCCACCTTCGTCGTCTACTGGTCGGGATGGCAGACGGTCTCGACGTTGATGATCGCTCTCGTGCTCGGCTACGGGCTCATGGGCCTGGCCCGCCGCTTCCACCTCGATCAGGACCCGCCCCCCATCGAGTGGGCCGCTGGCCGCTGGCTCTTCCCCTATCTCGCCGGCATCGTCGTGATCTCGTTTCTCGGGAACTTCGGCCAGGGCGGGATCCTGGGCGGCGTCGGCCCCTTCCACGACGTGCTCGTCGGGGGACGAGGCGTGATCCCGCTGTGGTGGGACCTTGCGTGCCTCGCCGCGCTCAGCCTGGGCGTCTATCTCGCCGCCGTCCTCCAGGGCGGGCGACGAGACCGAGGGCGACGGCCTGGCGGTCCGTGAGGTCCTCGATCTCCCCGGCCTGAGGTGGGAGTCCCCGGCAGCCTCCTCCTGTCGCCACCAACGTCCCTGCACAGGCGAGATCGTCGACAAGAATGGCCCGATGCTCGCCACGGTGGCCGAATCAGACCAGCCCGTCGTCCTGGGCGCGCTCGTCTCCGTCCTGACCACCGAGGGACGAGACGAGCTCTCAGAGGCAGGGGCCGAATCGGTCGCCGCCTTCGCTCTTCACGGGCTCGGCAACGAAGCGACGATCGCTCTTCACGAGCTGGCGAAGCCCACGCCGGCAGAGCTCGCCCACGCCATCGGCGATGAGGACGTCAGAGAACTCGTCGCCCAGGCCCTCGCCCTCTCGTCGCTGGTCGACGGCGCGCTCGACGCCGGGCGGATCGACGTGGTCCTGGCCTATGCCACCGGCCTCGAGGTGGCTGAGCACTGGGTGGACGACCTCGCCTTGAGCCGGGCGAAGGACCTCACCGCGGTGATCGCCGACATGGGAGCGCGCAACTTAGAGAGCGTCACCGACCGCCGGATCGATCTGGCGGCCATCGACGACATCAGCAGGTGGCTGCTGCCCTACGACGGCGACGGGGCTGACGCCGAGCTGTCGGGTCGCTACCGAGCGCTCGGCGAGCTGCCCGAAGGCACGCTCGGCCACGCCTTCTTCGAGTTCTACGACCGCCACGGCTTCGCCATGCCGGGCGAGCCAGGAGCGGTGAACGAGATCTTCGGCACGCCCCACGACGCCACCCACCTCCTCTCGGGTTACGACACGTCACCCCAAGGAGAGCTCTTGGTCTCCACCTTCACCTCGCGCATGCACCCGATCAACCCCTTTGAGGGTCACGTGCTCCCCGTCGTGTACTCCTGGCACCTCGGGATCGAGTTCAACACGCTGGCCGGGAGCTACCGGGGCGCCCTCGACACCCCGAAGTTCTGGGTGGCCTGGGAGCGCGGGGAGCGGGCCCACGCCGACACCTTCGCCGCCGAGTTCGACTTCTGGGAGCACACCGAGACGCCGCTCGCCTCGGTGGCCGCCGCCTTCGACATCCCCCCGCTCGACGACGCCTTCGCCGCCCACAGCGACGCCGTGGCCGGCGTCGACTATCACCCCATCGCCTGAGAGCCCCCACGGAGAGGGCGGTCTGCTTGAGGCGTCAGGTGCTCGCCTCAGCGATGCTGCGCTCGGCGATCGACATCGGCGTCGACGCCAAGAGCTCGGCCAGCCGAGCTGGATCGACACCGAGCGCTTCGAGCTGGGTCGCCGAGCGTCGACCGGTGAGCGCCCGCAGCAGCTCGAAGTCCGACGCCACTGCCGCCCGAGCGTCCTCAGCGAAGGCGGGGTCGGTGCGACGAAGGAGCTGCAGCAAGAACTCGAGCCCGATCGAGATCGCGCGGTCATCCTGAGCGCCCGGCTCGTCGAGCGCCAAGCGAAGGTCCTGCTCGTGGGTGACCTGATCCATCACCAGCTGGAGGTTGGAGGGCTCAGGGATCAGGGGCACGAGCTCGTCGAAGCGAGCAGCCGTGCGCTCCCACTCGTCGAGGATCGCCCCGAGGGACTTGGCGTCCTGGCGGCGGACCTGCGCGTCGGTCCAGGCGTCCGAGCCGATATCGGTCAGGCGGCCGTTGAGCAAGTCGTCACAGACGCCGCTGAGATGGCACGCCAGCTCTCTGACCGTCCAGCTCGGACACGTGAGGACCTCGATCGAGGCCTCGTCGTCGTTGATGCTCCTGAGCAGCGTGATCGAGCGCGACCTGATCCCCTGGGTCGCTCGGAGCACCTCGTCTGCTGCGAACGCTCGAGCCACGGACCCATCGTTCCATAGGACCGGCTCGGGCAGGCACAGGTGCCGAGCTCAGCGGGCGATTGGGCTCTCCGCCGCGGCCGGCACAACCAGCGCGAGGGACCGGACCTCGACGGGTGGCGGCTTCATCGATCGTCGCCCCTGGCCGTGCTCGCTCCAGCTGCCTCTCGGATGGAGGTGGCGTCGATGGTGGTCGAGGTCTCCGCGATCGCCGCGACCGGCCAGGCCACCCAGAAGGTCACGTCGCCTTCGGGAGGGATCTCCATGGCGAAGCTGTGCCTGCCCCGGAACATCCCTCCCCCGCCGCCGAGACCAAGGAAGGCTCGGTGACCTTCGTGCTCTTCTGGGAAGTTGCTGCCCCAGCTGCCGTTGCTGAGCTCGTAGCCGACGAGGACGAGACCGGTGCTGAGCTCACCCTTGGCGAAGAAGCTCGGTGCGTTGTGCCCCGCCGTGCCAGGTCCGTGCTGGAGGGGTCGACGGAGGATCGCTTCGAAGGTCACGATGCACGACTCGGGGAACGAGACGATGCTCCTGAGCAGCACGGTCCCCTCGGCGCTCTGGGCCAGCACGACGTCGCTGAGGGCCGTGACGCCCACCCCGTCGTCCCACGGGAGGGGCTTCCGCGGCGCCTCCATGAAGGTCGGCGCCGGGAGCGAGATCTCGGGAAAGAATCCCATAGCCCGATCCTGCCAGTCGGAGCGCTCGATGTCTTCCCGGCTCGCCCTCGCCCACGAGCGGAGGGATGAATGTCGACATGATTGTTGATATTGCGACCCGCTCTGGCTACCGTGCTTTGAGATCGGCGTCGCGCCGACGCACCACCGGGGGGGATGTGTGAACGCTCTGCGCCTGAAGAAGGGGTGCCTCGCGGCCTCGGTGGCCGCCCTCGCCCTCGGCGCAGCCGCATGCGGCTCGTCCTCGAGCACGCCCTCGACGACGGCACCGACGAGCCCGACGCACCTCCCCGTCTCGACGACCACGATCGTCTTCACCGATCACTCGCGCACCACCCCCGCTGCTGGCACGCAGCCTCAGCTGAGCGCTCGGACGCTGCCCACCACCATCGTCTTTCCCACCCGCGACCCCGGCCAGAAGACGACCTCTCCGCTG
>Ga0075017_100001443_pt1 | contig 14498 bp, 16 predicted proteins | sample AleBraG_ABR_2012_FD_71475 | JGI IMG/M metagenome (GOLD analysis project Ga0075017, IMG submission 71475) | Freshwater sediment microbial communities in response to fracking from Pennsylvania, USA - Alex Branch Run_MetaG_ABR_2012 | ecosystem: Environmental > Aquatic > Freshwater > Creek >... | reverse complement strand
GTCGTGGCCGACACGGTCGGCTTCATCCGTGAACTGCCGCACGAACTGGTCGCCGCATTCCAGTCCACGCTGCAGGAGGCGCGCAGCGCGCACCTGCTGCTGCACGTGATCGATGCGGCCGACGCGCGCCGCGACGAATACACCACGCAGGTCGATGCCGTGCTGGCGCAGATCGGCGCCGGCGAGCTGCCGCAGCTGCTCGTGTACAACAAGATCGACCGGCTGGCCCTGACGCCGCGCATCGAGCGCGATCCCGAGGGCCAGGTCACCCAGGTGTGGATCAGCGCGGCGCGCGGACTCGGTCTCGATCTGCTGCAGGAGGCGATCGCCGAGCGCCTGGGGGTGCGCGCCCAGCGCGGCTGGCTGCGGCTCCCGGCCGGCGCCGGTGCGCTGCGTGCGCAGTTGTTTGCCGGGCATGCGGTGCGCGAGGAGCGCACCGAAGCGGACGGCGCCATGCGGCTGCTCGTCGAACTGCCCCCGGTGCAGATGGCGGCACTGGCGCGCAGGCCCGGCGTCGCGCTGACGCTGCTGCCGGCTGATCTGCCTTGTGCCCCCGCAGTGCCCTACCTAGAATCCATCCGCTGCGAATCTGCGTAGCGGCAGGGCGAGCATGGCCTGGAATCAACCCGGTGACGATCAGGGCAGCAAGCCGCGCGGCAGTGGCGTGCGTGCGTCCGGCGGCAACCTATGGTCGCGCCTGCGGCAGCGCTGGAATGCGACGCCGCAGGCGCGCGGGCCGTTCTTCGGGGCGGCGGCGGGCCTGGCCGCCGTGCTCTGGCTGTGCAGCGGCTTCTACCAGGTCGATGACGGGGAGCGCGGGGTGCTGCAGCGCTTCGGCGCCTATGAGGGGCTGCGCGCCAGCGGCGCGGGCTGGCATCTGCCCTGGCCGATCGAGACGCTCACCCCCGTGAATCTCGACAAGCTCAACAGCACCGATTTCCAGGCGCGCATGCTCACCGCCGAGGGGATGCTCGTGAACGTCTCGGCCAGCATCGATTACCGCTATGCCGATGCGCGCGCCGCCCTGTTCGCGCTGCGCGATCCGGACAGCGTGGTGCGCGAACTGGGTGAGGCGGCCACGCGCGAGCTGGTCGGTCAGCGGCACATCGAGGAGCTGATGAAGACCGCATCGAGGCCGGAGCTGGCGCCGGCGCTGCGCAGCGCCGTGCAGGAGCCGCTCGATGCCATGGGAGCGGGCGTCCGCGTCATGGCCGTCACGCTCTCCGACGTCCAGGTCCCCGATCCCGTGCTGAGCGCGCAACGCGAGCTGGTGCAGGCCAGCGCGGATCGTGATCGCCTGATCCACGATGCCCAGAGCTATACCGCCGACGTGGTGCCGGCTGCCCAGGCCGCGGCGCAGCGCGAGCGGCTCGATGCCGAAACCTACCAGGCACAGACCCTCGGCGTGGCCGAGGGCGAGGCCGCCCGCTTCGCGCCGCTGGCGGCCGCTTACGCGCGCGCCCCCGAGGTGACGCGCAACCAGATGTACATCGAGACCATCGAGTCGATCCTCGCCCACTCGCGCAAGGTGATCATCGACGGCAAGGGCAACAACACGCTGGTGCTGCCGCTGGACAAGCTCAATGACGCCGGGGCCCTCAAGGCACTCGGCGTCACCGGCATCGCCCCGGCGCCCGGCACCGCCGCGGGCACGACCGCGGGTGCTGCGGTGTCGCCGGCGCCGTCGTCCGCCAGCACCGCGAGCCCGGCGAGCGGCACGGCGGCTGCGGGAGCGGCGCCGGCCACGGGAGCGGCGCCGACCGCGGCAGCGGCACCGGCTGCGGGAGCGGCACCGACCTCCGGCAGCTCCTCCGGCGGGGGGCCGGCCTCGGACCGCGCGGATCGCGACGACCGCGGGCGCGAGCGCGGAGAGCGCCGATGAACGCGACCGCGCAGCGCCTGGCCGTGCCGCTCATCGCCGCCGTCATGCTGGCGGGCGTGCTGCTGCTCAGCCTGTTCACGGTCGATGAGCAAGAGCTGGCGGTCCGCACGCGCTTCGGCCAGGTCGAGGAGAGCGGCTACGCCCCGGGCCTGCACTGGAGCTGGCCCTTCGAACACATCGTGCACCTGGATCGGCGCGTGCTCACCGCGCGGCTCCAGGGCGAGTCGTTCCTGACCAGCGAGCAGCAGGGTCTGCTGGTGGATATCGACCTGACCTGGCGCATCCGCGACCCGCGGCTGTTCCTGCATGCGGGCCAGGGGGATGAACAGGCCGTGACGCGGCGCCTCGCGGAAGCCGTGCGCAGCGAGCTCAAGGGCGTGTATGCGCAATGGACGATGGCGCGCGTGGTGGCGGCGCCGCGCGGCGGCATTTCCGCAGGGCTGCTCGAGCGGGTCCGGCCGCTGGCCACCGCGTTCGGCGTCGAGCTGGTCGACGTGCGCGTCAAGCGGATCGATCCGACGGAGGATGTGGCCAACAGCATCTATGCGCGCATGCAGGAGGCCTACGTGACCCAGACCCGGCAGGTGCGCGCCGCGGCCACGGCGGAAGCCGACCGCATCCGCGCCGAAGCCGAGCGCAATCGTGCCGCAATCCTCGCCGCCGCGAACCGCGACGCGCAGCGCGTGCGCGGCGAAGCCGACGCCCAGGCCGCGGGCATCCGCGCGCGCGCCTATGGCGCCAACGTCGAATTCGCGGCGTTCTACCGCACGCTTCAGGCCTATCGCAACACCCTGGTCCGCGACGGCGACATCCTGGTCATCGAGCCGGAAGGCGCGTTCTACAAGTACCTGCGCAATCCAGCGCGGCACTGAGGCGGGGCGGGGATGGGTCGATTCGTCATCGTGATCGGTACGCAATGGGGCGATGAGGGCAAGGGCAAGATCGTCGACCTGCTGACCGAACGCGCCAGCGCCGTGGCGCGCTTCCAGGGCGGCCACAATGCCGGACATACGCTGGTGATCGGCGGCCGCAAGACCATCCTGTCGCTGATCCCCTCGGGCATCATGCGCGAGGGCGTGCGCTGCCTGATCGGCAACGGCGTGGTGATCTCGCTCGAGGCGCTGTTTCGCGAAGCGCAGATGCTCATCGACCAGGGCGTGCCGGTGTTCGAGCGCCTCGCGCTCTCGCCCTCCTGCCCGCTGATCCTCCCCTCGCACATCGCGCTCGACCGCGCCCGCGAACAGGCCCGTGGCGTCAACGCCATCGGGACCACCGGCCGCGGCATCGGTCCCGCCTACGAGGACAAGGTGGCGCGCCGCGCCGTGCGCATTGCCGACCTGTTCCAGCGCGAGCGTTTCGCCGCGAAACTCGGCGAGGTGCTCGATTTCCATAATTTCGTGCTGCAGCGCTACTTCAACCTGCCCGCCGTCGACTTCCAGCGCACGCTGGACGAGCAGCTCGCCTATGTCGAGCGGTTGCGGCCGCTGCTGCTCGATGTCACCGGGGCGCTCGCGCGGCTGCGCACGGCGGGCGCGAACGTGCTGTTCGAAGGCGCACAGGGGGCGATGCTGGACGTCGATGTCGGCACCTATCCGTTCGTGACCTCCTCGAACACGACGGCCGGCGGCGCGGCCACGGGCACGGGCCTCGGGCCGCGCTACTTCGATCATGTGCTCGGCATCGTCAAGGCCTACGCGACCCGCGTGGGCGCCGGGCCCTTCCCCACGGAACTGTTCGACGAATACGGCGAGCACTTTTCGCGTGTCGGCCATGAATTCGGTTCCGTCACCGGCCGCCGCCGGCGCTGCGGCTGGTTCGATGCCGTGGCGCTGCGCCGCACGGTCGTCAATTCCAGCGTGAGCGGCCTGTGCATGACCAAGCTCGACGTCCTCGACGGGCTCGATACCATCCGGATCTGCACGGGCTACCGCAACGGCGACACGCTCAGCGACGAGCCCCCCGCCTTCGCCGACGCCTTTGCCGATGTCGAACCGGTCTACGAGGAACTGCCTGGCTGGGCCGATTCCACCGCCGGTATCCGGGCCTATGCCGAGCTGCCGGCGGCGGCGCGCCGCTACCTGGAACGGGTGCAGGAGCTGGTCGGGGTCCCACTTGACTTAATCTCCACGGGGCCCGACCGGGACCATACCATCGTGCTGCGGCCGATCTTCGAATCCTGACACCGGACCTGCGTCCATCTTTCCGGCTTGCGGACGCCCAAAGGCCTGTTCCCGCTCAAGATTCGGCGGCGCAGCACGATAAGCAGGGCAGGTGATGCCCCTCATCCGCGCCATAGCCCGGCTGGAATCGCAATGAAGACTCCCCGGGGCGTCTCCGCCGCTGCAGGCGGCGGGGCGCTCCCGCCCCACAATCAGGCCCGCCGTGACGGGCGCGGCAGCGGACCGGCAACGAACGGTCGCCCGCTGCCGAACGGTGCCGCGGTTCCGAACGGTCGCCCGGTGGCGAACGGCGGTCCGGCGCTGCCGAGCGAGTCGGCGCGCATGCTGGCCTCGCTCATCGGCCACCTGGACGGCATGGTGTTCCGGTGCCGCAACGATGCCCACTGGACCATGGAATACCTGAGCGGCGGCTGCCAGGCCCTGACCGGCTATGCGCCGGAGGAGCTGCTGGGCAACCGCTCCGTCAGCTACGGCGCACTCATTCACGCGGAGGACCGCGGCCGGCTCGCGCGGATCGAGGCCGACGACCAGGTCAGCGGTGCCCGCTACGCCGTCGAGTACCGCCTGTGCCATCGGGATGGCTCGATCCGCTGGGTGTCCGAGCGCGGCGTCCGCGTCTACGACGAGGCGCAGGCCGCGTGGAAATTCGAGGGCTTCATCGAGGACATCTCGGAACGGCGGCGTGCCGACGCGGCGCGCCAGGAAGCCGAGGCCCGTTATCACAGCATCTTCGAGCACGCGCTCGAGGGCATCTTTCACTCCACGCCGGACGGCCGCTTCCTGGTCGCCAATCCGGCGATGGCGCGCATGTTCGGCTATCCATCGCCCGACGCGCTCATCGATGACTTGAAGGATATTTCCCGCCAGCTGTACGTCGAGCCGGCGCGGCGCGAGGAGTTCCGCCGGCTGATCGAAACCCAGGAGTCGATCAGCAACTTCGAGTTCCAGGCCTTCCGCAGGAACAGCGAAGTGATCTGGGTGTCGGTCAATGCCCACGTGCGACGCGACGCCAGCGGCGCCGTGCTCTACTACGAGGGGACGATCGAGGACATCACCGAGCGGCGCGTCTACCAGGCGCAGATCGAGCGGCAGGCCAATTTCGATGCGCTCACGGGCCTCGCCAACCGCACGCTGCTGAACGGCCGTCTGCACAAGGTGATCCATGACCCGGCCACGGCCGCCGCCGGCGTCGCGGTCGCGTTCATCGACCTGGACCAGTTCAAGTTCATCAACGACACCTATGGGCACGAGCTCGGGGACAACCTCCTGCAGAGCATGGCCGACCGCCTGCGCGCCTGCGTGCGCGACACCGACACGGTCGCGCGCCAGGGCGGCGATGAGTTCGTGCTGCTGCTCACCGGCTATGCGCCCGAGGACCTGGTGTGCGTCGTGCAGCGCGTGCACGCCGCGATCGCCCAGCCCTGGCAGTCCGGGCGGCGCGAGTTCCATGTCACGAGCAGCGTCGGCGTGGCGGTTTATCCGGAAGACGGGGCGAGCGCCGACGTGCTGCTGCGCAACGCCGACGCCGCCATGTACAAGGCCAAGGAGAACGGCCGCAACGGCTACCAGTTCTTCACCGCCGAGCTCAACCGCGCGCTCGTCGAGCGGCTCGACATCGAGCGGCGGCTGCGCGGTGCGCTGGCACGGCGGCAGTTCCTGCTCCACTACCAGCCGCGCATCGACATGGCGACGGGGCGGATCGCGGGTGCGGAGGCGCTGCTGCGCTGGCGCGTGCCCCAGCAGGGGCTGGTGTCCCCGGCGCGGTTCATTGCGGTGGCCGAGGACACGGGGCTGATCGTGCCGATCGGCCGCTGGGTGCTGATGGCCGCGTGCCGCCAGGCCCGTGCCTGGCAGATCGCGGGCCTGCCGCCGCTCATCGTGTCCGTGAACGTCTCGCCGCGCCAGTTCCGCGAGGGCAATATCGTCGAGACCATCGCCGAGGCGCTGCGCGCCACGGAGCTGCCGGCCCGCTGCCTGCAGATCGAACTGACCGAGGGCCTGGCGATGCATGGCGCCGAGAAGTACGTGCACATGCTGGGCCGGATCAAGGCCCTGGGCGTGCAGATCGCCGTCGACGATTTCGGCACCGGCTACTCGAGCCTGAGCTACCTGAAACGCTTCCCGGTCGACCAGCTCAAGGTCGACCGCTCCTTCGTCACGGACCTGGCGACCGATCCGGACGATGCGGTGATCGTCCAGGCGATCATCGCGCTCGGGCACAAGCTCAAGCTGCGCGTGGTCGCCGAGGGCGTGGAGACCACCGAACAGCTGGAGTTCCTGCGCGCCTGCGGCTGCGATGAAATGCAGGGCTACCTGTTCGGCCGCCCGATGATCGCCGGGGAGTTCGCCGCGCTGCTCGAAAGCCAGGACTTCGAGCGTTACGTGGAGTTGCGGCAGGCGTAACATTGGGCCCATGGGCAAGACCCCGACGGCTCCCACGCGCGGCGCGCTGCGGCTGCGCGGCCATTACGACGCGACCGCGCCCGACTACACCGTCGAGCAGCGCTGGGACGACTATACGGCCGGGGAGCACGACACCTGGCGCACGCTGTTTGCGCGGCAGAGCGCGCTGCTGGAGCGCTACGCCGCACCGGAGGTGAGCGAGGGCCTCGCTGCCTTAGGGATCGACGCCCAGGTCATCCCGCGCTTCACGGCGGTCAATGCGCGCCTGGCCCCGCTCACCGGCTGGCGCATCGTCGCGGTGCCCGGACTGATCCCCGAGGACCAGTTCTTTGCGCACCTCGCCGCCCGCGCCTTTCCGGTCTCGGTGTGGATCCGCGAGCCGCACGAACTGGACTACCTCGCCGAGCCGGACCTGTTCCACGATTTCTATGGCCATGTGCCGCTGCTCGCCCACCCGGTGTTCGCCCGTTTCATGCAGGCCTACGGGATCGCCGGACAGAAGGCACGGGCGCATGGGGCAGTAGCCCTGCTGGCGCGCGTCTACTGGTACACGGTGGAGTTCGGACTGCTGCGCGGGCCCAAGGGCCTGCGGGCCTATGGCGCCGGGATCCTCTCCTCGAAGGGGGAGACGGTCTATGCGATCGAGAGCGATGAGCCGAATCGCATCGGTTTCGAGCTCGAGCGCGTGATGCGCACCGACTACCGCATCGACGGGTTCCAGCGCCTGTATTTCGTCATCGACAGCTTCGAGCAGCTGTTTTCCGCCGGCTACGACACCGACTTCGGGCCGCTGTACGACCGCATCGGCCCACAGCCCGGCATCGCCCCGGAACGGCTGCTGCCGGGGGATGCGGTGATCACGCGGGGGAGGGTGGCGGCGGGCTGAGCACCGCGGCCTCAGGCAGGCGGCTGGCCCGCCGCTCCCGGCGCGACCCTGAAACCCTCGCGCCGGGCCGCATGACTCAGTCGCTCATCGAGGCAGACGAACTCCAGCGCGCCGGGCTCCTGACCCGCGGCGCTCAGTGCGGCGGCAAGCTGCAGGCTGTCGGCGGCACGCAGCGGATGAGTGCGCAGCAAACGCTGCGCGGTGCTGCGTATCAACTCACCGGGGGCTACCTCTTCCCAGGCGCCCGCGAGGCGCCGCAGTGCTTCGAACGCGGCGTCGGCTTCCGTCGGGGAGAGCAGGCCCTCGCGTTCACGGCGGGCGATCGCAGAAGCCATCTCCACTCGAGTGTTCCAGCAGGCGAGGATGCCCGTGTCCGATTCCAGCAGCTGGCGCACGCTCCTGCCCGATGGTTCCGCAACGATCAGGGGCAGCAATGCCGAACTGTCCCAGTATCTCATCGATCGATCTCATCGATCGTGAGCGCGTTCGTCCAGCAACGCTTCCAGCACCCGCGCGCTGGAGGAAGCCACCGGTACGAGCTTTGCCCATTGCACGGCGGACATCGGATTCGAGGGCGGGCGGGTGATGCCCTCTGCGCGGAGCCGGGCGATGCGATCGGCGTCGCTGCCGTTCGCTTCAATCCGCTCGATGCGCGCGATCGGGACATCGCGGTCGTAAATGACCACGCTCTGTCCTGCGCGGACCTTCCGAAGATAGCCACTCAAGCCGTTCTTAAGAGCCGATACTGACGCCTTTATCATGTGGCTATTATAGCCATGCCATTCAAAGAGCGCAATTTGACATCTATACGGCGATGTATAAACTTGTTGATACATGGGAGACTGATCATGCCAAAGGATGCGACGTTGACTGTCCAACAGTGGGGCAACAGCCTTGCGGTGAGAATCCCCGCGGCCGTGGCCCGGTCGGCTCGATTCAGGGTCGGCCAGCCTGTACAGGTATCCGCTCAGGACTCGAACGTTCTGGTCAAGCCGATTGGCGAGCCCAGGCTGACACTCGCGCAGAAGCTGGCCGCATTCGATCCTGCACTTCACGGCGGGGAGATCATGGTTACTCATGCGGTGGGCCACGAGGTGCTCTGATGGCCGCCCGAAAGTCGTGGTGTCCGGACCGTAAAGACATGATCTGGATTAACTGCAATCCGCAGGCTGGGCGTGAAATGAAGGATGTCCATCCGCTGGTTGTTCTGTCTCCGCGGGAATTCAATGCCCGAACCGGGATTGTGATTGGCTTGCCGATGACCACGGCTTCCTACAACGAGACCAACCCGTTCGCCGTGAAGTTTTCTGGAGCAAAGGGCGTCGCCAGCTACATCCTTGGCCACCAACCAAAGTCATTTGACTGGCGCGCCCGGAATGCGAAACCCCATCCCCTGGGGAGAGTGCCTGAAGAAGCCTTCGCGCGCACGTGTGAGACTCTGAACCAAATCATCGAAATCGGGAGTTAGCGCGCTTGCCGATGGACACGTCTCAGAGTGACCGCACACGCCGGCCGTGGGCGGTGCGCTTCGGCTCGGGGAGCGGCAGCGCGGTGGTGCGCTTGAGCACGCCGAGGCTGAAGCTCGAATTCACGGACCGCACGCCCGGGAGCGGCAGCAGCTGCCTGTCGAGGAACACCGAATAGGCCTCGAGCGAGCCGACGAGGACGCGCAGCAGGTAATCGTAGGTGCCGCTGAGGCGTACGCACTCGACGACTTCGGGCCGCCGGCGCAGCAGGCCTTCGAACTGCGCGCCGGCCGTGGCCCGCTGGCTCTCGAGCGCCACGAAGGCGAACACCTCGACGCCGAGCCCTAAACGCGTGGCATCCAGCAGCGCCACCGACTGGCGGATGATCCCGTCCTGGGTGAGGCGGCGCACGCGCCGCAGGCAGGGGGCGGGGGAGAGGTGGACGCGGCGTGCCAGCTCCCGGTTGTCGATCGAGGCGTCGTCCTGGAGCACGGAAAGGATCCGGAGGTCCGATTCATCCAGGGAATAGGGTCTTGCGGGGGCTTCGTGGAGCATGGGTAAGCACTTTTATTGCCGACAGGGCATTCCTGCAGGCGCAGATTGCAACAGCGTTGCCCGCTCTGGCAAGCCTCCCGGGGCTACTCTGGGACAACCCCGCAGCGGCCTTGAATAAAGCAGCAGGTGAGCCTTTCATGAACGCCCCCCAGCACGATACGCACAGCCCCGTGGGTGCCCCCCCGGGAGCCCCCGCGGCCGATCCCATGGCCAATCCCATGGGCACCGACGGCTTCGAGTTCGTGGAGTACACGAGCCCCAACCCGCAGGAACTGCGCGCCCTGTTCGAGAAGATGGGCTTCCGGGCGCTGGCCAGGCACCGCTCCAAGGATGTCACGCTGCACCGCCAGGGCGACATCAACTTCCTGATCAACGCCGAGCCCAACAGCTTCGCGCAGCAGTTCGCGCGCGATCACGGCGGCTCGATCTGCGCGATGGGGTTTCGCGTCAAGGACGCGGCCCGCGCCTACAAGCGCGCCCTGGACTTAGGCGCCAAGCCCGGACCGCAGACGGCCGGGCCCATGGAACTGAACCTGCCCTCGATTCAGGGGATCGGCGGGAGCCTGATCTACCTCGTCGACCGCTACGGGGTGAGCAGCATCTACGACGTGGACTTCAAGCCGACAGCCGAGGCGGCCGCGGCCCAGGGCGCCGCCGCCGGCACGGGCGCCGCGGGCGGCCCGGGGCTCGAACTCATCGACCACCTGACGCACAACGTGGCCCGTGGCCACATGAACCTGTGGTCCGGGTTCTACGAGCGGCTGTTCAACTTCCGCGAGATCCGCTACTTCGACATCGAGGGCAAGAAGACCGGCCTGTACTCGCGGGCCATGACCAGCCCCTGCGGCAAGATCCGCATCCCGATCAACGAATCCCAGGACGACAAGAGCCAGATCGAGGAGTACCTGCGCGAATACCGCGGCGAGGGCATCCAGCACATCGCGCTCGCCACGCGCGATATCTACCGCACCGTGGATCTGCTGCGCGAGCGCGGCATCGTCTTCCAGGACACCTCCGACACCTATTACGAGGGCGTCAACGCGCGTGTGGCCGGGCACCAGGAGTCGATCGAAGCGCTGCAGGGGCGCAAGATCCTCATCGATGGTTCGGCGAAGGACGGCATCCTGCTGCAGATCTTCACCGCCAACGTCATCGGTCCGATATTCTTCGAGATCATCCAGCGCAAGGGCAACGAGGGGTTCGGCGAGGGCAACTTCAAGGCGCTGTTCGAGTCGATCGAACTCGACCAGATCCGCCGCGGCGTGGTCTGACGGCGAGGGGCGCGCGTTGCGCCTCCGCTCGTGCATCATCTGAGGTCGGCATGAAGAATTACATCCAATATCCGCGGGTCGAGGGGGTCACGAGCCGCCAGGCGCACGCGGACCTGCCCCCGGGCACCTACGAGCGGGAGATGGGCAAGGAGGGCTTCTTCGGCCCGGCCAGTTTTTTCTACCACCGCCATCCGCCCACCGCCTGGCAGCACTTTCAAGGGCCGCTGCGCCCGCATGCCTTCGACCTCACGAAGCTGGCTCGCGGGTCGGGCTCCCCGTGGGAGGCGCCGGTGGTGCTCGGCAACGCGCACTGCCAGATGCGCTACTGGGAACTGCCCGCCAGCATGGACCACCTGGCCCGCAATGCCGACGGCGACCAGCTGCTGTTCGTGCACCGGGGGGGCGGGGATCTGTACTGCGACTTTGGGCGCCTGCCCTTCGAGGCGGGCGATTACATCGTGCTGCCGCGCGGCACGATGTGGCGTCTCGAGCTCGCGGCCGCCACGGGCGGCGCGGCCGTGCTCATGATCGAGGCGAGCAACAGCGCGTTTGCGCTGCCCGACAAGGGCCTGCTCGGTCCGCACGCGCTCTTCGATGCGGCGGTGCTGGACGTGCCCGCCATGGATGCCGCGTTCCGCGCCCAGCAGACCGAGCAGGCCTGGCGGGTGCGCATCAAGAGCCGCGGCCAGGTGTCGCAGGTGACCTACCCGTTCAACCCGCTCGATGCGACGGGATGGCACGGCGATCTGTGCGTGTGCCGCATCAACGTGCGTGATTTCCGGCCGGTCATGAGTCACCGCTATCATCTGCCGCCGTCGGCGCATACGACCTTCGTCTCGAACCGCTTCGTGGTCTGCACCTTTGCGCCGCGCCCCTTCGAGAGCGATCCGGGGGCGATCAAGGTACCGTTCTTCCACAACAACGACGACTACGACGAGGTGATCTTCTATCACGCCGGCGATTTCTTCAGCCGCGACAACATTCATCCGGGCATGGTGACCTACCACCCGAGCGGCTTCACGCACGGACCGCATCCGAAGGCGCTGGAACGGATGCTGGTGCAATCCAAATCCGCGACCGACGAATACGCCGTCATGGTCGATTGCCGCGACGCGCTGAGCATCGGCGAGGCCGCCGCCGGCGTGGAGTGGGCGGGATATGTCGATTCGTGGCAGGGCAGCGGACCGCCGGGCGGCGCTGGACAAGGCGGCGGCAAGCGGGGCGGCGGCGCATGAAGCTGGCGAGCCTCAAGTCCGGCCGCGATGGCCGGCTCGTGGTGGTGAGCCGTGATCTGGCGCGCTGCCTGCCGGTGCCCGAGATTGCCCCCACGATGCAGCAGGCGCTGGATCGCTGGGAAGAGCTGGCTCCAAAGCTCGCGAGCGCCGCGGCGGACCTCAACGCCGGCCGTCACGGGGACGCCTTCCCCATGGGCTCGGGGGGCGTCGCCGCACCGCTGCCCCGCGCCTATCACTGGGTGGACGGCTCGGCCTACGTCAATCACGTGGAGCTGGTGCGCAAGGCGCGCGGCGTCGAGATGCCGCCGTCCTTCTGGACCGATCCGCTGGTCTACCAGGGCGGGTCGGACGACTTCCTGGGGCCGGCGGACGAAGCCCCCTTCCTCTCCGAGGACTGGGGCATCGACCTCGAGGCGGAGGTCGCCGTGATCACGGGCGATGTCGCCATGGGTGCGAGCCCGGTCCAGGTGCGCGCGCGGCGCGATATCCGGCTCGTCATGCTGGTCAACGACTGGACCTTAAGGAACCTGACCGGTTCCGAACTCGCCAAGGGCTTCGGTTTCTACCAGTCGAAACCCTCGACGGGCTTCTCGCCGGTGGCCGTGACGCCGGATGAACTCGGTGCGGCCTGGGATGGCGGCAAGGCAAACCGGCCGCTGGTCAGCCACATCAATGGACAGCCCTTCGGTGCGCCCGACGCCGGCGTCGACATGACCTTCGATTTTCCGGCGCTGATCGCGCATTGCGCGCGCACCCGGAATCTGCGCGCCGGCACGATCGTCGGGTCGGGAACGGTCTCGAACCTCGATCGCAGCAAGGGGGCGTCGTGCCTGGCGGAGATCCGCATGCTGGAAACCATCGCGCACGGCAAGCCAACGACGCCGTTCCTGCGCTTCGGGGACCGCGTGCGGATCGAGATGTTCGACGCGGCCGGCGCCTCGATCTTCGGCGCCATCGATCAGCGGGTGGCGCGCGGCTAGCTATCCTGGACCTCGGTGCCCTTGTACCGCGACAGCCTTCGCAGGTCTTAATCCTGGAGTTGAAGTTCCACCATTAACGTAGTAACGTTTATACATCACAGGTATTGTGGAGTAAACGGCCATGCCCATCACGACCCTGTCCAGCCGCGAATTCAACCAGGACACCGGGCGAGCGAAGAAGGCCGCCTCAGAGGGCCCGGTATTCATTACCGACCGGGGCCGGCCCGCGCATGTCCTGCTGAGCATCGAGGAATACCAGCGCATCACAGGCGGCCATCGGAAAATCGCCGACGCACTGGTGATGCCGGGGGTCGCCGACATTGAGTTTGATCCTTCGCAGGTGAACATCGGCATCAGGCCGGCCGACATTTCCTGATGTTCGTCCTCGATACCAACGTGGTTTCCGAACTGCGCAAAATTCGCCTGGGGAAAGCCGACGCGAACGTCGCGGCGTGGGCGGACAGCGTGGACGCGGGCAGCCTGTATATATCCGCCATCACCATCCTCGAGCTGGAATTGGGTGTATTGCAGATCGAGCGCAAAGACCCCCAGCAAGGTGCCATGTTAAGGACTTGGATGGATACGCTCGTGCTGCCCGAGTTCACCGGTCGGATTTTTCCAGTTGATACGGCCGTGGCACTGCGCTGTGCGCGCCTGCATGTGCCCGATCCTCGCGCCGAGCGCGATGCGTTGATCGCAGCGACAGCACTGGTGCACGGTATGACGATCGTGACTCGCAACCTCGCCGACTTTGAGCCGACCGGTGCGCTCGTCCTGGATCCGTGGGTGGCGCGGGGCTAGGCAGGAAGGTCGAAGACCAGGACCTCGGCGTCGCGGCCTTCGGTGAGCGAAATCCTGGACTCATCGCGCAGCAGCGCTGCATCGCCGGCGTTCAAGGCGTGGCCGTTGACGGTCAGGGTGCCGCGCGCGAGATGCACGTAGCCCAGGCGCCCGGCGGCGAGCGTGAGCTGCGCGGATTCGGCAGCTGAGAACAGGCCCGCATGCACGCGCGCATTCTGATGAATGCGCAGCGATCCGTCGGCGCCGTCGGGTGAGGCGATGAGGCGCAGCCGGCCGCGCCTTTCACTCGCGGGGATGTGCCGTTGCTCGTATTCGGGGGCGATGCCGCGGACATCCGGAATGATCCAGACCTGCAGGAAATGCACGGCCGCCGCGGGCGACGGGTTGAACTCGCTGTGCTGCACGCCACGGCCGGCGCTCATGCGCTGCACGTCGCCGGGCCGGATGATCGAGCCGTTGCCGAGCGAATCCTTGTGTTCGAGCTCGCCTTCGAGCACGTAGGAAATGATTTCCATGTCGGCATGGTTGTGGGGCTGGAATCCAGCGCCGCCCCGCACCCGATCCTCGTTGATCACGCGCAGGGGACCGAAGTGCACATGCTTCGGGTCCTGGTAGCCGGCGAAGGAAAAGCTGTGCCAGGAATCGAGCCAGCCGTGATCGGCGTGTCCCCGCTCGGCGGCCGGTCGCAGGGTCAGCATCGCGCGTCTCCCCAAGGCGATCTATGAAATAACAGCGTTCTCAGCCGGGCACTTTGAGCCCGGGCGTCCGGGCGGGAACCAGGTTCACGGATACACTGAAGCGCCGGGCTTCCGCGGGCTGCAGCACGCCGACCCCGACGA
>Ga0075017_100001441_pt1 | contig 14504 bp, 18 predicted proteins | sample AleBraG_ABR_2012_FD_71475 | JGI IMG/M metagenome (GOLD analysis project Ga0075017, IMG submission 71475) | Freshwater sediment microbial communities in response to fracking from Pennsylvania, USA - Alex Branch Run_MetaG_ABR_2012 | ecosystem: Environmental > Aquatic > Freshwater > Creek >... | reverse complement strand
TTAGTCAGACGCACTCTTGTTGAACGGTCGAGCGCCGCCGATTGCTACGTCGGCATCTAATTCGGACGTGGTGGCCCCCGACCATGGGGTTGGGCCCATTCCCACTACATTCCCTTTTCGCGCGACCATCCAGAGATTTCTCTATAAGCCATTGATTCAATGGCGCTCCCTACGAGATTCGAACTCGTGTTCCAGCCTTGAAAGGGCCTCAGCACGAGATTTCTGGAAAATCGTAGATCATCCAATACACCTATAAAATAGCCTGTTTGTCCATGGTTGTCTACTGCCGTATGTTATTATTCAGGTACGGATAGTGGACATAGTGGACACGGACAATGGCCAGAACGGTACGCGGCGGCTCTCTGGAAACCCGGTCGGCGAGGCTCCGGCTGACGCCTCGTGGGCGGCCCTATTGGGTCGCCAGCGCCAAGCAGGGGCTGCACTTGGGCTACCGGCGCCTTGCCGGGAAGAACGGCCCATGGCTCGCCAGAACGTACCAAGGGCGGCCGGGCGCCTACACCGTCAAAGCCTTCGCGACGGCCGATGACTACGCCGAGGCCGAAGGGGCAGAGGTATTGCCCTATTACGAGGCGATGCGGCGGGTCTCCAGCGAGGCACCCCCTGTGCGCCATGGCGTCCAGTACACGGTCGACGACGCGGTCAATGACTACATCGCCGCGCTGCGGCTCACCAACAAGTCCCCCGATGAGGATGCGACCAAGTTGCGAGCCTACTTCTTGCCGTACTTCGGCGGCAAAGCGCTGACGAGCCTTCAGCGAGAGGATTTCGACCGCTGGCTGGCGTGGGCGGTCGAGCACAAGCCGAAGGGCCGACGCGGGGACAAGCCACCACCACCGCCGAAGCGGAAGCGGAAAGGGAAGGGCAAGGCCATACCGGTCAAGCCGGTGATCGACGCCGCCGAGCGGAGACGCCGCAAACACAGCACCCTGAATCGAGTCATCAACCCGGTGAAAGCCTGCCTCAATCTCGCCTTTGAGAACGGGCGTGTCCTGAGCGACGCCGCGTGGCGCCACGTGAAGAAGTTTAAGGGTGTCGATGCGGCGCGCAGTGCATGGCTGACTACGGAGCAAAGCCGGCGCCTGATCAACGCCTGCTCGTCTGACTTCCGCAAGATCGTCCATGCGGCACTGCTGACCGGCGCACGCTGGGGCGAGCTGCGTGCGCTACAGGTGCGTGACTACGATGCGCGCTCGAACACGATCCACATCACCGTGAGCAAGGCCGACAAGCCGCGCCGCGTGCCGCTCACCGATGATGGGAGTGCCGCGTTCGAATCATGGACCGCTGGCCGCCCCGAGACGGCGTTGATCTTCACTGACGCCGAGGGCGAACCGTGGGACAGCCACGATCAGGTGCGACGCATGGCGAGCGCGTGCGCTGTCGCCAAGATTGAACCGACAGTCGGGTTCCATGTGCTTCGGCATTCCTACGCATCGAGTCTGGTGCAGGCCGGCGTTTCGCTGGCCGTAGTCGCCGAGGCGCTGGGTCACGCCGACACGCGCATGGTGTCGAAGCACTACGGGCATCTTTCGTCATCGCATATCGCCGACGCGATCCGGGCGAATCTTCGCGCCCTTGGTGTCACCATCGATAGCAAGGTCACGACATTGCGGCCCTGATCCATGACCAGAGTCGAAGCCGGCGTGATGCCCTGCGCCTAACATTAAGGTGCTTGATAACATTATTTTTGTGGATATTCTCCGAGACGGTCTCGTATATCGGAGCCGTCCATGCCCAAGAAGATCGCCCGGCCCCCGCGCCGTCGCAGCCCCAAGGTTCCTGAACCGCTTGCGCCAGTCCCACTGCTCGCGCCCCTAGATACGCTTCAGCGTTACTCGGTCGAAGAGGCGTTGCGGTATCTGCGCACGAGCAGAGGCACGATCTACAGATTGATCGCGGACGGTGCCTTGAAGGTCCGCCGCGACGGCGGCCGGACTTATGTGCCCGGCGCCGAGATCGCTCGGTACAGCCAATTGCCGACTGACCCGACGGAGTTCAGTCCGGGGAAGCGCAGACGCGGACGACCACGCCTAGAGGCACGGGACTGATCGGCTCCCAGCCATGACCTTTCAGACAGCCGTGTCCCTGGACACGGTACCGCGTCGGCTCCTGAAGATCAGGCGCAAGGTGAAGCTGTGAGCCGTGGGAAAGGTCGGCGCACCATCGAACTGGTCGCCGCTGCCACAAAAATTTTGGAAGAGATCGAACCGGCAAGCGTGAGGGCTATGTGTTACCAGTTGTTCATACAGAAACTCATTCCGAACATGGGCAAGTCCAGCACCAATTCGGTAAGCCGACTGCTCACACGGGCTCGCGAGGAAGGTGAGATCCCCTGGGAGTGGATTGTTGATGAATCTCGCGCGGCCGAAACCGTCAATACCTGGAGCAATCCCGACCAACTGATCGCTGCTGCCGTTCGTCAGTACCGACGCGATTACTGGCAAGATCAGTCGGTCCGCATCGAAGTCTGGTCCGAAAAGGGCACCGTACGCGGCACCCTGCGTCCTGTTCTCGATGAGTACGGAGTGACGTTTCGAGTCATGCACGGCTACGCCTCCGCGACCGTTGTCAACGAGATCGCCGACTATTCAAATGATGCCCCAGGCAAGCCGCTGATCGCGCTTTACGTCGGTGATTGGGACCCGTCTGGCAAGCACATGTCCGAGGTGGATCTGCCTCAGCGGCTTGAGGAATACGGCGCGGCCGTGGAACTCAAGCGGATCGCGCTGACCCGCACCGATCTGGCCGGTCTGCCGAAGTTCGACATCGAAAGCAAGCGCACCGATCCGCGCTATCGCTGGTTCAAGCGTAATGTCGGTACGCCCTGTTATGAACTTGTCGCGCTGCCGCCCCCGGATCTGCGGTCGCGTGTCAAGAAGGCCATACGCGCACGGATCAATCTCTCGAAGTGGGAGCACGCCCGCATGATCGAGAAAGCAGAAACCGAGTCGATGCAGGATTTTCGCAAATCGTGGCAGGCATCAATTTGCCGAGGCGGGCGGCCGTTAGGGCAGGCCAGCATCGCGACGGTGCCGCGCTCATACACCACGTTGGTGGCTGATAGCAAGATTCGCTATCGCGCCCGTCGCTGGTCTCAACTGGTCGCCCTCACTCCGTGCCACTCGGGACCACCGACTATGGACAAAACAGCATTACCTCCGTTACGCGCCTCGATGGATGAAGCCAGCGCGTTGCTGGGCTTGAGCGGCAGCATCCTGCGCCGCCGCGTCCGGGCCGGCGAGCTGAAGGTGCAGCGCGATGGGCGCCGCGTGTTCATCACGACCGAAGAATTGAAGCGGTACCTGCGGGCCGTCGAAAAGCGGCAGAACGCCACCGTCTAAAGGATTAAGCACCTCGGCACCGCCGCCAGCGGCACCGAGGCGTAGATCGGAACGGAGAGCATGGCAAACATAGCACGCGGAAAGCTCACCTTCAAAGGCATCAGGCCTGAAGCCATTGCCGTGCCGGTCACAGTGTCAGCCGCTGAGTTGTCGCCATCGCCGCCACGGCCGCGCAAGCCGATCCCGCATATCCCGCTCCCTGCCCTCGACGTCGAGGCGTTCTGGTTCATCTGGTCTCCGACCGAGTTTCGGCCGAAGTGCCGCCACAGCTCATTGGAGGCGGCCCAGCGGGAAGCTGAGCGGCTGCGCGAGATCGCGCCCGACAAGGAATTCGACATTTATCGGGCCGAGCGCGTGGAGGTGCCTTATGCCGATCAAGCGTGAAAACCGCGCTCGGTATCCGAAGGACTGGAAAGCCATCCGTGCTCGCATTCAGGCGCGAGCCGGTGACCGCTGTGAGTCGTGCGCGGTAGTGAATGGCTCTTTCCGCACTACCGGGACGAAGACCGTCAGGATCGTCTGCACCACGGCTCATCTGGATCACCAGCCGGAGAACTGCGACGACAGCAATCTCAGATTCCTGTGTCAGCGCTGCCACCTGAGATACGACCATCAGCACCACCTCGCCAATCGACGGCGCAAGGAGCAGGCCGCGCCATGAGCGTGCCGATCACCCGCATCAGTGTCGAAGAAGCGCTGGCGCTCGGCAAAAGATTTCCCATCTTCCCGTGCGACGACGAGAAGAAGCCCCGCACGCGCAACGGATTTAAGGACGCTTCGACCGATCCGGAGACCATCCGTCGCTGGTGGTCGATGTGGCCTGATGCGCTGGTCGGCGTGCCGACAGGCTCGGCTTCTAGGGCCAATGTGCTCGATGTCGATCCACGTAATCTCACCGATATCTCCCGTGCCTGGCTCACGGATCACATCGATCTGCTGCTCTCGACCCGAATTCATCACACACCGAACGATGATGGGCGGCACTACTGGTTTATTGGGCGAGAAGGGATCAGGACCCGATGCTGCGCAGGCGTCAAAGTGAACGGCATCCACCTGCCTGGGATCGACATTCGTGGCGATGGTGGCTATGTAATTCATTGGGGCGCGCATGGCCTGCCCTCCGAAGGCAAAGCCAAGCCGATTCCCGATGCGCTGTTGCCGCTGTTCGTTGCGCCAACCTCGAGTAAAACCAACGGCTCCCACGCCGGCACCGAGGGCTCCGTACCGCAGGGCCAACGCAACAATTTTTTGAGCCGCGAAGGGTACCGGTTGCGCAAACAGGGATCGACGGTCGACCAGATGAAGGCGGTACTGCACGCCCTGAATGACGGCCGGTGTGTACCACCGCTCGACCGCGCGGAGGTGGACAAGATCGCTGTCGGAAAGGAAGGCATCGAGCCGAGCCAGGAATCAGATACGGCGGCCTGGGCGCCGTTGGGCAGCTATAAGGATGAGCCGCAGGCGCAACCGAAGCCGAGGGGTCAAGGCGATGCCAGGGCTGATCGTGGCGAAGCGCATGAACCGCGCCCGTTCACACTGAACTGGTATGCCACGCTCGACACCGCCGTGCAACAGCCGCAGCTCATCCGGGGGCTGCTGTTGGCCGGCAGCCTTTTCGAGATCTATGGCGAGGCCAACTCCGGCAAGACCTTCCTCGCGCTTGACATCGCGCTGGCCATTGCGAGCGGCACACCCTGGCGCGGCCGTCGCGTCACGCAGGGACCGGTGTTGTATATCGCTGGGGAAGGTGCAGCGTCGGTGCGCAATCGAGTCGTCGCATACCGCCAGGCGCATCCGGAACTTCCTGGCGACGTGCCCTTCGCGATTATTCCTCACGCCGTCAACTTCATGGATGCAACCGCCATTGACTTACTGATCGTCACGCTATTGGCAGTGCACCTCAAGACGGACGTGCTGCCGGTCGCGCTCATCGTTGATACCCTGGCGCGCAACATGGCCGGCGGTGATGAGAACGGCCCGAAGGATATGGGCATTGTGATAGGCAATGCCGACCGGGTGCGCGCGGCAACCGGGGTGGCGGTGGGCGTTCTCCATCACTGCGGCAAGGACACCACCAAGGGTTCCCGTGGTCACTCCTCGCTCCGTGGGGCCGTCGACACCGAGATTCTGGTCGAGGGCCAGTCCGGAGTCCGCACCGTCACCATCCCCAAGCAGCGCGACCTGCCCACCGACCCGCCGTTCACCTTCGAACTGGTGCCGGCCGTGATCGGGCGGGCCGATGAGGCAGACGGCAGTGGGGACATCACCTCTTGCACCGTCCGGTACACGGGGGCCGAGCCTCAGCACACGGCGAAAGGCAAGGGCGGCGGTGCCAACCAGCAGAAGGTCATGATCGCCTTCACGGAATGGTGCCGGGCGAATGCCGGCGCCGACCACATCACCAGCTTCGCCATCCGGGCACTCCTGAAGGCTCAAGGTCTCGGCCGCCAGCGCCGCCATGACGCACTGCTCCACCTCACCAAGATCCGTGTCCTCACCCCCAGCGTCGGCGGATACACCGTCGACCGGAGCATGTTGTGACAGGTATCCGGAACGTCCGGATTCGTCCGGTTCGGACAAAACCGGACAGGGCGAGACCGTCCGTCCGTCCGGTGTGTCTATAGACACCGGACGGACGGACGCCCCATGGACGCTATCGAGGGCAGACAGTGATGAAACATGTCTGTATTTGGTAATACACAAAGGAGCTACCCATGGACATGATTTTTGTAACGCAGAATACAAAGGGAGGAGTGATGGACATGATCGCGAAATCACCGGACAACCCCACGGGCGTCGCTTACGGTGAACTGGATGAGGCCTACGCCTATTACAACAGTCGGCTGTTCAATGACGCGCTGCCGCGCTGCCTAATGACCTTGCATAACACCGGGAAACGAAGCGCCGGCTATTTCTCAAGTAAGCGATTCATTCGCCTGGCCGATGGCACCGTGTGTACGGATGAGATCGCGATGAATCCGACTCTTTTCCAGAATCGCCCTCTGGAGGAAGTACTTTCCACGCTGGCGCACGAGCAGTGCCACCTTTGGCAAGACCACTTCGGCACGCCCTCGCGCGGCAAGTATCACAACAAAGAGTGGGCAGCGCAGATGCGTTCCATTGGGTTGATGCCCTCAAACACAGGAAAGCCCGGTGGGCGACAGACGGGTCAGCAGATGAGCCACTACACCCTTCCCGACGGCCCTTTCGCTCGCGTCACCGCCGAGTTGCTGGCGACCGGATTCGTGCTGTCCTGGGGTCAGCGTCCGCTGCCGGAGAAGCCCCGCCTCGAACGCCCGGTGAAGTACACCTGCCTGGCCTGCGGGCTAATCGCAAAGGCGAAGCCGGATGTCCGACTCACATGCACGGTTTGCGCCGACGAGATGTTGGCCGTGTAGCTACTTGTACTGCGCATTACAACGGTTGCGTCTCGCCTCGTGTCGCCCTGGCCCAAATCGGTCAAATCGCCGAAGTGCGTGATCCGCCATTGCACTCCGATACGCGGGCGTGCTTTTTGCGAAAAATCTGAGGTTCGGCTTTATGGGGTTACAGCCGTAACGGCTTCTGTCGGCGCGTCGCGCTGGGTCGACGCGGAAGGAAAATACAAAATTTTTACGATTACGATCATCCCTATCGTTCTCTTCTGTAGTTGTCTGTTAAGGGGATTCGTACCTTTCCGGGCGCTCCAAAGGTATGCCGATACGGACGGAACACGCCGGCTGTGTTGGCTATTCGCATCTCTGACCGCCGGGCTCATTGCTGAAACACACTCGTGCGTGCACACCCGCTGCATGTTACAAGGCTTCCTGGTGCGGTCATCACATGCCAAGGGACGCTACCCATGACACTGCCACTGGATGCGCAACTGATGTTTGGAAGATACCGGGGCTGCGCGGTTTCTGTTACGCCCCTCGAGTATCAAAAGTGGTTAGTGGGCATGGAATTCGTCCGGTCCAGGTACCCGGCTGTCTACTCCTGTGCGCGCTGGAGCGTCGCTCAAGCCCTGTTGGCGGAAATCGCAGGATCCGAGACCCCTGCCCCGGAGGCGGGGTCCCGCGCTGAAGAGCTGTCGCTGCACAGGTAACTATAGGACCCGTCCGGTCCATCAGGGTATTTCAGCACCTGCACTTCGTCGCACTTGCTTGGCCCGCGCGGGCGGCCTGCGAGCGGGAGTGACCGATCCGCCGCCGGGCAGTCGCTGCCGATGATCATAACGCGAGCCTGTCAGCGGGCGCCGCAGGTGGTCAAGCGGAGAATCGACCGCAATCTCTCTAGTTGACTCTAAAAAATCCCTCGGCAACCACTGCCCGGAGCAAAGCAACTCGACCGATTACGGCGCATTATTGTTGAACAGCGTGCAGCCCGACCCATTCTGATAGATGTTGGCCATCGTATTGGCCAACGCCGTATTGCCCACGAGATTTAAGGGACAAGTCGCCTCAATACCGTAGACCAGGTTATTGGCCGTTGTGTTGCCACTGACGGTTGAATTGGCAACGACATAAATCCCGTATGAATTGCCCGCAGAAGCATTCCCGCTGACGGTTGAATTGGCGCCGGCCTGGATGCCCGTCGCGAAACCTGAAACAGTATCTGCGGTGATCAGTGCGTCGGGTCCGGTGCTGATGGCGGTGCCGCCATTGCCGCCCGTGAGAATGTTGCCGCTGATGAGTGCGCCGGTGCCGGCGTAGATCCCGGAACCGCCGCCATGGACGGATAGCTGCTGGACGGAACAGTAATTGCAGGTCGACAGGTTGACGGCGAAGGTCCAGCCGGAAAGCGAACCGTTGCGGATCGCGATTGCTACGGGCGAAGTGCCATTGTCCGAAATACCATAAACGCCTGAGTAAGCGCCCGGACCGGTAATGGTGAAGCCATTGAGATCGAGGGTCACGTTGCTGGTTGTAATATTGATCGCGTTCGTCGATCCGGACACGACCAGATCACTGCTCAGGCGATAGCTGCCCGGCTGCGTTATCTGATAGGGGAATCCCCCGCTCGCCACAACGGTCGCCTGATTGATCAGGACAACCCCATCGACCGCGAAGACGCAGGTCGTCATACACATTAAAGCGAATGCAAAACCGAGGGTATAGATGAATTTGGACATGGCAACTGCTCCCAGACTTAAGAGGGTATCGTAATGCCGGGCTTCAATATGAAGGCAACATGCTTCGATTCCATTATCATGGCGCCAGATTGTTGAAGAGCGTGCAGCCGGTCGTAAAGAGCGCTTCATAGATGTTGAAAAAATTTCCGACAGCGGTGTTACCCACTAGGTTGCTCGGGCAGACCACGTAAATGCCCGAATAGCCATTGCCGGAGGCCGTATTCCCGACGACGGTTGAATTGACACCGACGTTGATGCCATTTCCCACATTGCCCGACGACGTATTACCGCTGACCGTACTGTTGGTGCCAGCCTGGATGCCCGCAGCGGACCCTCCGTCCTCCGTGTGGCCACCAGGACCGAAGCGCTGAACGTTGTTGCCGAAAATCAGGGCATTGTTTCCGGTCGTAATACCCGCGCCATGTTGCGGGCCGCAAGGGGACGAGCTAACGTAACCGCTCAGTACGTTGCCGCTGACAACAGCGTCGTTGGCGACAGTAATACCACTGAAACAGAGGTTATAAAGGATCGTCTGCTGAACGGAGCAAGCGGTGCATGAACTGAGGTCGACGCCATTGGTCCACCCAGACAGTGAACCATTGCGAACCGTGACGGCGGTGGGTGCGCTACCATTATCCGATATGCCCGCGCAACCCGTTGTGCAAGGCGGAAGTGCATTCGGACCCAGGATCGCAAAGCCGTTCAGATCTAGGGTCACATTACTGGCCGTAATGTCTATGGCGCTGGTGCTCGCGGCAGTGACGACGAGGTTGCCACTCAATCGATAGCTTCCTGGCTGCGTGATCGTGTACGGGAATCCGCCGCTCGCCAGCACCGTCGCCTGATTGATCAGGATGACCCCATCCACGGCGCCGACGCGCGTCGCCATGCACAGCAGGGAGAACGCGAGACCCAGGGCATGGATGGGCTTTGACATGGCAACTGCTCCCAGACTAACAGGGCATCGTGATGCCGGGCTTGAATTCGACGGGTCCATGGTTCGATTCGATCATCACGGTGCCAGATTGTTGAAGAACGTGCAGCCGGTCGTATAGGGATCGTAAACCTGTATAAAGATGTTGCCATCTCCATTCCCCACTACGGTATTTCCCACGAAGTTGCTCGGGCAGAACACATGAATTCCCACGTATCCATTGCTGGATACGGTATTCCCCACGAGGGTTGAGTTGTAATAGACGTTGATACCATTTCCCAAATTTCCCGACACCGTGTTGCCAATATACGTGCTGTTCTCGCCTGCCGCGATGCCAGGAACGGCAATTCCCAGTTCCTGACTCATACCGGGACCGAATCGCTGGACAGTGTTGCCGACAATTAGGGAATTGCTTCCAGCCCCTATACCGGAGCCCTCAGTCGGGCCGCAGATGTTCGAGCCAACGTAACCCGTTAGCACGTTGCCGCTGACCACGCCGTTGTTGCCGACAGAGATACCAGCGTGGCAGACGTTATAGACGATCAACTGCTGAACTGAACAACCGGTACATGTACCGAGCGTTACGCCCCAGGTCCATCCAGACAGTGACCCATTGCGAACCGTGACCGCAGCGGGCGCGCTACCGTTGTCCGCTATGCCTGTGCAAGCCGTTGTGCAAGGCGGATAAAATACATTCGGACCCAGGATCGCAAAGCCGTTCAGATCTAGGGTCACATTACTGGCCGCAATATCTATGGCGTCGGTACTTCCTGTGACGACGAGGTTGCCGCTCAATCGATAACTGCCCGGCTGCGTGATTTTGTACGGGAAACCGCCGCTCGACAGCACCGACGCCTGGTTGATCAGCACGACACCATCGGTGGCGTGAGCGGGCACCGACAAAAGCGATAGGGGGACGACGCACAGAAGAAGCCGGGCGATTCTTGACATGGCACATTCCGCCGTTAATGAGTACGTGGCAGTAACTCTTGTCGCTGAGTTCGTGAATCCTTTCCAGCCTTCGGTTCAAAAGCGACGAAGTCAGGGCGAAGGGTTGTTGTTGTATCGGGTGCAGCCACTGCCGGTCACCGAAATATCCGTCCCATTGCCCGTCGCGGTATTGCCAACGAGGTTCGACGGGCAGCTCAGTGCAGAAATGCCAGCTCCCGCATTGCCTTGAACTTCGTTGGCGCTGATATTCGAACCAGCGCCAGCCACAATCCCGCCAGCTCCGTTTCCCTGCGCCACGTTTCCGGTGATATTTGCCGCCTGAACTGTCGAGATCCCAGCGGCACAATTGGTGACCGTATTGCTGGAGATGATCGTTGCGCTGGCAGCATTGTCGATGCATTGCCCAATTGTCGAGCTGACGCCTTGGATTGTATTCCCGGTGATCAGCACGCTTGTTCCGCCATTGACGGTGATGCCGTAGCTCGTGCCGTGGATTAACAATTGCTGGAACTGGCAAGACGTGCACGAGCTGGAGGCCACGACACCTACATACCACATGTTCAACGTCCCGCCGCGAATTGCGATACCCATCTGGCTACTCGGCACTTTAATGCCGATTGACGACGAAGCGCTGGATCCTGTGATCGTAAAGCCGTTTAGATCCAGTGTGACATTGTCGGCATTAATGTGAATGCCATCGCCGGAAGCGACGACCAGATTTCCGCTGAGCCTGTAGGTCCCGGAAGTGCTAATTACGTATGGAAAGCCTCCACTCGCCAGCACCGTCGCCTGGTTGATCAGCATGACACCGTCGGTGGCGTACGCGGGAGCCCAAAGGCCAAGTAGTATTGCGACGAAGAGAAATGGGCGAACGAGTTTAGTCATGATGCGCTCTCCCAAGGACCAAGAGGCGTTGGAACCGCAGACCTGCATCGACCCGCAGTTCACCGACTACGGCGCGAGGTTGTTAGCTAAGTTGCAGCCCGACCCAACCTGAACAATGTTCCCAAGAAAATTATTCAATGCGGTATTACCCAAGAGATTAACAGGGCACTGGGCATATATGCCGACAGCCAACCCGCCCTGATTAGCAAGATTGCCGAAAACGGTGTTCCCGCTGACCGTTGACGAGTAGGGCGCCCGTATCCCGGTCTCGGTAATTCCTATTACGTTCCCGCTAATAAATGCAGCGCTACCTTGAACGTTGATTCCGTCGTAGCAGCCAGATATGAGAACCTGCTGCACTGAACAGACTGAGCAATTTCCCAAGTAGATTGCAGTAAAAAAATTAAAAATATTTCCATTGCGAACCGAAACCCCATAGATAGGCGTATCCGTGTTCGTGCTGACAGCATTTTTTTGGGGAACACTTGCCGGCCCGATAATCGCAAAACCATTCAGATCTAGCGTAACGTTGCTAGCGTTAATATCAATGGCGTCCGCGCCAGCCGTAGCCACCAAATCGCCGCTCAGGCGATAACTTCCTGGCTGCGTGATGGTGTACGGGAAGCCCCCACTCGCCAGTACGGTCGCCTGGTTGATCAGCACGACACCATCGGTGGCGTGAACGGGTATCGACAGGAGCGATAGGGGGACGATGCAAAGAAAAAGCCGGGCGATTCTTGACATGACACCTTCCCCCGTTAATGAGTAGGTGGCAGGCAATTAGGTCGGGAAGCGGGATACGATGGCAGGAAGCCGCAAGGTACGGTGCCGCAAGAGCAGCAATCCGATGAGCCCTGAGACGAGCAGCAACCCCGACGTGGGTATGGGCACTGCCGTATAGGAATACGTGGTGACATTCCCCAGGATGTCGAACAGTCCGCTGTTTCCCGATAGGTCGATACCTTGCAAACCGGTAACGTTCGATGCCGTGACATTCTGGAGGTTCAACCCAGAAGCGGGAATCGTAAAGTTGACGGAAAACGTGTCGGTGCTGCCCGGACACGCAGGATTGCACGCAAACATGCTGAAGGTATCCACACCGCTCGCCTGCGAAATGGTGACGTTTCCGGAAATTGTGAAGGTCTCGGTCGCTGAGCGTGAGGGCACGCTGAAAACAAGGTTCGAGCCGGTCAAGCTGTAGGTGCCGGGCGCAGTAATGGCTCCGCCTATATTGAGCGTCCCCGTGAACGAGTCGCCGATTGCGACGTTGTTCAGATTTCCAGACGCCTGGCCTCCGGCACCTTGGGTGATTGAGCCCCCGAAGGTGATCATGTCTGCCATAGCGAACTCACTCGTCGTACCCAACAGCAGGGTCAGTGCGATTCCTCTAATTATCGGTTTCACGTTGTTCTCCCTCATTTAGCGGCCAGCGTCTTCCCTATTTCAGCCTACGTCTTCCAGCCCGCTTCATCCATGCTTTGATTCAGCGCCCTCAATAGGCAATTCGACAATAGGTACTATTCCCGAGAAAATTGCTCATCGGCAAGTGGATTGAATGACATTTGTATGACAGCAGTGCCCCGGACCGAGAGATTCGGATGGCAAGCGCGGATCCTATGAACGTCTGCGTTCCGGCCACAATTTCGCCACGCTCATTGGCCGGTCTGCTGCCGGGAGAGGGCGCCGCTGGAGCTGGTCTACTTATACGGCGCTGGGGTCTTTCCCGCATCATTTAGAATGCGATAGACGCTGCCGTAGCCAATGCCCAGCTCGCGAGAGATCGCCGCCATACATAGAGGCCCCTGCGTTCGCCCTAGGGAAGCTCTGCGCAGGTGAGTGTGCGAGCAGCATCTGAAACAAATGAAATGACAAAAGTCATATCAAAGTGCGCAGCAATGAGCTCTGGGGCCCGGTTTGGCCTTGTTTCCCGCTCTTCTTGGCCCATTTTGCGATCACAAGGCGCAACTCCACTGCGGTGGCAACAATCGTCGCCGCAGCAGATACAGGTTCGCCAGCGCGAAGGCGGTATGCAGCCGTGCCGTGTTCTTGGCCAGCCCGCGATAGCGAACCTTGGTGAAGCCCCACAGGTGCTTGACCACATGGAAGGCATGCTCAACGCGGGCGCGAGCGGCCGAGCGACGGCGGTTGATGAACCGCCAGTAGTCGTTCAGTGGCTTGCTGGAAGGGCGTCGGTTGACCCGGTAGCGGATGCCGGCGGCCTGGGCGCTGTGCCGATGCGACTCGTTCCAGTAGGCCTGGTCGCCGAACACTTCGCTCTCCGCTCCGTGCAGGAGCTTGTGCATCTGCGTGCCATCGCTCACGTTCGCCGCCGTGGTGCACAGGCTGTGGACGATGCCGCGCCGGTCGGTGCCGATGTGCGCCTTCATGCCAAAGTGCCAGTTTTTACCCTTCCGGGCCTGATGCATCTGCGGATCGCGCTTACCCGGTCGGTGCCGATGTGCGCCTTCATGCCAAAGTGCCAGTTTTTACCCTTCCGGGCCTGATGCATCTGCGGATCGCGCTTACCCAGCTCGTTCTTGGTCGAGGGTGGCGCGGCAATGATGGTGGCATCCACGATCGTGCCGCTCTTGAGCAGCAGCCGCTTCTCCTCCAGCAGCGAGCGGATCTCGGCAAAGATCCGCTCGGTGAGCTGGTGCTGTTCCAGCAAATGGCGAAAGCGCAGGATCGTCGACTCGTCGGGAATGTCATGGCCCTGCAGCTCAATGCCAGCAAAGCGGCGCATCGACTCGATGTCGTACAGCGAGTCCTCGGCCTGCGGGTCCGAGAGGTTGAACCAGTTCTGCATGAAGTAGATGCGCAGCATCTGCTCCATCGGCTTCGGCTGCGTTCCGTTACCAGCCTTCGGGTAGTGCGGTTCGATCAGCGCCAGCAGGCGGCTCCACGGGATCACCGCATCCATCTCGGCCAGAAACCGCTCGCGGCGCGTGATCTTGCCCTTGTTTTGCCAGGCCATCGACGCAAACGTGGTCTGCTGCATCGCTCTATCCGCTCCACCGCTAATGCTTACTGCACACATTATCGGTTATCTGTGGCTACCTGTGCAGAGTTTCCCTAGTGTGATGTCCCATAAGAAACTAATACAATCAAACGCTGTCCAAAAGGTATCTTTGGTGCCTCAAGGACAGCGCTCATGCTCAAACATAAACGCGGAGCCTCGCTCGAACTCACTACGCAAGAACGAGGCGATCTGGAAGCCATTGTGGCCTCTCGCAGCCTGCCGCACGGATTGGTACGGCGTGCG
>Ga0075017_100001440_pt1 | contig 14522 bp, 11 predicted proteins | sample AleBraG_ABR_2012_FD_71475 | JGI IMG/M metagenome (GOLD analysis project Ga0075017, IMG submission 71475) | Freshwater sediment microbial communities in response to fracking from Pennsylvania, USA - Alex Branch Run_MetaG_ABR_2012 | ecosystem: Environmental > Aquatic > Freshwater > Creek >... | reverse complement strand
GGCGAGGATCGCGCCCGCTCGCTCGAGCAGCGGCAGCGGTTCGGCCAGAGCACGGTCGACCGACCCGGCGAGCTCCGTCAGCGACACCACGCCGTCGAAGGCATCCGTCGGAGCCGCTACGGCGCCGGCGACGAGGAAGGTCGGAACTCCGCGGGCACCCTGGACGGCTGACGCCGCCGCCAGGACGAACGCGGGAACCTTCCCCGCGGCCGACTGCGAATCGAAGCGTCCCTCGCCGGTCACGACCGCGTCGGCGTCTCCCACCGCGGCGCCGAGGCCGAGAACGTCGGCGACGAGCGCGGCGCCAGGCTGGATGGTCGCACCCCAGGCGAGGAGGCCGAACGCCGTCCCGCCCGCGGCACCCGCGCCGGGGGTGTCGGGCGACACGGGCAGCAGCGAGGCGAAGTGCGCGAGCGCCGCCTCCATCTCGACGACGTCCTGCGGGCTCGCGCCCTTCTGCGGCCCGAAGACGCCGGCCGCTCCCGCCTCGCCCAGCAGCGGATTCGAGACATCGGACAGCACGATCGCGCCGCGAGCCGGGACGGACGGCAGACCCGTGAGGTCGGCGGTGTGAATCGTCGAGAGGCCGCGTGCGCCCGGCGCCAGCGGGGAGCCGTCCCGATCGAGGAAGTGGGCGCCGAGCGCCGCGAGCGCACCCGCGCCGCCGTCGGTCGAGCAGCTGGAACCGACCGCGAGCAGGAGCCTCGTCGCGCCCGCCGCGAGGGCGTCGGCGATGGCCTCTCCGAAGCCCGAGGTCGTGGCATCCTGCGCCCGGAGGCCGTCTGGGCCGAGCAGGGTGATGCCACTGGTCGACGCGAGCTCGACGACGCCGGTGCCGTCGGGCAGGAGCAGCCAACTCGCCGACGTCGGGGCGCCCGTCGGGCCCGTCACGACGACGTGGCGCCGCTCGGATCCCGGGACGGCCTGCTCGAACGCGTCGAGAGTGCCCTCGCCGCCGTCGGCCATCGGGAGGCGCACGATCTCGTCGCCCGGTCGCTCGGCGAGCCACCCTCGGGCGAGAGCCGCTGCGACCTCGGCGGCGCTCGCTGTGCCTTTGAAGGAGTCCGGGGCGACGACGATCCGCATGGCTCGAGACTAGGGGTGTCGGGCTGCCCCGGAGCGGTTACGCTTAGTCAGCACAGATCGAACTGTGGGCGGGGGCTGTTGACACCGATGACGGCGGAGTATCCCGTGCCGAGAGACCAGCGCCCGCAGCAGGAGCGCGCCCAGGCCACGCAGGCCGCGATCATTCGTGCGGCCGCCACCGTCTTCGGCCAGCGTGGCTATGCCCGGACGACTCTCGACGTCGTGGCGATCGAAGCCGGCGTCACCAAGGGCGCGCTGTACTTTCACTTCGACTCGAAGCACGACCTCGCCAACGCGGTGATCGCCGAACAACTCCGGCTGACGTCGCTGGTGGCGCAGGAGACCCTCGAGGCGGGATTTTCAGGGCTCGAGACGGTGGTCCGCCTCAACCGCAACCTGGCCGTGCAGATCGTCGACGACGTCGTCGTCGCGGCCGGCGTCAAACTGATGACCGAGGAGCGCGTCGTCGACCTCGAGATCCAGACGCCGTACGAACGATGGACCGACGTCTACCACGCACTCTTGGAGCGGGGCAAAGCCGAGGGGCAGGTGCGGATCGACCTCGACATCGACCGATTCACCCGCTTCGTCATCGCGGCTTTCACCGGGGTCCAGGTCGTGTCCGCCTCCCTCGACGATCGCCGAGATTTCTTCGATCGGCTCCGGGAGATGTGGGAGATCCTGCTTCCCGTGATCAGCTCCCCGGGATGCGTCGACCAGTGTCTGGAGCTTCCGGCTCTCATTCGTGCGTGATCTCTAGCCCACCGTTCACCCGAACGGGCCCCCGAGCGGGTGAACCTTTCTGTCGGGCTGGAAAAGTACCAGTCAGTATGGTTCGATCGGATGGCGGCACGGAGGAGCCGCTGTATCACCGGGGCGAGCTGCCGGTGCGAGTGATTCGAGCCTCGCCCGGCACCTCACCGGATCACGTCTCGATCGGCTACGCGTGGCCGGCCAGTCGCTGAACGAGTGACTGCTTGACCGTCGGCCACTCGCCGTCGATGACCGAGAAGACGACGGTGTCGCGCAGAGTGCCGTCTGGCCAGACCTTGTGATTGCGCAGAACGCCGTCTTGCTTGGCGCCGAGGCGCGCGACGGCTGCGCGCGACTGGAGATTATGCCAGTGGGTGCGGAACTCGACGGCGATGCAGTCGAGCGACTCGAACGCGTGCGTGAGCAGCAGCAGTTTCGCTTCGGTGTTGATGCCGGTGCGCTGGGAAGCCCGGCCGAGCCACGTCGAACCGATCTCGAGGCGCCGGTTCGCCGGTTCTATGTTGAGGTACGTCGTGATGCCGACGGCCCGCTCCGACCTCCGGTCTACAATTGCCCACGGAACGCTGAGCCTCGCCGCGAAGTGGTCGAGCCGCGTCTCGACGTCGGAGCCCATCTTCTCGGGCGACGCGATGTGCGTGGCGTACCAGGTCTTCCAGAGGGCACCGTCGGCCACGGCGATCGCCAGGTCGGCGGCATGCGACTTGGCGAGCGGCTCGAGGGTCACGCGGTCGCCCGAGAGCGTCGGCCGGGAGAAGTAGTCCATGGAAGAGACCCTAGAGCTCTCAGTCGTACGTGCGGAGAAGGCGCCACCTCGAGCTGTAGGCCTCGCACGCCACGTCGAACACGTGCGACTCGCCGCGCTCGGACGTCGCCTGGAACCTCCAGGACTCGCGCGTCGAGGGCGGATGAGTGATCAGGGCGTCGAAGACGGCCTCCGTCTGCCACCCCGGATACGTCGGGTTCAGTCTCGTCGGCACGTCGCTCACCCGGAAGCGCTCGCTTCGCCACACGATGCGCTCGGGCACGCCGACGTCGGACACCCAGACCATCACCGCTTCGTCCACGCGAGTCATCGCTTCCACCGTGCTCCTTCCGTTCGAACATATGTTCGATAGGAAGACCCTACGACCCTCGACCGCGACACGCCAAGACGGAATCGCAGACGCTCTGGTCAGCCGCCGCGGACGATCCGATCGCCGGTGGTCATCTGCCACAGCGCGACGCCGTGCAGCCCCACCGACTTCGCGTAGTTCGACCGGACCGTCAGCGATTTGCCGTCCGACCACCAGAGGATCGTGCCGTTCTGAAGCTTCGCGGTCCACTCGCCCTGCGCGCTCACCCAGCTCGCGCGTGATCCTGCCTCTTTGCGCGCCTGGGCCGGAGTGACGACGCCGCCCTTGCCGTCCGTCCGCCAGCTGTAGCCGTAGCCCGCGACTCCGAGGTCGACTTTCGACGGCTTGACCACCGACGTGAGAGCGGAGACGACCTGCTCGGCCCACGGGAGCCCGCCGACCGGACCTGCCGCGCTGAAGCCGGAGCCGTGTTCGTCGTACGCCATGACGACGAAGCGGTCGACGACAGACGAGAGGGAGGGGAGGTCGTAGCCCGCGGCGAGGTAGGCGCCGGCCGTCGGCTCGGCCATCACCGCGATCGACAGGCTCGCCGACTTGGGAAGGGTGGAGCGCAGCTCGGTCACGAACGAGACGAGGCCGGGTGCGTTGCCGGCGGTCAGGTACTCGAGGTCGAGCTGGATCCCGTCATAGCCGCCGTGCTCGACCTCGGCCGTGAGCCCGGAGATCACGAACTCGCGATTGGCCTCGCTCGACAGCATCTTCGTCGCGATCGCGTTGCTGAAGTCGCCCTTGGCCGCGTCGATGTTGTTCACCAGCAGCTCCGACTTCTTCTTGTCGGCGTGCACCGCCGCCGCGATCTTCAGAGCCACGTCGGAGGAGGCTGCCACCCCCTCCCCGGCGGGAGTGAGGCTGACGCCCGAGATGCCGACGATGTCGACGGCGGAACGATCGCGCGCCAGCGCCCGGAGGGTGGAGGTGCTCGCCACGCCATACCCCTCCACCGAGAGGGAGGCCGGCACGATCGCGGCGTTCGAATCCGCGGAGGAGGAGGCCGAGCATCCTGTGGTCAGGAGGAGCATCGTGACGGCGATCCCCGTCACCACGACCCGGCTGCTGTGCTGACGATTCATGCGATGAGGGTATCGGCACCGGCCCGAGCCCCGCTGACTGACCCCAGTTAGGGGCACACGACGTTTCGCGGAGATGAATTTTTCCCTGACGGGAGAGCGGATCGCGAAGCCCGAAACGGGGTCGAACCGAGTCGTGGAAGCGAGCCGGGCCTCCGATCCGTCGCACTGATTCAGGGGTACAACGGGCTCATTTGTCGGCAATAAGGAGGACAGGATGACGACCCGTGTCGGCACTGTGGAGGACACGGTCGGGTACCCGGTCTGACCCCTCCACGGGACCTGGACCAGGCGACGTCATCGACGCGGCCGGAACCTCGCGCACTCGCACAGACTGCAGTCGGATCCGCGCCGATAGTGCTCGTGGGCTTCGGCTGCGTGCCCGCAGAGGCAGATCAGGTGCTGCGAGGGTGTGGCGGGCGGCATGATCCTGCTTCGTGATCGGGGCGGTGAGGTGGCATCGGTGAAGTGCGACGTGAGCCCGATGCGACCACGATATCGCGGTCCGAGAGCCCCCGTCGGCCAGTGGGGGACGGGGTACAGGCGTGTCCCCATCGTGACCCACGCGTGTCCTCCACACGACCCACGTACCGGGTGACAAAAAGGGGACGAAACGGAGGAGAAAAAGGATAATCTTCTGTGAACCACCCCCCGTACGCGGGGGTATTGCGCTTTCATAGAGCAGAGCTACTTTTGCATCACCGAAGACGAGAACGGCACCGGCACCCCAAGGCCTGCCGCTCGAGTCCAGGAGACGAGACAACCCGACTCTCTCTCCCACGCAGTCGACGCCGACCCGAAGTCTTCTTCGCTGCGCGAAATTCCTTTACACCCCGTACGACGTCTCTCGCCCCGCACCGCCTACCCGAATTGGCTACCCACATGACTCTTCGCAGCGCTCTTCGCTCCTCCAACCCGACCATCTCGATCATCGTCCCGACCCGCAACGAGGCCAAGAACCTCGAGGTGATCCTCCCCCAGCTCCCCGCCGTGCACGAGGTCATCCTGGTCGACGGCAACTCGGTCGACGGCACCGTCGAGACCGCGCTCCGCGTCCTGCCCGGCATCAAGATCGTCCACCAGACCCGCAAGGGCAAGGGCAACGCACTCGCCTGCGGCTTCGAGGCAGCCACCGGCGACATCATCGTGATGTTCGACGCCGACGGTTCGGCCGACCCGGCTGAGATCCCCGCGTTCATCGAGACGCTGGTCAACGGCGCCGACGTCGCCAAGGGCAGCCGCTTCCGCCGTGGCGGCGGCTCCGAAGACCTCACCCTCTTCCGCTCGACCGGCAACCACGGGCTGAACCTGATCTGCAACATCCTGCTCGGAACCAAGTACTCCGACCTCTGCTACGGCTACAACGCGTTCTGGCGCGACGTGCTCCCCGCGATCGACCTGCTCCCCTCCGCGCTGCCGGCTCCGGCCAACGGCGGCATGCTGTGGGGCGACGGCTTCGAGATCGAGACGATCCTCACCTGCCGTTTCGCAGCCGCCAAGCTGCGCGTCACCGAGGTTCCCTCGTTCGAGAAGAACCGCATCCACGGCGAGTCGAACCTGAACGCGATCAGCGACGGCATCCGCGTGCTCAAGACGATCTTCGACGAGAAGCGCCGCGAGAGCGCGGCCGTCGCCCGCGTCCGTCGCGAGCCCATCGTCACCGAGGCCGTCACCGCTCCGATCCGCATCGACGCCGAACAGGAAGTCGCGTGACGACCGGAGGTCTCACGGTCAGCGTCATCGTCTGCGCCTACACGCAGCGTCGCTGGCAGGACCTCCAGGATTCCGTCGAGTCCGCCAGGGCTCAGCCCGACACCACCGAGGTCGTCGTCGTGATCGACCACGAACCCGAGCTGTTCCGTATGGCGACCGACCGCTGGCCGACCCTGACCGTGATCGAGAACGCCGAAGCCCAGGGGCTCTCCGGAGCCCGCAACACGGGCGTCGCGGCGGCCACGTCCGACATCGTCGCCTTCCTCGACGACGACGCCACGGCCGACGCCGACTGGCTCACCTGGATGCTCGACTCGTTCTCCGACGCCAACGTCGCGGGCGTCGGCGGCTTCGCCGAGCCGGTGTGGCCGGACGCCAAGGGCCCCGCCCTCTACCCGGACGAACTGCTCTGGATCGTCGGCTGCAGCTACGCCGGTCTTCCGACCGACGGCGCCGACGTGCGCAACGTCATCGGCTGCTCGATGGCCTTCCGCCGCGCGGCGATCGTCACGGCCGGGGGATTCTCCTCGACCGTCGGTCGCGTGGGCAACATCCCGCTCGGCGGAGAAGAGACCGAACTCTGCATCAAGATCCGCCAGGCGGATCCTGCAGCTCGGATCTGCTACGAACCCATGTCGCTCGTGCACCACCGCGTCTCCGCCGATCGCGGCACCTGGCGGTACCTGCGTCGCCGCTCGTTCTACGAGGGCGTCTCGAAGGCCGTCCTCAGCCGCACTCTGGGCCGCTCCGACTCGCTCTCGAGCGAATCGTCGTACCTCACCCGGGTGCTGCCGGGAGCGTTCTTCCGCGAACTCGGCCAGGTCGGCCACGGTGGCGGAAAGCACGCCCTCGCGATCGCCGTCACCGTCAGCATGACCGTCGCCGGTTACGCCCTCGGGACGATCTCCGGTGCCAAGGCGTCGGACGCAGGATCCGTGACAAAGCAGCTGCAGAACACCGCAGCCGCCGCGGCCGCTGTAGCCGTCCCGTGATCGCGCTCCGCTTGGAGCGACCGATGGAGAGCCCCATCGCCCCCGAGTGGTCGGGCGCGGTGTGGATCGGCTCCGTCGACGTCGCCTCGCTCGCGAACCCCGTCGGCGACGCGATCGCTCTCATCGGCAGCGAGGGCTACTCGCTGGCCCGGCTGCTCGTTCGTGACGGCCGCGTCGTCCTGGGCTTCGTCGAGCTTCCCGTCGTGCACCTGCCCGAGATCGGCGGAAGCCTCGCGGTCGACGACCTGCTCGCCAAGGTCGCGACTCTGCCTCGTGCAGACGCAACGGTCGATCCGATCCACACCCCGACGGTCACGGTCGTGATCTGCACGCGGGATCGTGCAGATCAACTCCGTGGAGCCCTCACCTCCGTGCTCGCCATCGACTACCCGGCCTTCGACGTCGTCGTGGTCGACAACGCAGGATCGACCGACGCGACCCGCGACCTCGTCAACGACGAGTTCGCCGACCCCCGCGTCAGGATCATCCGCGAGCCGATCCCCGGACTGTCTCGCGCCCGAAACACCGGTCTCCTCGCGGCGACCGGAGAGATCGTCGCCTACACGGACGACGACGTCGTGGTCGACAGCCACTGGCTGCGCGCACTCGTCGCCGGCTTCTCCCGCGGCGAAGACGTGGCCTGCGTCACCGGTCTCGTTCCGAGCGGCGAGCTCCGCACTCCCGTGCAGCGGTACTTCGACGATCGGGTGAGCTGGTCGGCCAACCTCGTCGTCCGCGAGTTCCGGCTCTCGGATCCGCCTGCCGACCTGCCGACCTTCCCGTTCTCGGTGGGGGAGTACGGCACCGGAGCGAACTTCGCGCTGCGCCGATCCGTCCTGCTCGCCCTCGGCGGGTTCGATACCGCCTTCGGCGTCGGCACCCGCACCGGCGGTGGCGAAGACCTCGACATCTTCACGCGGGTCCTGTTCGCAGGATCGGCCCTCGTCGTCGAACCCTCGGCTCTCGTCTGGCATCGTCACCGCGCCGATCTCGGAGCCCTGCGATCCCAGGCGGTCGGCTACGGAACCGGCCTCGGCGCCTGGCTGACGAAGGTCGCGCTGAGCCCCGACATGATGAAGGTCGCGATCCGTCGTGCCCCGTCCGCCGTCCGGCGCCTCGCCGACAAGCGCGGCGGCACGCTCGAGTCGGGCACCGCCGCGACGGCTTCAGGGCCCGAGTTGCAGAAGGCTCCCGCGGTCGACGGCACCGACTGGTCGAAGGCGGTCTCGCGGGTCGGCTGGACCGAGCTCCTGAGCGTCGCGAAGGGCCCTGCGAGGTACCTCCGCCAGCGGTGGGACGGCACCGGCCTGATCGATCCCCTGGAGCGCACGGCCGCCCTGGCGCGTCGATAGCTCCACCCCTGCACCATCCGCCGCGCGGTGATTCTGGCGCGTGGCAACTTCATGGCTCGTTCGCCAATCGGCCCGTTGGGTGGCCGGGGGCGGCGCGCGGGCCGGGCCGCTGACGTCGGGACACGTCAGCGAGACGGGAGTTGCCACGTACCAGGGTCACCGCGCGGCCGAATTCCAGCAGGATGGACCAATGGACATGGACCGCGAGCAGCTCGCGCACTTCCTCCGCCGCCGCCGCGAGGCCCTCGCGCCGAGCGACGTCGGTCTCCCGGTGGGTTCCAGGCGTCGCACCCCCGGCCTCCGCCGCGAAGAGGTGGCGCTGCTCGCGGGCATGAGCGTCGACTACGTCGGCCGACTCGAGCAGCAGCGCGCGACGCAGCCGTCCGAGCAGATGCTCAACGCGCTCGTCAGAGCACTGCGGCTCAGCCTCGACGAACGCGACCACCTCTACCGGCTGGCCGGCCACAACCCGCCGACGAGGATCGGCGGCACGGAACACGTCCGCGCGACGCTGCTGCGGATCCTGGACCGCCTCCACGACACCCCCGCCCAGGTCGTCGACGACCTCGGCGCCACTCTGGCGCAGAACCGCCTCGCGGTCGCCCTGCTGGGCGACGACGCCCGCTTCACCGGCCTCGACCGATCGCTCGTGCACCGCTGGTTCACGGATCCGCGAGCCCGCGACGTCTACCCCGCCGAAGATCACGAGCATCAGAGCCGCATCCAGGTCGCCGACCTGCGGGCAGCCGTCGGCAGGCGAGGGGCGCAGGATTCCAGGGCGCGCGCCCTGGTCGACAGCCTCCTGTCGCAGAGTGCCGAGTTCCGCACCCTGTGGGAGCAGCACGCCGTGGCCGTCCGCCGTGGCGAGGAGAAGCGGATAGCTCATCCGCAGCTCGGCGTGATCGAAGTGCAGTGCGAGATTTTGCGCGTGCCCGACGACTCGCAGTGGCTGCTCGTCTTCACCGCCACGCCCGGAACCGAGTCAGCGGCGCGGCTCGAGCTGCTCGGGGTCGTGGGGCACGACGAATTCGGCTCCCTGCAAGGATCGCGCACCTAGGCTGGGCGCTGTACGACAACGAAGCCAACACAAAGGATCCCTCGTGAGCGACTCGACCGGCAACGCCTCGCCGCAGCCCGGCTGGTACCCCAACCCCTCGGGCGAGCCCGGGTATCGCTGGTGGGACGGCCGCTCCTGGACGGAGCACGTTCGCGCCCCCGAGCCGGTCGCGCCTCAGGCGCCGACGGCGGGGTTCCCCGCGGGCGGCGGGCCGGCGTTCGGTGGTTCTGCTCCGACGGGCCCCCTCGAGGGCCGACCCGGTCACGATCCTCGCGCCGACGCCGCCGCATCGTCCACCGACCGTCCCGCGTACGGTGAGCGCATTCCTGGTTACGCGACGCCGGGCGCCGCTGACGGGCAGGGGCAGGGGCAGCAGCCTCACGGCCAGCCCTACGGGCAGCAGGCCGGCCAGCAGCAGTACGGTCAGCAGCAGTACGGGCAGCAGCCCTACGGCCAGCAGCAGTACGGGCAGCAGCCCTACGGCCAGCAGCAGTACGGCCAGCAGCCCTACCCCGGGCAGCCCGGCTACGGGTACGCCCCCACGACTTTCCCGAAGGCTCCCGCCGGGGCCAAGGTCTACAACGTCTTCATCTGGCTCATCGTCGCCCTGCCGATCGTCTCGATCGTCCTGAACCTCCTGACCGTCAGCAGCATCGAGCCCCTGCTCGAGCAGATCCTGAAGCAGGCGAAGGCGAACCCGGGAGCCCAGACGGTCCCGACCGTCGTGCCCTCCACCCCGTGGGAGGCCGTCTCGCAGCTCGTCGGACTCGCGCTCGCCGCTGCGACCGTGCTGCTGGCCTACTTCGACTGGCGGGCCCTCCGGGCTCAGGGGATCGCGCGCCCGTTCCACTGGGCGTTCGGATTCATCGCCCTCGTGACGCCGCTGGTCTACATCATCGGCCGCTCGATCGTCGTGCGTCGGCGTTCCGGGCGCGGTCTGCTGCCCCTGTGGGTCTCGATCGGGATCTTCGTGGTCGGGACCGTCGTAATCGTGTCGATCGTCGGCGGTATCTTCTCGGCCGTCGCCGGGTCGCTCAACTAGATCATCGAGGGGGCCCGACGGCCGCTACGACCCAAGCACCTTCGACAGCAGAACGGTGCCGCTGGCCTCATTGCGGATCTCGACCCGCACCAGATCGCCCAGTGCCCGGTCGATCGAGCCGGTGGTGGTCGCCGTCGTGCCCGGGTCGGCCGTCCAGCTCGAGACCCGCACCGCGTGGCCCGCGGCGTCGACCACGTACAGCCCGTAGCGCCACGACGCCCCTCCGGACGACCCGGAACCCACCGGCTCACCCCCGTAGACACAGGTCGTGTCGATCCTGGTGCCCCAGGTCTTCGTCGTGAAGGCGACGGTCGCCGTGAGCGCGCTCGGCACCACCTGGTGGAGTGACGCGGTGGTCGTCGGCTGCGGCTGGGAGGCGATCGGCGGAGCAACGAGTGCGAACGCGACGACCGCCGCAGCCGCGAGCCCCGTGAGCACGGTTGCCCCGAGACGGCGTCGCCGGATGCGCCGCACTCGGGAGACGAGAGCGGGCAGGATCTCGACGGGGACGCGCGCGGGCGTCGTCCTGCGCGCATCGGGCCCGCTGTCGACGCTCGCGCCCGGGTCGTCGAGCATCGCCAGCGCCTGCGCCGTCGGGACCACGGCGAGCAGCCCCGGCATCGCGGCGAAGCCTGCCACCGCGACGTCGCAGTCGGGGCAGAGCGCCAGGTGCTCTTCGAACTCGTGCCTCTCGGCCGGAGTCAGGGCGCCGAGGACGTAGGCGGCATCCCACTCGGCGTACTTCTCGCTGTGTTCTCGGTCGTGAGTCATTGGGTGATCCCGCGTTCTTGCATGGCCAGGCGGAGGGCTCGGAGGCCGTAGTGCATCCTGGACTTGACGGTGCCCTCCGGGATGTCGAGTTCTCGAGCGATCTCTTTGACCGAGCGGCCGCCGTAGTACGCGTGCACGATCACGGCTCGGTGGTCTGGGCTGATCGACGCGAGTGCATCCGCGACCGACCACGCGTCGAGGAGGGCGTCGGCGCTGTCCGTCGATTCGGGCTCGGGCAGGATCTCGGTCGGGAACTCATGCACGCGCCTCGCGCTCCGCCGATCGTCGATGACGAGGTTCCGGGCGACGGTGAACAGCCAGGCCCGGGCGGATGATTCGGTCTGGTCGAGCACGCTCGGCTTCTTCCAGGCGCGCAGCAGGGTCTCTTGGACGATGTCCGAGGCGAGGGCGGCGTCGTGCGTCAGGCCCACCACGTAGCGCCAGAGGGGGGCCGCGTGCTCGTCGTGCAAGGCTCGGAGCAGCTGGGCGTCGTCGTCGGCCATGGCGTCCTCCTCCTGCCTCTCATGATCACTAGAGCACACGGTGCGCGGGGGCAAAAGGTTCACCGGGCCAATGTCAGTGGCTCGGGGGAGGATGGTTCGAACATGCCAGACGTTCTCGATCGCTTCTCTCCGGCCACCGCCACGTGGTTCCGTGGCGCCTTCGCGCGGCCGACGCACGCTCAAGAGGGGGCCTGGCAGGCCATCTCGAGTGGTGCCAACGCTCTCGTCATCGCGCCGACCGGGTCAGGCAAGACGCTGGCGTCGTTCCTCTGGTCGATCGACAAGCTCGCGTCGTCGCCCCCGCCAGAAGAGAAGCTGCACCGCACCCGGGTGCTCTACATCTCCCCGCTGAAGGCCTTGGGGGTCGACGTCGAGCGCAACCTCCGCTCGCCGCTGGTCGGCATCACGCAGACGGCGAGACGACTCGGCACGCCGGCGCCCGAGATCACGGTCGGGGTGAGGTCGGGCGACACGAGCTCGGCCGATCGGCGGCTTCTTCAGCGGCTGCCTCCCGACATCCTGATCACGACCCCCGAGTCGCTGTTCTTGATGCTGACCTCGGCCGCGCGCGAGAACCTCCGCGGCGTCGAGACGGTGATCGTCGACGAGGTGCACGCCGTCGCCTCGACCAAGCGGGGCGCGCACCTGGCGCTCTCTCTCGAACGCCTCGACTCGCTGCTCGAGGCGCCCGCCCAGCGCATCGGGCTCTCGGCGACCGTGAGGCCGCCCGAAGAGGTGGCGCGGTTCCTCGGCGGCGGCGCACCGGTCACGATCGTCGCGCCGCCCAGCGAGAAGAAGTTCGACCTTCGCGTCGTCGTTCCGGTCGACGACATGACCGAGCTCGGCACGGCTGGCCCGCTCGAAGGGTCCGCTGCGGGCTCGGCTCCGCAGGGGTCCATCTGGCCCCACGTCGAGGAGGGCATCGTCGACCTGGTGCTCGAGCACCGGTCGACCATCGTCTTCGCCAACTCGCGGCGCCTCGCAGAACGGCTCACGGCTCGGCTCAACGACATCTACGTCGAACGCACCTTCGGGTCTGCCGACGGCGAGCCCGCCGGGCCCGACGAAGGCGCACTGGTCACGGTGGGGGCGTTCGAGAGCGACGGGTCGCCCGGCGACGACGACGACATCGCTGCGACCCGGGTCACGAGGCCTCCGAGCGTCGGTACCGGGGCAGCGCCGGCTCAGCTGATGAGCTCGGGGCAGACCACCGGGGCCGAGCCGTTGCTCGCGCGCGCCCACCACGGCTCCGTCAGCAAAGATCAGCGAGCGATCATTGAAGACGACCTCAAGAGCGGTCGTCTCCGGTGCGTCGTCGCGACGAGCTCACTCGAACTCGGCATCGATATGGGTGCCGTCGACCTCGTGATCCAGGTCGAGTCGCCGCCCTCGGTCGCGAGCGGGCTGCAGCGCGTCGGTCGCGCCGGCCACCAGGTCGGCGAGGTCTCGCGCGGGGTCCTGTTCCCCAAGCACCGGGCCGACCTCATCCACTCCGCGGTCGCCGCCGAGCGCATGATCGACGGGTTGATCGAAGAGCTGCAGGTTCCCGCGAACCCTCTCGACGTCCTCGCCCAACAGACCGTCGCAGCCGTAGCCCTCGACGAGATCGACGCCGACGAGTGGTTCGAAACCGTGCGGCGCAGTGCGCCCTTCGCCTCGCTGCCGAGGTCGCTGTACGACGCGACCCTCGACCTCCTGAGCGGCAAGTACCCGTCCGACGAGTTCGCCGAGCTCCGTCCGCGGATCGTGTGGGATCGCGTCCACGGCACGCTGACCGGCCGTCCCGGTGCCCAGCGCCTCGCGGTCACGAGCGGCGGCACGATCCCCGACCGCGGGCTCTTCGGCGTGTTCATGGTCGGTGAGAAGGCGGCGCGCGTCGGCGAACTCGACGAAGAGATGGTCTACGAGTCGCGCGTCGGCGACGTGTTCGCGCTCGGTGCGACGAGCTGGCGCATCGAAGACATCACGCACGACCGCGTCCTCGTCTCGCCCGCGTTCGGGCAGCCCGGCCGCGTCCCGTTCTGGAAGGGCGACGGCATCGGCCGCCCCGCCGAACTCGGCCGCGCCATCGGTGCCTACACGCGAGAACTCTCCAATTCGAGTCTCCCTGACGCGACCGCCCGCGTCGTCGCCGGCGGCCTCGACGAGCGGGCGGCGAAGAACCTTCTGGCCTTCCTCACCGAGCAACGCGAGGTCGCGGGGCACGTGCCCACCGACACGACCCTGGTCGTCGAGAGGTTCCGCGACGAGCTCGGCGACTGGCGGCTCATCCTGCACTCGCCGTACGGCATGCGAGTCCACGCCCCGTGGGCGCTCGCCGTGTCTGCGCGGATCCGCGATCGCCTCGGCATCGACGGGTCGGCGATGGCCGCCGACGACGGCATCGTGGTGCGCATCCCCGACACCGACGCCGAGCCGCCCGGCGCCGACCTGTTCACCTTCGAACGCGACGATCTCGACGCGATCGTGACCGAAGAGGTCGGTGGGTCGGCCCTGTTCTCGTCGCGCTTCCGCGAGTGCGCGGCGCGGGCCCTCCTGCTGCCCCGCTACAACCCGGGCAAGCGCTCGCCGCTCTGGCAGCAGAGGCAACGCGCCTCGCAGCTGCTCGACGTGGCACGCAAATACCCGTCGTTCCCCATTGTGCTCGAAGCCGTGCGCGAGGTCCTGCAAGACGTCTACGACCTCCCCGCGCTCATGCAGCTCACCGACGAACTCGCCCGCCGAGAGGTGCGCGTCGTCGAGACCGAGACCGAGATCCCGTCGCCGTTCGCCCGGTCGCTGCTGTTCGGCTACGTCGCGGCTTTCATGTACGAGGGCGATTCGCCGCTCGCCGAGCGTCGAGCCGCGGCCCTGTCGCTCGATTCGACGCTCCTCTCCGAGCTGCTCGGCCGCGCGGAGCTCCGCGAACTGCTCGACGCCGACGTCATCGATCAGCACGAACTCGAACTCCAGCGGCTCGCACCGGATCGCCGCGCTCGCGACGTCGAGGCCGTGGTCGACCTCCTGCGGCTGCTGGGCCCCCTGTCGACGGG
>Ga0075017_100001439_pt1 | contig 14524 bp, 14 predicted proteins | sample AleBraG_ABR_2012_FD_71475 | JGI IMG/M metagenome (GOLD analysis project Ga0075017, IMG submission 71475) | Freshwater sediment microbial communities in response to fracking from Pennsylvania, USA - Alex Branch Run_MetaG_ABR_2012 | ecosystem: Environmental > Aquatic > Freshwater > Creek >... | reverse complement strand
GGCGTCGTCGACGACGCCGGCATCCATCAGCTTCGCTCCGTTGCCATGCGAGCCTCGCGCAGCTCGCTTGCGAGGCCGATGAGCAGCTGCTCGGCGAGATCGGAAAATTCTCGGAGAAGCGTGCGGAACATGCGAATACCGATTACCGCGACCTGCACGTCGGTCTCCGCGGTGACCGTTGCGCTTCGCGGTTCACCATCGAGAACTGCCAGCTCGCCGAAGTAGGCCCCCGATCCCACACGGTTGATCTCGGTGCCCTCCCGTCGAACGACCGCCTCGCCGTCGAGGATCACGAACAGTGCGTCGCCCGGCTCGCCCTCTCGTACCAGGTCGGTTCCTGCGGGCAGTTCGGCGATTTGTGCATGTCGGGCGACGGTGCGGCGCTGGCGAGTTGTGCACCGGGAGAACAGGCCGACCTCCTCGAGCAACTCTGCAAGTTCCCGCTTCGATCCCAAGGTCGTCCTCCCGGCGTGCACCTTCGCGTGTGGCGCATCTACGATTCGGCACTCGACACTCTTCCATCCTTGAGCTGTCGGAGTCGACTGACCTGTGCGGGGGTACGTTGCGGCGCCTGGCAATCTTCGTGACTCGCCGTCGATGGTGGGTGATCGCGTTTGCCGCGATTGCGCTTCCGATGGCAGCTCTGTACGGCGGAGATGTGCACAGCAAGCTCTCGACTGGGGGATTCGCGGACCCGGGCGCCGAATCGAGCCGTGCCGCCGAAGCGGTTGCGCGCGAGTTCCCGCAATCCGGCCAATCGGATTTCGTGATCGTCGTGACCACGACGTCGGGAACCGTGAACGATCCGCGGATTGGCGCCATCGGCGACCGAATCACGAAGCGATTGTCTTCTTCGACGGGTGTGTTGACGGCCGCGTCGTACTGGAGCCTCGGGAAGCTCGAGCAGCTCCGCAGTCGTGACTCTCGCCAAGCGTTGATCATCGCGTCACTGCGCGGCTCCGACAACGACAAGCTCAAACTCGCCGCGACGCTCTCCCCGCAGTTCAGCTCCAGCGGTCCGATCGTGACGACCATGGTTACGGGACGACCAGAGGTCACGCGCCAACTCGCCGACCAAGCCGAAAAGGACCTCAAGAAGGCCGATCTCATCACCGCGCCATTCACGTTCATCGCGCTGCTCCTCGTCTTCGGCAGCCTGATCGCCGCGGGGCTCCCGCTGATCGTCGGGCTGATGGCAGTGCTCGGCACGTTCGTGGTGCTGTCGCTCCTGACGAAGGTGACCGAGGTCTCGGTGTTCGCGCTGAATCTCACGACCGCGCTCGGACTCGGACTCGCGATCGACTACAGCCTCTTCGTCGTTTCGCGTTATCGCGAGGAGCTTCAGCGCGGAGTTTCGTCGCCCGTCGCTGTCGGTCGGTCGATGCAGACTGCGGGGCGAACAGTCGCGTTCAGTGCCGGCACCGTCGCGATCTCGTTGACCGCGCTCGCCATCTTCCCGGTGCCGTACCTGCGTTCGTTCGCGTACGCGGGTGTCGCCGTCGTGGCACTTGCCGCCGGCACGTCCATTGTCGTCCTGCCTGCGATCCTTGCCGTGCTCGGGCCCCGCATCGAGAAGTTCCGCGTATTCAAGGTGCGCGACACGACGGACGGTGGGTTCTGGCGCCGGCAGGCCGACCGAGTGATGCGCCACCCTGTCCCGTACGCGGTGACGATCAGCCTCGCACTTGTCGTGCTTGCCATCCCGTTCTTCCGACTCAATCCCGGAATCTCCGATGACCGTGTCGGACCGAAGAACATGAGTAGTCGGGTTGCCACCGATCAAATCCGCGAGCACTTCACCAGCCGAGAAGCCGACGCACTCCAAGTGCAGGTACCGAACATCGATCCCAAGGCCGATCGCGCCGCGCTCGACCGGTTCGCCCGCACCCTGTCGGTCGAGCCGGGAGTGGCGCGGGTCGACGCCGCAACCGGCTACTACCACGTTGCCTTGGGTCGGGCGATCCTGCCCTACGTGCCGCCGAACTCTCTCTCGCAGAGGTTCGCTCCCGCGGCGGGCCGGGTCGGGACCTACCTCTCCGTGGTCCCCGACGTAGAGCCGCTGTCCGCGCAGGGGGAGAAGCTCGTGAAAGACATCCGTGCGACCTCCGCACCGTTCGCTTTCCGTGTCGCGGGGCCGTCCGCGCAGCTCGTCGACACCAAACACACCATCACGGCGCGGCTTCCGATCGCGCTGGGGCTCATCGCGCTGGCGACGTTCATTCTCCTCTTCATGATGACCGGCAGCATCTTGGTACCGATCAAGGCGCTCGCATTGAACATGCTGAGCCTTACCGCGACCTTCGGCGCGATGGTGTGGATCTTCCAAGAGGGACACCTCTCGTCCCTGCTTCATTTCACGCCGACCGGCAGCCTCGACGTGTTCACGCCCATCCTGATGTTCTGCATTGCGTTCGGGCTTTCCATGGATTACGAGGTCTTCCTTCTCTCGCGCATCAAGGAGGAGTACGACCTCAACCACGACAACGAACAAGCAGTCGCAGTCGGACTGCAGAAGACGGGTCGAATCGTCACGGCCGCGGCGCTGTTGCTCACAATCGTGTTCCTCGGGATCGCAACCTCGGACGTGGCCCTCGTCAAGGCATTCGGCGTCGGTCTCACGTTGGCGGTTCTTGTCGACGCCTTCCTCATTCGCGCCACACTCGTACCCGCGTTCATGCGACTCGCCGGTCGCGCCAATTGGTGGTCACCGAGGTGGCTGCGCCGGTGGCACCTTCGCTTCGGCATTTGGGAAAATGAACCGATCGCGTTGCTCGACCGCGAGTTCGAGTCCACCGTCCGATGAAGCCACCGACACGACGCGACCGCGTCCCGTTCTCCTACCGTGCTCTGCAAGGGTGGGCGCGGCTCGCCGTCGCGGTCTTCTACCGACGTCTCGAGGTCTCGGCCGATTCCCGCCTGCCGCAAGATCGTCCGGTGATCTTGGCCGCGAATCACGGCAACGCCCTTGCCGACGTCGCGGTCATCATCGCGGGAACACCCGATTTTCCGCATTTCTTGGCGGCCGCGTCGTGGTGGAAGTCCGCGCCCGCGCGTTTGCTCTTCGGTCTCGGCGGCGTGGTTCCCATCCATCGGCGCCGAGACGGTGAGCACACGCAACAGAACGCCTCGTCGTTCGAAGAGTGCCACAACGCGCTTGCTTCCGGTGCGTCGATCGCGATCTTTCCCGAAGGGGAGATGCATCTCGAACCCGCGCTCCTGCCACTCAAGACGGGTGCAGCTCGTATCGCGCTCAGCGCGGCCGCGGAAGCCGGTATCACGGGCGTGGTTCTCGTCCCCGTGGGACTCGTGTACGACGATCGTGGACGGTTTCGGTCCGACGCGGAGATTCATTTCGGTGAACCCGTCGAGATCGATGACTGGGTCGACAGCTACCGCGCGGACTCCGTGAAGGCGGTACGGGGTGTGACGGACCTGCTTGCAGATCGGCTCGTCGAGGTCACCGTGAACCACGGCTCATCCGAAGAAGCGGCCGTACTGGATCAGGTCGCGTCGCTCGCTCTTGCCGAGCTGCCGCGCCGAGACAACTTCGCGCGTCGCAACCGACTGCGTCGCGCGCTCGGGTCCGCAGTGACTCGTGCCGGCGGCGAAGCAAGCGCAGAGTACGAAGGCATCGTTTCGGCTCTGCACGCGCACCAGCTCGACCTCGAGCGGCTCGGCATCGATCGTCGCGACACGTCACCGCTCGGTTCGCCGCCCGTGCGCGACCAAGCGCGCCGGCTCGCCGAACTCATCGCCCTCACGCCTCCCGCCGTTGTGGGCGTCGTCGCAAATGCGCCGACTCTGCTGGTCCTGCGGGTCGCGAGCCGGCGGGTGCCTCACGAGGCATGGCAAGCGACAGTCAAGGGTGTGGGGGGCACCGTCCTCGTTCCGGTCGTATGGGCGGTTGAGTTCGGCTTGGCGTCCCGGAGCGTCGGGAACCGTCGCGCGCTGATGCTGACGGCGAGCGGCGCGATCGGAGGCGCGGTCGCACTCGTGTGGTGGGAGCGACTGCAGCGCAGGCGGCAGCGCGCGCGGGTCGAAGCGCTCGAGCGCGCCGAGCCGACCGCGCTGCTACAGGCACAGCGCAGCCGAGCGGAGCTGCGACAGTGCATCGAATCGCTCGTCGACCTACCTCCCCTCGTCGAGGCTGACTGATCTCGATTGCCTGGGAGTGTCCCTCACCCGTTCGGGGTATACAGGGAGTGTTACTGGGTGGTGCTGTCGGGAGGAATTCGTGAGCGAATCGGAAGCCGGGGCGCGGCCGCGGGTACGGGTCGCGTTGGTGAACGACTACGAACTCGTGCTGCGCGGACTCGAGTCGATGCTGCAGCCGTTTCGTGACGTCATCGACGTCGTCGAGCTCGACGTCGATCGCAACCCGGACGAATGGGTCGATGTTGCACTGTTCGACACGTACGGTCATCCGCGGCTCGGCCTCGATCGCATCGCGAGTCTCGCGAACGATCCGCACGTCGGCGCGGTCGCCGTCTACACGTGGTCGTTCACTACCGAACAACTCGACGCCGCCCGGGCCGCGGGCGCGCGGGGCGTGCTGGCGAAGTCGATGTCGGCCGAGGAGCTCGTGGATGCGATCCGACAGATCGCGCATGAACGCGAGTTCGTGAGTGCGCATTTCGGGAGAAACGTCCGCCAACCGTGGCCGGGGCACGATCTCGGGTTGACGCTGCGCGAGAGTGAAGTCGCGTTGTTTCTCGCGCAGGGATTGCGTAATCGCGACATCGCGAGCGCGCTCTGGGTCAGCGAGAACACCGTCAAGACGCACCTCAAGTCGATCTTCCAGAAGACCGCGGTGTCATCGCGCGCGGAGGCGATCGTGCGCATCACCCACGACGCGAGCTTCAGCCCGAAACGCTCGTCGGTGGGAACGCATCCTTAGCGCGCCATCGGACGGCAACGCGCCGGACCCCGGGGATGCTTGTATTTGGCGCGCGGAGCGAGCAGGATCGCGAGCCGATGAAAACATCAGAGCTGACCGCACACGAACGCGCGTTGATCGATTTCGAGCGGGAGTGGTGGCAGCTCGGTTCGCGTAAAGATGTCGGTATCCGCGCTCGTTTCGACATCTCGGCGAGCAGCTACCGCCGGGCGTTGCACGGGTTGATCGATCGTCCCGAGGCGATGGCGTACGACTCCCTGACCGTGCTTCGGTTGCGCAAGCGGCGAGAGCAGGTACGACGCGACCGCATCGAAGGCCGGCGCGCCGATCCCGGCTCCCGGTGAGCGCGAACGGCGGCGCGACCGGGCAGAATGGGGACATGAACCGTCCAACCGGGGGCAACGGCGAGTTCGCGCGGGGAGCAAGCGGCGCCGCACTGAAGGGCGCCGCACTGATCGGCCTCGCGGTGATCGTGGGCGTCTTCCTCCTGCAGCGCGTCGACACGAGCAACGCCCGGTCCACGACCGCGCCGACCACGGCCAAGACCACCACCACGGTCCACAGCTCGCAGCCGACGACAACGACCACGACGAAGCCGTCCACCCCGACCAAGACCCCCGACCAGTTGAAGGTGCTGGTGCTCAACGGGGGCGCGCCGACCGGCGCGGCCGCGCAGATGCGCACGAAGCTGCAACAGGTCGGCTACACGAACCAACCCCAGGCGAGTACGTGGACGGGCCACGCGCAGGCGGGCCAGTCGGTGATGTGCCGCGCGGGTCTGGATCGGGAAGCGGTCGCACTCTCGCAACAGACCGCGCTGCAGGGCGCGAAGGTCGTCGCCTTCCCCACGCCTCCGCCACCCTCGAGTGAGGGTGTCGATTGCGTCGTCGTCGTCGGTAGCTAGACCGCTTTCGGCGCGCGCACCAGGCGGTCCCGCAGCGGACCGGTCGCAGCATCGATGACCGTCCACGCCATCGCGAGCGCGCCATCGCTCACCGCCCGGTCGGCGGACGGATTGATCGCGGCCTGAGTGAACTCCGGTTGATGGTTCACCGCGCCGCCCGTCTCGATCGCGAGGCACGGGTGGATCGACGGCACCGCGAGGGAAACGTTGCCCATGTCGGTCGAGAACGTCGACACGCCGTCGTCGGACTCCGGTCGGCCGATGCTGGTCGCATTGGCCCGATACAGCTCGGCGAACTCGTGATCGTGGTCCATGTGCGCGTAGACCGGGCACACGTCGGTGATGCCGAGGCTCGCACCCGTCGCCAGCGCGCCCGCCTCGAAGCAGTGCCCCACGCGCGGGAGGAGCTGTTCGAGATCGTCGAGGGTGCGGGAACGGGCCATCCACGTGCCTTCGGTGTGCGCGGGGATGACGTTCGTCGCGTCACCGCCGTGGGTGATGATGCCGTGGACCTGGTCGAACGGCCGCAGGTGCTGGCGTAGCAGGCCGATCGCCACCTGGGCGACCGTGAAGGCGTCGGCCGCGTTGATCCCGAGCTCGGGCGCGATCGCCGCGTGCGATTCGCGCCCGGTGTATTGCACGCGCATGTGAGCGACTGCGCTCACGCGCGGATAGAGGTCCTCTTTCGGGGTCGGGTGCACCATGAGCGCCGCGTGCACGCCGGCAAACGCGCCGCGCTCGAGCATCAGGATCTTGCCGCCGCCGCCTTCCTCCGCGGGTGTGCCGATCACCGACAGCGTGATGCCGAGCTCGTCGACCAGGGGTGCGAGCGCGAGCGCGGCGCCGACCGCACTCGACGCGATGATGTTGTGGCCGCACGCGTGCCCGATGACGGGCAGCGCGTCGTACTCGGCGCAGATCGCGAAATGCAGTGGTCCGTCGCCGATCCGGCTGCTGAAGGCGGTCGGCAGATCGCAGATCCCGAAGTCGACCGGGAGGCCCGCGTCCGCCAAGGCGCCGGCGGTCCACGCGCTCGATTGCTCCTCTTCGAATTTCAGTTCGGGGTGCGCGTGAATCCGATGACTGAGCGCGACGAGTTTGCCGCCCTCGCGGGCGACGGTGGTGCGGGCCGCGGACTTCATGTCCGCGGACTTCGGATCGGCGGTCTTCGCGTCCATGCGGGTAGCGTCCCACCGTGATCGATGCCGACGCAACGGTTGCCGCGCTCGGCGCGCTCCCCGACCGCACCGCACTATTGGTCGACTTCGACGGATCGCTCTCGCCGATGGTCGAGCACGCCGGTGACGCGCAGCCGTTACCGAACACCGTGGCGGTCCTCGAGCGGCTCACCGCGGGACTCGGGCGCGTTGCGATCGTCAGTGGACGTCCTGTCGGCTTTCTGGCTCGTCAGCTCCCGATCGACGGTCTCGCGCTCGTCGGCCTCTACGGGATGGAGCAGTTGATCAACGGCGAGTACTCGGTCGATCCCCGCGTGCAGCCGTACCTCGTCGCGGTGGCGGCGGCCACCGCCGAGCTCGAGGCGCAACTGCCGCCCGAGGTCGTCGAGCCGAAGTCGGGAATCGCCGTGACGATGCACTGGCGGCCCGTCCCCGACCAGGCCGACCACATCGTCGAGGTCGCGCGCGAGGTCGGCGCCCGCCACGGGCTCGGCGAGCTGCGCACGCGCATGGCGATCGAGCTGCGCCCACCGATCGACATCGACAAGTCGGTCGCGACGCGGGGTCTGATCGAAGGCTTCGAGGTTGCGGCCTTCGCGGGCGACGACTACGGCGACCTCCCCGCCTTCGCGGAGTTGGGCCGCGCGCTCGCGGACGGCCGCTTGCGCAACGCCGTTCGGATCGGCGTGTTGTCGAGTGAGGCGCCGCCCGAGCTGTCGGGCGCGGTCGACGTGATCGTCGCGGGCCCCGACGAGTTGCTCGCGCTACTGACCCGCCTCGCGGAGCAGATCGGCAAGCCAGTCGGCGGGTGAGCGTTGAATCGCCAGCGCGCGCAGCTTCGCGGCGCGGCCGGCCCGTTCGTCGAGCGGCATCGAGAGCGCGTCGTCGAGCACGCCCGCACACTGTTCGAGGTCGTAGGGGTGCACCGCGAGCGCCGCAGGCTTCAACTCGTCGTACGCGCCCGTCTCGGGAGAAAGGCACAACACGCCGTCGCGACGATTGATGGCCGGACCTTCCTTGGCGACGAGGTTGAGCCCGTCGCGTATCGAGTTGACGAGCAACACGTCGTAGCGCTCCATCCCCGCGACCGAGCGGGCGAAGTCGTCGCGGTCGTCGAGCAGGATCGGTACCCAGTCGCGCGTCGCCCAGCGGTCGTTGACGCGCGCCACCACCTGTTCGACCTCGTTCTCGTAGGCCAGGTACTCGGCCAGGCCCTGCCGGGACGGGTACACCATCGCGACGAACACGACCCGACCGCGCAGACCCGGGCGGGCTTCGAGGAGCCGGTCGAAGGCGAGGAAGCCGCGGACGATGTTCTTCGACGGATCGACGCGATCGGTCCGCACGACCACGAGGCGATCGCCGACCACGTCGGCCAGATAGCTCGCCGCGGCGCGCGCGTCCGGTGAGGCCGCGGTTTCCTCGAGCGCGGCGACGTCGGGTCCGAGGCTCGCGGCGAAGGGTGCGGTGATCGTGGCGCGTCCGCCGAGCGCGGCGCGGGCCGAGAGCCGGTACGACTCACCCCAGCGCTTGGTGTGGAAACCGGCCGGGCCCGACGCGAGGGCCGCGCACAGATCGGCGCCGATGTCGGTGGGGAGCATCGAGAAGTCGTCGGGGCCGGCGAACGGCGTGTGGGTGAAGTGCACGACCCTCAGGTCGGGCCGCTGCGCACGCAGCTGACCCGCGACGAGGGTCAGCTGGAAGTCCTGCACGAGCACGATGTCGTTCGCCGCCGCCATCTCCACGACCGCGTCGGTGAAGCACTGGTTGACCGCGACGAACGCGTTCCACGCGTCGCGGAACCGGAGATCGAACCGCGGTCGGCGGGCGTGGTCGAACATCCCGTGGTGCAGGAACCACAACACGCCGTTGGCAACGACGTCGTAGTGCATCCGGTGTTGTTCGTGATCGAGGTCGAGCAGCCGGACCTTGAGCTCGAGGCCCGCCGTGACGCCGGTGCGTTCGGCCTCGCAGTCCTCATCCGACATCGCCGCCGCGATCCACGTCGCCTGCGGATTGTCGGTGAGCAGTGGCGACAGCGCGCTGACGATGCCGCCCGCGCCGCGGTGCGCGCCGAGATCGCCGTTCTCGTCGCGACTGAACTGGTACGGGCCCCGATGCGATACGACGATCACCGGGGGGCCGCCGTCATCGCAGCTCGGAGTAGATCCGCAGCCAGTCCTCGAGCTCGCGCGTCGAGAGGAACTTCTGGCGCACGATCTCGCGGCCCGCGGTGCCCATTGCACTGGCCCGCTCCGGGTCGCGCAAGAGGTCTGCCGTCCGCTTGGCGGCCGTCTCGACGTCGTCGACGAGGAAGCCGTTCACGGCGTCTTCGATCTGCAAGGTGATGCCGCCGCACCGCCCGCCGATGACGGGCCGGCCCTTCCACAGGCCTTCGCTGACGGTGAGCCCGAAGCCCTCGCGGAGCGACTTCTGCAACACGACGTCGGCCGAGCGCTGGAACGCGTTGATCTGCACGTTGCCGACCTGCTGGATGTTCGAGAGCAGGTGCACGTTCTCGTCGCCGTGGCGCGCCTCGTCGGCCAGCTCCCAGTAGTGGAAACCCTCCGGGTCGTCGGTCGCCATCGAGCCCGCGAGCACGAGTTGGACGTTCGGGAACTCCTCGCGCACGATCCGGTACGCCTCGATGACGCCGATCGGGTCCTTCCACGGGTCGAACCGGCTCACCTGCACGAGCAGCGGATCGTTCGGGCGCACGCCGTACTGCTTGACGATCTCCGTCATGAACGGGTCGGGAAGATCGAGGTTCTTCACCGAGAGCGGGTCGATGCAGGGCGGCGCAATGATGGTGCGGTCCTTCGGCATCGAATCGGGGATGAACTGCGGCATCGTCCACACCGACGCGTCGTACTGCTCGACGAACGGACGAAAGAATTCGAACACCTGCGGGTTCGCATCGGTGAGATCGATGTGACAACGCCAGATCCACTTCGTGCTCTCCGGCGCAACCCCGTGACCGCGCGCGTAGTCGCGCATCGCGGCCGGTTGCGGGTCGTGGATGACGACGAAGTCCCATTCGCCCTCGAGTTGCAACGCGTTGTCGAGGACGCGTTCGAGATAGATGTGCTCCATCTGTGGTGTCCACTCGACGTCGGCGCCCTGCAGCGCGTTGTGCACCGTCTTGGTCACCGCAAAGAACTCGTCGCTTCCGTGGATGACGTGCCATTCCGCATCTATTCCCACGTCTCGCAGCAATGCAACGTGGGTTGCGAGAAGCTCGGCGACGCCGCCGCCGTACGCGGTTGCGTTCAAGTGGAGCACCCGGGCGCCTCGCAACGGCTCGGCGAGAGCCCGGATCCGTTCGATGGTCCCGGGTTCGACCACGTCGGCGTAGTCGTCGAGGTGCTTGTCGAGCAGGGGCACGCGTTCGAGCAACTGGGCTCCCGGGGGGCGGCGCGGAGTGCGGACAGGCGACAATCTATTCGCTATGCCCTTGGCCCCCCCGACCCGTGCTGTGGTCTGTCCCGACAAGTTCCGAGGATCACTCCGAGCGGACGAGGTCGCGAGCGCGATGGCCCAGGGCGTTCGTGGCGCGGGCTTCGACGAAGTCGTCGAGATGCCCCTTGCCGACGGCGGGGAGGGAACGCTCGACACCTTGCTCGCCGCTCGCGGCGGTTCGCGACGCACGACCCGCGTCACCGGTCCGCTCGGCGAACCCGTCGACGCGCACTGGGGTGTGTTGACCGGAGGGCTCGCGATCATCGAGATGGCCCAAGCCAGCGGACTCGCGTTGGTCAACGGCGAGAACGATCCGTTGCGCGCCAGCACGCGCGGTACCGGCGAGTTGATCGCGGCCGTGCGCGCGCAGGGCTTCAACCGCGTCGTCGTCGCGGTCGGGGGAAGCGCGACGACCGACGGCGGCCTCGCGGCGGTCGAGGCACTCGGTTGGTCGTTGCAGGGCATGAAGGTGACCGTCGCGTGCGACGTCGAAACCTCGTTCGCGGACGCCGCGAGCGTGTACGGACCGCAGAAGGGTGCGAGCGGCGCGCAGGTGGCGCTCCTCACGCGGCGGCTGCAGACGTTGTCCGAGCAGTACCGGTCCCGGACCGGTGTCGACGTGACCCAGCTCACCGGCGCGGGCGCCGCAGGCGGGCTCGCCGGTGGGCTCGCCGCGATCGGCGCGGAGCTCGCGCCGGGTTTCGAAGTCGTCGCAGAGGCGGTCGGGCTCGAAGCCGCGTTCGAAGGCGCCGACCTCGCGATCACCGGTGAGGGCAAGCTCGACGCGTCGAGCCTTGCGGGCAAGGTCGTCGGCGGTGTGCTCGCGTGGGCCGACGAGCTCGGCGTCGCCAATGTTGCGATCGTCGCCGGCCAGGCGACCGACGAGGCACGCGCGGCACTCGCGGAGCATGCGGGTGTTCAGGTGCTCGCGCTCACCGATCGCGTGTGGCAGGCGAGCGAGACGTACACGCGCACCGCGTTGCTCGTCGAGGAGGCCGCTATCGAGGCGGCGAGAAACGCGCTCGGTACGCCGGCACCGTGACGATCGGTTCGCGTTCGCGCACCTCGACCGGCTCCGCGACAACCGTTCCGTCCGGTGACGCGCGCAGCAGCTCGACGAGCGGCGCCATCTCCGCGGGCAGGAGTCCCGAGCGCCGCAATGCGATCGCAATGACCGCGAGCGCCTGAGGGCCGAGCTCGTCGAGAGGTCGGTTGCGGTGCTCGCGCACGTCGAGGTCCACCTGCGCGACCGCGTCGCGTCCGAACCGCTCGACGAGGTCGATCAGCAGGCCGAGCTCCACGCCCCAACCCTCGACGAACGGGAGGACTTCGAGCGCGCTGCGCCGCGCCGCGTATTCACCGCCGAGCGGTTGCACGATGTCGGCCAGCTTGGGGAAGAGCAGCGAGAGCAGTGGTCGCGCGACGAGCTCGGTGACGCGACCGCCGCCCGTCGGCGCGCCCTCGAACGAGCGCGTGGAGTACGCCTTCACGAACATCGTGTCGGGCTGCGCGAGCAGCGGCGCACACAGGCGCTCGACGTACTCACCGCGGAAGTTGCGCAGGTCGGCGTCGACCCAGCAGATGATGTCGCCGTTGCACGCGTACAACGACTTCCACATCGCGTTGCCCTTCCCCGACCCGGGCCCGGTCTCGGGCAGCACCGACGCCTCGCGGACGACGCGTGCCCCGGCCGCTTGTGCGACCGCGGCGGTGTCGTCGGTGGACCCGTCGTCGAGCACCACGACCTCGGACACGAGCTCGAGGCGCACGGCTTCGGCAACGATGGCGCCGATGGTTTCGGCTTCGTCACGTGCCGGCAGGCACACGGACACGCCCGAGGCGCCTATTGCCATGCGGTCAGGCTACGGGAACCTGTTATTCTTCCCGTCAACGCGCTCATCGAGAGCGGCCGAGGGACAGGCCCTTTGACGCCGCGGCAACCAGCGAAGACCCCGGGTACTGCCCGAAGGTCCGAGCCAGGTGCCAATGCCTGACCGATGAGCAGCCAAAGAGCGGCCTCCAGAAAGAGGACAGCCGCTCGAGGCGCTCGGAGCGCGTCGAGACAAAGGGAGACGCTCCGATGGTTCATGTAGAAGGCCTCCGCTGCCGAGAGTGCGGTCGCGAGTACGACGCGGCCCCGATCTTCACGTGCGAGTGGTGCTTCGGGCCGCTCGAGGTGGCGTACGACTACGACGCGATCAAGGCATCGGTCACGCGCGAGAAGATCGCGGCGGGGCCGCTCAGCCTGTGGCGCTACTCCGACCTCTTGCCGGTCGAAGCCGACGCCGCGGTCGATCTCGGCACGGGTTTCACGCCCCTCGTGCGCGCCGACCGGCTCGCGGCCGAGCTCGGCCTCGGTGAGGTGTGGCTGAAGAACGACACCCGCAACCCGACGAACTCGTTCAAGGATCGCGTGGTGTCGGTCGCGCTGAGCAAGGCCCTCGAGTTCGGTTTCAAGGTCGCGGCCTGCGCGTCGACCGGCAACCTCGCGAACTCCGTCGCCGCGCACGCGGCGCGGGCCGGACTGAAGAGTTACGTGTTCATCCCCGCCGATCTCGAGCAGGGGAAGATCGTCACGACCGCGGTCTACGGTGGCAACCTCGTTGCGATCAAGGGCAACTACGACGACGTCAACCGCCTCTGCGCGGAGCTCGCGGGCATCTACGAGTGGGCGTTCGTCAACGTCAACATGCGGCCGTACTACGCGGAAGGCTCGAAGACGCTCGCGTTCGAGACCGCGGAGCAGCTCGGCTGGACGCTTCCGGATCACGTCGTCGTTCCGGTCGCGAGCGGTTCGCTGCTGACGAAGATCCGCAAGGGCTTCGACGAGCTGTACAAGGTCGGGCTGCTCGACGCCGAGCCGAAGGTGCGCGTGTCGGGCGCGCAGGCACTCGGTTGCTCGCCGGTCGCGGAGGCGTTCATCGAGAAGGCCGACACGATCAAGCCGGTCAAGCCCGACACGATCGCCAAGTCGCTCGCCATCGGCAATCCGGCCGACGGCTATTTCGCGCTCGACGTCGTGCGTTCGACCGGCGGCGGCTTCGGTGCGGTTACCGACGCCGAGATCGTCGACGGGATGCGCCTGCTCGCGCGTACGGAGGGGATCTTCGCCGAGACCGCGGGCGGTGTGACGATCGCGACGTTGAAGAAGCTCGCAGCCGACGGTGTGATCCGTCCCGACGAGCGCGTCGTCGTCTACATCACCGGGCACGGTCTGAAGACGCTCGAAGCGGTCTCCGGTCAGTGCGGACCCACCGCGACCATCGCCCCCACACTCGACGCGTTCCACGAAGCGTTCGACATCGAGGAGTCGTGAACACCATGATCGGGAACACCATGATCGGGCCGGCATGAGCGTCACCGTCCGCATCCCTACGCAACTGCGCAGCCTCTCGGCGAACGAGTCCGAGGTCCAGGTCGAGGCCGGGACCGTGGCCGAGGCGTTGAAGGCGCTCGAAGCTGCGCATCCCGGGTTCTCGGAGCGGTTGTTCGACGAGACCGGAGGGCTGCGACGTTTCGTCAACGTCTTTCTCGCCGACGAAGACATTCGCTTCCTGCAGGGCGTCGACTCGGTGGTCACCGACGGGCAGACGATCAGCATCGTCCCCGCCGTCGCCGGCGGCTAGTGGGCGGTTGCCCGACGCTCGCAACGGAACGGCTGATACTGCGGCCGTTCCGTGAGGACGACACCGACGCGTACGCCGCGTTGCTGCAAACCCCGCAAGTCCGGGCCGCGTTGCACCTGCCCGACGACGTGGGTCGCTACGACGCGTGGCTCGGCCAGTGGGAGTTGCGCGACACCGGGCAGTGGGCGCTCGAGGAGAAGGCGTCGGGCGCGTTCGTGGGACGCGCGGGTTCGCACTTTCCCGCGCGCGAGGACTGGCCCGGTATCGAGATCGGCTGGGCACTGCATCCCGACCATTGGGGCAAGGGTTACGCAACCGAAGCCGGCGCCGCGGCAGTCGAGTACACGTTCGCGCATCACGACGTCGACGCGCTCTACAGCGTGATCCTGCCGGAGAACACCGCGTCGCAAGCAGTCGCGAAACGACTCGGCTTCACGTTGTACGAGACGCGCGCGCTTTC
>Ga0075017_100001438_pt1 | contig 14525 bp, 13 predicted proteins | sample AleBraG_ABR_2012_FD_71475 | JGI IMG/M metagenome (GOLD analysis project Ga0075017, IMG submission 71475) | Freshwater sediment microbial communities in response to fracking from Pennsylvania, USA - Alex Branch Run_MetaG_ABR_2012 | ecosystem: Environmental > Aquatic > Freshwater > Creek >... | reverse complement strand
ACGGTCTACGGCGTGCAGGCCGCGTCCGAGTACTACTTCGGGGTTCCCGCCTCCGGGCTGAGCCTGGTGCAGGCAGCCACGCTCACCGCCATCATCAACAACCCCGCGAATCTCCGCATCGACCGCCCGACGAACAAGCTCAACGGGGCGGCGAACGGCTACGCCGCGACGAAAGCCCGCCGCGACTACGTGCTGCGCAGCATGGAGAAGGCCGGCGACATCACCGCCGTGCAGGTCAACGTCGGCGTCCACACGGCCGTCAAGCCGCGCATCACCCCGCAGTCCAACGGCTGCGCGACCGCTGCGACGTACGACGCCGGCTACTTCTGCAAGTACGTCGAACTGTCGATCGCCGCCGATCCCGCCTTCGGCAAGACGGAGGCCGATCGCCTCGCCACCCTGACAGAGGGCGGCCTCGCGATCCACACGACGCTCAACCTCGACCTGCAGAAGATCTCGCAGAGCGCAGTCAGCGCCTACATGCCGTCGTCGGTTCCAGGCCTGAACGTGGGGGCCGCGAGCACGGCGGTCGAGCCCGGCACCGGCCGCATCGTCACGATGGTGCAGAACACGACGTTCAACGAGGTCAAGACGGCCGATCCCGGATCGACGAGCGTCAACTACAACACCGACTCGAACCGGGGCGGATCGCAGGGATTCCAGACGGGCTCGTCGTTCAAGTCGTTCACCCTGGCCGCCTGGCTCGAGGCCGGGCACACGCTCAATCAGACGGTCTCGACCACCGAGCATAAGTTCGTCGACTCGGAGTTCACGAACTCCTGCTACGGGATCGGCAACGACCCGTGGCCAGTGTCGAACGCCGATCCGGCTCCCGCGTCGATGACCGTTCTCGCGGCCACAGCACAATCCGTCAACTCCGCCTTCGCGCAGATGGGCAAGCAGCTCGACCTCTGCAACATCGAGAAGGTCGCGTTCGGCATGGGGATCCACGCGGCCGATCCTGATCCGAAGTACGGCAACCCGTTCTTGTCCGTCCCGCCGATGATCCTCGGCACGAACTACATCGCGCCCCTCACGATGGCCACGGCCTACGCCGGCATGGCGAACCACGGCGTCGTCTGCACCCCGATCGCCATCGACAGCATCACCGACGCAGCCGGCCGATCGCTTCCGGTCAGCAAGACCACGTGCACGCAGGGAATGCCGCCCGAGATCGCGGCCGGCGTCGACTACGCGCTGCAGAACGTCCTGAAGCCCGGTGGCACCGGCGCCTCGGCCAACCCGAACGACGGCGTGCCGATCATGGCCAAGACGGGCACCACCGACGCGGCCGTGCAGAACTGGCTGGTGTCGTCGACCAGCCGCATCGCGCAGGCCACCTGGGTCGGCAACATCTCGGGCACCGCGGGCTTCTACAAGACCTACATCAACGGCCAGTACGGCTACAGTCTCAAGTTCTCGATGGACAAGATCATCATCGCGGCGCTCAACTCGGCGTACCACGGCGGAGACGCCTTCCCGGCTCCGCCGCAGTCGGAGATCGGCTTCGTGCAGCCCCCGACCGTCAAGAAGACGCCCACCCCGGGCACCGGCACCACGGGGGGCACCGGAGCGACGGGCGGCACCGGCACGACCGGAACCGGCACGGGAACGACCGGCAACGGAAACGGCAACAACGGCAACAACGGCAACGGGACGACTAAGAACGGCACCCCGGTCAAGAAGTAGGGCGTGCTCAGCGCCTCAGCGTCTCGGCCGGGTACTCCCCGAACCGCGCCACGTAGGCCGACGAGAACCGGCCGGAGTGCGAGAAGCCCCATCGCTGCGCCACCGTCGCGACCGTTGAGTCGCTCGGTCCGGCCTCCACGAGGTCGGCCCGGACGTGATCCAGCCGTACCCCGCGCAGGTACTCCGTCGGCGTCATGTCGAGCTGCCGACTGAATGCGTGCTGGAGCCCTCGAAGGCTGAGGCCCGCGGCTTCTGCGATTCCCGTCGTCGTGAGCGGCGAATCCGGATTGGTATGGATGTAGTCGAGCGCGGCGGCGAGTCGTCCGCTGCTCGGCGGAATGAGCAGGATCCCGCGACGTGGCCCCTCGAACGAGAATGCGTCGAGCAGCGCGTTCGCCGCGAGGGAGTTCACCTCGGCCCGAAGCAGGCTTCCCGTCGTACCGCCGAGGATCGACCCGGCGACGCTGACCACGGCAGCGCGCCACCGCCTGAGGGCCGCCTCGTCGGGAACGAGCGCGTGGTGGAAGTGGAGGCGGGCCACGTCCGAACCGGCTCGCTCTGCGGCGATGCGCTCGAGGAAGGGTGCGCTGAACTGGACCAGGTTCTGAGCCGCGTCCTCGAAGTGGAACGCGTAGCGCCTCCCCGTCGGAAACATGGAGGGTTGTCCGATCTGGGGCTTCAACTCGTCACGACCGACGTCCATCACCCCGCTGCCCGCCGTGAGCCAGGCGACGACGTATTCGCCCTCGGGCTGCACTGTGCCCCGAATAGACGCCGACAGCTTGGAGGTGCGCAGCGTGACGTCTTCGTCGCCCTTGACCGTGTAGCGGTACGAGAACGGCTGGCCCGTCTTGGTGAGGTGCAGACCGGCGCCGTTGTAGCCCGTCTCGTAGAGCTGAAGAGCTTCGTCCATGTCGCGACCCTGGGTCTCGAAGTGGATCGGAGGACCAGCGTCGCCGGGAGAGACGGGCGCGGTGGGGGAGGGCGAGGTGGTCATCGTCACGGATTCTGACACGTCGGTCGGCCATTCGTAATCCCTGAGGGCCGTGAGTTTTCTCGGCGAGTGGCGACATACTGGAAGTGCTCCCATGCGAAAGAGGACACCATGTCGAACGACACTCCGAACGGCGACCCGGGCCGACCCGAACGCCCGGCCTACGGCGAGTACGCCCCTCCCGGCTCTCAGCCGAGGGTGAATGCACCGCTGTCGACGCCCGCCGAGAGCACGGGGTCCGCGGCCGAGTCGCTTGGCGGGGTCGGTGCGTTCGTCGGAGGCAGCTACCCGCAGGTCGTGGCGACCTTCACGAAGTACGAAGACGCCCAGCGCGCGGTCGACCACCTGAGCGACGAGGGATTCCCTGTCGAGAACGTGTCGATCATCGGTCACGACATCCGGACGGTCGAGAACGTCTCGGGTCGCCTGACCAATGGTCGGGCTGCCGCGCGGGGGCTCGTGAGCGGCATCTGGTTCGGCGTCGCGATCGGGATCCTGCTCGGATTCTTCGTTCCGGGCGTCAACTTCCTCGGCGTCGTGATCGCTGGCGTCGTCTTCGGTGCCATCTGGGGCGCCCTGTTCGGGTTCCTCGGGCACGCGGCGACGCGAGGCCAGCGCGACTTCTCGTCGGTGAAGACGATGGAAGCGGGGCGCTACGAGGTTCTGGTGCGCAGCGAGTTCGCCACGAAGGCCGTGCAACTGCTCGCCGACGGCGTGTACAAGTAGGGGTTGAGTCAGTCTCACTCAACTTTTTCTTCACGTCGGGAATGCATCGAGACGACCTGCGTTAACTTGAGTCAAAGGCACTCAAGTTTCCCCAGGAGGTCCCCCTTGCCCGAGAACTACTCCCCCGCAGAGAGCGGCGACTCGTCGTCCTTCGACGAGATCCTCGCCCGCCTGCTGGGCAACCAGGGCGCGGCCTCCTTCGGCCGTCCCGTCGACATCGGTCGGCTGCTCAGCCGCCGCACGCACGAGCTCGTCGCAGCGGCCGCCGAGTTCGCCGTATCGCACGGCCACTCCGAGGTCGACGCGCTTCACCTGCTCCGCGTTCTCGTCGACCGGTCGCCCGCCAGCGATCTCGTCGCTTTCGCGGGCTCGGATCGCGACTCTCTCGTCGCCGCGATCGAGGGGCGCCTTCCCGGCGCCTCAGCGGACGCTCCCGCGCGCCCCGGGCTGACCCCGGCGGCACAGCGCCTCCTCCTCGAGGCAGCCCAGGCGGCCCGAGCGTTCGGCAGCACCTACGTCGATCCCGAGCACGTCATGTTCGCCCTCGTCGTCAACCAGGACGGCCTGCTGGGCCAGCTCCTGCACGCCCACGGAATCACGCCCGAGGTCATGCAGCGTTTCGCCCAGGGTGCAAGCCCGGCCGCGAGCCGCGCGTCGGGCAGCCCCGCCGACGGCACCTTGGATGGGCAACAGCCCTCCGAGACCCCGACCCTCGACACGTACGGCACCGATCTGACGGCCCTCGCCCGCGAAGGCGGAATCGACCCCGTGATCGGCCGTGCCGACGAGATCGAGCAGACCGTCGAGATCCTGCTGCGCCGTACCAAGAACAACCCCGTCCTGATCGGAGAACCCGGCGTCGGCAAGACCGCCATCGTCGAGGGTCTCGCCCAGCGCATCGCCGACGGCGAGATTCCCGAGTCGCTGCGCGGTACACGCGTCATCTCGCTCGACCTGGCCGGCATGGTCGCGGGCACCCGCTACCGCGGCGACTTCGAGGAGCGCCTCACGAAGGCGATGGACGAGATCACCGCTCACAAAGACGAGCTGATCGTCTTCGTCGACGAACTCCACACCGTCGTCGGCGCAGGATCAGGCGGTGACGGCGGCATGGACGCCGGCAACATCCTGAAGCCACGGCTGGCTCGCGGTGACCTCCACCTCATCGGCGCGACGACCCTCGCCGAGTACCGCCGCGTGGAGAAGGACGCCGCGCTCGAGCGACGGTTCCAGCCCGTGCAGGTGCCGGAGCCGTCCGTCGAAGACGCCGTCCTCATCCTGACCGGCCTTGCCCCCCGCTACGAGGAGCACCACTCGGTCGCCTACTCGCCCGAGGCGCTCCGTGCCGCGGTCGAACTGTCGCACCGGTACGTCACCGACCGCTTCCTGCCCGACAAGGCCATCGACCTCATCGACCAGGCCGGCGCCCGGCGTCGGCTCCGTCTCGGCTCGACCGTCGACCTGGCAGCCCTTCGCAACGAACTTGCCGACCTCACTGCGCGCAAGAACGTGGCCGTTGCCGCGGAGCGCTACGAGGAGGCCTCGGAGCTTCGCGACCGCACGGCCGTGCTGGAGGATCGCCTCGACGCAGCCACGTCGCATCCTGCGCTCTCCGCCTCGGACGACGCGGCCCTGATCTCGGAGAACGACATCGCCGAGATGATCTCTCGCGCCACCGGCATTCCGGCCGCGCGCCTGACCGAGGGTGACCGCTCGCGTCTGGCGAGCCTCGAGGGCGAACTCCACGAGCGCGTCATCGGGCAGGACGACGCCGTCACGGCCATCGCGAAGGCCGTGCGCCGTTCGCGCACCGGCCTCGGCGACCAGCGTCGGCCGACGGGCAGCTTCCTGTTCCTCGGCCCGACCGGGGTCGGCAAGACGGAGCTCGCCAAGGCGCTCGCGTCGTCGCTCTTCGGCGACGAGAAGGCGATGCTGCGCTTCGACATGTCGGAGTTCGGCGAACGTCACACCGTCTCGCGCCTCATCGGCGCCCCTCCCGGCTATGTCGGCTACGACGAGGCCGGGCAACTGACCGAGCGCGTCCGCCGGAACCCGTACTCCGTGATCCTGCTCGACGAGATCGAGAAAGCCCACCCGGACGTCTTCAACCTGCTGCTGCAGGTGCTCGACGACGGTCGCCTGACCGACGGTCAGGGGCGCCTGGTCGACTTCCGCAACACGGTGGTCATCATGACCTCGAACCTCGGCTCGGAGTTCTTGGCCTCCCGGGGCGGTGCCCTCGGTTTCACGCCGGGTGGTCCGATCGGATCAGACGGCGACGCCGGCAACGGCTTCGGCTCGGAGAAGGCTCTGCGCGACCGCGTGATGGGCAAGCTCCGCGAGGCGATGCGGCCCGAGTTCCTCAACCGCATCGACGAGATCGTGCTGTTCCGCAAGCTCGACCGCTCGCAGCTCGCCTCGATCGTCACCCTCATGCTGTACGAGACGTCGACTCGCCTCGACACCCGCGGCATCGGCTTCGGGGCGACATCCGTCGCGATCGACTGGCTCGTCGAGCACGGGTACGAGCCGGAGTACGGAGCTCGCCCGCTGCGCCGACTGATCCAGCGGGAGGTCGACGACCGCCTGGCGGAACTCCTCGTGACCGAGGCTCTGGCGATAGGCGACCGGGTCACTCTCGACGTCGTCGACGGTCGGCTGTCCGTCGCGGTGGCGGCCTCAGCCCTGGCCGCATAGCCGCAAGCCCCCGCCGCACCTCCGCGATTCCCACCGAACCCTCGGAATCGGCCTGCGATCTCGTCCGCGGACGAGATCACCGGGCCGATTTCGAGGGTTCAGCGCGCTCTGGGGCCGATACTCTCGGGGGAGAACCCGAACATTCCGAGGAGCGCCGCCGATGTCGACCCCTGATCCTGCCCTGACTGCCCCCGCCGTCTCCGCCTTCGTCGTGGGGGAGGCCCTGATCGACATCGTGGTCGACGGCGCCACGACCCTCGAGCACCCCGGCGGCAGCCCGATGAACGTGGCCTACGGTCTCTCGCGTCTCGGTATCGCCACCACGCTTCGCACCCGAATCGGGCAGGATGCGCGCGGCCACGCCCTCGAAGAGCACCTCGCGACCGCGGGCGTCACCCTCGACCCCGCCTCCCGGACCGCTTCGGCGACGTCGACGGCGATCGCCACGATCCAGCCGGACCGTCACGCCGAGTACGAGTTCGACATCGACTGGGCTCCGGGAGAGCTTCGCCTGCCGGAGGGCACCGACCTCGCTCACACCGGCTCGATCGCATCGGCGCTACTGCCCGGAAGCGACGACGTCGCACGCCTCTTCGAGTCGGCGAGAGACACCGCGCTCCTCAGCTTCGACCCCAACGTGCGGCCCGGCGTGACCCCCGATCGTGCCGCTGTGCTGGCGACAGTGGACGCGCTGGCCGGAGTCGTCCACATCGTGAAGATGAGTGACGAGGATGCCGCGTGGCTGCATCCGGGGCTCGCTCTCGACGCCGTCGTCGACCGCTACCTCGCCCGAGGCGCAGCTCTCGTCGCGATCACTCGCGGGGCCGACGGCGCCCTGGTGGCCACGGCCGACGACCGACTGTCGCTGCCGTCGGTCCCGGTCGAGGTCGTCGACACCATCGGGGCTGGCGACGCGTTCATGTCGGGGCTGCTGTACGCCGTCCTGTCGCGCGGACTCGCTCAGGCGGTGCGGTCAGGAGAGGTGCCGCGATCCGACCTCGAGGCGATCGCCGCGACTGCGCTGGCCAGTGCCCGGGTCACGGTCTCCCGTGCCGGAGCCAACCCTCCGACGATCACCGAACTGCTCGCCTGACGCGGGCTTCCGGCCGGGGCCTGCCCTCAGTAGCCGGAGAAGGCATCCGTCGTCACGCGCCGGACGCCGGAGTGGTGCAGAGTACGACGCACCTCGCGGACGAGCCGGGGCGAACCCGAGACGTAGGCGTGGCGGTCGCCCGCGTCGGGGACGTGGGTCGCGAGCTGGTCGGCGGTGAGCGGGCCCGGGCCCACGTAGGTCCAACCGGCGGGAAGCTCGCCCGGGTCGTGGGGAGACACGACAAGCGTCCGCACTCCCGAGCGGGCGATCCGGTCTCGGTAGGCGATCTCGTCCGGCGACGTCACGGAGTAGATCAGCACGACGTCCCGACCGCCGACCGACGGCAACTGACTGGCGAACGGCGTGATGCCGATCCCGCCGGCGACGAGAAGCAGTTTGCGCGAGGCGTCGCGAGGTAGCACGAAGTCGCCGCCGATCCCGGTGGCACCCACCGTGTCGCCCGGCCGGAGATCGAGGAGCGCGGCCTTGAAGGTGCTCGACGGGGTGGCCGTCTTGAGGCCGAAGCGCACGAGAGCCGGTGCCGGTGCCGGAGCCGGTGCCGGCGCCGGGGCCGTCGAGGCGATGCTGAAGACGCGTCGCTGTCCGCGGAGGTCGGCGTGCGCGTGGGGGAGCGAGAGCTCCATCGACTGACCCGCCGCGAAGGCGAGCGGTCGCTCGGGGCGGAACGACAGCTCCCACGACGTCGGCGTCAGCCGTTCGCGGCCGACGAAGGTCAGCAGGATCCTGCGTCGCTGACCCACCACGAAGGCCAGCAGGTTGCCGACGACGAGGGCGAGGGCGTAGGTGCCGTACACGGGCCCGACGTGGAACGGCACGCCGAACAGCACACCGACGACCACGGCTTCTCCGAGCTGCTGCCAGCGGCGAGGAGGCAGGGTCAGGGGCTCGGACAGCATGAAGCCGGCGAAGAAGATCACGGGCGTCGAACCGAGCGCGTTCACGAGCGCGGTCGACCACCCGGCACCGGCCGAGGCGGACGACAGCGTCACCGTGGCCGTCGCGACGACGGAGAACACGATGCCGAGCGCTAGGTGGCGAGTGCGGTGCAGGATCACGATCGCCGACACCACGGTCACGGGCAGCAACCACGGCGTGCCGACCCACCAGCCCGGGAAGGCGCTCGGCCACGCGATGCTCAGCGCGACCGCTGCCGCGGCGGCCGGGTTGAGGAGGTGTCGCCCGCGGATCGCGAGCAGGTACTTCGAGGCCGACGCGACCACGCCGGCGACGGCGATCGCTGCGACGCTCGACCAGGTGACCGAGGGGAGGAAGAGGAACAGCAGGATCAGCCCCGTGACGAGGGACGACTCCGTGTGCGGTCGAACTCGGAAAGCCAGGGCGATCGCCCGGTTGCTGACCACGGTCGAGGCGACCGCCACGGCACCGTTGAGAAGGATGGCCGCGGGGTCGTACGAGATCTGTCCGAGGGCGCCCGCCACGAGAGCGTCGACGAGCAGCGCGAGGAGACAGATCAGCACCAGGCGGTACATGGTGACTCGGCCGGTGATGCCGTCGAGCCAGGTGGCGACGGCGTTCATTCGAACAGTTCCCCTCCAAAGGTCGGCGAGTAGCGCACCGATCCGTCGGAGTGCACGCTGACGGTCTCCACGTCGCCGTCCGGGCCGAATTCGGCCGCGAGGGCTGCCGGCCCGGCGAAGAACAGCGCGGTGGCCAGGCCGTCGGCGACCAGGGCCGTCGGAGCGATTGCCCAGGTGGCGACCACCTCCGAGGCGGGTGCCCCGGTGCGGGCGTCAATGACGTGGTGCAGACCGTCGCCCCAGGTGCGGCGGTTCGCGGCGGAGGCGCAGAGCGCCGCGTTCGACAGCTCGACGACGCCGATCGCCAAGGTCGAGTCAGACGGGTGCTCCAAGGCGATCCGGATCGCGTGATCACCGCGGTGGAGGAGGTCGCCGCTGGCGTCGATCACGTATTCCCGGGCCCCGGAGGCGTCGAGCACCCCGGCGACGAGATCGACGAGGTAGCCCTTGCCCGCGGCCCCGACGTCGAGCAGGAGGGGCTCCCGCGTCGTCAGGAACACGCCATCCCAGAGCGCGGTGTCGTCGTTCCAGACGGGGACCCCCGCAGGATCACCCGTCACCCGAAACGAGTAGTCCCGGTCGTATCCGAGATGCTCCAGCCGGTGCCCGACCAGAGGGCTGACAGCGCCCCCGGTCGCCCGGTGAAGAGCCCGGTAGAGGTCGAGCAGCGGTGCGGCGTCGTCGGGGAGGCGGTAGCGGCCGGGGGACTTGGCGATCCTGCGCACCAGCGAGTCGTCTCGAAAACGAGAGTACGCCGCGTCGAAGGCGTCGATGCGGGCGTGGATCTGGCCGACGGTCTCGTCGGCGAGGGGCTCGGGCGTCACGATCTCCCACGGCGCTCCGATCGCGTCGAAGCAGAGCGACGCCCCGGCGCGCGACCGGCCCGATTCGGCCGAGCGCGCGTGATCCTGCGCCTCAGGCCTTGGCATCGGTCTTGATCTTCGCCAGGGCGTCGTCGAAGCCCTGGCTGGTGAGCGATGATCCTGCGACCCGCGTCACGGCGAGCTCGTCGATCTTCTTGCCGACGATGGCCGATTTGATGCCGCCGATGAACTTCGCTTCGTACTGGGTGGCGGTCGGGTCGGCGGTGACGGTCTTGACGGTGACGTCCGAGACGGCGTTGTTCGCGATCGTGAGGGTGACACTGATGAGCTCCTGACCGCCGGGCGACGAGTAGGTGCCCTGCTCGGTGTACGTGCCGGGCTTGTACGTGCCGTGGGAAGTGCTGCCCGCTGCCTGCGTGTTGCCAGGATCAGCACCGGCCGCCGTTCCCGAAGTCGCACTGCAGCCGGCCAGGATTCCGACGAAGGAGACTCCCGTGAATGCCAGGAGAGCGGTGCGGGAGCGGGTGGTGATGGGCATGATTCTCATCTCGTCTGTTCGTCTGCGGCGGAAGCGTTCCTCTTCAGAGCACGAGACCACGGCCCCGATGGTTCAGCTTCGCAGCAGCTCGGGCACTGGAGCCGCAGTCGTCTCCGTTTCTGGAGCCGACCGGCGTCGAATGCCGAGCGTGATGAGCAGGATCGCGCCCGCAGCCGCGATCGCACCCGCCATCGCGAAGTCGAACCCGAGACCGAGCCCCGACACGGCGACCCCGCCGATGACCGACCCGGCGGCGAGCGACAACTGGATCGTCGTCACGAACAGCGCCAGGCTGCTTTCGGAGGCCGACGGTGCGGCCTTCGCCATCCAGGTCTGCATGCCGAGCGGCAGGCCTCCCCAGACGAAGCCCCAGACGGCGAGCAGTGCGAACACGCCGGGGACAGACCCAGCCAGAAGCGGCAGCGCGATGACGGCCGCGGCGAGCACGAACTTGGCCGTCCCGAGGGTTCCGAGAAGGTTGCGGCTGAGAGTGTAGCCGGCGACGAAGTTGCCCACGATGCCTGCGATGCCGAACACGAGCAGGGCCAGCGTGATCGTCGACGCGTCCACGCGGACCACGTCTTGGAGGTACGGCGCGACGTAGGTGTACGCGGCGAACTGGGCGACGAAGATGAACGTCGTCCCGATGAGGCCGACGCGGGCACGCGGAACCGTCAGGAGCCCGCCGAGGGTTGCGAACCGGACGCGCGAGAGCGACGGGATTCTGGGCAGCATCGCCAGCTGCCCCGCGAGCGCGATCGCGCCGAGGACGGCGCCGATCAGGAAGGCCACGCGCCACGTCGACACGGACGTCACGAACGCTCCGAGCGGAAGGCTCACGACAGTCGCGACCGACACTCCGGCGGTGATGAATGAGGTGGCCCGGATCACCTTCGGCTCGGCGACCAGACGCGACGCGATGCCGGCCCCGATCGCCCAGAAGCCGCCGATGCCGATGCCGAGGAGCAGCCGGGCGGCGATCAGCACGCCGAACGTGGGCGCGAGCGCTCCGGCGACGTCCGACACGATCAGCAGGACGGTGAGTCCCCACAGCACGATCCGGCGGTCGAGTTGCGAGGTCAGCACGGTCACGACCGGGGCGGCCACTGCTCCGGCGAGGCCCGTGGCCACCACCATCAGGCCGGCGGTGCCGATGCTGACGTGCAGGTCGGCGGCGATCGAGGGCAGGAGGCCGATGGGCAGGAACTCGGACAGGACGAGCACGAACGAGCCGAGCGCCACCGAGAGCACACCGAACCAGCCGCGACGTTCAGAGCTTTGTGTCACAGCCAGGTCCAAGCACCTGGGCCGCCGATCCATTCCCGGCGCGGCGCGGCCGAGCCGGTGAGGGAGGCGCTCAAGCGTCTCAGAGCGCGGCGATCTCCGCGTCCGAGAGGCCGATGGCGACCAGGTAGCCGCGGACCGAACCGAACTCGGTCTCGACGAATCGGACGACGTGGTGGGCCGTCTCCGGGACGCACCGGTGCATGATGCGGGTGTACGCGGGATCCTGCGACTCATCGAGTTCACGCCTGAAGCGTTCGACGAGGCGCGGTCCGGTCTCGGCGTAGTCGAGGCCGATCCGCGTCAGATCCGCGCCCCAGAGGCGGCCGAGCAGGATGCTGACGATTCCCGTCCTGTCTTTGCCCGCCGAGCAGCAGACCAGGACGTCCCCCTGCGGCGCGGTGGCGATGGCCCGGAACGCGTCGGCGATTGTGGCGCGATGTCGTGCGAGCCAATCGACGTACTGCTCCTCGAGGCGCGCGCCGGCGTCGCCGGCATCTGGGGCCGACGGATCGAAGAGCGGACGGTGCCGATAGGCGACGACGTGGCGCAGAGGGTGCGGAAGTGCCGCGATCTCGTCGTCGCGCCGTAGATCGACGACCGTCGTCACGGAGTCCGGGTAGGCGCTCGGGGGAACGTCCTCCGTGTTGGAGCGGAGCACCGTGCGCGCGCGCCCGGTCTGGACGCCTGCGCCGCCGACTTCTCGGAGGTTGGCCAAGGGCGACGTCGCTGTCATCGTCCCAGCTAAGCAGACCGTCGGCGGGATGCTCCGATGGCCGCAGTCGCGACGCTCGCCGTGGTCTTCCTGACAAATGTTTGATAATTTGAGCGAAGGGCCCACGGCGCGGATCAGGGCCGTGGGCGGGCGGCCTTCGAGCCGTCGCGGTGGGGTCGGTCGCCTGGGTGCGCCACCCCACCGTCTCCGCCAGGCGCTTCTCTCGCTACGTTCTGCGGCGTTCTCGAGTGGCCGACGAGCCGCAGTCCTACGGTGGAATCATGGATCCTCGATCGCGTCGGAGTCGGGATCGACTGACGTCCGCCGTCCTGGGGTTCGCCTCGAGCGGGCGCCTCGACGACGTCACCGTCTCCGAGCTGTCCCGTACCGCTGGAGTCACCCGCGACACGTTCTACCGCCACGCGTCGTCCGTCACCGAATTGCTCACCATCGCATTGAACGAACGCCTCGAGACGGACTTCGCCGGCTACCTGTCGACGTTCCCGCCCCGGTCGCGACTCGCCGACGTTCTGGCGAGGTCGGAGGGCGATCTCCTGCGGCACATCCGCAGTCTGGGCGACGTCTACCGCACGGCGCTGACGGGGCAGAACTCCGGGCCGATCAGGCGCGGTCTCGTCCGGTTCCTCCAGAACAGTCTGGAATCCGCCCTCCGCGAGTATCCCGATCTCGCCCCGCTGCCCACCGACGAGCTCGACGTTCGGGCCGGCTCGATGATCGCCGCGTACGCCGCAGCGGGAACAGTCGGCGCCATCGAGGTCTGGCTCGGAAGCGGCGACCTCGACGACATCGATCAGGCAGCCAGGATCATCGCCTCGGGCGCGCCGCTGTGGTGGTCGCGCGCGACGGGGCGGCAGTCGTGATACCCCTGGACGATCTACCTAGGGGATCTCCCTGGAATTCGTAAGCGTTCGCTCGTAGCATTGACGCGGAAGCATCGAGGGTTCCTGCCGGGGCCACGCCGAACGTCGCTTCCGAATTCTCAGCCCCTCTCGTTTCCCGCCGCCGTCCGATTCTCGAACGGTGCCGCGTTCCCGCCGACAACCGGACGAGAGGCCCGCTCGTGAGTGCCTTCACCATCGAATTCGTCGTTCGCGACCGGACGGGCGCCGTGTCGGCGATCGTGACGCCCGACGGCGTCATCGACGCCGAGTTCGCCTCCGGGCAGATCTCTCGCGGTGAGGCCCACTACGTGGCCGGCCCCGACTCGTACGTCCGGGCACGCGTCCGATCGATCTCGGCCCTCGGCGGGTCGTACCTCTACGCCAACTGGGACGGCACTCGTCGCAACAACCTGCACGACCTCGCGCGGGGGCTCAAGCGGATCGACGCGCGCACCGCAGCCCGGCGACGGTCCACCCGTCGCGGTGTCTGGATCAGGCGACTCCTCGGTCGGGCGCGCGCCTACCTCGGATCGTAGGAATCCCTCTTCGGGGCCGCTGCACGCAGAATCCCGCTGGCGACCGACGGGGCCGGGTAGAATCACGGCATGTCGGTCTTCGCGGTCTTCCTCGCCATCGTCGCCGGGCTCATGGCCCTGGCTCTGATCGCCCTCTTCGTCACCCTCGTCGTGCTCGCGGTGCGTTCACGCGATCGCGCACCCCGGTCGACCGTCTACCGCGGTTAGGGCACAGCCCCTCCTCGGGATCGGCTGACGCTCGCGCGTCGCCGATCCCGGAGGCTGGCCCGAGGTCAGACCCGGTTCGCCTTCGCGAGGTTCTCGACGAGTTCGGCCTTCGTCTGACTCACGACGTACGCAGGGCGGTCCCTCTCGACGCGCCAGCTGTCTGCCAGCGGGCCCACGTTGACCGTGTCGAAGCCCAGCTCGTCGTAGAGGTGGGTGACGAACTCAGCGGCGTCGTCGAAGTCGCTCGACGTCGCCAGGGCACGGCGGTCTGCTGCACCGGACGGCTTGCCGTCGGTCGTGATGTCGGCAGCCATGATGTGGTTGAAGCCCTTGGCGACCCGGCTGGTCGGCAGGTGCCGCTGAAGCATCTCCGAGACGGTGTCTTCACCCTTGTCGAGGGCGTCGATGTGACCGTCGCGCTCGAAGTAGTAGTTGTTCGTGTCGATCACGATCTTGCCGGCGAGCGGCTCGACCGGGACGTCTTCGACGGCCTTGAGGGGCACGGTCACCACGACGACGTCTCCGGCCGCGCCGGCTTCGGCGGCGGTCGCCGCGGTGGCCTTCGGGCCGAGGTCGGCCACGAGATCCTGAAGGGTCGCGGGGCCGCGCGAGTTGCTGATCACGACGTCGTATCCGGCCGTGATGGCCGCGCGTGCGACCTGGCTGCCGATGTGTCCTGCTCCGATGATTCCAATAGTTGTCATGGGTGGGTCAACAGTTCGGGCGGCGCGGTATTTCCGTTTGCGGCAACTTCTGAGGTT
>Ga0075017_100001437_pt1 | contig 14526 bp, 11 predicted proteins | sample AleBraG_ABR_2012_FD_71475 | JGI IMG/M metagenome (GOLD analysis project Ga0075017, IMG submission 71475) | Freshwater sediment microbial communities in response to fracking from Pennsylvania, USA - Alex Branch Run_MetaG_ABR_2012 | ecosystem: Environmental > Aquatic > Freshwater > Creek >... | reverse complement strand
ACCGGCGCGCCGTCGATGCGGTGCGGCGCAAAACGCGACGCACCGCGCGCGAGAACCGCACCGTCGAGCTCAACCCGATCACCCTCGACCATCCCGCCGACGAGCTCGAAGCCGCCAGCGTCGCGGCCGCCGTGCGCGACGCCATCGCGCGGCTGCCCGGCGACCAGCGGCGGGCCGTGGAGCTCGCGTACTTCCAAGGTTGCACCCAGCGCGAGGTGGCGACGGTGCTCGGCATCCCGGAAGGCACCGCCAAGTCCCGCTTGCGCCTGGCGCAGGCCAAGCTCGGAGAGTGGCTGGGACCGCTCGTCCTGGAGATGGCATGACGCCCGAACCCACCCCAACCAACCCGCGCCTCGAGCTGCAGGTCGCGCTCGCCGAGGCGGACGCCATGGCGCCCCCCGAGCACCTGCGCCGCCGCGTCCTGCAGGCTGCGCAGGAGCACCGGCCGAGCCGGAGGGCCCCGACGGTCGCGGAGGCGATCAGCCCGCTGGAGGGCTACCGGCGCACGGTGGACGTCTTCGGCTCCCTCCTCGATGAGCTCAGCCCCGAGGAGTGGGCACGCCCGGCGTTGCGCGACCTGGACGTCCAGGGGTTGGTCGGCCACCTCATCGGTGTCGAGCACGACTTCCAGGCCAGCCTCCGCAGCGAGGCAGCGGTGCCCGACGCCTCTGCCCCGCCGCGCTCCGACGACCACGTCGGCTCGACCGACGCGACGGCGCGGGCCCAGGCCGGTCGACCGGCCCAGGCGACCCGGCGCGACTGGGTCGAGGTCTCGGCCGACTCGATCGCCGCGGTGGCCGGGCAGCCCGAGGCGGTGCTCGAAGGTCCGGTCACGCTGCACGGGCTCACCCTGTCGTTGGAGGCCACCCTGGTCGTGCGGGCGTTCGAGCTGTGGACCCACGAGGAGGACATCCGCCGCGCCACCGACCGCCCGCTCGTCGCTCCCGACGCCGCCCGCCTCGGCCTGATGACCGGCCTGGCCCTGCCGCTGTTGGAAGCCGGCATGGCGAGGGCGGGACGCTCCCGACCGGGACGGCGGGCCAAGCTCGTCCTCACCGGCCCCGGCGGCCGGACATGGGAGACGACCTTCGGCGCGGGCCCCGGGGCCGGTGGCGGGAGCGGCAGCGCTAACGGCGGGGCCGACGTGCGCATCGTCGTCGACGCCGTCAGCTTCTGCCGGGTCGTCGCCGACCGCCTCCCGCCAGGCGACTGCGGCTCCCTCGTCACCGGTGACGAGGCGCTGGCGCGGGACATCCTCGTCGGCGCCGCGGCGCTGGCGCTCGACTGACCGCCCGTCAGTCCACGGTCACCAGACCGACGACTGACCCCCGTTGACGCGGAAGATGTTGCCGGTCGCGAACTTCCCCGCCGGCGACGCCAGGTACAGGATCAGCAGGGCCTGGTCCATGGCCTCACCGACCGCGTCGAGCGGCGAGAAGCTCCGCATGCGGGTGACGAACGCATCGAAGCGCTCCTGATCGATGTTGCCCTGCTCGTCGTAGAGGTGCCGCTGGGTGAAGTTGGTGATCGTGGCCCCGGGGGCGATGGCGTTGACGCGGATCCCGTGCGGTCCCGCCTCGGTCGCGAGCCCCATCGAGAGCATCGCCACCCCCGCCTTGGTCATCGAGTACACGCTGTTGCCCGGCACGGGCACGTCGATGCCGGTCGAGGAGACGTTGATGATGACCCCACGGCGACGGGGCCTCATGACCCGCATCGCCGCCTGGCAGCCGAAGAACACGCCCTTGAGGTTGATCGCGATCACCCGGTCCAGCTCGGCCTCGGAGACGTCCTCGACGAGACCGTCACTCGGCACCCCCGCCACGTTGCACATGATGTCGACGGCTCCGAAGGCCTCGACGGCACCGTCGAGGAGGGCATCCATCGCCGCCCGACTGGTCACATCGACCGCCATGGCGGTCGCTCGGCCGCCGGCCTGCACGATGCGCGCCGCGGTCCGCTCCGCGCCCGCGAGGTCGACGTCGGCCACCCCCACCGACGCGCCCGCCTCGGCCAGCACCTCGCACGTTGCTTCGCCGATCCCGCTCGCGCCGCCGGTCACGACCGCGACCTGTCCCGCCAGATCGAACGCTTCCCGCACCGTCATGTCATTCCCCCTCGTCCGGCCGGAGCGTACCAACGAAGGGATCGCACCCCGGCGGGGAGGGAGCTACGGTGACCGCCGAGCCGACGCCGGCGCGTGGACCCGAGGGGGAATGTCATGGCGCAGTACGTCCCGAAGTTCGAGTGGACCGAAGACTCACTTCTGCTGCGCAAGTTCATCTTCGACTTCTGGGCGGAGACCGGGCGGGCACCCAACCTGCGCCAGATGCACGAGGGCACCAAGCTGGCCCGACGGACGATCGTGCAAGCGCTGAAGCTGCTCCAGACGGGGATCGTGGTCGTCGTCGATCAGGACTCGCCCAACTGCGACATCCTCAAGGCACCCCCCTACTCGGCGTTCCCGAGCCAGGTCGAGATGTACATCGACGACGAGTTCCACAGCTTCATCGGCTGCGCCCATGAAGCGGTCGCGGTGTCCAACATGCCGGCGTTCCAGGGCACCGAGGTCCGCCTCGAGTCCTACTGCGCGTGCTGCCTCGAGCCCATCACCTTGTGGTCGAAGTCCTTCGAGCTGCAGCGCACCGAGCCGGCCAACCCCCTCGTGCACATCGCGATGCCCCTGTGGGACTGGGTGCACGACGACATGAAGGCCATGTGTGACAACACCAACCTGGTCATCGACGCCGAGCACGCGGAGCTCTACGAACACCAGATCGGCCGCCGCGGGATCCTGATGACCCTCGACCAGGTCCGGCGCTACGTCGAGCCCGCCGTGGGCATCCGGGGCTGGGACTACCACTGGCCCCCGCAGTCCATGAACCCCGAGGCGATCATCGAGCGGATCAAGGGCCTCGGCGTGGACATGAGCCCCTGGGGGCTCTGAGGCACCCGGCGGGGATCCGGATCGGAGCCGACTCAGCTCCCGGTCGGCAACGGCGTCAGCCGCACGAAGATGAGGACCGGCTGGCCGACGTGCGCTTCGGCTTGCGCGCCGACCCGCAAGAGCTGGTCGCGCGCCGCCGCGGACAGATCGGGCAGGGTCAGCAGGAGCTGACCGGTCTCCACCAGGTCCGACCAACACCGGTCGAGGACGTTGGAGGGCAGGCTGCCCGTCGCCCCCTGGGTGGTGACGCGGTTCGGCGCGTCGGCCCCGAGGCCGCGCTGGCGGGCCGCGGCCAGCCCGGGCCCACCCGCCCGGGCCCCCACGAGCCGCTGGTAGGCCGGGCCGCCCTGGCGGGCGTTGGACGCGAGCAGCTCGCCGATGCGCGCCAGCTCACGGGCCGCGTCACCGCCTCCGAGGTCGTCCACCCACGACACCACGCGGTCGCCCGGGAGCCTCGGCACCGACGAACCCGTGGCGAGGCGGGGCCGGGGCACCGGCGTGGACACCACCGGAGGCGTCGCGGCCGCCGCCGGAGGCGTCGTGGACACCACCGGCGTGGACGCCACCGGAGGCGTCGCGGCCGCACGTGCCGCCGCGGGCGGCTCGCGCTCGGTCGACGTACCGGAGGCACCGATCGAACCGTGGCGTGCCCCGCCCCCCGTGGCGCCACCCGCGCTCAGCCCGCCACCTCCACTCGTACCGGCGGTGACGCGCAGCACGCCGGCGTCGGGACCGAGGTCGAGCTCGACGATCTCGGCGCCGTCACGGAGGTCGATGACGACGTCGGGTTCGTCCTCCGCGCCGGCCCGTGCCGATGCCGCGAACGGCGGCCTCGACGCGACCGACGGGCCGATGCGGCGCACCGGCGGCTCCAGCTCCACCACGCCCCCAACCTCGGCGTCGGCCTCGCAACGCCATCCCGCGGGCCGCGCGGGCTCCCGCCGATCCGGGGTGTCCGGCTGGCCCAACTCCAGAGCTGGCCCGCTCCCCTCGCCTGGTTCGGACGCCTCCAACGGGTGTGCGGCCGCGGTCACGCCGGAGGTCGAGGTCGGCCGTTCGGCGTTGACGTCGACGAGGACTGGCCAGTCATAGGCATCGTCCCAGGGCTCCGGCTCGGGAGCGAGCCCGAGCCGGGAAGGCTGCTCCTCGGGCCACGGCTCGGCCTTGGCCCGGTGCTCGAAGGCCCGCAGGACCACGCCGATCACGGTCAGCGCGGCGATGGTCAGCAGCACCAGCAACGCCGTGCGCAGGACCGACCGGTGCGCATGGCCGGTGGTCAGCGACGCACCGAGGGGCCCGGAACCGGCCGCATCGACGAGGGGGATCACTTCGACGTTCGGGGGGATCCCGGACACCACCAGGGTCGACACCGTGCCCGGCTGGGGCGCCCAGTCGGGCAGCGAGGAGACGACCGTCGTCGATCCGGTCGCGCGGATCTCGATGTCCGCGGCCGCTGCGGCAACGGTGAGGTAGCCGGTCGCGGCAGGAAACGACAGGCGGGTCGATCCCTGACCGAGCCCCGACACATCCAGCGCCGAGGGCGTCGGCAGCGCGTCGATCAACCGGACGCGGACCGCTCCGGCGGCGGGGGCCGAGAGATCGTCGAGGAACGCGCGGGCGTCGAGTTGGCCCGCGACCACGACAGCCAGCACCGTGGTCCCGGCGCCTGCCGGCACGTTGACGGTCACCGAGGCCGGCGCCGAGGCGTCGGCCGACGTCGCCGGCTTCAAGGTGAAGACGTGGTTGCCAGGGGCAACCGGCCGGTACGCCGTCGTCTGCTCGAAGGCGATGTCGCCACCGACGTCGACACCGTCGATCGCAGGGTGCACGGGACCCACCAGGCCGTCGAACTGGCCGAAGCGCACCCAACTGGTCGATGCCGACGGCGCGGCTTCGGCACCGACCGCGGCGAAAGGCCCGACGGAGGCGAAGGCTGCGACCGCGCAGAGTAGCAGAGCTCCCCGCCGCAGCGAGGCACGCGGCGCCGCCGATCGTCCCGACCATGCGGCCCCGCCACCGGGCGATGGTGCCCTCGACACCACCCGTGGCAATCGCATCACGGTCAGTCTGTAGTCCACCTCCCCCGCCGATGCAACGCCTCCCTGCCTGGCTGATGGCCAGGTCATGACGTTAGGGGAAACGTTTGCTCCCTTTTGCACGCATCGTGTCCGGTCCCGTGCAGGGGCGACGGGCGTCACATCCGGGCTCCGCCCGGTGCCCGGATGCCGCAGCCGGGCCGGGATCGCCGGGTTCACCCACGACGTCGGGCTCCCTGCCCGTCACCACTCGCCGTGGTGGCCGGGTCACCTCCCCTGCCACCTGGGTGGGCGGCGCTCCGCGGCGGCGCGGCCACCCTCCGCCGCGTCCTCCGTGGCCGCGGCCACCTTGCGCATGGTCTCGCCGAAGCGGATCGCCTCGACGGTGGGGAGGGTCCGGGCCCGCACGGCCACCTCCTTGGTCGCCCGCGCGGCGAGCGGCGCCGCCCGCAGCAGGCGCCGCGCGAGGTCCGTCGCCTCCTCCATGAGCCGCTCGTGGGGTACGACCCACCCGACGAGGCCGGTCTCGTGCGCCCGAGCCGCGTCGATGCGCTCGCCGGTGAGGAGCAGCTCCATGGCGTGCTGCCACCCGATCCGCTGCGGCAGGCGGATGGCGCCGACGATCGTCGGCACGCCGAGGGTCACCTCGGGGTAGCCGAACTCGGCCCGCTCACTGGCGATCACGAAGTCGCACCAGGTCACCAGCGTGAGGCCGTATCCGAGGCAGTACCCGTTGACCGCCGCGATCACGGGTTTGAAGATCTCCCAACCGCTCTCGAACGAATTGGTCGTCGGCTTCTCCCAGAAGGTGCCCGGGAACACGCCGGTGGAGCCGACCCCGTCGCGCAGGTCGGCACCGACGCAGAAAGCCCGCCCCGACCCGGTGACGATGCCCACCCACGCCTCCTCATCGTCGCGGAAGCGGGCGAAGGCGTCGTTGAGGTCGACGCGCATCTGGCCGTTGATGGCGTTGAGCGCCTCCGGCCGGTGGTAGGTGATGGTCGCGACGTGATCGACCAGGTCGTAGTGCACGGTGTCACCCATGACCCGACGTTCCTAGCATGTGGCCGTGGAAGCGACCGGGCCAGCACCTCATCGGGGGGACCGCAACCGGGAGGCGCGGGTGGCGCGCGATGCCGCCGATCCGCTCGCCCACCTCCGCGCCCGCTTCCGCCTGCCGGCGGGGACCGTGTACCTCGACGGCAATTCGCTCGGCGCGCTGCCCGCCGACGCTCCCGCCCGGCTCGCCGACGCGGTCGGCAAGGAGTGGGGCGAGGACCTCATCAGGTCCTGGGAAGGCAACGGCTGGCGGGACGCGCCGGCGCGCGTCGCCGCCCGCATCGCTCCCCTGATCGGCGCGGCCGCCGATGAGGTCGCGGTGGCGGACTCGACATCGGTCAACCTCTTCAAGCTCGCCGTCGCCGCCTGCCGCATGCGCCCGGACCGCCGCGTCATCGTCACCGAGCCCGGCAACTTCCCCACCGACCTCTACCTGCTGCGCTCCGTCGCGGAACTGGTCGGTGCCGAGCTGCGGCTGGCCCCGCCCGAGGGGCTTGGTGCCGCGGTGCGCGACGACGTCGCGCTCCTCGCGCTCACCCACGTCGATTACCGAAGCGCCCGCCGCCACGACCTGGCTGCCGTCACGACCCTCGCCCACGACGCGGGCGCGGTGATGCTGTGGGATCTGTCGCACTCGACGGGGGCGATCGCCGTCGACGTCTCCGGTGCCGGCGTCGACCTGGCCGTGGGTTGTGGCTACAAGTACCTCAACGGCGGTCCCGGTGCGCCGGCGTACGCGTTCGTCGCCCGGCGCCACCACGAGCGCCTGGCCCAACCGCTCACCGGTTGGTTCGGCCATGCCGAGCCGTTCGCGTTCGCACCCACCTACGCGCCCGCACCGGGCGCCGGGCAGCTCCGCTGCGGCACGCCCCCGGTCCTGTCGCTGCTCGCGCTCGAGTGCGGGGTGCGCACATTCGACGGCGTCGACCTCGCCGCGGTGGAGCGCAAGGGCCGCGAGCTGACCGGCCAGTTCATCCAACTGGTCGACGGTCGCCTCCGCGGCCGGGGGTTCGAGGTCGCGACGCCCCGGGACCCCGCGGCACGGGGCAGCCACGTCGCGCTCGTCCACCCCGGAGCCCCGCGCCTCATGGCCGCGCTCGCCGAGCGCAGGGTGATCGGCGATCTCCGCCCGCCCAGCCTGCTGCGCTTCGGCTTCGCCCCGCTGTACGTGCGCCACGTCGACGTGTTCGACGCGGTCGAGGCGCTCGCCGACGTGACCGCCGCCCCGGCCTGAGCACCACGGCCGGCGCGCCCGTGCGGGGCGCACCCCTAATGTCGGCGCCGAACCGAGGGAGGCAGCATGCTCAGCCGCTTCGACGACTACCCGCTCCAGCAGACCACGCGACCCCTGGCGGTCCCCGGCACCACCGACCGCAACGCCTACGGCCGGTACTGGCTCGGCGGCTACCACCGCGCCGGAACCCTGATCGTGGAGGGTGCCTTCGGTCGCTACCCGAACCTCGGCGTCGTCGACGGCTCGCTGTCGTTCGCGCTCGACGGCGTGCAGGAGGCGTTCCACGCGTCGGGCGCCGCGCCCGCCGACCCGACCGCGACCGGCGTCGGACCGCTCCGCGTCGAGATCGTCGAGCCGATGCGCCGCCTGCGCCTCGTCGTCGAGCCCAACGAGACCGGCATGAGCGCCGATCTGCACTGGACGTCGCGCGTCGGCGCCCTGCTCGAGGACCACACCGTCATGGATGACGGCGGCCGGGTCATCGTCGACATGGAGCGCTTCGTCCAGTTCGGCACCTGGGAGGGCACCATCGGTGTCGACGGCACCCGCATCGACCTCGAGCCGGGCCAGGTCGTCGGGGTTCGGGACCGCTCCTGGGGCGTGCGCCCGGTCGGAGCGCCCCCCGTCGGGCGCCCCTCGGCCGGCGCCCCGAGTGCCTGGTTGTGGGCCCCACTCCACTTCCCCGACGAATGCCGCAGCCTCGGCTACTTCCAGCGACCGGGCGGGGCGATCTGGCGCGGCGACGGCTTCCGCATCCCCGTCGTCGACCCCGTCGGCGATGTCACCGCCCACGACGACGAGGGCGTGCGGCGCCTGCACCCCCTCGGCCAGCAGCTCGAGTTCGCGTCCGGGACGCGCCGCATCACCCGGGCCCGCTTCGACGTCGGGAGCGACGACGGCGACGCGCACGCGCTGGAGGTCGAACCGATGGCGCTGTTCTTGATGCGGGGCCTCGGCTATTCCAATCCGGACTGGGGCCACGGGCACTGGAAAGGGAGCCTCGCGGTCGGTCGCGAGACGTGGCGCCTGGATCAGCTGGATCCGGCCGACCCGACGGCACAGCACGTCCACCACGCGGTGCGGGCCCGCGTGGACGGACAGGAGGGGGTGGGGCTCCTCGAACAGATCATCTTCGGGCCCCACACCCAGTTCGGCTTCCACGACCAGCTCGACGGAGCCCCCTGAGCGCGGAGGGGCCGGAAAGGCCGATCAGGCGCGACCGACCAGCACGAGGGCGTTGTCGCGCAGGATCTTGCGCTGCTCGTCCCCGGTCAGCTCCCGGACCAGCTCGGCGAACTCGACCGGCCGGGCCATGCCCTCACCGTGGGGGAAGTCCGAACCCATCACGATCGAGTCGACCTGCCCGAGGTCCCGCACGATCTTGACGACGTCGTCCTCGGGGTAGGGACACACCCGCACGTGACGTTGGAAGATGGCGCTCGGCTTGTCGGCCAGCTTGCCCCCGATCCACGGTCCGCGCCGGCCCATGCCCCGGCTCTTGTCCATGTGGCGCACGAAGTGGGGCACCCACTCGGCGCCGAACTCGGAGACCACGACGTGGATGTTGGGGAACCGCCCGAACAGGTTGTCGAAGATGAGCGCGGACAGCGTGTCCTGGATCGGCCGCTCGCCCCACATGTTCTGCCACTGCCACGCCGACATCTCGAAGAACACCGGCTCCGGCTCCAGCCCCCACGCCGGCGCGATGTGCTCGTTGTACCAGAACTCGCCGATGTGGTACGCCACGCTCGCGCCGGCCTCGTCGATGCGGGCCCAGAACGGATCGAAGTACGGGTCTCCCGGCGAGCGGCCGTAGGCGGGGCCGGCATTGAGCATGACCAGGCGCGCGCCGCGACCGAGCACGTGGTCGAGCTCGGCCACGGCCCGGTCGAGATCGCGCAGCGACAGCAGCGCGGGGGCGTAGATCCGGTCCCGGTGGTTGAAGCCCCACGTCTCGTCCAACCACAGGTTGTAGGCGTGGACGTTGTTGTAGAGGGGGTCGATGCCGCGCACATAGTGCTCCGCCATCGTGCCCATCGTCGCGGGGTACATGATGGCGCTCTCGATGCCCTGCTCGTCCATCAGGGCCAGCCGGGGCTCGCGCTCGAGGTACTCGGGACGCAGTGGCTCGAGCCGGTAGTCGCCGGTCGGCTGCCCCGACTTCATGTTGCGGAGCAGCTCCTTGAGCGCGCCCGGCCGGTGGGCCATGTCGATGGGGTGGTCGAGGCCCGTCACCAGGCGGCCGCCGGCGAGCAGGCCCTGCTCACCGTTGGCGAGGGTGACCGGGGCGATCGCCCGGTTGAGCTGATCCGGAGGGAGGAAACGGGTGACCGCGTCGGCCGGCTCGTAGAGGTGGTTGTCGCAGTCGAACAGCCCGAATGGGAGTGTGGACACCTGACCCCCTTGGTCAGTTGGGAGGCACGTCGCTGCAGCGCTGCAGGCGCCGCCGTCCCGAGCATACCGGCGCCAGCCACGTTGCTCTCTAGGCTGGCCGGGTGCCGGGCCAGTGGGATGCCAGGGCGCGGGCGTGGCTCGCCGAGGACCCCGACGCCGACACGCGCGCCGAGCTCGAGGCGCTGCTGGCGGCGGGCGACGACGCGGCGCTCGCCGCGCGCTTCGGCGCACACCTCGAGTTCGGCACCGCCGGACTGCGGGGCGCGCTCGGCGCGGGACCCAACCGGATCAACCGAGCGGTGATCCGCCGGGCATCGGCCGGCCTGGGCCGGGTCATCGGCGGCGGGCGGGTGGTCGTCGGCTACGACGCCCGGCACAAGTCCGACGTGCTCGCCGCCGAGGCCGCTGCCACGCTCGCGGGCGCCGGCTGCGAGGTCCTCGTGCTCCCCCGAGCGCTGCCGACCCCCGTCCTCGCCTTCGCGGTCCGACACCTCGCCTGTCGCGCCGGGGTGATGATCACCGCCAGCCACAACCCGGCCGGCGACAACGGGTTCAAGGTGTACCTCGACGACGGCGCCCAGATCGTCGCGCCCACCGACGCGGCCATCGCCGCGGAGATGGCCGCCATCGAGCACCTCTCGACCGTGCCCACGTCCTCGTCGCACACCACAGTCATCGACGAATCGATCGTCGAGGACTACCTCGCCGCGATCGGGGTGGTGACGCGCCCCGGCCCCCGAGACCTCTCCATCGTCTACACCCCCCTGCACGGCGTCGGCGGTGACGTCGCCCTCGCCGCCCTCCAACGGGCCGGCTACGAGGAAGTCTACCCGGTCGCGGCTCAGCGCGACCCCGACGGCCGCTTCCCGACCGCACCTTTTCCCAACCCCGAGGAGCCGGGCGTCCTCGACCTCGCACTGGCTCACGCCGATCGGCGGGGGGCCGACATCGTCCTCGCCCACGACCCCGACGCCGATCGCCTCGCCGTCGCGGTGGCTGGCCGCCGCCTGAGCGGCGACGAGGTCGGGTGGCTCATCGCCGACCACCTTCTCGCCCGACCGCCGGCACCAGGCCGCAGCGGCCGCCTCGTCGTGACCACGATCGTGTCCTCGACGCTGCTCGGTCGCATCGCCGACGACGCCGGTGCGCACTGCGAGCGGACCCTCACCGGGTTCAAGTGGATCGTTCGCCCGGCGCTGGCGCACCCCGAATGGGAGTTCGTGCTCGGCTACGAGGAGGCGCTCGGCTACGCCGTGTGCGACGCGGTGCGCGACAAGGACGGCATCTCCGCCGCCCTCGTCGTCGCCGAGATGGCGGCCACGCTGAAGGCCAGCGGGCGCACCCTCCTCGATCGCCTCGACGAGCTCGACCACCGCTACGGCCGCCATCGCAGCGGCCAGCGCGCCTACCGCCTCCCGCCCCCCCAACAGGCGGTCATCATGGCCCGCGTCCGGACCCGTCCCGGCGCCACCGACCTGCGCCCGGTCGCCGACGTCGTTGTCATCGAGCGCGGCGACGACCGGGTCGTGTTCCGCCCGAGCGGCACCGAGCCCAAGCTGAAGCTGTACGCCGAGTGCGTCGACGGCGACCTGGACGCGCTGCTGGCCGAAGCCGCGGCCTGGGCCGGCCTCGGCTGACCGACGCCGCCGCCCGGTCGATCAGCGGTCGGCGAAGACGAGGATCTGCCCGGAGTAGACCGCCACCCAGATGTCGCCCGTGGTCGCGTCGTAGGTGATGCCGATGGGGTGGACGCCCGTCGGCGCGTTCTGCAGGATCGCCAGGTTGGCCGCCGCCAGCTTGGTGATCGTGTTGGACAGGTAGTTGACCACGTAGAGGCTGCGGCCGTCGGCGGAGATGGCGAGTGACCGGCAGTCCGAGCCGGTGTGGACGGTGGCGATGACCCGGTCGGTGGCCAGGTCCACCTTGACCACCTGACCGGAACCGTTGAGCGACACGTACAGGTACTTGCCCGCGGGGTCCATGACCGCGTGGCGGGGGTTGGAGCCCACCGTGAAGGAGCCGGTCGCGGTCAGCGTCGAGAGGCTGACCTTGATCACCTTGTCGCTGCCCATGATCGCCACGTACCCCGTCGCGGAGTCCGGCGAGATGGCGATCCCGCGCGGGTAGGCACCCATCGGCAGGCGCTGGACCTCCTTGCCCTGGGCCACGTCGACGATGCTCAGGTCGTACGAGCACCAGTTGGCCACCAACAGGTACTTGCCGTCGGGCGACACTGCGAGGAACTTCGGGACCAGGCCCACCTGGATCACCTGGTCGATGGCAAGGGTCTTGGTGTCGATCCGGTAGACGAAGCTGTCGGTGTCGCCCGCGGCGCGCGCGGAAGCCGGCGTGCAGTTGTCGTTGCCCTCGGGGCCGAAGCCGGCACCGTACATCGAGTAGTTGGACACGTACACGTGGGCGGCGTCGGGGGTGAAGGCTGCCTCGACCGGCGCCCCTTTGCTCACACCCGGATGCCCTTGCACGCCGAACTGGCTGAGGTCCACCCCGTCGGGGATGGTCTTTGCCGGATTGCCGCTGCTGTCGTAGACGGTGACCGTGTGCCGGTACATCATGTTCTGCGCGAAGACCAGGCCGGTGTTGGAGGCGGCCACCGACTTGGGCGAGATCTCCCCGCCGATGGTGTGCAGCAGGCTCAGCTTGAGACCGTCGGTCGGGGGCAGGTCCGGGACCCGCTTGAACGGGGGGACCGTCGAGGTGGTGGTGGTCGCGGCCGCGGTGGTCGCCGTGGTCTGCGCGCCGGTCCCGACCGTCGACTTCGCGGCCGGGCGGGCGGCGGCGGTCTTGGTCGCCTTGTGACCGGAGGGCCACAACAGGTAGCCGACGACGGCCAGGCCCACGGCGCAGAGCGCACCCGTGCGCACCAGCCGCACCGTCCGGCGACGGCGACGGCGAGCGGCCCGGGTCTGCCCGCTCGCAGGGCCTTGCTCCACGACGCCGTCCCCTTCCGCTGCGGTCTTCGGGTGTCGAGACGGTACTCCAGCACGGCCCGGTCCATGGGGACGGGCAGGGGTAACGTCCATCCATGGACCTCACCTATCCCCCCGAGGCGGACGAGTTCCGCCTCGAGATCCGGCAGTGGCTCGAGGACCACCTGCCTCCGGGGTGGCTCACAGCCGGCTCCGAGATGGCCCCGGCCGAGCGTGCGGAGCTCATGCGGTCCTGGACCGACACGCTCTTCGCCGGAGGGTGGATCTGCGCCACCTGGCCCGTCGAGTACGGGGGCAAGGGGCTCAGCACCATGCAGGGCGTGGTGCTCAACGAAGAGTTCGCCCGGGCCGGGGCACCGCTGCGCGCCGACTTCTTCGGCGACACCCTCGTCGGCCCGACCATCCTGCGTTGGGGCACCGAGGAGCAGAAGCAGGAGTTCCTCACCGCCATCCTGCAAGGCCGCGTCTCGTGGTGCCAGGGCTTCAGCGAGCCCGAGGCGGGATCGGACCTGGCGTCGCTCAAGACCACCGCCACCCTCGACGGCGACGAGTGGGTCATCAACGGCCAGAAGGTCTGGACGACCCAGGCCCAGCACGCCGACTACATCTTCCTGCTGGCGCGCACCAACCCCGACGCGCCCCGGCACAAGGCCATCTCCTATCTGCTGGTTCCCATGAAGCAGCCGGGGATCGAGGTGCGACCGATCGTGCAGCCCGACGGCTCCGCCGAGTTCAACGAGGTGTTCTTCACCAACGCCCGCTGCCCGAGGGACAACGTCATCGGCGGCGTCGACAACGGATGGGCCGTTGCGATGACCACCCTCGGCTTCGAGCGCGGCACCTCGGCCACGACGGGCCACCGGCGCTTCGGCAAGGAGCTCGACCGCATCATCGAGCTGGCCCGGGCCAACGGGCGCGCCGAGGACCCCCTCATCCGCCAACGCCTCGCCGCCGCCTGGTCCAAGGTCAAGATCATGGAGGTCAACGGCTGGCGCAGCCTGACCGGGGTGCTCAACGGCGCGTCGCCGGACGAGACGTACCCGGGCACGCTCGGCGCCACCAACAAGATGTTCTGGTCCGAGTACCACCGCGACGTCATGGAGCTGGCCATGGACATCCTCGGGATGGACGGCCAGATCCTCAGCGGCGATGCCGGCGCCGAGGAGTACGTGCCGGGCTACGGACAGCGGCGCGGGAGAGCCGACTACCCCGCATCCGCCCTCCAGGCATCCTTTTTCTTCTCCCGCTCCGAGACGATCTGGGGGGGCACGGCCCAGGTCCAGCGCAACATCGTGGGCGAGCGCGTCCTCGGCCTCCCCAAGGAACCGCGCCCGGGCGGCTAGGCCGCACTGCCGGCGACGTCGAGGTGGGCGCCGGCGATGGTGCGCAGCCCACCCGGGAGCCGCCGCAGGGCCGGCCACGCGAACACCACGGCGACCAAGGGAGCGATCCCCCCGACGGCGATGCCCCAACGAGGGTCGACGTGCTGGCCGATGGCACCGACGATCGGCGCCCCGATGGGCGCCGAGCCGAGGAACGCCACCGACCACAACGACATCACCCGGCCCCGCATGGCTGCGGGCGCCGACAGCTGCAGGGTGGAGTTGGCCACCGCGAGGAAGGCGAGGGAGCCCGCGCCGAGCACCACGAGCGAGCCGAGCTCGACCGGCAGCGTCGGAGCCACCGAGCAGCACAGCATGAGCGCGCCGAGCAGCGCAGTCACCACGAGCAGGTTGCGCCTCGACGCGCTCAGGCGGGTGGCCACGCTCAAGCCGCCGACGACCGCCCCGACCCCCATGGCCAGGCTCATCGCGCTGTAGGTCCCCGCGCCGCCGTGGAAGGTGTGCTTGGCGAGGAGCGGGAGCGTGACCTGGGTCTCATAGGTCAGGCACCCGATGCACATCATCA
>Ga0075017_100001436_pt1 | contig 14526 bp, 12 predicted proteins | sample AleBraG_ABR_2012_FD_71475 | JGI IMG/M metagenome (GOLD analysis project Ga0075017, IMG submission 71475) | Freshwater sediment microbial communities in response to fracking from Pennsylvania, USA - Alex Branch Run_MetaG_ABR_2012 | ecosystem: Environmental > Aquatic > Freshwater > Creek >... | reverse complement strand
CGCTTCGATGGGCTGGGCGTGATGGTGCTCAGCGATGATGCCGACGACGACAGGAAGCAGGGCGGCGACGACAGCGAAGATGATGAGCAGACTGCCGACGATTGTCGAGTTCATTTCAGGTCTCCCTCTGTGGTCGCGATGTGCATGATTGAAGTCTGCGACGATCGCCTCAGAAGCTCCTGAGCCCATGCTGGGAGTTCCCTCAGACCTCATCAGGCTTGAGGATCTCGAGAATCGTGGCCGATGCCGACTGGATCGACGCGCAGGAACGGCTGATCGCCGTGGCGACATCGGCATCGGCCCCAAGCCAGCTTGCCACGTAGCCAACGCTGTAGCTGGCCGTATCGGCGCCCAGGGCGGCGAGGACGACGAAGGCCACGGCCTCTGCCTCGACCTCTGCCCGACCCCGATCTGGCTCGTGGCGGTGCAGCAGCGCGTGGCCGAGCTCGTGGACGATGGTCTTGACGCGCTGCATCGGCGAGTTGGCGGCTTCGATGGCGATCACCTGCTCTCGCCATCGGCACTCGCCGTTGACTCCGTCAGGGAGCGCCTGGAAGACGATCTGGAAGCCGAGATCATTCGCCGCGGCACCCAGCGCGTCTTCGAGCTGGGCCGGATCGTCGCCGTCCAAGAGCTCGACCGGTGACGGGAGCGCGGTGCCGGTGGTCTGAGAGATGTCGAAGACGCTCACCCATCGGAAGCCAGCCACTTGTGCCGTCTCGTCGTCGACTCGCCGGACGATCGGCGCCAAGATGCTGATTCCACGCTCGCCCTTGCCCACTCGTCGGCCGAGGGTCCGCCAGGTGGAGAAGCCAGCGACCTGCGTGGCTTCAGGTCGCTGCATCGAGATGAGCAGCACGTTCCGGGGGCTGTAGCGATGGAATCGAGCTTGGGCCGTCAAGTAGTCCTGCCAGGTCGTCGAGCTCCGGAGCTCGATCACTTTGGTCTCGAGGCCCGTGAGCAAGGACGAGCGAAGCTCGTCGTAGTGGGAACCCTGTCGCGTGGCGATCTCCATGCGCCCAAAGGTCGGCCGAGAGCGAAGGGTGGACTTGCCCGATCATTCCTAAGATGGTCCGAGGCTGAAGAGGAGCGCTGGTGAGCGAGGTAGGAGTTTCCACCCTGGTCGAGATGCTGGACGATCCGACCACCTTCTCCTTGGTCGACGTACGAGAGGCCGCCGAGTTCGATGAGTGGGCCATCCCTCATGCCGTCAACATCCCGCTGACGGAGCTTGCAGATCGAACTGCCGAGCTGCCGGTCCGCCCGATCGTCGTGGTCTGCGCGTCAGGAGATCGCGCGACCAGAGGCTGCGAGCTGCTCGCTGAGGCCGGCTTCGACGCCAGGATCCTGGCCGGTGGGATGTCTGCCTGGGCTGATGTCTATGACGACGTCGCGCTCGAGATCGCTGGCGCGACCGTCGTCCAGCTTCGCCGCCGGGGGAAGGGTTGCCTCTCCTATGTCATCGGAGCCGGTGGGGCCGCCGTGGTGATCGACCCGCCGCTGGCCATCGAGCACCCGCTCGCGATCGCACGAGCTCGAGGCTGGAAGATCGTCGGTGTGATCGATACGCACCTTCACGCAGACCATCTGAGCGGCGCTCGCCTCTTGGCCGAGTCCACCGCCGCCCGCCACTATCTCGACGCCGAGGACCCCTACCGATTCGAGGCAACCTCAGTTGCCGATGGCGACCGCATCATGCTCGGCGACCTCGCCGCCCTCGATATCGAGCTCCTCGAGACGCCGGGGCACACCTCAGGATCGATCACGGTCTCATTGGCTGGCGTCGCTCTGTTCACCGGCGATTGCCTCTTCGTCGAGAGCGTCGGGCGGCCTGACCTTGCCGAGCGGGCCGAGGAGTTCGCCCATGCCCTCTACAGCTCGCTCACCCAGCGGATCTTCCCCAAGGGCAACGACGTCCTGATCCTCCCTGCGCACTATGGCCCCGGGGTCGACCTTCGCACCGGTCAGCTGCTTGGCGCCAGCCTCGGCGAGCTGCGCTCATCGATCCCCGCGCTCTCGCTCGACGAGGACGACTTCGTGGCCTGGGCCGCTGGACAAGCCACGCCTCGCCCACCGAACTACGCCCGGATCGTCGACATCAACCGGGGGGCGGTGAGCCTGGAGCCTGGAGCCGCAGTCGAGCTTGAAGCAGGGCCGAATCGCTGCGCGGTCGCAGCTCCACCAACGAGCTGAGCCCGACCGAGCCCCAGATGGAGCCCGTGGCTGGGGACTGCAAGACTGCAGGCCGGCTCGGTGCCGCGGGACGTGAACGAACGGGGGATCCATGAAGATCAGCACGATGCTCAGCTACGCCGGTGGCTTCCGAGAGGCGGCCGCCGAGGTCGTCGAGATGGAGAAGGCTGGGCTTGACCTGGTCTGGGTGGCCGAAGCCTATGGTTTCGACAGCCCGAGCCTGATGGGCTATCTCGCCGCGCTGACCGAGACCGTCGAGATCGGATCGGCCATCCTGCCGCTCTACACCCGCACCCCGACGCTCATCGCCATGACCGCCGCCGGTCTCGACGCGCTCAGCGAGGGCCGATTCCACCTCGGCCTCGGCGCATCGGGTCCCCAGGTCATCGAGGGCTTCCATGGCGTCCCCTACAACGCGCCGATCGGCCGAACACGCGAGATCATCACGATCTGTCGGAACATCTGGGAGCGGACCGGACCGCTGACCCACGAGGGCGACCACTACACGATGCCCTTGCCGACCGACCAGGGAACCGGGCTCGGCAAGGCGCTCAAGATCATTGCCCACCCCGTGCGCGAGGAGATCCCGATCTGGGTGGCCTCGCTCGGTGAGAAGAACGTGGCCATGACGGCCGAGGTGGCCAACGGCTGGATCCCGATCCTCTTCATCCCTGAGAAGGCTGACGACGTCTGGGGCGCTGCACTGGACAAGGGCAAGTCGAAGCGCGATCCCGCGCTCGGCGAGCTCATGATCACCGCGGGTGGTCTCTTGGCCATCGGCGAGGGCGAGGAGGTCACCAAGATGCGCGAGCTCCAGCGCGGCATGGTGGCGCTCTATGTCGGCGGCATGGGAGCGAAGGGCAAGAACTTCTACAACGAGCTCGCCATCCGCTACGGCTACGAGAAGGAGGCGGCGGAGATCCAAGACCTCTACCTCTCGGGCAAGAAGCAGGAGGCCGCTGCGCTGGTCCCCGACGAGTTCCTCGAGAAGACCACGCTCTGCGGCCCTGAGAGCTACGTCGCCGAGCGCATCGCGGCCTTCAAGGAGGCAGGGGTGACCCACCTCCAGGTCCACCCGATCCCTACCGGCGATCAGACGACGGCTGATCTCATCGGCACCGTCAAGCGCCTCATCGGCTGAGTCATCGGGTCGTCCCTGGTCGGTCGACCTCGTCGTCGGCGACCAAGCGCGACTAGAAACGTTCCGTGCCCTACCTCCTCGCGCTTGGCGCTGCCTTCTTCGCCGCCTGCGGTGCCGCGCTGCAGCACCGCGAGGTCGCCGAGGTCACCGAATCAGAGTCCGGCGGCCTCAAGCTCCTCTGGGCCTCGTTCAAGCGACCAGGCTGGTGGTTGGGCATGGCTGTGCTCATCATCGCCCCTGCCTTCCAGTTCTTCGCCCTGAAGGTCGGGAACCTCTCTCAGGTCCAACCAATCCTCACCACCGAGCTGCTCTTCTTGCTCGGGATCATCATCGTCACCCACCACGAGCGACCCGGGCGTCGGGAGTGGCTGGCATCGGCTGGCATCGTGATCGGCCTCGTGACCTTCCTCGTCGCCGCTCACCCCCACGGCGGGGTCAAGACGGCCTCGAGCGCCTGGGCCCTGGGGCTGAGCCTGGCCACCGCGCTGGTGGTGGGGGCCTTCTGGCTCGCTGCCAGCTTCACCACGGGCTGGGCCAAGGCCGCGCTTCTGGGTTCTGCCGCCGCCAGCTGCTTCGCATATCAGGCAGCGATGACGAGCATCGTGGCCGGCGTCGCGGCCGGCAGCATCTTGACCTCGCCGGCACTCATTGGACTCGCGGTGGCTGGCTCTTTGGGCTTCGTGCTCTTCCAGCACGCCTTGCGCGCTGGCCATGTCGCCGCATCGCGCGCCGCCATGGTGATCGTCGACCCACTGCTCAGCGTCCTCATCGGGGTCGTCGTCTTCTCCGAGGTGCTCGCCCACGGCGCCGGACGCGTGGTCTTCGAGATCGTCGGCATCGTGATCCTCGTCATCGCCGCTCGATCGCTGGCCCTCTCACCGATGATCTCTGAAGATGACCCTCGGGTCGAGGAGGACGCTCAGGCGATCACGCCCTGAGCCCGCAGCGCCTCGAGCTGCTCGGCCTCGAGCGCCAGCAGCTCGGTCAGCACCTCGTCGGTGTGCTCGCCCAGCCACGGGACGCGGCGCTCGGGCCCTTCTGGCACGCCAGCGATCTTGATCGGGTTCCCGGGAAGGAGCACCGGCGCTGCGACGCCGTCGCTGCGCTCCATGGCCACGATCATGTGCCGCTCGGCGAGATGCGGGTCTGCCACGACCTCCTCGTCGCTGAAGCAGGGGCCCGCTGCGAGGCCTCGAGCCATGAGTGCCTCGGCACAGTCGAGCTTGCTCCGGCTGATCGACCAGGCTTCGATGGCGGGGCGGATCTCGGCCTCCATCAGGATCGACCAGGTGTCACGCGTGGCGAAGCGGCTGTCACCGACCCACTCTGGCTTGCCGATCACCTCGCAGAGTGCGGCCCACTGGCGCTCGCGGATGACCTGGAGCACGAAGTAGCCATCGGCGGCTTCGAAACCGTCGAGGATCCCCGCACCTCCGAGCGAGCCGTGGAGACCGAGGGAGGAGAAGTTGACGACGATGTCGGTCATCGCCACCAGCACGTCGAACATCGCAACGTCGACGCGCTGGCCCTTGCCGGTGAGCTCGCGTTGGCGGAGAGCGGCGAGCAGGCCGATGCTGGCAAAGAGGGCGGTTGAGATGTCGCCGAGCGCACCCATTGGCGAGACCGTCGGCGCCTTGCCCGGCTCACGTTTCAGCTCGTAGATCCCGCTCATCGCCTCGACCACCGAGGCGAGCGCTGGCCACTCGCCGTAGGGGGAGGCTGCGGCGCCCTCGAGCTGGTGGCCGAAGCCCGAGAGCGAGAGGTAGATGACGTCAGGATGGACCTGAGAAACTTCCTCATAGCCGAGACCCAGGCGCTCAATTGCTCCGGCCCGAAAGTTCTCGGCGACCACGTCAACCTTCCCGGCGAGCTCCATCACGAGATGGCGGCCCTCCGCCGTCTTGAGGTCCACTGCCACCGAGCGCTTCGACAGGTTGTTGCGAAGGAAGGTCGCACCGATCAGCCGTCCTTCTGGATCGACCATGGCGGGCAGCGATCCCCTGCCCAGGTCTCCGCCGGCGGGGGACTCGATCTTGATGATCTCTGCCCCGAGCCGGCCGAGCAGCTGGGTGGCGAAGGGAAGCGCCTGCATCTGCTCGAGCGCCAAGATCGTGATCCCGTCGAGGGGCTTGGGTCCCGAGCTGCCGACGATCTGGCCGACGCGGAACGGCTCGGTCACACGAGGTCCAGGCTGTAGAGCTTGATCGCGTTCGTTCGCACCACCTTCTCGATGGTGGCGGCCGAGAGCCCAGCCATCATCTTCTCGGCGATGGCTTTGGTCTCGGGCCAGGTCGAGTCGGTGTGGGGGTAGTCGGTCTCGAAGGTGACGCGGTCTTCGCCGATCACATCGAGGGAGCGAAGGCCATGGAAGTCCTTGAAGAAGCAGCCCCAGACCTGGCGGTGGAAGTAGGTCGATGGGGGCTCGGGGCAGAGCTCGGCGACACCACCCCAGGCGCGATGGTCTTCCCAGACGGCATCGGCACGCTCGAGCACGTAGGGGAGCCAACCGATCTGACCCTCAGAGTACGCAAGGCGGAGCGACGGGAAGCGCACCAGGACGCCCGAGAAGAGGAAGTCGGCGAGCGATGCCATGGCGTTGTTGAAGCTGAGCGTCGCCGCCACCGCCACAGGCGCATCGGCCGATGTCGCCGGCATCTTCGAGCTCGAGCCGATATGCATGTTGACGACCGTGGTCGTCTCTTCGCAGGCGGCGAACATCGGATCCCACGCGCCCGAGTGGATGCTGGGCAGGCCAAGGGCGGGCGGGATCTCAGAGAAGCACATGGCGTGCACGCCGCGCGCGGCGTTGCGTCTGACCTCCTCGGCGGCGAGCTGTGGATCCCAGAGGGGCACGAGGGTGAGCGGGATCAGGCGGCCATTGGAATCACCGCACCATTCCTCCACCATCCAGTCGTTGTACGCGCGCACGCAGGCCAGAGCGAGCTCTTTGTCCTTGGCTTCGGCAAAGGTCTGGCCGCAGAATCGGGGGAAGGTGGGGAAGCAAAGCGATGCCTCGACCCAGTTCGCGTCCATGTCGGCAAGCCGGGCCTTCGGGTCGAAGCAGCCGTCGCGCATCTCGTCGTAGGTGATCGGAGAGAGTGTCATGTCGTCGCGGGCAAAGCCGACTGCGGCCACGTGCCGCTTGTTGATGTAGACGAGGTCCTCGTAGATCCAGCAATCCGCCTTCGGCCCATCAGGATCGAAGGTCTGCTCGTAGGTCCCTCCGCCGATGTGGCGCATGGTCCCGATGCCGCGGCGCTCTGAACGCGGGCCTGAGGCCTTGAACTTCTCCGGCAGCCAGGTCTCCCACAGGTGGGCCGGCTCAACGACGTGGTCGTCCACCGAGACGATCTTGGGCAGCTCTGCCGCGCTCTGCGCTTCGCTCACGTTTCCCCCTCTGTCCTCAGGCGGGGTCGATTCTGACACAGCGTCAGATTCCGCTCAGCCTCGCCGCTCGATCTCCTCGGCGAAGGCCTGATAGGAGTCGAAGCACTCCGGCACGGTCCCTCGGCCAACGTGGCCTCGAGGCCAATCGACGGGACCGAGGCCTCGAGGATCGATCCCGAGGGGTGCCGAGTACCAGAGCAGATGCTCGCGCTGGACGAAGCGCCAGCCATCTGCGGTCAGGCGATAGCGATCTCGATAGAGGATGGCTTGGCGAAGCAACATGTCATCCCGCTCGATCTCGGCGCTGCAGTAGACCTCACCAGTGGCCTCGGTCTCGTCGATCAAGTCGATCACGTGAGTGCCGACATTGAGGATGCTGAAGCCCAGCGGTTCGAAGCCGAGGCTGAAGTAGTCGCGCAGTGCCGCCCGACCTGTCGCCTGTCGCCCGACCGCCACGTCCTCGACGAAGAGCGCCACGAGACCGTCGAGGTCTCGAGTGTCGACGGCGAAGGCATAGCGAGCGACCAGCTGGCGGATCTCCTCATAGGCGAGGAGTCGGGCGACCTCGCGACCCTCGAGCATGGCCGGATGCTACGCGGGCTGCGTCGTCCTCGCTTGATGGGAGCCAGCCGAAAGGGTTGCTTCCAGCGCCTCGTGCAATGGCGTGGCGTGCAGTCCGAAGGCCTCTTCGGTGACTGTCGAATCGATGATGAAGGGCGCCGTGAACTGATAGCGCGTCGATCGCATGGCCTTGACCGCGGGCGAGACGAGGCCGGCAGCGAAGAAGAGCGGCACGGCGATTGAGCGGACCGTTGGGCTCGGTCGGCCGAGCATGTTGGCGATGGTCTCGAAGACCTGGCGCTGCGTGAGGGGCCTGGTTGACGGCACGTGCCAAGCCCGACCCCAGGCCGACGGCGCGCTGCCGAGCGTTGCGAGAGTTCTGCCAACGTCAGGGACGAAGGTCCAGCTGTGCGGCTGGTCGGGGTCACCGACGGTCAGGACCGACTTGCCGGCCCGCAGGCGCGGGATGGCGCGACTGATCAGTGAGGTCTCCTCGGTTCCCGGGCCATAGAAGTCGCTGGCCCGTGCCTCGGTCACCCGGACGCGGCCCTCGTCATGCGCGGCGACGGCGTTCTCCCACATCTCGGCCCGGATGCGACCGTTCGTGTAGGTGGCGGCCAGAGGAGTTGCCGGTGTCATAGGGCCATCGACCGGGCCATAGCCATAGAGGTTCGACATCGTCACCAGCACGGCGCCGCTCCGCTCGGCCGCGGTCAGGATGGCGGTGGCCATCGGTGGCCAGTCCTCAGCCCAGCGGTGGTACTGCGGGTTGGCGCAGTTGTAGACGGCTGCGGCGCCCACGGCCAACTCGGCGAGGCGGTCGCTGTCGCTGGCGTCCGCCGCCAGCTGGGTGAGTCCCGGACCGACAGGCCCGACGCCGCGACGGCTGACCATGCTGACCTCGTGGCCCTCTGCGAGCAGTGCGCTGGCGGTGGCACGTCCGACTGCGCCGGTCCCGATGATGAGGTGCTTCGACATGTTCCCTCCTGATTTGTGAGCAGTGATTCTCACTGCGAGCAGTGCTCTCATCCTTCCATATGTGAGCGGTGCTCGCAAGTGCGTGCAGTATCCGCAGCTCGGGGCTAGCATGCGAGCGTGCCCACGACCGCTGCGTCCCTTCGAGCCGATGCCCGCAGCGCCATGCTCGATGCCATCCTCGATGCGGCACGAGCGCAGCTAGCCACTGAGGGAGCGGCAGCGCTGTCGGTGCGAGCGGTGGCTCGAGAGGTGGGGATGGCCTCCTCCGCCATCTACCGCTATGTCGCAAGCCGTGACGAACTGCTCACCCTTCTCCTCATCGACGGCTACAACGATCTTGGAGGTCAGGTCGAGGACGACGAGGCGGCGGTTGAGCGCAGCGACCTTCGGGGACGCTTTGTCGCGACTGCAGCGAGTGTGCGTCGTTGGGGTCTGGCCAACCCGCAGATCTACGCGCTGCTCTATGGCTCCCCGGTCCCCGGCTACGTCGCCCCGGTCGCAACGATCCCCCCGGCGACACGGGTCACGCTGCTGCTCGGCAGGATCTTGGTCGACGCCGCAGCGTTCGGCGGCATCGACGACGAGGACCCTGGGGCCGTTGAGCGAGTCGGGCTCGACGTTGAGGCCATCCGGGGGTTCCTCCCCGGCGTCCCTGATGGAGCGATCGTCCAGGGAATCGAGGCCTGGGCGGAGATCTTCGGTCTCGTGAGCTTCGAGCTCTTCGGCCATCTCGTCGGCTCCGTCGGCGACAACGAGCGCTTCTTCCTCTCTGCGGTGGGCCGGATGGCGACAAGGGTGGGCCTCAAGCAGTGAGGGGCGCTGGGCTAGCGTCCTGTCACCAAATCTGACCGGCATCTGGAGGGGGAGCGATGGCGACGATTCGCGCTAACGGGATCGAGATCACCTATGAGCGCTTCGGGGGTGAGGACGGAATCCCCGTCCTCTTCGTCCACGGCCTCGGGGCCCAGCTGAGCGATTGGGACCGTGACTTCATCGCTGGCTTCACCGACGCCGGCTACCACGTCATCGCCTTCGACAACCGCGATGTTGGCAAGTCAAGCTGGTTTGACGATGCCGGCGTGCCTGATTTCGAGGCGTTGATCGCGGGGGACGCCTCATCTGCCAGCTACCTGATCTCGGACATGGCGGCCGATGCGGCCGGTCTGCTCGAGGCCCTGGGCGTCGGGCCGGTTCACATCCTGGGGGTCTCGATGGGCGGCATGATCGTCCAGCAGCTCGCCATCGATCACCCAGAGCGGATCCTGTCGCTCACCTCGATCATGTCGACGCCAGACCTCAAGAGCGTGGGTCAGCCAACTGACGAGGCCATCACCTCGATGATGGTCGCTCCACCGACGTCGAGCGACGAGGCGATGGACCTGGCCGTCGCCTCATGGAAGGTCATCGGCTCGCCGGGCTTCACGATGGACGAGGGGCGGATCCGGGATCGCGCCAAGCGCTCCTTCGAACGTGCCTTCCACCCTGAGGGCACTGCTCGGCAGATGGCTGCCATCGGCGCGTCTGAAGATCGCCGGCCCGGTCTGGCCGGCGTTGTCGTCCCGACCCTCGTGGTCCATGGTGCCGCTGACCCCTTGGTCACCCTCCCCGGTGGCCAGGCCACGGCTGCCGCCGTCCCCGGTGCTGCGCTCTGGGTGATCGATGGCATGGGCCATGATCTCCCCCAGGCGATCTGGGGCGAGCTGGTGGCTCGGCACGGCGCGCTGGTGTCAGCGACCGTCTAGGAGGTCTCGGCCAGCGGATCGGCCAGACCTGCCGAGTTCGCCCAGGTGGAGAACATCGCCGCGTAGCGGCCGCCGTCGGCGCCGACGAGGTCAGCGTGACTCCCCTGCTCGACGATGTGGCCGCCCTCGACCACGACGATGCGATCGGCGCGCTGAGCGGTGGAGAGGCGGTGGGCGATCAGGATCGCCGTGCGCGATTCAAGTAGCGCATCGAGCGCGTGCTCGACCGCGGTCTCGGAGCGCAGATCCAATGACGAGGTTGCTTCGTCAAGGACCAGGACGCGCGGGTGCGCCAGGAAGGCTCGGCCCAGGGCCAAGAGCTGCCGCTCGCCCGCCGACAGCGTCTGGCCTCGCTCGTGCACGACACTGTCGAGGCCGTCGGGCAGCCGTGAGATGAGCTCGCTGAGGCCGACCCGTTCGACGGCGAGCTCCACCTCGGCGTCACCGGCGTCAGGATTGGCGAAGATCAGGTTCTGTCGGATGGTGCCAGCGAAGAGGAACGGCTCCTGGGGCACGACCCCGAGCTGGCGACGTAGCGACGAGAAGCTGGCCTGGCGCAGGTCGATCCCGTCGATCGTCACTGAGCCAGCGGTCGGGTCATAGAAGCGGATGACGAGCTTGGCCAGGGTGGACTTGCCACCTCCGGTCGGCCCCACGAGCGCCACGGTCTCGCCCGGTGCGATCTCAAGGTCGATGTTGTGCAGAACCGGACGATCCGGGTGGTAGCCAAAGGTCACGCCATCGAAGCGGATCGCTCCTTCGATATCGCCGAGCTCGATGGCGTCCTCGGCCTCGACGACGGAAGGCTCGGTCTCGAGAAGGGTTCGCAGCTTGTAGATCGACGACTGTGACTGCTGCAGCGCGTTGTACTGCTGGACGAGGAGCTGGATCGGAGCGAAGAAGCGATTGAGGTAGAGGAAGAACGCCACCAGGGCGCCGATGCTCAGCTTGTGGTTGAGCACCATGTCGCCGCCGACGGCCAACAGGACGGCCTGGCCCAGGACGCCGATCATCTGGGTCCCCGGCCCGTAGACCGCGTTGACCTGGCCGGTGTAGACGTTCGCGTCGCGATAGCGCCCGACGATGTTGCGATGGCTGATCACGTTGTGGATCTGGCGGTTGTGCGAGGTCACGACCCGAACGCCCTGGAGCGATTCGGAGAGATCGCTCATGACGTCGGCAATCCCGTCCCGCACCCGGTCGTATCCCTTGTCAGAGGCGCGGTGGAACCAGATCGACAGCACGAAGAGCGGTGGGACGACGAGCGCCACGGTGATCAACGCCAGGACGGCGCTCATGGAGAAGAGGATCACCGTGATCACGATCATCGTCAGGGCCTGGAGGGCGAACTGGCTGAGACCATCCTGGAGCAGTTGCTGGAGGTTCTCGATGTCACTCGTCATCCGAGTCATGACGACGCCGGCCTTCTCCTCGGTGTAGAAGTCGAGGCTCAGGCGCTGGAGGTGGCGAAAGACCCTGATGCGGAGCCGATGCATCACCCGGGCGGCCAGGCGTCCCGACGCTCGGACCTGGGAGCGCTGGGCGAGGGCACCGAGGAAGACGATGACCAGGTAGGCACCGGCGGCCGCGGCGACGACGGCGATCGAGTGGTGTCCCGGTGACATGCCGTCGTTGATCGCCAGCTCGGTCAGCTTGGGTCCCAGCTGGCTTGTGATCGCCACGACCAGCACCAAGAAGGCGGACCAGCCGAGCAGGCCAGGATGGGCGGTGAGCAGGCGTCGAAGGGTCAGCTGCGCCCGCTCCTCGGCCTCGGGCCGGGCATCGAATGGCGCGGCCGAGGGCTCCCGTACGGGCTCTCTGGCCACGATGGCGTCGACGCCCGCCTGCAGCTCGGTGGGGATCCCAGCGAAGGGCAGGCCCGGCTGGCCGCCACCGGGCCGCTGCGAGCCTCCGACCGGGGCGTTCCCCACGAAGCCGCCGCCCCAGGCCATCAGGCCCCCTCGCTCTGCTCGGCGACGGCCGATGCCTCGACCTGTGCCAGCACCTCGGCGTACGCGGGAGTGCTGTTCAGGAGCTCTTCATGCCGACCGGTGGCAACGATGCGACCGTCGTCGATCAGTGCCACCCGGTCCGCCAGCGTGATCGTCGAGAGCCGATGGGCGACGATCAGGGTGGTCCGACCGCTGAGCAGGTGCTCGAGCGCTTCGTGAATCTGCTGCTCGACGTGGACGTCGACGGCACTCGTCGCGTCGTCGAGGATCAGCACTGGAGGGTTCACCAAGAGCGCGCGTGCGATGGCGATGCGCTGGCGCTGTCCGCCCGAGAGGGTGTAGCCGCGCTCACCGACCACGCTGTCGTATCCCTCAGACAGCGCACTGATGAAGCCGTGGGCGTTCGCCGCTTTGGCTGCCGCCACGATCTCGTCCATTGGCGCGTCGGGCCGCCCGTACGCGATGTTGCCGGCGATGGTGGTAGAGAAGAGGAAGGGTTCGTCGAGAACCATCCCCACCTGGGAGCGCAGCGACGCCAAGGTGACGTCACGGACATCGTGACCGTCGATCGATACCGCACCCGAGCTCACGTCGTAGAAGCGAAGCAGGAGCCGGGCGACAGTCGACTTGCCCGAGCCGGTCCGGCCTACAAGTGCCACCGTCTCTCCGGCGTGCAGATCGAGATCCATGTGGTCGATGACCAGAGGACCATCTGCGTAGCCGAAGCTCACGTCGCGGAAGCGGACCTCGCCGTCGACCTCGTCGAGGTCATAGGCAGCAGGTCGCTCGACGATCTCGGACTCTTCGTCGAGGACCTCGAAGATGCGCTCAGCCGATGCCGCGGCGCGCTGGCCCATCATGATCAGCATCCCGAGCATCATGAAGGGCGCCTGGAGCATCAGCAGATAGGCGTTGAAGGCCAAGATGGCCCCGATGTTCAGGTTCCCGTTGATCACCATGATCCCGCCGAAGAGCAGGACCATGGCGAGGCCAACCTGCGGGAGGTTCTGCAGCGCCGGAGTGAAGCGCGCACGAAGGTCGGCGTCCTGGATATATGCCCACTCAACGCCGGCGGAGGCGTCGATGAGCGAGTTCACCTCAGCGGGCTCCTGTGCGAAGGACTTCACGACGCGCACGCCGTTGACGTTCTCATCGACGATGGTGGCGACCTCGGCGAGGCGAGCCTGGATCACCCAGGAGATCGGGAACATCACCTTGCGCATGCGGACGCCCACCCAGAAGAGGAAGGGCATGGTCGCCATCGCCACGAAGGCCAGGGGCACCGAGATCGACAGCATGAAGCCGAAGGCGACGATGCCAACACCGCACTGCACGAGGATCAAGGGTGCAAAGGTCGCATACATCTGGACCGAGCGGATGTCTGAGTTGGCGCGACTGATCAGTTGGCCTGACTGTGATCGGTCGTAGAAGGAGAAGGACATCCCGACGAGGTGCTCGTAGATGAGATTGCGCAGATCGAACTCGAAGTCGTAGGCCGTGCGGAAGAGCAGCCAGCGCGATCCGAAGCCGCAGATCCCTCCGATCACGCCGATGACGACCACGATGGTGACGTAGTGGCTCAGCGGGACGCTGTGGTGCTCGATCGAGTTCGTGATCGCCTCGTTGAGCAGGTTCGGTACGAGGACCTGCATGATCAACCCGGTGAAGGCCAGCGTCAAGGCGATGATGAAGCCCCAGCGCCGAGCTGCGATCAGCGGCCAGATACGTCGCCACCAGGTCTTGGAGGCGTCCCGGTCGATCCCCGCTGGCGGCCGCTTGTACTCGGCCGTCACGGCAAGCGGCTGATAGGCCGAGCTCGCCTGGTCGGAGACACCGGTGGCGCGCATCAGCCCGTCGCTCCGTGAGCGACGCTGCCCACGATCGGAGGTGCTGGCTTGAGTCCGAGCGCGCCAGATGCGCTGGGTGAGTGACGGGGCACCAGCCAAGCCTAGGGAACGCAGCAGCCATCTGTGCCAGGGGGACTGGGCCTAGCGTGGCCTCGTGGGAACCCGCCGGGCAGCGACGGTCGTGGTCCTCGCCGCTGGTCTGCTGACCTCGTCTTGCGCCTCGTCGAGCAGCTCGGCTCCATCGAGCTCAGCCAGCGGTGTGCCCGACCCTCTCAGCAGCGTGAGCCCCCATCCTGACTACACCCGCGCCTGTGCAGAACCGGTGCTCGACACAGGCCTGATCTGCCTGCGAACCGCCCTCGCCGCCATCGACAGAGCGCGCCGGCTCGAGCGGCTGGGTCCGATGCGCTTGCCGGGCGACTTCCTGTCGCTCTCGAGCACTGAGCAGCTGCTTGTGGTGCTCGACCAAGAGCGTCGAGCTCGAGGTCTGCCCGCCTTCGGGGGCATCACCAGGCAGCCGGACCCGATCCTCCAACGCGCCGCACGGGATCGGTCGACGCCCGAGGGGAGCGTCCATGGTCGGCCCCTCCGAGGCGCATGGCTCGGTGGCGCGGCCAACGCCCTCGACGCCGACTACCAGTGGCTCTACGAATCGAGCGGGGGGAGCGGCTGTGAGAGCCAGCCCCGAGGTGCCTGCTGGGCTGATCGCCACACACTCCTCGCGT
>Ga0075017_100001434_pt1 | contig 14530 bp, 12 predicted proteins | sample AleBraG_ABR_2012_FD_71475 | JGI IMG/M metagenome (GOLD analysis project Ga0075017, IMG submission 71475) | Freshwater sediment microbial communities in response to fracking from Pennsylvania, USA - Alex Branch Run_MetaG_ABR_2012 | ecosystem: Environmental > Aquatic > Freshwater > Creek >... | reverse complement strand
GCGGATGGCCGAGGTGCAAAAGGCCAGCAGGTCCTTGGCCCGGTGCTTGGCCGCGAACTCCCACGCTTCAAGGATGAATTCGATGAGTTCGGTTTGGCCCTCGTCGGTGATGTTGCCGTCGCCGTCAAGGTACTGCACCAGGCTCAGCGCCCGTTTGTGCGAGGCATATGGCACGGGCTTGGCGCCCGGGCGGGCGTCGACCAGCAGCAGGTGGACTGTATTGGAGCCAATGTCGAGCACGCCTAATCTCATGTGCCCATTATTGCGCGATTGTCCCCAGCAGGTGTTAACAACACCGCCCAGATACCGAAATCCGGTACCTGGGCGGTGTTGTTGAAGCTGGCTGCTGGCTACTTTTTCGCAGCAACCTTCTTCTTGGCAGGTGCCTTTGCCGCGGCCTTCTTGGCTGGGGCCTTGGTGGTGCGCTTGACGGGGCCGCGTTCACGCTTGTCGGCCAGCAGTTCGATGGCGATTTCCCGGGTCAGCTCTTCAACCTCGGTGCCGCGGGGCACCGTGATGTTGGTGACGCCGTCGGTGATGTACGGGCCGAAGCGGCCCTCCTTCACCACAATCTTGCGCTCGGAGACGGGGTCGTCGCCAAACTCTGCCAGTGGCGGCACTGCGGCGCGGGCGCCACGCTGCTTGGGCTGGGAGTAGATCTCCAGCGCCTGCTCCAGGGTGATGGTGAAGATTTCCTCCTCGGTGCCAATGGAACGCGAGTCGGAGCCCTTCTTCAGGTACGGGCCGAACCGGCCGTTCTGGACGGTGATCTCGTTGCCTTCGGCGTCGGCACCAAGCACGCGGGGCAGGCTCATGATGGCCAGCGCCTCGTCCAGGGTGACGGTGTCAACGGTCATCGTCTTGAACAGCGAACCGGTGCGCGGCTTGGCCTTGACGGGCTTCTTCGGCGGCTTCGGCTTGCCGTTCTTGTAGTACTCGACCGGCTGGTTGGCAATTTCCTCAGCCGTCATCTCCGGGATGACTTCGGTGACGTAGGCACCGTAGCGGCCGTTCTTGGAAACCACGGTGTGGCCGCTGGCCGGGTCGACGCCCAGAACACGCTCTTCGGGCGCGGCAGTCTCCATGAGTTCTTGCGCCTTGGCGGGCGTGAGCTCGTCGGGGGCCAGGTCCTCGGGCACGTTGGCACGGGCGGCCTCGATGATCTCGCCGGTCTTGGGGTCCACCGTGGGGACGGTGCTCTCCAGGTACGGGCCGAACTTGCCTACGCGCAGCACCAAGGTGTCGGTGATGGGCATCGAGTTGATCTCGCGGGCGTCAATCTCACCCAGGTTGTTCACAATGCTCTGGAGTCCGACGTCGTCCCCGTCACCAAAGTAGAAGTGCTTGAGCCAGTCGGAGCCCTGTTCCTGGCCGTTGGCGATCCTGTCCAGGCCCGTCTCCATGCCGGCGGTGAACTCGTAGTCCACGTAATCGGTGAAGTGCAGTTCCAGCAGGCGCACCACGGAGAACGCAATCCAGCTCGGCACCAGGGCGGAACCCTGCTTGCGCACGTAGCCGCGGTCCATGATGGTGGACAGCGTGGAAGCGTAGGTGGAGGGGCGGCCGATGTCGCGCTCTTCCATTTCCTTGGTCAGGGACGCTTCCGTGAAGCGCGGCGGCGGGGAGGTGTCGTGGCCGTTGGCCGTGACATCCGAGGCCGTCAGCGCATCGTTTTCCTTGACGTTGGGCAGGCGGCGGTCCGATTCGTCGGAGTCGTTGCGGGACTCGTCGCGGCCTTCCTCGTAGGCGGCCAGGAAGCCGCGGAAGGTGATGACGGTGCCGGAGACGGAGAACTCGGCATCCTGCCCATCGGTGGATGCGGCACCCAGCTTGATGGTCGCCGTCGAGCCCTTGGCGTCGGCCATCTGGGAGGCGACGGTGCGCTTCCAGATCAGCTCGTAGAGCTTGAACTCGTCGCCGCGCAGGGCGCTGGCCACCTGGGCGGGGGTGCGGAAGGAGTCGCCGGCGGGGCGGATGGCCTCGTGGGCCTCCTGCGCGTTGGAGCTCTTGTTCGCGTAGACACGCTTGCTGGCCGGGATGAACTCGGGTCCATACAGCTCCGAGGCCTGCTTGCGGGCCGCGTTGACGGCCTCATCGCTGAGCGAGGAGGAGTCCGTACGCATATAGGTGATGTAACCGTTTTCGTAAAGGCGCTGGGCGGTCGACATGGTCGACTTCGAGGAGAAGCGCAGCTTGCGGCCGGCTTCCTGCTGCAGGGTCGACGTCGTAAACGGCGGGGCGGGGCGGCGGGTGTACGGCTTGTGCTCCACGGAACGGACGGCAAAGCTGGAGTTCTGAAGGCCCTGTGCCAGGGCCTTCGCGGCAACCTCGTCCAGGTGGGCCACGTTCTTGCCGGTCAGCTCTCCCTTGTCGTTGAAGTCACGGCCCGACGCCACGCGCTTGCCATCCAGGGCGGCCAGCTTGGCGTTGAACGGTTCCTGGCCATCCACAGGGGAGAAGGTGCCGAACAGGTCCCAGTAGTTTGCCGAACGGAACGCCATGCGCTCACGCTCACGCTCCACCACCATGCGGGTCACCACTGACTGGACACGGCCGGCGGAAAGCTTGGGCGCCACTTTGCGCCACAGCACCGGGGACAGCTCGTAGCCGAACAGGCGGTCAACCACGCGGCGGGTTTCCTGGGCGTCCACCAGGTCGGTGTCCAGCTCGCGCAGGTTCCCCAGGGCACGCTGCAGCGATTCCTTGGTGATTTCGGCAAACGTCATGCGGTAGACGGGCACCTTGGGCTTGAGCACTTCAAGCAGGTGCCACGCGATGGCCTCGCCCTCGCGATCCCCATCAGTTGCGAGGTAGAGTTCGTCGGCGTCCTTGAGCTGCGCCTTGAGCTCTGCCACCTTCTTCTTCTTATCCGGTGAGATGACGTAGTACGGCTTGAAGTTGTTCTCAAGATCGACGGCGAACTTGCCGATCGAGGACTTTTTCAGCTCCGCGGGAAGCTCGGAAGGCTGCGGCAGGTCGCGGATGTGCCCAATGGATGCTTCGACGACGAAACCCTCGCCAAGGTACTTGGCGATGGTCTTGCTCTTGGCAGGGGACTCTACGATTACGAGCTTTTTGCCGGTCTTCGGCTTGCTGGCTGCCTTGCTTGGCACGGTACTCCTACAGGGAATGAAAGGTTGGGCGGGAGGCGCCCCCCATGAGCCTAGTTCACCATATTTCTACCGTGAACGCGTATTGCTTGGGAAACCGGGCCCGCTTTTGGCCTGGTGGGGACGGGGCGTTGCCGGGCCCGAACCCCGCGTTCAACACCCCTTTCAGCTGCCCCCTTTTCAACGTCATCGTCAAAGGAAACGGCGGCGATGGTGGGCATCTTGGCCAGGTCGGCAAGCATCCCGTCCTTGGTGTCAAGGCCCTCACTTTCCAGTTCACCTTCCACCGTCGGGGCCGGGGCCGGGATTGGCTCCGCGTTGAAAAGCCGCCGAATGGCGCCGGGATCCGCACCTGGCAGCCGTCGGCACCAAAACCCAATGATCTGGAAGCCGCGTTGGGTGCCGGTCGTCAGTGTCCCGGCCAGCGATCCGGTGCCGCCAACATCTTGCACCCGCCGAACATGTTGGCGGCGGCCAAAAAGGCGTCCACGTTCAAACAATTTTGGGTATGCCACATCATTGAAGGCACATGTTCCTGTGACGAACGCCGCATACAGCACCAGTCCGGGGCCACCAGCGGATCCCACCAGGGTGCATTGGCAGATAAGGGCCACATTCCGTCTCGCGTGCTCGCCACCCACGCTACTCCCGACGGAGGCAAGAGTCACGCAAACCGGCTCGTCAGGCGGGGATGAGGAAGCCGTCCCTGACCAGGTTCCGCACATCGTTATAGAGTCCGTCGGCAAACTCCTGATCGTCACGTTCGAGCAATGCCGCGAGGGCGCCGATCAGCTGGCCCACGGTGAGCTCGCCGTCGCTTGCCGAGACGAAGCCGGCCAGTTCGGTGCTGAGCAGGTTGGTGCGGCGCAGCCCGGCGCCCTGGCGCAGCAGGATCACCCCGGGGTGTTCGGCCCCCGGCTTCTGGTGGCGTTCCTCGGTTACGTCCTCGGCCACGGTGAGGTACTCGAAAAGGATGCTTTCGTGGCTGTCCAGCCATTGCTCCCGCTCCAGCGTGGCCGCAAGGTGTGGGCCCACTGGCTGTTCGATCGGGTACAGGATTTCCTCGAAGCGGGTGCCGGTGGAGAACGTGCCGGCTTGCTGTTCCGGGGCTTCGGGCCGGCGCAGCAGGATGTATCCGAAGCCGATCCCGGCCACATTCCGGGAGGCAAAGTCGAGCAGGTAGTCCTCGTAGGCGTTGGAGTAGGCGTCCTGGTCGCGACCCTGGGAGGCGTCCTGCAGCCATGTTTCGGCGTACCCTCCCGGGCTGACCTGTTCACGCTGGATGAACCATGCCTGCACGCCATCCTGCACCCACTGGCGGGGGCGGGCGGCCCACTCAAGGGCGGAGCCGGCGTCGTCCTGCGCGCTTTCGGTGATCTCCCAGTTGCCGAGCATCTGCGCCAGCCCGCCCGGGGTGAGCACCGAGGGCAGCTCGCGGACCAGGGTTTCAACAATGGCGTCGCCGGCCATCCCACCGTCACGGTAGGTGAACTGATCCCCCGCGTGCTCACCGCGGTGCCGGGGCGTGATGACGAACGGAGGGTTGGAAACCACCAGGTCAAAGTGTTCGCCCGCAACCGGTTCAAGCAGGCTGCCCAGTCGCAGCGAGATCCGTGCGTGCGGGTTCGCCGGGTCGAAGTCTGTGTTTGCCAAGCCCAGGGCAGCGGCGTTGAGCATGAGGTTGAAGCGTGTGAAGGCCAGCGCCCGGGCGGAGATGTCCGTGGCCACCACCGAGTTGGCATGGTGCAGCAGGTGGAAAAGCTGGATCCCGCAGCCGGTGCCCAGGTCCAGCGCGCGGCCCACCACGCGGCGGATGGTGCTCTGCGCCAGTGTCAGCGACGCCTGCCCGATCCCCAGGACGTGGTCCTTGCGCAGCACGCCGGGACGCTGGTGCGCACCGAGGTCGCTGGCCACCCACAGTTCGGTGTCCTGTTCCCCCGCCGTGGCGGCGGGCCAGCCGTAAGGGCGCAGGTCCACTGCGGCGCGCACCATGGCCGGCGCTTCGTCCGCTTCGATGAGCCCCAAGGCCGCCAATGAGTCCAGGGCGATGCCCGGAAGTGCTTCTGCCAGGGCTTCGTGCGTGATGGGTTCAGCCAGCAGCCACAGGCGGACGACGGCGGCCAGCGGCTCCGCGCTGTTGCGCAGCACCAGCGCGGCCGGCACCGTCTGGTCCCGGCCCAGGGCCTGGTGGGCGTCGGGGCCAAGGAGCTCCGCCACGCCGTCGACCGTGTAGTTCAGGGCTGTCAGCCCGGCGGCGAGGGCGGCGAGGAGCTCCGGGTTGTCGCTGCGCGGGGCGTGAGGGATGGTGGCGAAGTCAGTCATGCCTCAAGCCTAACGAGTCCACAGGGCATGCCGGTGGGAGCGGCCGGGCCCACCCCCGCGAAGGCTACACGCCCCGCGAACCATTGGACCCACGCGCGCCAAGTTCCCGGGAAATCGCGCCGGCGATTTGTCGGGCCGGCGCGTGGGGACTACTCCGTGCAACCCTGCGGGCACTGCAATGTCTCCGGGGCGCTGGAGCACTCGGAACAGTAGAGGTTGAGGTTGCGGCAGCTGGGGTTGGAACAGTTTTCGAACTTGTTGCTGGGGCTTTGGCACCGGATGCAGTGTCCGATTTCCTTCGCTTCGTCGCTGAATTCCATGTGCATGCGTTTGTCGAACACGTACAGCGAGCCTTCCCAAAGGCCCTTGTCCTTGAAGGTTTCCCCGTACCGGACGATCCCGCCATCCATTTGGTAGACCTCCTTGAAGCCGCGGTTGACCATCAGGGAGCTGAGGACTTCACAGCGGATGCCGCCGGTGCAGTAGGTGACCACCGGCTTGTCCTTGAGGTTGTCGTACTTGCCGGAATCGAGTTCCTTGATGAAGTCGTGAGTGGTGGCGACATCGGGGACCACCGCGTTCTTGAACTTGCCGATCTGGGCTTCGAAGGCGTTGCGGCCGTCAAAGAACACCACTTCCTCGCCGGCGGATTCCTTGGCTGCGACAAGTTCGTGAAGTTCCTCGGGTTTGAGGTGGACCCCGCCACCTACAACACCGTTTTCATCCACCTGGAGCTCGCCGGGGGCTCCGAAGCTGACGATTTCCTCGCGGACTTTCACACTCAGCCGCGGGAAATCGTCACCGCTACCATCGGACCATTTAATGTCCATGTTCTTGAAACCGGCGTATTCGCGCGTGGTCTTCAAGTACTGCTTGAGATCCTGGATATCGCCGCCAACGGTGGCGTTGATGCCATCCTTGGAGAGCAGGATCCGCCCCTTGAGCCCGAGTTTCTCGCACAGGGCGCGCTGCCAAAGCTTCACCGCCTCCGGGTCCAGGATGGGGGTAAAGCCGTAAAAGAGCACGATCTTGTTCAAAGCCACGTATTTAAGCGTACTTCGCGCCGCCAAATGCCTCCCAAAACAGGGAGCAGCCTGCCGCCGGGCATAGGCTTGAGTCATGACATCCGGCTCCACTGACCTTGAGAAACGTTTAGACGCCTGGTTTGCCGGTTGGACCGCGCTGCGAAGCTACACCACCGCCCGTGAGGGCGGCCATCACGCGGCTTTGCGCATGGACCGCAGCGGCGACTGGGAGTACTTTATCTGCGACCCGGATCCAGAGGCTTTTGCCCAGCTGGCTGCCGTGGCGTGCCGTTCAGCTGACCGGGCACTGAGCGTGCTGGGCCCGGACATCCACCGCTACGTCAAGCTTGCCCATGCTGCGGGGATGGGAATGCTCTCGACCTCCGAGCAGATGATGCTTGTGCGGATGGAAAGCCAGGACAACCAGGACCCCTTCCTCAGTGACCCTGAGCTGACCTTGCAGGTGACGCGCATGGGCGGGCGCCGGGCCGCGTCCACCTGCCAGGCCCGTTTCAGCGCCTCGATCGTCAACGACAGCCTGGTGCTGGCCAGCGGCAAGGTGGCCGTTTACGGCGAATACGCAGTTTTTGACCAGATAGAGACCCATGCCGAACACCGGCATCGCGGATATGGCATGCTCCTCATGCAGTCGCTGACTGCGCGTGCCAAGGAATACCCCGTCACCACCGGACTGCTGCTGGCCAGCACCGATGGGCAACGGCTGTATTACAAGATGGGATGGCGCAGCATTAGCCCCGTCACGGTCCTGGTGCCGCGGGCGCAGCTTGAACGCACACTGTCAGGGCAATGACGCCCCAGGCATTGGGCCCGCAGGGATTCGCGGCGCCCGGTGGCACAATGATGAGGTGTCCGCCAACAATTCGCTGATTTCCCAGCTGGGCCGGGGAGAACACCCCGCCCAGCTGCAGCACGTCCACCACATCCCGGCCCGCAAAGCGGTGCCGGTGCCGTGGCCGGACTGGGTCCACCCGGACTTGGTGCAGTCCTACTCCCTTCTGGGCGTCCACACCCCGTGGCGGCATCAAGTTGCCGGCGCCAACCTTGCCCACGGCGGCAGCCATGTGGTCATAGCCACCGGCACCGCTTCCGGGAAGTCCCTGGCCTACCAGCTGCCGGCCGTGGACGCCGTGCATCGTGCCGAACTGCGCGTGCGCGAAAACCCGGGCAAACTTGAACACGAGGGCGCCGTGGCCTTGTACCTCTCCCCCACCAAGGCCCTCGCCGCCGACCAGCTTGCGGCCCTGGCGTCCCTTCACCTGCCCACCTTGCGGGCGGCAACGTACGACGGCGACACGCCACCTGGTGACCGCCGGTGGATCCGCGACCACGCCAACTTCATCCTGTGTAACCCGGACATGCTTCACTTCGGTGTGCTGCCCAACCACACGTGGTGGGCCAAGTTCTTCCGCCGGCTCAAATACGTGGTCATCGACGAGGCGCACAGCTACCGCGGAGTGTTTGGCTCCCACGTTGCCGTCTTGATGCGCCGACTCAAACGCATCTGCGCCCATTACGGATCAGATCCCATCTTCATCGGGGCATCGGCCACTTCCAGCGACCCCGCGGTCTCCTTTTCCCGGCTGATCGGCTCCGTTGCCGCCACGGTCACCGAAGACAGCTCCCCCCACGGCGCCACGACCGTGGCGTTCTGGGAACCGGAGCTGACGGACTTCAAGGGCGAAAACGGTGCCCCGTCCAGACGAACCGCCATTGCCGAAACCTCCGATCTGTTGGCAAACCTTGTCTCCGCACGGGTGCGTACCATTGCCTTCATCAAGTCCCGCCGGGGTGCCGAGACCATTGCCAGCGTGACCCGGCGCCTGCTCGACGAGGTGGATCCCAGCCTGCCGGCACGCGTGGCCGCGTACCGCTCGGGCTATCTGCCTGAGGAACGCAGAGCTTTGGAAAGGTCCCTGCGCTCCGGGGAGCTGCTGGGTGTTTCCAGCACTTCCGCACTGGAATTGGGTATAGATATTTCAGGTTTGGATGCCGTATTGGTGGCCGGATGGCCGGGCACCAGGGCGTCCTTGTTTCAGCAGATTGGCCGGGCTGGCCGCGCCGGGCAGGACGCCCTGGCCGCGTTCATTGCCAGCGATGACCCCCTGGACACCTACCTGGTGCATCATCCCGAAGCTATTTTTGGGGTCCCCGTTGAAGCCACCGTCTTTGATCCCTCCAATCCCTATGTGCTGGGACCCCACCTGTGTGCGGCAGCGGCGGAATTGCCGCTCAAGCTCGAGGATCTTGCCCTGTTCCCAGAAAACACTTTGGCCTTGCTTGAACAGCTGGTCTCCGACGGGTACCTGCGACGACGCCCAGCAGGATGGTTCTGGACGCACCCGCAAAGCGCGGCAGCCATGGTCAATCTGCGCTCCGATGGGGGCGGACCCATCAATATCATCGACGCCGACACCGGGGCACTGCTGGGCACCATGGACTCTCCGCAATCCCACTACCAGGCCCACCAGGGCGCCGTCTACGTCCACCAGGGTGAACCCTATGTGGTGGTCGAGCTCGATGAAGCCGAGCACTGCGCCATTGTTCGCCGGGGAAACCCCGACTACTACACAACAGCCCGCGACGTCACCCAAATCGCTGTGCTTGAATCGACGCGCCACGAGCTGTGGGGCCCCGTCGAGATGCACTTTGGCGAGGTGCAGGTGACCACGCAGGTGGTCTCATTCCAGCGCAAGGCCTTCATCTCCAATGAGGTGCTGGGCGAGGAACCCCTGGAGCTCGGTGCCCGGGACCTTTTCACGAAGGCCGTCTGGTTCACCATGGATAACCAGACATTGCTCGCTGGGGGGCTGGTCGAGCCGCAGTTTCCCGGCGCCCTGCACGCCGCCGAACACGCCGCCATCGGGTTGCTGCCCTTGGTTGCCTCCAGCGACCGGTGGGATGTGGGCGGGGTTTCCACCGCCCTCCATGCCGACACCGGCCAACCAACCATCTTTGTATACGACGGCCACCCCGGCGGCGCAGGCTTCGCCGAACGGGGGTTTGCCATGGCCCGAGTGTGGCTTGCCGCCACACGTGATGCCATCAGCGCCTGCGAATGCGATTCCGGTTGCCCCTCCTGCGTGCAGTCGCCCAAGTGCGGCAACAAGAACAATCCGCTGGACAAGGCCGGCGCGCTGACACTGCTCACCATCCTGCTCAACCATGCCAACTAGCCAGCCGTGCTGTTCGCGGGGTTGCCGGACCCGTGGCAAGCGTTCCTTCCCCGAAATTCCTCCAACAGCTATGGCGCCACATTGTCAGGCGGCGGACCAGCCCTTGACTTGCTGTAGGCAGGCCACGGCAGGCCGGTCAGCAGGGAGACTTCGATCTGGACGGTGTCAGCGTCCTTGCCGACGACTTCGCAAGAAACTAAAACCGCGCCATGCCGGGCCACCATATCTGCCGCGACTTGGCACGGGTCACCGGTAGTGAGCCCGCGCGCCGCATCAGCGGCGGCGAGCGCTGCAAGGTCGGCCGCTGTGGCCGCCTTCGCAGCCATGGTGACCGCCTGGCCGAGCCACATCATCCCGGCAAGGAGCATAAGCAACACGATTGCCAGCCCCATGGCCATGACGGTCCCGGCCCCCTCTTCCCGGGCCGGCAGGGAGTGCTTCCCCCTTTTAGCCCCGGCTGCGCCGTCACCCATGGCTGAACCGCAGTTCCGCCGGGCCCTGCCTACCGGCGGCTTTTTGAGAGTGGTTCGGCCGCGGCTTGTTCTGCGGCCCTGCCAGGAAACTACCGGGACTCCGGACGGCTGCGCGGCCGATGCCCGCGGCGGAATCATAGTTCTCCACCCGTGCAACAGCGCGGGCAGTCTGTTGCCATGTCAGCACCGCCGACAGCGGCCCGTCCACCCGGCCGGCCACCGTCACGGTGACATAGCCACCAGCGAGGTCCACCACCACGGAGGTGTTTCCGCCTGCAAGGCGGGTGGCAGTCTCTACCGCCTGTGCGGTGCTCTCCCCGCAGGCCATGGCCCTTGCACCGGCCCGTGCCCCTTCCTCCAACCGGAGCTGGAGCATCCCGGCCCCAGCCCCCAGCAATAGCAGCGCCAACAACGCCGTGACAGCCGGCAGGACGACAGCGAATTCAGCAGTGGCACTTCCCCGTGTACGACGTGGGGATTCCGGACAGCCATTGAACCAGCCACTCCTGCCCGCAGCGGGTGCCGGCGCCAAGCTCAACTTCCGTGCCATCGGCACTTCACCTCATTTCCTGCCCATCTATGGCTATTACCGAGCTGTTGGCTGCGGCACTCGATCGGGGGTTGCCTCAAAAACTCAAGGCGCTGCGAATGATGTTCAGCAGGAAACCGCGAACCTCGTCGCTCTTGAGGATGACGACAAGCAAGCCGGCAAATCCGACAGCCGCCAGAGTTGCGACGGCATATTCAGCCGTGGCCATCCCCGCCTCCGATCCGAGCCTGCGCAGGGACATCAGGCGTCCGGCGTTGGCCACGGGAACCTGGCTTGTGGCGCCCGGAAAGATCTCCCGGACGTTATCAACCGCCCTAACGGCCGGGCCCGCCTTTGCTGTCCCTCCGAGGAATTCGTTGCTGTACATGTCAGCTCCTTAGTGTGTTGGATCCGTTTCCCGGATCCGTGTCTTGGGTCCCCTGGGCGGGTTCCCAGCCGCCCTGGCAGCGGCGGCAAAGCCAACTCTTCCCGGTTCGTGGCCGGTAAAAAAGGCCCGTTGGGCGTTTGGTGTTCCCCGGAGCTCCCAGGTCCTGCTGTGGAGGGGCCAAAGCCATAATTTGTTCGCCGTTCCACCGGATTCCAAGCTCAGAGGCCGGGGATCATGGCGACCACCACGGGGACAACGCCAAGGCAAATAAAGGCCGGCAGGGAACACAGCCCCAGCGGGACCACGAGCTTCACCCCCAAGGCCGATGCACGTCTTTCGGCATCGCGCTGGGATTGGCGTCGTCGTTGCCGCGCCTCGGCATACAACAGCGGCGCCGCGGGGGTGCCTGTCAGTGCGGCAAAGCCCAAGGCGGATTGCAGCGCTGCCATCTCCGCCGCATCACCGACCCCTGCCCACGAGTGCTCCCACGACGCTCCCATTTCAAGCCCTGCCACCACGTGGGACAAACCAGCGCGCATTGGTGCCGTTGCCACTCCGGCCACAAGACGCAACGCCCAGGGTATGGAAAGGCCGGCGTCCAGGGCGGCACCCAACAGTTCCAGCAGCAGGGGCACATCTGCAATTCCCGGATCTGGGCCCTTTCCACCACCACGGCGCTCAGCTGCCTGCCCCAGGCCGGCCAACGCTGCGCGGGCACGCCACCGCCGGCTCCCGCCGCTGCCGCCAAGACACCCAACAGCCAAGACCAGCAGCACAAATATGGCGCCGGCCGCCACTACACAACCCTGTCCGGGACACCACGGCCAAGACGGCGCCCCTTACCCGACCGGGGCGGGCCGCCCTGGGAGTCAGGCCTCGACGCAGCAGCGATCAAGCCTGCAGCCCACCACCTCCCAACGAGCAAAAACGCAATTCCCGCACCCAGGCAGGCCCAGCCCACGGGACTGCCCAGCAACATCCGCACCGGATCCACACCCATCACCATCCCCAATCCCAGGCCTACAAAGGGCAGCCACGTTAGCAGTCGGACGGTGGCGCGCGGGCCGGCCAGAGCCGTCTCCCGCATGGCTGCCGCATCCTCTTCCGCCTCCAGCCTGTCTGCCAGCCGCGACAAGACGACCGCCACGGGTGCCCCGCTTGCTTCACTCACTTCAAAACAGGCAGCCAGCTCCCGCCAGGTTTGCACCTGCGTTGTGGTCAGCTGGCCCGTGTCGGAAGGATGGCGTGACGGACCGGCGGCACCGTTTGCCTGCATATAGCCGAATCTCAACGCCGCGGCGGTAGGAAACCCCAACAAGGTGGCGCGTTGCACCGCCATGACCACCCTGACGGTGGGGTGGGTTGATCCAAGCTGGCCGGGCGGCGAATACTCCCGGGCAAGAACGCCTGCGAGCGCACCCCAGAGCGCTGCACCGCCCTGCCCCGCCGCCAGCAGGGCCGCCAACTGGCGCACAAGTTGGGGCATGGCAACGGCTGCGGTTCCACGGACTCCACGGTGTGGGAACAGGCCCGGGGTACGGGGCCCTTGAATACTTGGGGCCACAGGCCCTGGCGGCCACGGACGCCGTCGAGCCGTCAATAAAAGGCAAGCCAACGCCGCAAGGAGGAAGACGCCCATTGTGGTCACGGGTCAGCACCAGCGTCCATTGAGGGATCAAGTCCCAGCCGCAAGGCAAGCTCGGGCCAGGCAGGGCCTGTGCGCGGAGCCCGCCACCCAGTCCCATGGGTGGCCACGGGGCCGTGGGAGGGGTCGATGCGCAGCGCCGTCAACACGTTCAAGCGCCCGTCGCGAAGGGCCACCAAGCCGATCTCCGAGACAATGCGACCGTGCGCCGTACGGTCCACATGAATCACAACATCCAGTGCACTTGCGCCTTGGAGCGCCACCGCCTCCGTTGTCATCCCCGCCAGGACGCCGAGGGCGGCAAGCCTTGCCGGCACATCGGCAGCACTGTTCGCATGGATGGTTCCCGCACCGCCGCTGTGACCGGTGTTCAGGGCCATCAACAGTTCCCGCACCTCCAGCCCCCGGCACTCACCAACCACCAGGCGGCTGGGATTCATGCGCAGGGCTTGGCGGACCAGCTCCTGCAGGTCAATCGTCCCCTCCCCCTCGGCATTGGCGTGGCGGGCTTCCAACGTCAGCACATGGGCGTGGTCCGGTGACAGTTCTGCCGCGTCCTCGATCAGCACCAGGCGCTCAGAGGAATCGCACAGGCCCAGAAGAGTTGACAGCAAGGTGGTCTTGCCCGCACCGGTTGCACCGCTGATCAGAAAACTCAGCCGGCAGCCGATGATGCCGCGAAGGACTGCACCAACCACGGGGTGCACGCAGCCTGAGCCAACAAGCTCAGCCAGTGTGAAGTCCTGTTGGCGTTTGATCCGAATGGAAAGCAGTGTTCCGGTGGGCGATATTGGCGGAAGGACCGCGTGGATGCGATACCCCGGGGCGATCCTGACATCCACACATGGGGAATGATCGTCGAGGCGGCGGCCCCCGGCGGCGATGAGCCGGGTTGCCAAGGCCCGCAATGAGCCCTCGCTCTCAAAACACACATCCACTTCCTCGGGACCGGAACCCCGATCCAGCCATACGGAATTGGGCGCATTGACAAAGACGTCTGTCACCTGCGGGTCCAGGGTGAGCTCCTGCAGGGGGCCCAAGCCGTTCAATTCCGCACTGATCCTGTCCATGGCAATGAGGGAACCGGCAGCCCCCAGAAGCCGCCCACTGTCCCTGACGGCCGCCGCCACCCGGAGATCGGTCAGCGGGCCGGACTCGGCCAGCACCCTTTGGCGGACCGATTCCAACAGCTCCGGGTCGACCCATGCCTCCCCGGTTCGGGCCCGCGGTCCCGTTGCCGGCCGCGCAGCATGCCTGGTCATGGCCGTTCCGGCCGCGAGTGCGACGACGCCGTATTGGGCGCGCCGCGGCCGCCCATCCAGTCCAGCAAGCCGGCATTCATCTGCCTGACCTTCCGGCCCCTGGCCAGTTCCTGCAGCCGACCGTCGTCGAGCACGTCGGCAACCCGTCGCAGTTGCGGCATCACGCCGATGCAGGGCGCACCCACGGTGTTGGCCACCAGATGCCTGTCGACGCCGTCGTGCAAGGGACCCCTGACGACCAGCCCCACGGGCGCGGCGGGTAAATCCTTGGCCAGGTGCGCTGCCGCGGCGGCGGCCTGCAAACGAGCCGGAACCACCACCGCAAAACCATCGCAGTGCACCCCCATCGCGGCAAACGATTCCGGGGACCGTCCAAGGTCGATCACCACCAACCCAAAGGACGCCCGTGCAGCCTGCATCACCTCACTGATGGCAGAGGCGGCCCGGAAATCGGGGCGTTCCGGGCCCTCAGCGGTAGTTCCACCCCACGACAACAGGGAAATTCCTGCGGACCTTGGCAGGGAGGCTGCCAGCTGCTCCGGGTTGATCGGCCCGGAGGCGTTGAAGAGGTCCGGCCATCGC
>Ga0075017_100001433_pt1 | contig 14532 bp, 11 predicted proteins | sample AleBraG_ABR_2012_FD_71475 | JGI IMG/M metagenome (GOLD analysis project Ga0075017, IMG submission 71475) | Freshwater sediment microbial communities in response to fracking from Pennsylvania, USA - Alex Branch Run_MetaG_ABR_2012 | ecosystem: Environmental > Aquatic > Freshwater > Creek >... | reverse complement strand
ACACGCCGGGCCGCGTGACTCGCGCCGGCGCCCCCGATCGCGGAGGATCGGAACCGTGAGTGCTGCCTCGCGCGAGCGCTTCGCCGACGTGGTCCGAGCCGGCGGCGCCGCCGGAGACCCGGCCGACGTGCGGCTCGACCTCGCCCTGCTCCTGCTCTCCGCCGAGGCGCTCCCCGACGACGAGGCGACCGGCCCGGGCCTCGACGCGTTCCTGGCCCGCGGGCTCGCCATGCTCGACGCGCTCGCCGCCGACGTCCCCGCCGACGGCCGGGACGACCTGCGGCTGCGCACCGCGCTCGGCGGCTTCACCGGCACGTCGTCGGACTACGCCCACCTCGAGTCGAGCCTGCTGCCCGATGTCCTGCGCCGTCGTCGTGGCCTGCCGGTGCTGCTCTCGACGGTGTGGACCGAGGTCGCGCGACGGGCCGGCGTCCCGGCCTACGGCGTCGGCCTGCCCGGTCACTTCGTCGTCGGGGTCGGCGACCCCGACGGCACCCGGGTGCTGGTCGACCCCTTCACCGGCGGGCGGCTGCTGCCCTACGACCGCGCGCGCGACATCGCCGCGGAGACCGGACGCTCGCTGCGTCCCGAGCACCTGCGCCCGCACGACCCCATCGACACGATCGACCGCGTGCTGGGCAACATCCGCAGCTGGGCCTCGACCCCCGAGCGCGCCCGGCACCGGGTGTGGGCCGCCGAGCTGGGGCTGGTCCTGCCGCGTCACGACCTCGGGCTGCGCCGCGAGTACGGCGAGGCGCTGATCGCCGTGGGCCGCTACGTCGAGGCCTCGCGGGTGCTCGAGGAGTACGCCGAGACGGTCGCCGGCCCCATGCCGCTCGAGGCCGAGCACGCCCGCCGCATCGCCCGGCAGGCCCGCGCGCGACTCAACTGACGGCTCCGGGCGCACCCACGCCGTCTCGTGATACGGGACGGTCTGTCCCGATCCTCGGACATCTCCCATGATCGGCCCATGAGCCAGGACTCCCCCGACGACGGCTGGGACGCCGTCGGCTACGACGCGTCGTTCTCCTTCGTCACCGCCTACGGCGCTCCGCTCCTCGACCTGCTCGACGCACGCCCCGGCGAGCGGATCCTCGACGTCGGCTGCGGAACAGGGCATCAGGCGGCCGGCCTCGTCAACCTCGGCGCCGAGGTCGTCGGCATCGACTCCGACGCCGCGATGCTCGCCAGCGCGCGCGCTGCGCACCCCGCGCTGGCCGTCCACCAGCTCGACGCCCAGGACGCCGACGCCCTCGCGCGCGCCGTGGGCGGGAGCGCCTTCGACGCGGTGCTGTCCAACGCCGCCCTGCACTGGATGCCGCGCCAGGACGCGGTGCTCGCGGCTCTGGCCGGCGTGCTGCGCCCCGGTGGTCGCCTCGTCGTGGAGATGGGCGGACGGGGCAACGTCGCCCGCATCACGGCCGCGATCCGGGCCGCGCGCGGCGAGGTGGGACTCGCTCCCGACGTGCCGTCGTCGTGGACGTTCCCGTCGGCCGGCGAGCAGGCCGCGCGCCTGGAGCGCCACGGCTTCGACGTGCGCCTCGTGCAGCTCTACGACCGCATGACCCCGCTCGCCCCGGGGAGCACCGGGGCGGACTGGGCGCGGATGTTCGGGGCGGCCCTCGTCGAGGACGTGCCTCGCGCGGCGCGGCTCTCGTTCGACCACGCCGTCGATGCGCACGCGCGGGATCTCGGCCTCGACCGGCGTCCCGACGGCGGGCCGGGCTGGTGGATCGACTACGTCCGGCTGCGGTTCCTCGCGATCCGGCGCTGACCGGGCGCCGTCAGGATCCGGTGGCGACCAGGTCGCCGGTCGTGGTCGTGACGAGGTCGGGCAGGTGGATCGTCACCGTCGTTCCCTCCGCGGGGCTGGACGCGACGGCGAGGCGACCACCGTGCGCCGCCACGATGGCCTCGACGATGGACAGGCCCAGCCCGCTGCCGCCGCCGTGCCGACGGGTGCGCGACGGGTCCCCCCGGTAGAACCGCTCGACCGCGTGTGCGAGGTCGTCGGGACTCATCCCCGGCCCGTGGTCGCGCACGACCAGCACGGCACCGTCGCCGTGAGCCGCCGCGCTGATCTCCACCGCTGAGCCCTCCGCGGTGTGCACCCGCGCGTTCGTCAGCAGGTTGTCGACGACCTGGCGCAGGCGCGCGGCGTCGCCGACGACCACGAGCGAGTCCGGGACGGCGAGCGTCACCGCACGATCCGGCGCGGCGACGCGCAGAGCCGCCGCGGCGGCGTCGACGAGCTCGACCACGTCGACCGGGCGACGCTCCAGCGGTCGCTGCTGGTCGAGCCGCGCGAGGAGCAGCAGGTCGTCGACGAGCAGGCCCATGCGCACCGCCTCGGCCTCGATCCGCACGATGGCCGCCCGGCGCTGCTCCTCGTCGGCGATCGCGCCGGTCCGCGACAGCTCGGCGTATCCCCGGATCGACGTGAGCGGCGTCCGCAGCTCGTGGCTGGCATCGGCCACGAAACGTCGCAGCCGGTCCTCGCTCTCCTCGCGCTCGTGGAACGCCGTCTCGATCTGACCGAGCATGCCGTTGAGCGAGGCCGACAGCCGACCGATCTCGGTGCCCTCGGGCATGTCCGGCACGCGTTGGGAGAGGTCACCGGCCGCGATGTGCTCGGCGGTGCGTTCCACCTCCTCGAGCGGACGCAGCCCGAGCCGGATCACGACGCCGGAGAGCAGCCCGACCAGGCCGAGGGTCAGCGCACCGACGGCCAGCGCGGCGAGCGCCGCGCGCTGCACGGTCGCATCGATCGACTCGGTGGAGATCGCGACGACGACGCTGCCCGACCCGTCGGCGAGGGGGAAGGCCACCGCGCGGTAGTGGTATCGCGGGTCGTCGACGCCACTCACGTCGAACGGGGCACCCCCGGTCGCGACGACCTCGGCGACGGTGAGCCCGGCCACGTCGGGCGCGGGCACGGTCGAGACCTGCGAGCCGCGCACCTGGTCCTCGACCACCCCGGTCGCGGACAGCTGCGTCACGACGAACGGGCTCGGCAGCACCCTGCCCTGTCCCGGCGACGGCGACGTCCCCGACTGCGGCGGCTGCGGCAGCGCGCCGTCGGCGAAGCGCTGCGACCCGGCGAGCTGGTGGTCGACCTGGCCGACGAGGTAGTCGCGCAGCAGCAGGGTGCCGACCGTCGCCGACACGACGAGGCCGAGGGCGGTGAGCAGCAGGACGCCGACGGCCAGGCGCGTGCGCAGCGAGGCGCCGCGCGTCATGCCGCCGTGCCCTTCGGGCTGCGCAGGGAGTAGCCGACCCCGCGCACGGTGCGGATCAGCGGCACGTCGAAGGGGGCGTCGACCTTGCGCCGCAGGTAGGAGATGTAGGACTCCACGACGGCGCCGTCGCCGCCGAAGTCGTAGTGCCACACGTGGTCGAGGATCTGCGCCTTGGAGACGACTCGGCCGGAGTTGAGCATCAGGTAGCGCAGCAGCGAGAACTCGGTGGGCGTGAGCTCCAGCGCGACGCCTGCGCGCGTGACCTCGTGCGCGTCCTCGTCGAGGACGACGTCGTCGTAGCGCAGCAGGCCGTCCTCGCCAGCCATCGCAGACGCCTGGCGACGCAGCAGCGCGCGCACCCGAGCCACGATCTCCTCGAGGCTGAACGGCTTGGTGACGTAGTCGTCGCCGCCGAGGGTCAGCCCGGCCACCTTGTCCTCGACCGCGTCGCGCGCCGTGAGGAACAGCACGGGGGTGTCGCGGCCGTCGGCGCGCAGGCGCCGGGTGACCTCGAAGCCGTCGAGGTCGGGCATCATCACGTCGAGCACGAGCAGGTCGGGCCTCCACTCGCGCACCGCGGTGAGCGCCTCGAGGCCCGAGCCGGCCGTGCGCACGTCGAAGCCGACGAACCGCAGACCGGTCGAGAGCAGGTCGGCGATGTAGGGCTCGTCGTCGACGACGAGCACGCGGGCCTCGGCACCAGGTCGGTGGGTCATGGCCCCAGTGGAGCGGGACTTCCTGTGAAGTTCCTGGGAGGCGCCTGACAGCCGACGACGGAGCGCTCAGGTCTTCGCGGGCGTCGGGCTCGGCCTCGGCGACGTCGCGGGCTTCGGGGAGGTCGTGGGCTTCGCGCTCGACCCGGTGGCCCCGGTCGCACCCGTCGCACCGGTCGCACCGCCCGGCGGGACCGTGGCGGGGTCGGCGTGGCAGACCACCGACGGGCTGGGGCGGTAGTGGGTCGTGATCTTCTCGCGCTTGACCTCCTTGCCGCCCTTGACGAAGACGCGGTAGACGTCGATCGAGAAGCCCTCGCCCCCGGTCTGCGCGTGGCAGGTGGGCGTGGTGTCGTACTGGATGCCCTTGGCCGGCGTGACGTCGTAGCGCGGGCCGGACACGGCCTGCACCGAGTCGTAGACCTTCGTGCCCCACATCTGCACGGTGATCGACGTGTCCGTCATGATCGTGGAGATGAGGACGGCGTGCGGGGTGTCGTTCTTGAAGCTCATGTCGAACGAGCCCCACGCCACCGTCGCCTCGAGGCCGGGCCGGTAGCGCGAGATCCAGATCGAGTGCGCCTGCGTGCTGACCCGCTGCAGGCCGGCGTAGAACGCCGCCGTCCAGGTGGCCGTCGCCGAGGTCGAGACACCGCCGCCGAGGTCCTCCTTGAACACTCCGCCGGGGCCGATGACGAAGCCCGTGGTGTAGCCGTGGGCCACCGTGCGCTCGCCGAGGGTCTTGTTGAGCGAGAAGGTCTCGCCCGGCAGCAGCAGCGTCCCGTTGATGGATCGCGCGGCCCGCCCGATGTTCTGGACGCGGTAGGCGGCGTACGGGAAGTGCTGGGTGAACGACGACATCTGCTCGGTGACGCCGAGCGCCTTGGCCTGCTCGGTCGTGAGCGCGGGGTCGATCGTGCCGATCTGCGCGGAGATGCTCCGTGCGGTGCCCGTGGTGAGCGCGGCCAGGACGTCCGTGGCCAGCAGGTCGGCGTTCACGCCCCTGCCGACCTTCGACGGCACGACCGCCGGGCGCCCGCGCACGATGGCGAAGCCGGCGTCGTTGCCCGGGGTCTCGACCGACGCGATGGCCGGCGCGATCGCCGAGCGCAGGACGTGGCCGTCGAGCTTCGGGATGAGCTCGCCGGCCGTGGCCGAGAAGTGCAGCGCCTCGCCCAGCGTGGCGGCGGGGATCGTGGCGGTGAGCCCCTCGACCCGGACGGTGAACGGGCCCGAGACGGCGTTCTGCGCGATGACCAGCGCCCGGTGGGCCGCCGCGTCGGACACGGTGGGCTGCGACTCGACCACGGGAAGGGTGACGGTGTCGGAGGACACCAGGTAGGCCGCGGTCAGCGCCGCCGCGGCCGCGGACTGGTCGAGGACCTTGCCCGTGGTGCCCGGGTTCAGCGAGACCGTGGTGCCCCTCACCTCGACGACCGGCTCGACCGCCGGCGTGTCGGAGTCGGCGGCGAGCGCCTTGACGGCGGCGGCGAGCTTCGGGTCGTCGACCGCCACCACGGGGTCGAGCACCGGCCCGCCGGCGAACCTGCGCAGCAGCGTCACGGGGTTCCAGATCCGGCCCGCGGCACCGTCCACGGTGGCCCGGGCGTCGAAGGCGAGCCCGGCGTCGCGGGGGACGACGGACACGTGGTCGCTGCCGATCACCGCGGCGATCGGCGCCGTCGAGCGGGTCGCGAGGGACGACTGCAGCGTCGCGACGGCCTCGGCCTCGCTCTGGCCGCCGACGTCGACGCCGAGCACCGTCGCGCCGCGCGGGAGCCCGTCGCCCGTGGTCGCGACGAGCGCGAGGTACACGGCCACCACGGCTCCGACGAGGAGCCCGCCCGCCCACAGCGCGCGGCGGCGCGGCGGACGGCTCGCGTCGGCGAGGTCCTCGGCCAGCGAGGTCGGGGGGGTCGTCGTCACGGGGGGTCCTCGGCGTGCATCGCCCGCGCAGCGTGGCACGTCGTCGTCGCTCGCCGGCCGCGGGCACGGGGCTGGGTGCCCCCAGGCTAGGGGCGTGCCCCGTATCCCGCGACATCGGCGACCCGCGCGGCGTGGCGTCTCTCGCGCCCGATCAGGGCCTGCTCTCGGGGCCCTCGGTGAGCCGGCGGTAGGAGCTGCGGAAGTAGACGAGCGGGTCCCCGTCGGGACGCGGTGTCCGCATTCCGAGCACCTCGCCGACCACGATGTCGTGGTCGCCGGCCTCGTGCACCGACACGGTGCGGCACTCGAGCGTCGCCAGCGCACCGTCGAGCAGCAGCGACCCGGTCAGCGCGGACCGGGTCGTCGGGGTGGAGTCGAACTGACCCACGAGCGGGCGCCCGCGGGTGGCGAACCAGCTCGCCCGGCCCCGCTGCCCGGCCTCGAGCACGTTGACCGCCCAGTGCTCCGCGTGGCTGATCGCCTCGTGGAACCGCGAGTCGTTCTCGACGCAGACCAGGACCAGCGGCGGCTCGAGGGAGACGGAGGTGAACGCGTTCGCGGTCATGGCGTGGTCGAAGGCGTCCTGCACGCAGGTCACGACGACGACGCCGGTGGCGAAGCGCGCCATCACCGCGCGGAACTCCTCGGCCGCGACCCGCACCTCGCTGCGCGCCGCATCCGTCATGGAGGCGACCCTACGTCCCCGGCGGGCCGCCCACCCGTCGCGTCCCGGGCGACGGTCAGACGCGGGAGCCCGAGAGCCGCGCGTGGTCGATGACGACCGCGGCGGGCGGCGCGACGAGCCGCAGCGTGGTGAGCGCGGACTCGCCGAACGCGTTCGCCGTGCCGCTCGACAGGGCGAGCAGGCCCAGCAGTCGACCGCCGGCGCGCAGCGGCATCGACAGGAAGGTCGCCATGCCCGGGTTCTCCACGCCGTCCGGGTCGGCCGCGCCGAGGCGGCCCTGGGCGTCGGCCAGCATCGGCGAGAGCTCCGAGGTCTCGGTCGCACCACCGGTCGCCTGGTCGGTGGCGTCGGCGACGGCGTCGAGGAACTCTCGGTACTGCCGCTCGGTCACCTCGCGCGCCACCGACACGTAGGTCGCCTCGGGCGCCAGACCATCCGCCCCCAGCAGCATCACGCCGACGAGGTCGCAGTCGACGATGTTCTCCATCGACTCGAGCACCGCCGCGACGGTCTCCTCGAAGCCGTGGACGTCGGCCGCGATCGTCGTGACGTCCTGGGTCACCGACGCCTCGAACAGGTTCCGGTCGAGCAGGTCGCAGACCCGCGCGAGGACGTCGTCGTTGGAGAGCTCGAGCGGGTCCGCCTTGAGCGGAGCGCGCCCCCCACGGGCGCGCTCCGCGGCCTGGAGTGCCGCCGTCACGGCATCGACGAGCTCCGGCGCCTCGAAGTCCTTCGTGAGGAACCGCTCGGCACCGGCACGAGCGCCCCAGTACCGGTCGCTGGCCGCGTTCAGCGAGGTGAGGAACAGGACCGGCAGGTCCGCGGTCTGCCAGTCGTCCTTGAGCAGTCGCGCGGCGACGTAGCCGGACACGCGCGGCATCTGGACGTCGAGGACGACGACGTCGGGCATGGTGCGGAACACCGCCTGGACGGCCTCCACCCCGTCCTCGGCGAGGACGACGTCGAACCCGGCGGAGGTCAGCACCCCGCTGACGATGCGACGCATGGTCGGGCTGTCGTCGGCGACGACCACGGTCACCCTGGTGTCGGTCATGTCGTCCTCCGGGCAGTGGCGGGCGGGAGCTGCGTGGGGTTCATCGGCCGACCAGCCGCCGGACGGTGTCCACCAGCGCGTGCTGGTCGAACTCGCTCTTGAGCAGGTAGGCGTCGGCACCCGCGTCGAGGCCGGCGCGCTTGTCGGCGTCGTCGCCCCGCGAGGTCATGATCACGACCGGGACGTTCTCCCAGCCGCGCGTCTTGCGGATGGTGCGGGTCAGCGTGAAGCCGTCCATGCCGGGCATCTCGACGTCGGAGAGCACGAGGTCGACCGGGGTCTGCTGGAGCCGCCCGGCTCCGTCGAGGCCGTCGACCGCCGTCACGACGTCGTAGCCGGCGCCCTCGAGGATCGTGCGCTGCAGCTCGCGCACCCCGATGGAGTCCTCCACCACCAGGACGCGGGGCCGCCCCTCGCCCGACGCGCGACGCGGGCCGCGCGCGGGGCCGTCCTCGAGCGGCTCGGGCTCGGTGGGCAGGACCGGCAGCGCAGCGGCGGCCCAGCGCCCGGCGAGCTCGCGCAGGTCGACGAGCAGCAGCACCGAGCCGTCGTCGTCGATGGTCGCCCCGGAGGTCCCGGGGACGGTGCCGAGGAACTCGCCGAGCGGCTTCACGACGATCTCGCGCTCGCCCTCGACCTCGTCGACCGCCCACGCGAGCGGCTCGCCGGTGAGCCTCGCGAGCACCAGGGCGCGCGGGGCGCGGGCACCGGCCACGCCGAGGACGTCGCCGAGGTCGGCGAGCGGGACCTGGTCGTCGTGGCGGGAGACGACGAGCGAGCCTGCGATCTCGTGCACCTCCGCGTCCGACATCGCCATCGTTTCGACGACGCCGGCGAGCGGCACGGCGTAACGCTCCTGCCCGAGGCGCACGACGAGGCAGCGCACGACCCCGAGCGTGACCGGCAGGCTCAGCACGAAGCGGGTCCCGACGCCCGGCGAGTTGACCACCTCGACCGAGCCGCCGAGCCCCTCGACCGCGGTGCGGACGACGTCGAGCCCCACGCCGCGGCCGGAGGTCTCGGTGACGTCCGAGCGGGTCGAGAAGCCGGGCTCGAACAGGACACGGTGCAGTGCCGTCCCGGTCGCCGTCGAGTCCTCGGGGAGCAGACCGCGTCGCACCGCGGCGGACCGCAGCGCGTCGTCGTCGATCCCCCAGCCGTCGTCCGCGACCTCGACCACGACCGTCGAACCCGCCTGGCGGGCGCTCACGGTCACGGTGGCCCGGCGGCTCTTGCCCGCGTGCAGGCGGTCCTCGGGCGGCTCGCACCCGTGGTCGACCGCGTTGGTGACCAGGTGGCGCAGGGCGTCGGCGACGCCGTCGAGGACCCGCACGTCGAGCTCCACGTCGGCACCGAGCGTCTCGAGGGCGACGTCCTTGCCGGTCGCCGTCGCGATCTCACGGACCAGCGCGGGGAACCCGGCGACGACCCGGCGCACCGGCACCATCGCCAGACCCATCGCGCCGTCGCGCACCCGCGCCAGCCGCGCCGTGGCGTCCTCGCTGCGGGCCCGAAGGTCGCGGGTCGCCGCCGCCAGCCGGTCGGCGACGGCCACCATCGCCGTGGCGGTGTCCGACACCTCGGAGGGGCCGGCACCACGGAGCAGCGACTGGCGCAGACCACGCACGAGCTCCTGGTGCTCGACCAGCAGCGCGGTGGTCTGCTGGATCTGCCGCTCGATGCCGCGCACCTCGAGCTCGGCCTCGCCGACGACGTCGAGCAGCCCGTGGACGCGGCGGGTCGGCACCCGCACGTGGTCGCCGGCCCGCGACGACGACCCCGGCCCGGCGAGGTCGTCCCCGGTGTCGGCGTCCTCCAGCGGATCGACGGTCACCACCGCGAGCAGGCGCGGGACGACCACGGGGTCGGCACCGGCCAGCGCGGCGTCGAGAGCGGCCAGGACCTCGGCCCGGTCGGCCGGTGCCACCGGACGCTCGGTGCCGGGCACGGAGCGCTGGAGGGCGTCCGCGGTGACGAGCAGGAGGTCGACGAGGTCCGTGCGCACGGCGATCCGCTGGTCGCGCATCCGGTCCAGGAGGTCCTCGGCCCGGTGGGCCAGGCCGACGAGGTCGACCATGCCGATGAGCCGCGCGGAGCCCTTGACCGTGTGCGCGTCGCGCATGAGCGAGTCGAGCACCTGGCGCTGGGCGGGGTGTCCCTCGAGGGTCAGCAGGCCGTCGCGCATCGAGGCGATCCGCTCGTCGACCTCCGCACCGAAGGTCACGAGCAGCTCGGGGTTCCGGGACCAGTCCACGGGAGGACCCCTACGCCACGCGGAAGCGCGAGATGGACTCGCGCAGCTCGGCCGAGAGCACGTTGAGCTGCGCCGCCGCCGCGGCGGACTGCTTCGAGCCGACGGCGTACTGCCGCGACACGTCGGACACCTGCGTCATCGCGGCCACGACCTGGTCGGACGCCGAGCGCTGCTGCTGGGTCGCGATGGAGATCTCCCTGGCGGCGGTGGTCGTCTCGTCGACCATCCCGGAGATGCGCTCGAGCGCCTCGACGACCTCGCGGGCGAGGTCGGCACCGGCGTGGACCTCCTTGGCGCCGTCCTCGGTCGCGAGGATCGTCGCGTGGGTCTCGGTCTGGATCTGCGCGACGATGGCCTGGATCTGTCCGGTCGACTCCTGCGCCCGCTCGGCGAGCTTGCGCACCTCGGACGCGACGACGGCGAAGCCGCGGCCGTGCTCGCCGGCGCGTGCCGCCTCGATGGCGGCGTTGAGCGCCAGCAGGTTGGTCTGGTCGGCGAGGTCGTCGATCACCTCGAGGATGCGGCCGATCTCCTGGCTCTTCTCGCCGAGCGAGAGGGCGCGCGCCGCGATCGAGTCGACGCGTCCGGCGATCTGGTCCATGGAGCGCACCGAGGCGGACACGGCCTGACGGCCCTCCTCCGCGTGGCGCAGCGTCTCCGCGGCGTAGCTCGCGACGGCCTCGGCCGTGTCGGCGATCTGAGCGGCGGTGGCGGCGAGCTCCTCGATGGTGGAGGTCGTCTCGGCGACCGCGGACGACTGCTGCGTGGCGCTGGCCGCGTGCTCCTCCGCGGTGGCGAGCAGCTCGACGGCGCTCGCGGAGATCTGCTCCCCGCCCGCACGCACCTGCTCGACGAGCGAGCGCAGGCTCTCGAGCGCCTGGTTGACCGACGTCGACAGCACGACGACGGTGTCGTCGTCCTCGGCCACCTCCGAGCCGAGGGAGGCCACGTCGATGGTGGTCGACAGGTCGCCGGCCGCGGCGCGCCCGAGCTGCTCGGTGAGGGCATCGACCCGGGCGGTCAGCTCCTTGCGCTCGCGGGTGGACTTGCTCTCGAAGGCGAGGACGGCCGCGGCGAGCTGGCCGTCGATGAGGGTCATGGCCGGCAACGCGACGAGGGCGACGAGACCGAGTGGCAGCGCCGAGCCGGTCCAGGTGTGGGTGACCGTGCCGGTGAACGCGACGCTGGCCGCGAGCAGGGCGGCGAACGCGGCCAGCGACCAGCGGGTGACCAGCAGGGACGCGAACAGGACGTTGACCGCGAGCAGCACCGAGGCGCAGCCGAGCAGTCCGCCGCTCGCACAGGCCAGGCCGGTGATGTAGACGACGTTGGCCACGAGGATGACGCGACCGACCTTGATCGCCTGGGCCAGCGGCACTCGGGCCCGCTGGGCGCGCAGCGCGAGCACGGTGGTGAGCGCGGCGAGCAGCACGCCGAACGACGTCCAGGCCCAGACCATGGTCATGTCGACCGGGGCGTCGGGGACGAACCCGACGGTCAGCAGGGCGCCGACGACGCCGAGCGCCACGCACCCCCAGGTGGCGACGCCCGCGATCACGGCGATGCGCTTGCTGAACTCCACGACTGCTCCCGGCTCCGGACCCTCCGGGGCCTGGTCGGCCCCCTTCTCCTGCTTCGGGAGGTCGGACCATCACCTGAAGGGGTGAACGCGTTCCGGCTTCCGCGTGCCGAGTGGGACCGGTCAGCGGCGCGGCTGCCCGAGCCGGGCGCGCAGCCCGAGCACGGCGTCGGTGCGCAGCACGGCCACCGGGCCGGCGGGACCGCCGTCGGTGAGCCCGGCGACGAGGTCGGCCGCGTCCCCCACGAGGGTCACCGGCGTCTCCTCGAGGGTGTCCGCGACCTCGACGAGGCCGGAGACGGCCTCGGCCACGAGTCCCACCTCGACGTCGCCCACGGACACCACGACGACCCGGACGCTCGACGGGAGCGGCACGACGGCGACCTGCAGGAGCGGGCGGAGGTCCACGAGCGGCAGCACGTGACCGCGCCAGTTCCCGACGCCGCACACCCACGAGGGCGTGCCGGGGAGCCGGGTGACGCGCGGCATCGCGATCACCTCCGCGACGTCCGGCGCGCAGACGCCGTAGCGACCGCCGCCGAGACGCACCACGACGTGGTCGACGCCGAGCGCCTCGGACTCGACGACGTCGTCGTCGAACCACGTGGGCAGCGAGAGGGTCACCGTGTGGTCATCGGCCGGATCGCGCCACCCCTGAAGGCTCGCTCAGGCGGCGTCGGTCGGGGTCGGCCCGAGCGCGGCGACACCGTCGTCCGGCCCGTGATCGCCCCGGTGGGCCGCCGCCAGCTCGCGCGCCCCGCGCGGCAGCGGGAGCGCGGTGGCCAGGACGACGACGAGCGTGGCGCCCACGAGGTAGACGTAGGTGCGGGTGTCGTCGGGGAGCAGGACGTCGCCCCCCGGGTTCACCGTGCTGAACGCGATGGTCGGGAGCACCCAGCCGAGGCCGACGGCGGCGGCACCCCGCCGGGAGCCCACCAGCCACGCGGCGCCGCGGACGCAGGCCAGGAGCGTGACCAGCACCAGCGCGAGGCCCCACCAGAGCGTGTGCCCGTGGGTCACCGTGCGCACCGAGGCCAGGACGGTGCCGAACAGGCCGAGCACGAGACCGCCGGCCAGCAGTCCGACGAACGTGAGCACCCGCGGCGGGGCGCTGCCCACCGCCCCGCCCGCCGGGTCGGCGCGCGGCGCGTCGATCGGGTCCCCGACCACGGGGTCCGGCGTCGCTGTCAGGTCGTCAGGCACCCCCGGAGCCTACGTCGTGGTGACGCCGTGCCCCGCGTCGCGTCACTGCCCGGGGAGCTCAGGCAGCGTGGTCGACGGCGAGACGAGCGTCGCACCGGAGCCGGAGCGCTCGCGCAGGTCCACCGCGACGGTGCGACGGCCGTCCTCCGCGGCGGTGAGGACGTCGGTGATCTCACGGCCGATGAGCTCGTGGCGCTCCATGAGGGCATCACGGAGGGCCTCGACGAGGTGACGGTTCTCGTCGAGCAGCGCACGGGTGTAGGCCTTCTGCTCCTGCAGGATCCTCTCGACCCGGTCTCGACCCTCGTGGTCGCCGAGGACGCGGCCGACGATGTTGGTGTCGGAGAAGACGCCGGACTGGATCGCCGAGTACGAGATCAGCGTGTCGGTCATGCCGGCCGAGCCGACCATCTGCGCGGCGACGTTGGTCGCGTAGAGCAGGTCGCCTGCCGGGCCGGTCGAGATGTCGTCGAAGAACAGCTCCTCGGCCGACTGGCCGCCCATCGCGATGCGGATCAGACCGAGCATCTCGCTCTTCGAGCGGGTGAAGACGTCCTCGGCGTCGCCGTGGGCGAGCATGCCCAGCGCGTCGCGCCGCTTGACGATGGTGAGGACCTCGAGCCGGCGGTGCGGGGCCACCAGCCAGGCCGTGACGGCGTGACCGGACTCGTGGGTGGCGATGAGCCTCTGCTCGTGCTCGGTGTAGGCCACGGGCTGCCCCAGGCCCACCTCCTCGACCAGACGCGCACGTTCGACGTCGGCACGCGTCATGGCGTGCTCGCCGCGGCGCAGAGCGTTGACCAGGCCCTCGTCGAAGAGGTGCTCGATCATGACCGGCGTGTAGCCCTGGGTCACCGACGCGAGGCTGTCGCGAGCGGCATCCTCGTCGAGCTCCGGGTGGTGGGCCTTGCGCCCGAGGTAGAAGTCGATGAGGTCGCGGCGTCCTGCCTTGGTGGGCGCCTCGAACGTGAGCCGGCGATCGAAGCGGCCCGGACGCAGCAGCGCGGGATCGAGGTTGTCCGCCCGGTTCGTCGCCGCGATCACGAGCACGTTCGTCGCCGGCGGCGTGGGGCGGGTCAGCTGGCGGTGCGGCGGCAGGAAGAGGTTGAGCTTGTCGATGAACCAGGTCTGCAGCTTCTGCATCCCGGTGGGGTCATCGAAGGACTGCAGCTGCACGAGCAGCTCGTTGACGACGCCACCCACGCCCTCGCTCGTCATCGAGCGGTTCGTGAGGGTGCCTGCGGAGTTGAGGCTCACCGCGGCGTTCGCGTACGACGCCGGCAGACCCTCGAGACCGCCGCAGCACATCACGCCCGTGGACGCCGACACGGAACCGGTCGACGGGAACGCGGTCATCGACAGGCCACCGCGCGCCATCGCGATCGCGTCGATCTCCTCGATGAAGCCGATCGCCCCGCCCTCCTGGCGCGCCGCCTTGCGCAGCGCCTTGAAGTACGACCGGATCTTGCGCGCCGTCGCGCCGTAGTACATGGACTGGAACGACGTGGCCGAGACGAAGAGGAAGGGGACGCCGGCCTCGCGGGCCATCGCCTTCGCGAGGTAGGTCTTGCCGGTGCCCGGCGCGCCCTCGAACAGCAGGCCACGGCGCGCGGTGCCGCCCATCTCCGCGGCGAAGGTCTTGTGGGCGAGGAACAGGCTCAGCGACCGCGCGACGTCGTCCTTCACGCTGTCGATCCCGATGACGTCCTCGAGCGAGACGTCGATCTGCTCGGGGCGGTAGGTGACGTGCGGCGAGCGGCCCGCTCCGACCGTGGAGAACAGCAGGACGCCGATGAGGCTGAGGAAGAACAGGCCCGGGATGAGCATCAGCGGGTCGATGGTCGGCAGCGTCAGGTTGGTGACGTCGAACCCGTTGCCC
>Ga0075017_100001430_pt1 | contig 14544 bp, 14 predicted proteins | sample AleBraG_ABR_2012_FD_71475 | JGI IMG/M metagenome (GOLD analysis project Ga0075017, IMG submission 71475) | Freshwater sediment microbial communities in response to fracking from Pennsylvania, USA - Alex Branch Run_MetaG_ABR_2012 | ecosystem: Environmental > Aquatic > Freshwater > Creek >... | reverse complement strand
GTTCTCCGCCGAAGAAAATCAGAAGGCGTGGGCGGCCGGGCTGGCCATCGTCTAGAAATCGATGCGCAGCGCCAGTTGTCCGGTGCGGTTCCCGGCGTTTTCCGCAGTCTGAGGAGCGCTAAGAACTCCGAAGGTGGTCGGGTTGTCGATCTGCGTCGCCGGGGGGGCGAAGTTCGTATGGTTGAGTACGTTTGTAAACGTAGACTCAAAGCGCGCCCGCACTCCCTCAGTCACTCGAAATACTTTGGCAAGGCCGAGACTGACCGCATTCGAGCCCGGACCTTGCAGAATGCCGACTCCGGCGTTGCCGAAACGTCCCGCGCCCACGGGAGTTGGTGAGAACGCAGCGGGATTGAAGAAGTGTGCGCGCGATTGGCTAGCGTAGAAATCAGTCGAGATGACATCGGGACGAAGAAACGCGCCGCGGTTCACCACGTTGGTATTGGATTGATCATAGGAATCGCTGATGCTCGGCGTTAGCCACGGTCCGGTCTCCACCAGCGTGATGGTGTTCAACTCCCATCCTCCCAGCAGTGCGTTCCTCCAGCCGCCCGTGTTCAGCAATGCGCGGCCTTGCCCGAAGGGCAACTGGTAGAGGGCAGACAACAAGAAGCGCTGTCGCCGCGTGCCCTCGACGTTGCCGTAATCGCTGGCGATGTGGAAGCGGTCGGCAATCGGGATCCCGTAGTTGACCTCTCCGGCAAAGGCCGCCGGAGCGTCGCCTTGATTGTCAGCCAGATTCCTGGCGAACGTGTAGTTGGCATCGAAATACAGGCCATGCGAGGTCTTGTGGCTCATCTGGACCTGCATTGCGTTGTAATTCGCTTTGCCGGCATTAAAGGTGCTGTAAAGCTGAAACCAGTTGTGGTAGGGCGCACGTGGGTCCACATAAGGACTCGCCGCTGTGGTCTGCCAGGGCGTGGTGCTGGCCGGAATTTGATTCAGATCCTCAGTGATGCTCAGCCGATAAGAGTGCATACCCACGTAGCTGACGCGCAAGCTATCGTTGCTGCTGAGTTGACGCTCGACGGTGAGGTTCCACTGGTTGGCCTGAGGATCGCGATAGTTGGGGTCAACCCCTTGATCGAGGCTTCCGCCGCCGTACTGCACGCCTGTGGTCGGCGGCGCGGTGTTGGGAAACTGAATGAGCGGGGTCCCGCTCGCTGTGACGCCATTGGTATAGGTATGCAGCGCCGAAGTTGGGTTGCCGCTGTTGTTGAATGACAGCGGGCCCAGGTTGGTCATGGTGAAAACGCCAAAGCCGGCACGAATGACGGTCCTGGTGTCGTTGAATGGACGCCAAGCCAGGGAGACCCGCGGCTGGAAATTGCGCTTGTAAATATTGCGCAACGACTGTGGCAGATGATCCTGACTGGCAGTGACGTAGTTTGTGCAGGGTAACGCCGCGTACCCCAGACCACATGCGTTGAACGATTGCTGGAACGCCAGATTCGACGCCTGGATGTCCTGCTTCGCCAGATACGACGGCAATTGGTTGGGCACGACGGTGGAATTATTGCGCTGGTCGAAGTTGGCGAGATTGCCCCCATCTTCGCTGAAGCCGGGCAGGATCTGCCAGCGCAGGCCATAGGTGAGCGTCAGGCGGCTGCTGATTTGGTATTCGTCCTGGCCGAAGAGACTGTACTGCCAGGCCGTTCCACCTACGTCAGGACTGGATACTGCAAAGAAAAGCGTCGTGGGCGCTCCCTGAAGAAAATCGCCGAAGGCGTTGCCGGTGAATGTCGGCTGAAAAGTGAATTGGCCGAAGTCATCGGAGGGCAGGAAGGTTTCGATGTCGAAATAACGGACCCGGCGGGCATCCACGCCTGCCTTGACGGTGTGCTTTCCGCGGCTGTAACTGAGGTTGTCAGTGAATTGGGTCGTCTTCGACTGGGTGATTCCCGTTTTGTCCCTGCCGATGGGAGTAAAGCCCGTTCCCGCGCTGAAATTGAATGTGGGGAAAGCCTGCGTGGTAGGGTGCTGGCTGATATTGATTCCAGTCAAACCCAGCTGGGACAAAGCGCTTGCGCCTTCGATGGGGAAATTCACGCGGGTGGTCACGTTGGTAAAACCGAAGCGGAACTCATTGACCATGCGGGGCGTGAGAACGTAAGTGTGAGAGACAAGTAAGCTGCGATTGTGAATGCCGTCGGTATCGTTCGGCAGAAGCGGGTTCGCGTAGTCGGAGGTGACGTTCTTCCGGCTGAATCGCGCGTAGGCGGACTGCTTGGTGGAAATCGTTTGGTCGAGGCGAACGTCCTCGCCATCGGTCCGGGAGGGCGTGGGCTGAAAAATCTCGTAGTTGTAGTTCGGCTGTCCGACCACATTTGGCAGGGGGTAATACGCCAGCAGTGCCGCCGCGGTGGGATTGATGCTGCTGGAAGGAATGGTAGGACCGCCGAGAGCGGTGAGATCGCCGTTGCGTTCCGCCTGGGTCGGAACCAGTAGTTGCTCGGCGGTGGCCGTGGCGCGGCGATTTCCCTCATAGTCGACGAAAAAGAATGTTCTGTCTTTTCCCGCGTACAACTTCGGAATGATGACGGGCCCGCTTAGCGATCCGCCGAAGGTGTTGAAGTGCCGCGGCGCTTTTCCGGAGAATCCGTAAGGATCGGCATCGAGCGCATCATTCTGCAGATATTCGAAGAGGCTGCCGTGCAGCTGGCTGGTGCCGCTCTTGGTGGTGAAGGTCACATCTCCCACCTGAGAGAACTCGGCGCTGTTGTTGAACGAAGTCACTTTTACTTCCGAGATGCCTTCCTGCGACGGATAGGCATCCTGGAGCGCGCCGTTTTGTCTGACATTGCTGGTGGAGATGCCGTCGACGGAAAAGTTCACCATCGCTGAGCTAGCTCCCCCGAGCGCGATATTGCCCGAGCTGTCCTGCTGCACATTCGGAGAGAGCGCGAGCGCGCCCAGCGGACTGGTGGTGGTTGCACGGGTATTCAGCGGCAGTTGCGTGATCTGCTGATTGTCCTTCGAATCGCTGATCACTGCATTCTCGGTATTGATGACAGCTACGGTGTCTGAAACCTCCACCATCTCGGTTTGCTTCTTGACCCCCAGCAGCACATCGATGCGGAGTGTTTGGCGAGCGGTGAGGTCGGCAGAGGGAACCTGGAATTCGCCAAAACCTTGGGCCTGGGCAGAGACTGCGTAGTGCCCCGGCTTGAGATTCAGGAATTCAAACGATCCGTTCCCGTCGGAAGTAGTTGACCGAGTGCTGTTGTCTTCCAGACTTCGCAGATTGACCGAAGCACCGGGCACCACCGCCTGGGTCGCGTCGTGCACCACGCCGACGATGGAACCAAATGTGGACTGGGCGTGGGCCGACACGAGAAGCATCGAGACGAGTACGAAGCCAGCGAACGAAGCCATTACCGAGTTGCGTTTCATGGTGCGAGGAGGCTAGAGCAAAGCGCATCAAGGGCGCGTAAGCGCCGCATAAAGAGCGCATAAGGGCACCCCTCAAAGTTTCGATAGCGCGAAGAAGAAATTTGGCTGAGGCGGTCTTTTCTGCGCGAACCGGTGCGTTCTGACTCCATTACCGAGGTAAGGGTGCAAGGTGGTTTTCGGCTGCGCCCACTCTGTTTCGTTCGATAGCCTGACCGTGGGACCGGTGTGGAACCGGTCCCGCGGAAAGCTTCGGTGATGCCTGCTCTGATTCTAGCTGTCCTAGCCGCGCGCTCGCAGAGTCCGGTTCCTGTGCTGTTCTGGTGCGGGATTGGATTCGTGGCAGGAATCGTCCTTTTCGTGCGTGGATTCTTCCTGCTGCAGCGGCGGCGCCTGATTCTGGACACGCCCTTCTCGAAGATTCGCAGCGCGTCGATGGGGATGGTCGAAGTCAGCGGCCTCGCAGTCGGGCCTTACACCATGATCGCGCCCGTTACGGGTCGCGCCTGCTACTACTACCGCACCGTGATCCAGGAGTACAAACAGCAAGGCAAGAACAAACAGTGGGTCATCGTTGCGGGCGAGTGCATGCACTTGCCTTTCTTTGTGGATGACAATACGGGACGAGTTCTTGTGGACCCGCGGGGAGCGGATCTCGACCTGCACTGCGACTTCGAACAGGAATTCTGCAATTCGTTCTTCACCACCAAAGATCCGGCGCCCGCCAATGTCAACGCTTTTCTGTCCCGCCACGGCATCGCCACGAGCAACAAGATCAAGGTGGAGGAGTACTGCATCAAGCCGAAGAATTCCTTGTTCATCCTGGGCACGCTGGCCGAGAATCCGGGGTGCGACGTCACTCCGCACCCGCTGGAAGACAACGAGGCGCTGAGCGCGAATTCTTCGCCGATTCCGGCCTTCTCGCTGAGTTCGATTTCTTTCACCATGCCGATGCGCGCCGGCGATAGCGAAGCCGGTGTGCTTGCTCACCAGCCCGCAACTCGATCCGATGGCGCGCATCCTGAGGTAATCCGCCTCTCCACTGGATCCACCTCTGTCAAAACGGCGGCCATGAGCCAGCAACAGAAGATTGCCGCCGCTTTATTGAAAGCGGGGATCACAAATCCTGCGGCGTGGAGTGCTGCGGGTTTAGCTGCGCCATCGCTGCAAGTTGTTGCAGACCCCACCAGCGCGACGGGCAACTCGACCCAAGCCGGCGACACCAGTGGATTCGATCTGCATCCGCCGGTGGTCCTGATGAAGGGCAGCAACAACAAAACGTTCCTGATCTCCTGGCGCAGCCAGCAGGCACTGGCCCGTGCTCTAGGATGGAAGTGCACCCTGATGATTTGGGGTGGCCCGGTGCTGGCGCTGCTGAGCCTCTACTGTTTCCTCAGCGTGGAGCGCCTGCTCTGAGGCGCTGGCAGAGCGCACCATGTTTCTAACCCGCCAGATTGGTTCCAACCGGAACTTCAAACCCCCTCTAGTACAATCAAACGCGTGAACGACGGCGTGCGCATCGGAATCCTGGGAGACTTCAACACTGAGTTCCGCTCTCACCATGCCACCACCGAATCGCTGCAGCACGCCGCGCGGGCACTCGCAATGAAGGTGGAGTCTGAGTGGGTGCCAACGCCTTCGCTGCTCGATCCCGCCGCCGAAAAGACTCTGGAATCATTCGATGGATTGTGGGCCTCGCCGGGCAGTCCTTACAAAAGCTTCGACGGCATGCTCAAGGGGATTGAGTTTGCGCGGCGGCGGGACTGGCCGTTTCTGGGGACCTGCGGAGGATTTCAATACACGTTTCTGGAGTTCGCGCGCAACGTTCTGGGCATCGCCGACGCCGACAGTGCAGAAAATAATTCAGGCTCGAAGAATATCGTGATTTATCCCGTGGCCTGCGCGGTTCCAGATCGCAAGGGTAATGCGCCGAAACTGTCCGGTACCGTACCGGAGATTCAACTGCGTCCGGGTTCGTACCTGCAAGCGTTTTACGGCAAAGGCGTACAAAAAGTCAGCGAGGAGTTCTTCTGCAATTTTGAGGTGAATCCGGAGTTCGAGTGGGCGGCGATGGAAGCTGGATTTCCCGTGGTGGCGCGTGGACCGCAAGGCGAGGTTCGCGCCATCGAATCGCCGGCGCACCGCTTTTTTGTGGCCACGCTGTTTCAGCCGCAACTTTCATCCACAGAGAAAAAACCGCACCCGATCATCCTCGCCTTTTTGGAGGCCTCGGCGAATTGGAGAAAAAGAAAGCAAGAAGACAGCGTGCTGGAATAACGAACACGATCAGCACTGGTTACTAAAGTCCAGACACCCGCGGCGGCTCTTCTAAGGGACCATGCGTATCTACAGGCCCTGAACTATCCAAGTTAGACTCCTGCTCGTTGATTGAAAGTCCAGGGTTGAACGTCGCTTGCGTTGCGTCCACAGGAGCCATGCGTGCCTATGCACATGCAGTGGATCGACTCACTTCGTATCCCGCTTTCCACGCTGGTCAGCTACATCCCACTCATCGCAACCGTAGTGACGACTCTGTTCAGCGTGATTCTTGCGCGGGCTACGTTGCGTTACGTGGAGGCGACGGATAAAGGCCTGGCGCTGGCCCGGGAAGAATTCGAGCGCGAGTGGACGCCGGACCTGCACCTCAAGATGGAGCGGATCTCGGCGACAGAAGCGCGCGTGATCGTCACCAATCTGGCGAAGACATCCGTGTTGCTGCAGTTGCTGCAGCTGCGCAAGCTTTCGCATGCCACGCCGTTTGAGCGCTGCCGGCTGAACGATCCTCTGGTGGGAGGCCTCACCTGGTCCCAGGAGATGGGACGCCGCATTGTGGCCTGCACGGGCAACGATTTCGATGGACCGATCGCCGCCGCGATGACCTTCTACGCCGCTGGCCGCATGTTTCGGACGGACTGGTTTCGCTCGCAGATTTGCGTACGAGACGGACGGATCGTCAGCCTGGAGCCAAGCACGATGCCGACCCGGCGAGTGCGCGTGGTGGAGCGCAAAGGTCCGGACCGCCGCCGCGAGTTTGTGCAGGATGTTGCGGCCAACCCTCGCGAAGAAGCGAAGGCGAACCCAGATCAAAAGTTTTTCGTTACCGGAGCGTAGAAGATAGGTGGGCGCAAATGAGGGATTTCTAATCGATCATCCACTTCCACGTACCAAATGTCTCCGCGGCACTAAAGTTCTGTCGGGTTTACGCCGATCTAAACTGTCTATATGGTCAATCCAGTTAGCAGCTCGTACGCTCAGCAAGTAACTCACCAGTCGCAACCCGCGGCCCAGCAGGCTCGGAAGTCAGCGCAGAATACTCTGCCGCAGGACACCGTGACCCTGAAGAGCACGGACGTCGATCACGACGGCGACAGCAAATAGCCTTAACCACTAAAACCATAAGCGCCGCCCTCGAGGCGGCGCTTTTTTAGTTCGAACTAAACGTGTTTTACGAAGCGCAGCGACGCTGAATTCATGCAGTAGCGAAGGCCCGTGGGACGAGGCCCGTCGTCGAATACGTGGCCGAGATGAGCGTCGCATTCGGTGCACGCGACGGCGGTGCGGACCATGCCGATGCTGAAATCGCTGATCTGGCGCACGTTTTCTTTCGCAATCGGCGCCCAGAAGCTGGGCCATCCGGTGCCGGACTCGAACTTCGTGGACGAATCGAAGAGCGCGTTGTCGCAGCAGATGCAGCGGTACAGGCCCTTGTCGTGCAGATTCCAGTATTGCCCGGTGAAGGCGATTTCCGTGTCGGCGTTACGCGTAATGTCGAATGCGTTCGCAGGAAGCTGCTTGCGCCACTCGTCCAGAGTCTTCACGACCTTCGGGACCTGGACTTTCTTGAGGCGCTCGCCGGCGTCGGAAAACCGGACAACGGTCACTTCTCTGGGCCCGCTCGAGGCGGCATCGACTACCTGGATCGCGCGCGGTCCTTTGAATTGCCACAACGCCAGGCCACCAAGAGCGGCCGCCGTTGTACCCAGAAACGCGCGGCGGCGAACATTGATCTGGTTCTTGGTGGAAGCATCATCTAGATCGGAATTGAACATGGCTGCCTCCTATTTCCCCGTGTAAAGGTCCGGAAATTCCTGGCGCAGATGCTCGACCTTGGGAGCATCGTTGAAAACAATGTAGGGCTGGTTGGGATGCAAAGTTGCATAGTTCTGGTGATAGGCCTCCGCCGGATAGAAAGCTTGCAGCGGGACTACTTTGGTTACGATCGGTCGCGGGAAGACCTTCGCCGCGTCGAGTTGCGAGATATAGGCCTCGGCGATGCGCTTTTGCTCGTCGCTGCTGTAGAAGATCGACGAGCGGTATTGCGTGCCCTCGTCCGGCCCCTGACGATTGAGCTGCGTGGGATCGTGCGCCACCGAGAAAAAGACGCGGAGGAGCTCGCCGTAGGTAATTTGCGAAGCGTCATAAACGATTTGAACCGACTCGGCATGGCCGGTTTCGCCGGTACTGACGATTTCGTACTGCGCCGTCTTGGCGGCTCCGCCGGAGTAGCCGGAGGTTGCGCTGATCACGCCCTTCACGTGCTGGAAGACAGCCTGAACGCCCCAGAAGCATCCACCCGACAAAACAAGGGTCTGCCTGGTGGAAACCGAGGCGCGCGGGGTGTCGAGTGCGGGCTGCGGCAAGGCAGCGGGAGTACCTGCGCGTGCAGTGCAGGCTGTAACCGTAAGCAACGAAACCAGCAGAATTGAAGCCAGTCGAATGGAAGTTGTCATGTTCTTTTCCCCGCATTAGTACGAACTGAAATGGCCTGCCAGATTGGAGTGCCGAAGGGGAGAAAAGTTGCAGGTCCCAAATACCGCCCAAAAAGGCAGGAGGGGAGCATAGAAGCTCCCCTCCGGGTTGCGAACGGGCTAATCTGCTTTGAAGGCCGGGGTTACTTGCTGGATCCGGCAGCCATGCCGTCGCTGGCCTGGCCGAGATCGAGGGCAAATTTCTTGCCTTCGAAGCGGACGCCTTCCAGGTTCTTGGTGCCGTCGTCGTTGGCCTTTGTGATGGCAGCGCTATTCAGGGCTTTAGTGGGCAGATCGACCACGCGTGCCTGGGTTTTGGCGACCACGGTCTTGCCTTGCAGGATGCTGACTTCCACGCTGGGTCCGGTGCCTTCCCATTCCAGTTTGTAATCGCCCGGTTGCAGCTTGGTTCCATTCACCATGGTGGGATTGTGCAGTTGCAGACTAGCTTTGGTGGCTGCGAATGCGCTGGAGGCCAGCAGCAGGGCCAGCCCCATCACGAGACTCTTTGACACTGTCGCGAACTTCATAGCTGCTCCTTATTTTTCCCGAGAAAACGTCGGGAAGGGTTGAGGGCGGCCCGGTTCACGACCAGCGCGAGAAACCGCTTGAGTTTCCCCACGAATCGCCTACAATTCAGCACGCTGGGGTCGCGCGCGAGAGCGAAAGCTCCCGCCGTTGGGGGTTTGCTCACCTGGGCCGCCAAACCGAGAGTGAGGAAATCCCCAGACCCCGCTAGATCTTCTTGCAATCGCCGGCATCACCTCTGCGCCGGTTTTCATTCACTGCAACTGATACGTTGTCGGTTTGCGTTAAGTTCCCACTTGTAATTTTCGTGCGCTGAATATTTGACGGCGAGGTGTGACTTCCGGTAGCAGAAAGATCGCTCCGCATTTTGCGAAGAGATCTTTTGTGTTGTGTTGTTTTGTTGGGGAATGCCGCGGCGCAACTAGTCGGCGTCACCGTGCTGCCGTTCGACGGACCACATGCTGGCCTGATCTTTTTCGAACGGATAAAGGTGGACCATCCAATTGAAGATGATGGGATGGAAGGTTCCGCCCGCAGCCTCGCACGCCGCCTGCGTGGTGATCGATCCCTTTAATCCAAACTGCGGGTGTGGCCCAAGCATTTCGTCGCGCTTGTCCGCAGGAGGCGCGCAGAAGTTCACGTGCTCGTGCCACTGCGCGACGCTGAGCGGGATACGCTCATCCAGCTGATCTTCGGTCAAACGCTTGGGCGCGGTGTACATCACGCCGATGAGCTTGTAGTTGTCCCCATGCTTTTCGTAAAGCAGCGAGGTTGGATGCTCAGGATTGAACTTGAACGCCGCCTCGAAAGCATAGCCGTAGTTGGTGAAGTGATACATTTTCTGCGGAAGTTCGGGATGAAAAATCTTGAAGCCGTCGGCCAGAGCTTTGTGGTAGTCGGCGTAATTCTCCGACACCTTGCGCGCGATCTCGGCGACCTTTTGAGCGCGCTCGGAGTCGCCGGGATTGGGCTTGCGCAGGGCCGTCATCTTCATGTGCGGGCCCATGTCCATGTGGCCCTCCATGGAGCCCATGGCGTGGGTGCTGGCGTCGGGGTCGGCGGTATCTTTGTCCGCGGGCATCGGCATGTCTTTCATACTCGACATGTCGTGCCCCGACATTGCGGGCATGGACTGGGGCGCACTCTGCGTCTGTCCCCAAGCGACGCTGCAGATCAGAACTGACAATACGATTGCGATGCGATGGCGCATGATGAACCCTCACAGTTCAGTTGATACTAACCCTCAGGCAGGAAGGATGTTTCTGCAAGATGCGGCAGGTTACCGGGGGTTACAGCGGTAACGGCGAGCGTGCCTGACGCGGCGATTGGCGGCAGGTTGAGGTTTTCTGGTACATCTAACTACTTGACGCTGGCGACCATCATCTTCCTGTTTGTGGCGGGAGCGCTCGGCGGCGCGCTGAACTCAGTGGCGGGAGGGGGCAGTTTCATCGCCTTTCCAGCGCTGCTGTTCACGGGTGTGCCGCCAATCCCGGCGAATGCCACCAACACCATTGCGCTTTGGACGGGTGCGGCGGCGAGCGGCGGCGCCTATCGCAAGCGCCTCGATGTTCCCCGACGCGTCATGATCCCGCTGATCGCGGCGAGTCTGGTCGGTGGCCTGTTTGGAGCCTTCCTGCTGCTCCGAACTCCTGCCCAGACTTTCATGCGCGTTCTCCCCTGGCTGACCTTGGGCGCGACGTTGCTCTTTGCCTTCGGAAAAAAGCTGGCGCGCGGAAGAGTGTCGATCATCGAGCACGAGGCGTCGGGAAACGCGTTGGCCGGGGCGACCGTGTTTCAGCTGGGCGTCGCGGTGTACGGCGGGTATTTCGGGGGAGGCATGGGCATCGTCATGCTGGCCATGCTGGCGGCGCTCGGCATGACGGACATTCACGCCATGAATGCGCTGAAGAGCGTGATGGGATCTGTGATCAACGGCGTTGCCGTCGTTACGTTCATTGTTGCGCGCGCCGTGTATTGGAAGCACGGGATCATCATGATTTTTGGAGGAATCCTTGGCGGATATCTGGGCGCGCACTATGCGCAGAAGGTGCCGCAGATTTGGATCCGCAGCTTCGTCGTGCTGGTGGGCGCGGGGATGACGGTTTATTTCTTCTGGAAATCGTACTGAGCCACGGATCTCCACGGATTAACACGAATGAAGCTCTTATGGGTTATCCGTGGAATCCGTGAAAATCCGCGGCCGATGTTTATTGGACTGGCACAGAGACGTGTTCGTGGACGATGAGCCACTTGCCGTCTTCATTTCCCCAGATCACGGTCCAGCGGAACGCGCCCATCTCAATCTTGCCGGCCTTGGTGGTCATCTCGTTCTTGACGATCGCGGTCGCCCAGACTGTATCCCCGGCGGGATGCACCTGGGCATCCTGTACCGTGCACTTGGCGCTTTTGTAATTGGCGAGGACGTTCTTGACGCCCTTTTGATATTCGTCCCAGCTGTCGTACTTCAGAGGAGCGATGTCGAAGAAGGTGTGTGGGCCACCGGCGTAGTATTGCGCGACGTTGGCGGGGTCGAGGCTGCACCAGCCGTCCCAGATCTTCTGCATGAAGGCTTGATCGGGAGCGGCGCCGGCGGGCTTCTTGGCCGCTGGCTTGGGTTGTGCGACGCTGATTAGCGTCAGTGTGAGCAACAACATGGAAACGGTGAGACAGCGCTTGATCATGGTTGTCCTCTCAGGGATTTCGAGCGGAATTCTTGCACAGCATAGGAAAAACCACAATGAGTTGACCTGGAGAAGTGCGGCTCGGCTTCAGAGCCTGATGTTCTGTTCGCGACCTTAGCGGGGACTTTGCGTTCTTTGCGGGCTAGAGCTTTAAAGCTCTTAACCGCCAAGCTCGCGAAGCAGCCGCGGAGGTCGCGGAGCAAGCCGCCACTACCGGACGCTCACTTCTGTTTGACCGATTTCCACAGCGCACGTTAGAATGGTTGAGTTTGCCTGTACTCGCCGACCCGTTCTGGGGGCGGCTGCCTTGGCTTGAGCGCCGCGGCGGAAAAACACAGCAAGCAAAGGAAGATCCGGTCGACCTTGGGTTGCGCCCGTGTGCGCCTCAGGCGAGGAAGCGGATTCCAAGAAATTTTCGGAGGCGAAGGCATGTACGCGGTTATTCGCGCCGGTGGGAAACAATACCGGGTGGCGCCGGGCGATGTGATTCGAGTAGAGAAGGTGGAGGGCGGCACCGACGGTGTGGTGGAGTTTCCCGTAGTCGCCGTCTCAGCCGAAGCGGGCAAAGTCGGCGTCCATGCGGACGCCCGCGTTGTCGGTCACGTGATGAACGAAGGCCGCGGCGCGAAGATCCTGGTCTTCCACTACAAACGCAAGAAGCAGTACAAGAAGCTGCGCGGGCACCGGCAGTCGTTCACTGCGGTGCGGATCACCGAGATTTCCTCTGGCGGGCAGAGCTTCAAGGCTCCGGAACTAGTGAAGAAGGAAGCGAAGCCAAAGAAAGTGAGAGAGGCTGACGCGGAGACTCCGGCGAAGGAAGCGAAGGCGGCAAAGGGATCGGCCAAGAAGAAGGCTGCTCCGAAGAAAGCCGCGAAAAAGCCTGCTCCGAAGAAGAGATAGAAGCTGGACGGACGAATGCGTCCGTCCCCACGTGTTCTTAACTGTGAACCAACGACCGAGAACCGAGAACTCATATGGCACACAAAAAAGGGCAGGGCACTTCACGAAACGGCCGCGATTCGAATTCGCAGCGGCTTGGCTTTAAGGCATTCGGCGGGCAGGTGGTGCCCGGCGGTACGATCATCGTGCGGCAGCGTGGCACGCGGGTGAAACCTGGCCTGAACGTGGGCCGCGGCAAAGACGATACTCTCTTTGCCAAGATTACCGGCCGCATCAAGTTCCTGAACAAAGGACAGATGGGGCGATTCGTGATGGTCGAGCCAGTCGAAGTAAAGTAGGTTGGTGCTGCCTCGCGGGCAGGAGTTCCTTCGGCTTCGCTCAGGACAGGTCCGCGCCACACTATCTAGCCTCGCCTTCGGGTTGAGGCTTTCATTTTTGTTGTCTGATTCTCTCCATGTTTATCGATGAGGCAAAAATCCGGGTGAAGGCGGGCGACGGCGGGAACGGCTGCATGGCGTTCCGGCGCGAGAAGTTTGTTCCGCGTGGCGGGCCCTCCGGCGGCGATGGCGGCAAAGGCGGCGACATCATCATGGAATCCAGCGAGCGCCACAACACGCTGGTGCATTTCCGGTTTAATCCCGAACACAAGGCACAGCGCGGACGCCACGGCGAAGGTTCGAACAAGACCGGCCGTGATGGCGAAGACGTGCTCTTGAAGGTTCCGGTGGGAACGACCGTCTGCGACGACGAGACCGGGGAGAAAGTTTTCGATTTTTCGCAGCCCGACCAGCGTTACGTGATTGCCCGCGGAGGCCGTGGCGGGCGCGGCAACGCGCGCTTTGCTACTTCCGTGCATCAGGCGCCTCGTGAGCACGAGGAGGGGCGTCCGGGGGAGGAACGTACCTACCGCTTAGAGCTGAAGTTGCTGGCAGACGTGGGGCTGGTGGGATATCCAAATGTGGGCAAGTCGACGCTGATCTCGCGCATTTCGGCAGCGCGCCCCAAGATCGCGGACTATCCCTTCACCACGCTGGAGCCGAACCTGGGAGTGGTCGTGGTCGGCGATCCTAGAAATGAAGTCAGCTTTGTGGTTGCTGATATTCCCGGGCTCATTGAAGGCGCACATATGGGTGCGGGCCTGGGCACGCAGTTCTTGCGTCACATCGAACGCACGCGGTTGCTGGTGCATCTGGTGGATGTTTCCGACGGCAGCGGCCGTCCCAATGTGACCAAGGATGTGGAAGTGATACTGGGAGAACTCGGCAGCTTCGGAGCGGGCCTTGAAAACAAGCCGATGATCATGGTGGCATCGAAGATCGATGTGGCGAACAAGGACAAGCTGGCGAAGCTGAAACAGTACAGCAAGAAAAAGAAATGGAAGCTGTACGAGATATCAGCGGTCACCGGCAAGGGGATCGAAGAATTGAAGTACGCGATTGCGAAAGAAGTCGCTGCCTTGCGCGAGCGGGAGTTGGAATCGCGCGGGCAGGGCGAGGCTGCGGCGAGTGCAGAAACTGCATAACTCACGAACTCCCCACTTTTCGCGCAAAAGGCGCGCGAGAAGTGGGGCACCCAGGTTCGATAGGGATTCCTCACTTCGTTCGGAATGACAAGCCTGCTCACGCCCGCGGGAGCGGGCCATGCTGGAAGTGATACTGCAGAATCCTGGCGGCGAGGGCGGGGCTTAGCGCTTCTCCGCGGGGCTCGATGGTGCGCACGACTTCTCCGCGGCAGACGACCTCAGTCGATGAAAGTCCCGCAATCTCCGCGGGCAGCACCAGATTAATTTCCAACTGGGAGCTGGGCTGCAGAACTTCTTCCGTCTGGAAGAGCATTCCCGACCGGCTTATGTTTTCGGTTGTGCCTTCGTGCCAGTGTTTCTCCCCCAACCGGCGATAGCGCAGCGGCAGATGGAGCTGGAATCGTTGTGCGCGGCTGGGAGAAATGTGTCGTGTGGGCTCGGCATGGCGTGAACTGGCGGTTTGTATGGACATAGCGACCTCCGGGGGAGTTGGTTTTGCATCGAGCACTTCGCGGACCCGGTCTTTCAGGTCGCGAAGGTTAAAGGGTTTTTGCAGCAAGCGAACGCCGACATCGAGCATGCCGTTATGTCCGACCACGTTTTCGGTGTAGCCGGACATATAAAGAACTTTCACGTTCGGACGAATTTCAGAGATTCTCTGGGCCAGTTCACGGCCGTTCATGCCGGGCATGATCACATCCGTGAGCAGAAGATGGATCGTGCCCTCGTGCGCCACGGCAATCTGCATGGCCACGGCGCCATCGGCGGCTTCGAT
>Ga0075017_100001426_pt1 | contig 14553 bp, 14 predicted proteins | sample AleBraG_ABR_2012_FD_71475 | JGI IMG/M metagenome (GOLD analysis project Ga0075017, IMG submission 71475) | Freshwater sediment microbial communities in response to fracking from Pennsylvania, USA - Alex Branch Run_MetaG_ABR_2012 | ecosystem: Environmental > Aquatic > Freshwater > Creek >... | reverse complement strand
CGGCGGAGCCGGGCCGACGCCCCCGGTGCCACCTCCCGATGCCGCCCTGCTGCCCGGCAAGAGCTGGATGGCTCGATCAATCTCGGGATCGGGCGCCATCGCTTCATTTCCGCTGCAGCTCCCGGACTATGCGTACTGCGTGGTGGAGCACGCAGCTCCGCCCGGCTATGTCCTCGACCCCAGCCCACGCTGCAGTGCTGTCCTCAGGGGCGTCACGAGCTCCCCGCCGACGACGGTGACGCTCATCGTCGCCGACCCCGAGGCGACGACCAGCCTGTCCGTTCAGAAGTGGAACGCCATGGAGCTCGGTCAAGGCGTCCCTGGAGCCACCTATGACCTCTACGTGCAGGACCCGGCACCGCCATCGACTCCCTCCGTCGCCCCTGCGGCGGCTGCTGCGGTTGCTGGCTCGACCTGGTACGCCAGCGGGGTGACCTCGTCGAGCGGCCACCTGAGATTCAGCATCCCGCTCGGACACGCATGGTGCGTGCTCGAGCGCTCCGGTCCTCCCGAATACGTCCTTGACACCGCCCGGCACTGCACTGCCGTGATCGACCAAGCCAGCCCGGACGCGGTCCGGATGATCGCCATCGTCGAGATCGTCTCGACCGTCACCATCGACGCGTACAAGTACAACGCGCTGGCTCCGGGCGAGACGGTTCCCGGCGCGTCCTATGCCCTCTTCGTCGAAGGGCCAATGCCCCCTGGCTTCATCGGACCAACGGCCCCTGCCGGCCTGGTCGAGCCGGGCGGCATGGCGCTCTTCGCCACCGGCACCACCGACGGGACCGGCCACCTGCGCTTCACGGTGCCCATCGGTCACCGCTGGTGTCTCTCGGAGCTCTACGTCCCCGCTGGCTACCGAATCGACAGCGGCTTGCACTGCACGGCCCGACTCGAGGCGAACACGCCGAGCCTTGCGATGCTCGTTGGCCTCCCCGAGCTCCCCTTCACCGGTGGCCTCCTCCCCTTATCGCTCGGGGCCACCTTGCTGACCGCTGGTGCTTCGCTCATCGTCGCCTCCCGTCGACAGCGCGCCGGTGGCCGGTGAAGCAGCGGGGTTCGGGTGGCATGATGCCGTGATGGACTCCGCATCGAGCCGAGGCGCAGGCTGATGGCATCCAACCCCCGCGGGGTCGACCGGATCGCTCAATCGATCGCCGAGCAGGTCGTCGGTCGCATCGTCGAAGCGATCGACGTGGACGCAATCGTGTCCAAGATCGATGTCAACAAGCTCGTCAACCGCATCGACGTCGACCAGATCATCGATCGCGTCGACGTGGACAAGGTGATCGATCGCGTCGACGTGGACAAGGTGATCGACCGGGTCGACGTGGACAAGGTCGTGAGCCGAGTCGACGTGAGCGACATCATCGACAGGGTCAGCGTCCAGTCGATCATCGACCGGGTCGACGTTGATGCCATCGTGGAGCGGATCGACGTCAACGCGCTCATGGAGAAAGTCGATGTGGCTGCACTGGTGAACCGCATCGACGTCGACGCGCTGATGGAGCAGACCGAGCTCGGTTCGATCATCGCCCGCTCCACGACCGGCGCACTGACGGAGGGCATGGATCTCGTTCGCAGCCAGGGCGTGGGCCTGGACGACTTCGTCAACCGCTGGGTGAACCGGGTCCTGCGCCGAAAGGGCGCGCTGCCGGCAGGACCGCCTCTGCTGACCCCTGTGGTCGGCGCGCTCTCCAGTCCCGCCGCCCAGAGTGCTCCGAGCGAGGACACCGCCACGGAGGTGCCAGCCACCACCGAAGCGTCAAAGGTGGCAAGCACGGCTGACGACCAGGCCAGCGCGAGCTCGAGCTCATGAGGTCAAACCCGACCACATCGATCAGCCGTCAGGGCAACTACGCCGGCGCCATAAGTCGCCTGGTGGCCTTTGCCGCTGACATCGGTGCAGCATGGGTGGCCCTCCTCATCATCTCTGCCGCCATCACCGCTGCTGTCTCCCTGATCGCCGGCAAGACGATCCACCTGCAGCATCTCCAGTTCGTCGCCTTGATCGTGTCCTCGCTCTGGTACCTCATCTACTTCGGCTACCAGTGGAGCCTCAGCGGCAAGACCCTCGGGATGGCGCTCTTCGGCCTCAAGGTCGTGACGGCCGACGGTGCGCCGATCAGGCCTCGCCAGGCCTTTGTCCGGACAATCACCCTGCCGATCAGCATCTTCGTCTTTGGTCTTGGTCTCTTCGGGATCGTGCTGCGCGTCGACCATCGCGGATGGCACGATCGCTTCGCCAAGACCTGCGTCGTCTATGACTGGGACGCTCGAGCCGCTCGAATGCGCTGGCTCGCCCGTCAGCATGAAGTCCCTGAGGTCCGCGAGTCGCACTGAGATCCTGCTGCGTTCCATCCAAGGGCTAGGGTCCCGGGCCATGCAGCTCGAAGATGGGGGTCGTTCGTGTCGTTCGTGATCGTTGATCGTCCAAAGGATGGTGTGGCGCTCGTCACGCTCAACCGTCCGGAGCGAATGAACGCCATGGCCTTCGACGTGATGGTCCCCTTGCGAGACACCCTCGAATCGATCTCGATCGATAACTCGGTGCGCGTCGTGATCCTCACCGGGGCCGGACGGGGCTTCTGCTCAGGAGCGGATCTCGAGGACCCGGGGATGATCCCGCACATCGACGGGCTGGGGCTCCCATCGATCGCCCGGCGATCGATGGGACTGCTCGAAGATGTGATCCTCACGGTGCGGCGGATGAACCAGCCGGTGATCGGCGCCATCAACGGACCGGCCATCGGTGGAGGCTTCTGCCTCGCGCTCGCCACCGATCTTCGAATCGCTGCCCCCAGCGCAGTGTTCCGCGCTGCGGGGATCAACAACGGCCTGACCGCGTCTGAGCTCGGCCTCAGCTACCTGCTCCCCCGCGTCGTCGGGCAGGGACGTGCCGCAGAGATCATGCTCACCGGTCGCGACGTCGCTGTCGATGAGGCCATGAACATCGGCTTGATCGCACAGCATGTCGAAGCCGACGCGCTGCTGGAGCGCTGCTATGAGGTGGCCGAGAAGATCGTCGGATTCAGCCACGCCGGGATCGAGATGACGAAGCGCTCGCTCTGGTCGTCGATGGATGCGGGCAGCCTCGAGAGTCACATGGAGGCCGAGGGGATGGGCCAGCTCTTCATCCGGCTCACCACCCAGAACTTCGAAGAGGCCATCCGCGCCCGTCGCGAGAAGCGTCCTCCCAGCTTCGAGGCATAAGCCTCAGCGATTCCGGAGCTGATGTGCCGCCATGTCCAGATAGGCGGCGAGCTCACCACGATCTTCCTCGCCGATCTCCGCGGCAACCAGCGCGGCGTTCATGTGGACGAGCCAAGCATCCCTGGCGCGCTTGGTGATCACGAAGGGGGCGTGGCGCATCCGCAGTCGCGGGTGCCCACGACGCTCCTGGTAGAGGGGCGGGCCGCCCCAGTACTGGGCCAAGAACAGCGCCAGCGACTCCTTAGACTCGGTCAGATCCTCGGGATACATCGGTCGCAGCAGCGCATCGGTCTCGACGCCCTCATAGAAGCGTTCGACCAGCTCGGTGAAGAAGCTGAGGCCGCCGACGCGGTCATAGAGGGTCTCGTCCACGAGACCTGAGGGTACCGGGGTCACCCCGGGTGCCGAGCCGGCCCCTGCCGCGCTCCTAGGATGGCCGGCGAGGCCCCGGCCTCGCCCACGCGGGTGTAGCTCAATGGCAGAGCTCCAGCCTTCCAAGCTGGCTATGCGGGTTCGATCCCCGTCACCCGCTCTCCTCTTCGGCCTCCGAGCCGGCACTAGGTTCGGCCCATGCGAGCCGTGGTGATGTCAGCTGCTCAGACCGTCGAGGTCCTCGACGTCCCGGATCCGACCCTGACGGGACCAGATGGGGTCATCGTGGAGGTCGAGGCCACGGCTATCTGTGGCTCTGATCTGCACCTCTACCACGGCATGCTGCCTGCCGAGGGGGTCCACCCGGGCCACGAGGTGGTCGGCCGAATCGTCGAGGTCGGCGCTGACGTGCGAAGGCTCGACCTGGGCGATCGCGTATTGGTTTCGGGCGTGGTGGCCTGCGGCGGCTGTTCGAGCTGTCGGCGAGGTGACCCGATCGCCTGCGAGGTCACCGGTCCGATCGCGCTGGGTACGACGGGCCAGCTCGATGGCGGCCAATCAGAGCTGCTGGCGGTGCCCGGTGCAGAGCTCTTCTGCCTGAAGGTCCCCGACGGCGTCTCGGTCGAGATGGCGGTGCTGCTCACCGACATCCTCCCGACCGGCTTCCTGGGCGCTCAGATGGGCGCGATCCAGCCGGGCGACACGGTGGCGGTCTTCGGCGCCGGTCCCGTCGGCCTGATGGCGCTGGCCTGCGCCCAGCTCTACGGTCCCTCCAAGATCCTCTGCGTCGACATGGTCCCTGAGCGCCTCGAGCGGGCTGCGTCGATGGGGGCAGTCCCAATCGACGCCAGCGGCAAGCTCGGCGCTCTCGGCGTCCTCGAGGCGACCGACGGACGGGGAGCCGACGTGGCAATCGAGGCGGTCGGTCACTCCGAGACCATCACCGACGCGCTGAGCTCGGTCGCCGTGAGAGGTCGGGTGTCGATGGTCGGGGTGAACGTGTCAATGGACTTCCCCTTCCCGATGGCGCTCGCCTTCCTGAAGGCCTTGAGCTTCAGGGCGGCCTTCGCTGCGATCCCCTCTACCTGGGGCGAGCTGGTGCCCTTGGTCCAGGAGGGCGTCTTGGATCTCGGGGACGTCTTCAGCCATCGGATGGGCCTGTCCGAGGCGGCCGCTGCCTACGAGCTCTTCGATGCCCGTCGCGATGGGGTGCTCAAGGTGCTCTTGGACCCGAGCCGCTAGGGAGCAGTCAGGACGGGGATCGGTCCGAGGTGGGCCTGGACCAGCACTGGGACCGCCATGGCCGCACCGAAGCGATAGGCCCCCGAGCTGTAGGTCACGCAGCCTTGAGGTGGCAGCACATAGGAATTGGGCCAGGGGACTGGGCAGAAGTGCTCCTCGCCCGGAGTACGGACCACGTTCGACGCCAGCCCTGCCACCACACCGCCCGTGCAGAGCGACGGGACCGCGGCGAGCTCTGATGCAAGACAGGGAAGGGTGGCGGCATAGGTGCCGCCCGCCCCCTCGATGGCGGCGCCGGCATCGATGACCTTGATCGGCAAGGTGAGGTTCTCCGCGGCCACCTGGGCGTAGGCCGCGGTGACCTCAGGTATCACCGTGGCCGCCAAGGTGAAGCTGGGTGGCGGGGTGGCGGCACCCACGAAGTAGATGTGATGGGCGCCGGCGTTGAGGAAGATCATGGCGGCTTGGAGCGCCACCGATCGCACCGCGGCCAAGAAGGCCGGACTCCCCCAGGAACCGACTTGCGCGCAGGGAACGAACTGGGTCCCCTTGAACTCCAAGATCACCGAGTTCGGGTGAAAGGAGGCCGCATCGGCCGGCATCGAAGAGAGCCAGGAGCACATGGCCGTGCCCGGAAAGGTCCGGGTCAGCACCCGCACCGCGCCGGTCGCCAGCAAGCTCTGGCTGAGATAGGGCGCTGCCTCGTGGCCGAAGCTGTCGCCGTAGAAGAGGACGCGGCGCTTCGGGTTGACCGTCAGCTGCAGGCTGGCCGTCGCCGCCGTTGACCCGTTGCGCACCGAGACGACGTATGAACGAGCCGCCAGCGAGCCGTTCGGTGGCAGCAGCACGGTGACGACGCTGCCCTGGCAGCCGGTGCTCGATGTGCTCAGCGACGCAGCCGGGCTCACTGCGATCTGGCAGGTTCCGGCTTGTGTCGACGAGAGCGTCAGCGCCACGATGCCACCGGCGCCGTTGAGGGATTGCGCCGAGGCGGACGCGGTGAGCGGCGGCGATGCGGCAGAGACCGACGTGGTCCCGGCGATGCTCGCAAGCAGCAGCGCTCCGAGGAGTGACAGGGCGGCTAAGAGGCGTCGGATCACCTCATCGATGCTTTCACAGCTTCAGCTCATCGAGCGCGCCCGGCGCTGAGCTCCTGGGCTCAGCGCGTCGAGTGCAGGTCGGGAACCCGGCCGAGGCCGAAGTCGGCGATCACCGAGGAGGCCATCGACGCTCCATAGCGATACGCGCCCGAGCTGTAAGACGGGCAGCCCTGGGGTGGAAAGGATCCCTTGGGCCACTGAGGCCGACAGAAGTGGATCCCGTCGACCTGACGCACCCAGTTCGTCCGTCGACCGTAGGGGGTGCCCAGGCACGGCTCGTGAACAAGACATGCCAGATGGTCGGTGAAGTGCTGCCCCGATGGGGTGAGCAAGGCGCTGCCGGGTGAGATCCGCCGCAGCAATCGACGCTGCGGTCCGCGATCGGTCACCCGCACCAGCTGGTCATAGGCCTGGTTCACCTGGCGATAGAAGGCCGGCGGACATTCTCCGGCAGGCGCATGTGGCAGCGGGCACTCGATCGTCGAGGTGCCGACGAGGTAGATCCTCGTGGCGCCGCCCTTGGACAGGATCCGGACGGCCGCCAGCGCCTGGTCATACATCGAGCTTCGGGTGCTTGCTCCCCGCTGGGCACAGTTCAAGAAGCGGTCGCCGGAGAACTGCAGGACGACTGCTTTGGGGTGGAACTGAGCTGCATCGAGTCTCATCTCGCCCAGATAGCCGCAGATCGAGCTTCCCGGGAAGGTCTCCAGTTTGACCCTGGTGTCGCCTGTAGCTCGAAGGACCGCGGCGAAATAGGGCGCGGCCTGGTGGCCCAGAGAATCTGCGAAGAGCTCGACGCGCAGCGCGGCAGGGACTGTCACCCTCCGCTCGATCGCAGAGCCCCAGCCGCGTGGCCGCAGTGAGATGACGTAGCGCATCGCGGTCGGCGAATGGTTGGCTGGTAGTGCGACGCGGCTTCGGACTCCCCCGCCGCAGGTGATCTCGCGTGTCAACGGCTGGCCCAGCGCTGGACGAAGCGTCAAGGTGCAGCGGTTCGGTGGGGCCTCGAGGCCGACCATGACCGTCCCACCTCGTGCTTGCAGCTCGGTGGGCTCGAGCAGCAGGCGGCCGTCGGCGGCTGACGCCATGGTGGGCATCAGCCCGGCAGCGAGAGCCAGCCCTCCCACCAGGAGCGCCATGACCCTGCGCGAGATCGTGGGCATGACAGACAGACTTCGACGTCCCGCTGCCCTGCTCCGCTGACCTGCTTCAGGCGCCCGGACGGTAGGTGACGCTGTCGGCGGTGGTGTTCGTGCCGACGATGCCGGCGAAGGTCGATTCAAGCCCCTCCAGACCCGCCTGGCTCTGGTCGAATCCCATCGCCCAGCGCAGCTGCGCGGTGACGGACTGGCGGATCAAGGGCCAGGCCGCGGTGACGTTGAGGTCGGGAGCCAGACAGCCGTCGGATCCGAGCGGCCGGAGCTTGGCTGGCACGGGGAGGTGGATCTTGTTCGCAAGTGCGATCAGGCCTCCTTGGCCCGGGGCGAGCTGGCAGATGTCAGAGAAGACGAGGTGCCCCGCACCGAGGATCGAGATGAGGCGCTTAGGTTGATGAAGCGCGTTGTAGGCCGCGACCATTCCTGCCGGCTTGACCACGCCGTCCTTGGTCCCGTATTCGAGGAGTCCCGGCACCTTGGGGACCACCGAGCCTGATCCGGTCGAGGTCTGGCCGAAGCTGCCGTAGGAGGCGCCAGCCAGGCCGACGAAGACCTTGACCTGGCTGTCAACGACAGCCAGCTTCTCGACAGCCGCGCCGCCGGCCGAGTGGCCCACCGCCCCGATGCGGCCCATGTCGAGATGTCGGTAGAAGGACGAGGCGCTGTTCTGGTCCTCCGTGCCCATCAGCGCGATTGTGCTCTCGAGGTCAGCCACGTCATTGGAGTGGCCGCTGCCGAAACTCTTGCCGGAGAGGAAGTTGTTCAGCACGGCGGTGAGGTCGCGGTCGCGGTGCTCAGGTGCAGCGACGATGAAGCCCCAGCTCGCGAGATGCGAGGTCAAAAACGTTGACTGCGTCCGGAAGCCCGCGAAGCCGTGGCTGAAGAGCACCAGGGGGAAGCGGCCCGACGCCACCGTGACGTTGCGGATGCCACCTGAGAGGTAGGTGGCCGAGACGCCCTTGGGGACGAGCTTGAGGATCGACGCGGGCAGGTAGGACGCGACGTTGTAGCGATCGAGCTGGCCGTGGTAGGCGTCTGGGCTGGCGGGGTACCAGATCTCGACCGGTGCCCCGTTGCTCGTGAGGTGCAGCGTCGTCTCCCCCACGCCGAAGGGCCCTGGGTTGACGAAGGTCGTCGGACCGAGGTTGCTGACCGACGGAACTGCATCGCCGCTGCCGCCGGCGCCCGCGCCGCCTTCGTGTCGGAAGGCGATGCCCGCCACCGAGGCGGCGAGGATCGTCAGCACCCCCAAGATCGCAAAGGGGATGAAGATCGGCGACCGTGACCGGTCGATGTTGCTTGGGACGTGCGCCATCACTCCTCTTCCATCTGCGTTGACCCGAGCAGCGTAGCGACGCTGGTCTCAGGATTGCTGTGACTCAAGCTCCTTGAGCTCAGCTTCGACCTTCGCCTCGGACTCGTCACGGTCCTGCCGTGCCCGCTTCGGGCTCCAACGGCCCTTGGTCAGGAAGATGAAGGGGATGAACACCACCATGCCCGCCACGTCGATCCAGAACCACTTCTGCCACTGACCAGGAGACGCAGCCAGGCCGGCTTGCGCCTCTGAGAGGGCAGCCTGGTGGGCGTTGAGGTAGTTGAGCTGACATGAATAGGGAGCGACGAGGGTGTTGAACTCCTTCTGGAGCGCGAGCAGCGTCAGCGCATTCTTCGCACCGATCGCCGCGATCACTGCGGTCAAGGCGGCGGGCGGAGGATTGGGTTGGTTCGCCACAGAAATGATGCGGTAGTGGGCGACGACCTCGGTCAGCAGGGCTTGATGCTTCTGGGCGAAAGCCACTGACGCGGCGTGCTGCGCGTTGAAGGTGATCGCACTGGTCCCCTCGGGTACCGCTGGGCCCTTGATCGCCGGCAAGGGACCCTTGGCTGGCGCCAGTGTGCAGTTCGGGATCTGAGCGGTCGCCACTGCTTGGTTGTCGACGACCGAGTTGACCGACGGGATCACCAGCGGCAAGAAGATGAAGGAGCCCGCCACGGTGAGGCGAAGGATCCAGCCCCAGAGCGCCAGGCCGGTGGCCACCAATGCCGGGTTCCGTGCTTCGACGGTCTCGGTGTAACCCGCCATCCACGGCGCGTAGACCACGGAGAGCGAGAAGGCGATGGCGATGCTGAGCAAGACCAAGACCGTGCCGGAGGTGTGGGGGTGCGTTGCCCGGGTGATGAAGATGATGGTGAAGAAGATCGACATCAGCGCGCCGACGACCATGAAGGGCTTGCGCACGAGGACCTTGTCCGAGAGCCAGCCGACGATGATCAGCGATGCGATGTCTGCCGCCCAGAACCACTGGTTGAGGCTGTTGGCGTCCGCGGTGCTGAAGGGCAGCCCGTTGGGATGGACGAAGGTGACGACGTAGTAGATCGTGAAGAAGGCCGCGGCGACGTAGTAGATCAGCAGGAAGAGCGAGATCCCGATCGAGCTGCCGATCAGCTCCCAGGAGACGATCTGGCGCCAGGGGTGCGACGCAGCTGCCGAGAGCTCTTCGACTGAGATGCCCTGGGCCTTGGCTTGGACCAAGGCCTTGTCGCGCTCGGAGACCATGAGCTGGTCGCGCACCCGCGGCGAGAGGTCCTTGAGCAGGAAGAGGCAGACAGCGAAGACCGCGATGGAGAAGAGCCCGGAGATCCAGAACTGGCTCTGCCAGCTGTGCAGGTGACCCAAGGTCCGGGTGGCAACGATCGAGACGAGCAGGCTGCCGGCCACCGGACCTACGGTCCAGAAGCCCATCGCACTTGCTCGACCCAGCTGCGGTGAGAAGTCTCGGACCAGGGCAGGGGTCGCCACCAGCACAGCACCTTCGACGATCCCCACTGCTGAGATGGCGATGGCGAATTGCAGCTGGGTGGTGCAGTTGGTCACCCCGAAGCAGACGATCACCCCGACGATGAGCAGGCCGTAGATCACCACGTTGGATCGCCCCAAGGCGTCCGTCTTCGACGCAGGCAGCGAGGCGAAAGCACCCAGCGCGTTCGAGACGACGACGATCCCCACGTAGTACGCGAAGGACATGTGGAACGACTTGAGCAGCTCTGGCGTGACGCCCGTCTGGGTGTAATAGGTGTAATAGAGGGTGATCGTCGCCAGCACAGCGAGGCTCAGATATCCGATCCGCCGCTTTCCCGTCGGATACTCGCCGATCTCATGGTGGAAGAGGAACCGTGCCACTGGGTTCTTCGGTCCACGCATCTCGAACTCGAACTCTCCCGTGGTCATCGCAACTCCCCTCGATCAACCCGGACGCTGTCTGGGCGGACCCTACCTGCGGCCATGACGGCCGATCCACATCGCTCCGTCACTCACATCGGCAGCTGTGGTGCATCAGCCAACGACAGCGCCTTGCCCCGAGTGCCGGGGACAAAGACCTGCTCTGGCCGGAAGCTCCACAGCTTGCGATCACCCTTTCGACCACCAACCACCTCGACCGAAGCAACTCCGGACTCGAGGTGCTCGACGAAGGCCACGAACTCGAAGCTCGCCCGCCGTGCCCGTGGATCATCGATCTCGACTGGATCGCCGGGGTGGACCCCAGCCCAGCTGCTCGACCGCCTCACCGGCGGAGAAGAACGATCTTCCACAGGACCTGTCTTACACCCTTGCCACTCATCGCACCTGCAATGCTGCTCGCCGTGCAACACGGCGCGCTCCCGACCGATGGTCCTGAGAGAGATCGCACTTCCACGACGCTCGACCAGACTGCCGCGCTCATCTCGATGGCTGCCGACCACGGTGCCGTCGTCGCGCTGCTCAGCGCTGTCGCGATCCTTCGCCGGCGACGCTCGATCGCAGAGACCGCAGCATCGCTGGCGATCGTCGGGCTCGCCACCGTGGGGATCAACTCGGCGATCAAGTCCCTCGTCGGTCGAGAACGGCCTTCGCTGCCACTCGGCGACCTCGCTCTCCCGCCGCGATCACCGAGCTCGTCGAGCTTCCCCTCAGGGCACACGCTTGCCGCCGCCTGTGCCGCCACGGCCCTGACAACGACCCCGATGGGAACGCTGCTCGGCTTGGAGGGTGCTGCCCTGGTCGGATGGAGCCGCCTTCGACTTCGCGTGCACCACCGGAGCGACGTCGGCGGCGGCTACCTCATCGGGATGCTGCTGGGTCTGGCCCTTCGTCCCTTCGTGTCAGCAGTGCATCGGGAATGCGGGCTCGGCCGTCGGCGTTGGACCAAGAGATGACCCTTCCGTCCTTCGCGCTCCTCTACGACTACCGCTGCCCCTTCGCTCGGAGCATGCACGAGCACGTTCTCGCTGCGATGGGCGCTGGCCTTGAGCTCGACGTGACCTTTGAGCCCTTCACGCTCAGCCAGGGGCACGTGGCGCCGGGCCATCCCGACGTCTGGGACGATCCCGCCAAGCACTCGGCCCTTCTCGCCCTCGAGGCCTCCGTCGCGGTGCGAGACGCCCTGCCGGACTCCTTCGCCCAGGTGCACGCGGCTCTCTTCGACGCTCGACACGCACACGGCATCTCCCTCTCGACAGCCGAGCAGGTCAACGATGTCCTCATCAGCGCAGGCGTCGACGCGACGAAGGTCTTCGAGATCGTCGCGACCGGAGAGCCTCGGGCGGTCATCGCCGAGCGCTGGCACCACTATCACGACGAGCTTGATGTCTTCGGCGTGCCCACCTTCGTCCTCGACGACCAGGACGCCATCTTCGTGCGCCTGATGAGCGGTCCGGACGAAGACGATCTCGCATCCTCGGTGGGCGTGATCACTCGGCTGCTCAGGCTCATGGGCGAAGAGAGCGAGCTCAACGAGTTCAAGCACACCCGCTTGACTCGCTGAATCTCAGCTCGACGAGAGTGCGCCCAAGGTGTCGAAGGTCATTCGGCGCTCCTCTGGCGAACCGGAGATCGAGGCGATGAACTCGCTGGCCCCGGCCTCGCCGAGACGACCGATCCCGTCGATGACCTCTTCGCGGGATCCAAGAAGAGCGATGTCCGACGGACGCGCCGCTCCCTCGATGTCCAGCATCGCTTTGTACGACGGCAAGTTCGGATAGATCGCGAACTGCTCGTCGATCTTCGTGGCGGTGCCGGCCGGATCATCGGTGATGCAGACCGGGAGCGAGACCACGATGCGCGGGGCGGGCCGACCTGCCTCGGCGGCTGCCTCGTTGAGCTTGGGTGCCACATGCGACGCGATCGTGCCGATGCCTGTCATCCAGGTCACCGTACCGTCAGCTCGCTCACCGGCAAGACGGAGCATCGCGGGGCCAAGGGCCGCGATGAGGAGCGAGGGAGCGGGCGCGTCCGAGATCGATAGCGCAGCGGGCGTGATCGAGGTGACCACCTCTCCGGCAGCAGCCGAGGCCTCGCCCGCGAGCATCGGCAGCAAGGCATCGAGATACTCAGTCATGTATCGAGCGGGACGGTCATAGGAGTAGCCCCAGAGCGTCTCGACCACGATCTGGTGCGACAGGCCGATGCCCAGACTCAGGCGATTCGAACCGGCAACCGACTGGACCGTGAGCGCCTGCTGCGCCATCACCTGTGGGTTTCGAGCGTAGACAGGGACGACGCAGGTCCCAAGCGAGATGCCATCGACCTGCGCGGCTACCGCCGATAGGAGGGTCAGCGCATCGGCACCGAAGGTCTGAGTTGCCCAGGCGCTCGGGTATCCAGCTTCCTTGGCCCGCCGAACCTGGTTGATCGAAACGGCGGCGCTTTGCTCGGTGTCGATGAGTGTTCCGATGGGGATCATGAGGCTCCTTCCAGTAGCCCCGGTAGTTTGGGGCCGTGCTCGGACGCTTGGAGGCTAGCGGTCGGTCCCTCGTGGACTCATGAAGGTCGGCATCGTGGGCGGTGGCCAGCTTGCCAGGATGCTCATCGAGGCGGCGAGCGCGCTCGGGCTCCGCAGCGCCGTCCTCGCGGCATCACCTGACGATGCCGCGGCGATCGTCGCCGCCGAGGTGATCATCGGAGCGCCAACTGACCCCGTGGCCATGGGAAGGCTGATCGCCAGCTGCGACGTGGTGACCTTCGACCACGAGCTCGTCGATCTCGAGCTCCTGGCCGAGCTCGAGCGAGCAGGCTCGATCATTCGTCCGTCGTCGAGCTCGTTGCGCTTCGCCGTCGACAAGGCCGCCATGCGGGACCGCCTCGCCGCAGCCCAGCTTCCCATTCCCGCCTACTTCGTCATTCAGCCCGGTGACCCCATTGAGCTCGGCGCTCTGGGAGCTGAGTGGGGCTGGCCTCTGGTGATCAAGGCCGCAACTGGTGGCTACGACGGCCGTGGCGTCTTCATCGCCGCCAGCGCCGACGCGGCGCAGATGATCGTCCGACAGCTTCATGACGATGGCGTCGTGGCGCTGATCGAGGAGTACGTCGATATCGACATCGAGCTGGCGGCACTTGTCGCACGAGGTCCCGACGGCAGCGAAGTGAGCTGGCAGACGGTCGAGACCGCCCAGATCGATGGCGTCTGTCGGGAGGTCCTCGTCCCCGGCTCGCTGAGCGCTGAGCTCGGTGCCGAGGCGGCTGAGCTCGCCCGGGCCGTCGCTGACGAAGTGGGCATTGTGGGCCTGTTGGCCGTTGAGATATTCGCCACCTCACGAGGTCTCGTCATCAACGAGCTCGCGATGCGACCTCACAACTCAGGCCACTGGACCCAGGATGGGTCGGTCACCTCGCAGTTTGAGAACCACCTGCGCGCGGTCCTCGGGCTTCCACTGGGCGAGACCGGCCTCACTTCGGCCGCCATCGCCAGCGTCAACGTCTTCGGGTCTGAGGCTGCTCCGCAGGTCGATCTGGGCCTTCCCGCCGCGCTGGCGGTGCCCGGCGCGCACGTGCACCTCTATGGCAAGCAAGCTCGACCGGGACGCAAACTGGGCCACGTGACCGTCTGCGATGGTGATCCGCTGCAAGTGCGAGCCGCGGCATGGCAGGCGGCAGTCGCGCTGGGCACGCCCGTGCCCGAGGAAATGGAGGGAGCGCTCTGATGAGCGAAGCAGCACAGGTCGGGGTCGTAATGGGCTCGAGCTCGGATCTCGAGGTCTTCTCCGGCGCGACGAGAGCGCTGGAGCGCTTCGACGTCCCCTACGAGCTCCATGTGGTGTCCGCCCACCGCAGCCCGGAGGCGATGCTCCGCTACGGCCTCGAGGCCAGGTCCCGTGGGCTCCGGGTGCTCATCGCCGGTGCGGGTGGGGCGGCCCACCTGCCCGGCATGCTCGCATCGGTGACGAGCTTGCCCGTGATCGGTGTGCCTGTTGCCCTCAAGACCCTCGACGGCCTCGACTCCCTGCTGTCGATCGTCCAGATGCCCCGGGGGGTCCCCGTCGCCACCGTGGCGATCAATGGCGCAGAGAACGCTGCTCTGCTGGCGCTGAGGATCTTGGCGATCTCGGACGACGGCCTGCGCGCAGCGCTGGACATGCATCGAGCCGAGCTGGCCGCCGAGGCTGCAGCGCAGGACGCCGGCCTGGTTCCTGGTGGCGCCTGATGTCAGAGC
>Ga0075017_100001425_pt1 | contig 14555 bp, 9 predicted proteins | sample AleBraG_ABR_2012_FD_71475 | JGI IMG/M metagenome (GOLD analysis project Ga0075017, IMG submission 71475) | Freshwater sediment microbial communities in response to fracking from Pennsylvania, USA - Alex Branch Run_MetaG_ABR_2012 | ecosystem: Environmental > Aquatic > Freshwater > Creek >... | reverse complement strand
AGATGAGAAAGCGGTTACCTCGATCGACTGGCAGCAGAACGATCTCTACCGATTCTTCGCTTTCGTCTTTGCGCCGCCAACGCGCGAGTGCTTCGACCTTTTGTCGCAACCTGGCCTGCCAGAGGCACTACGAAATCTATGGAAGCAGTTGAAGTGCGAAGGAGAATATCCGGCATTCGAATGGTTCGCCAGTTACGAGCAGTACGAGTCCGCCTATATCGTGCTCTTCGATGTTGGCATACCCGAACCGCCCGTGCCTCTATTCGAGTCAGCCCATGACAAGACTCATCCGGCGCAGGAGATTGCGCTGGAGAATACCTACTTCTACGAGGTTCTCGGGCTCAAGTCGGATCCCGGCCGCGCCGTTCCCGACTACCTTGTCACCCAGTTGGAATTTTTAGCCGCCCTGCGCTATACCCGCGAACATACATCCGAAGAGAGCACTGCTGTTTCGCTCGCGCGAGCCGAGACTGAATTTCTGGAACGCCACTTGTTGAACTGGGTCGCTACCGCCAAGGCCAAGCTGGACAGAACCAATGCGCCCGGATTCCCAGTGATGATGACGTTGCTGGTGCAGTTCCTCAGCCACAGGCACGAGGGGTAGCTGAGGACATGATTACTGAAACGTCTCAAGGCACCGCCGATAGTCCCTGGATCAGCGCTTACAAATGGCCTATCTATTTCTTCGTCGCCGTCGCATTCTGGAACTTTGTCGGCGCGGGCCTGTTCGGCTTCATGATCAACCCTCCAATCGCGCTCTACTATGTGCAGGGGCTTAACCTGACTCCGGTGCACGGACATGCGGCTTTGTTCGGTGTGTATGGCATGTTGGGTCTGGGCCTGATGCTGTTCTGTCTGCGCGCGCTGCGGCCGGGGCTGATGTGGAAAGACCGTCCACTAGCGATCGCTTTTTGGTCGCTCAACATTGGGTTGGCGCTCATGATCCTGATCAGCATGCTGCCTGTCGGCTTGCTGCAGGCCTGGGCCTCTGTCGAATATGGCACTTGGTATGCACGTTCGTCTGAGTTCATGCAAACACCTCTAGTGAACCGACTACGTTGGATGCGCATGATCGGAGACACGCTCTTTGCCTTCGGAGCCCTTGTGCTCGGATGGTTTGTACTGGGGCTCGTTACCGGCCATTCTTTCGATCGCACGGCAACACTCGACGAGGGAGAATACTCTCCTCGTCACCTTAAAGAGGAAGTCACAGTCGGTGATTGACTCTGCACTTCTTGTGTAAAGGGCTGCTGGGCCTCGCCGCCCAGCAGCGTTGTCACCGCGCAACCATGCGATCACCCGCTACTGAAACCCGCAAACACAGGGCATTTGAACCGTTGTGACATAAGTCATAGTTCACGATTCGCGCTTCGCATATTCTCGGAATCAGGGAGAGTGAAGTCGTGCTAGCGGTGAAGCAAGACAATTCCAAACGGCCGGTATCGCTCGTCGGCGAGGTCGGTGGTGTAACCGGGAACGCCGTCGACAGTGCGTCCCACTTGCTAACGGAAGCTAGTAAACCCGTGAAGCCCGCGCGCAAGAAACTCGTCCGGCGGGACGATCGCGACTACTCGCAGCAGTTCCGCTTCGCCGTACAAATGTCTTTCGCGGCACTGAACTTGTGGATCGGGGCTCAGTTTTATCTCTGGGTACGGTGGGCGGAAAGCGGCGGTCGCGCGGTGGAAGTCTCGCGACCCGCCGGCGTCGAAGGCTGGCTACCCATTGAAGGCCTCATGCAGTTGAAATACTTTCTGGTCACCGGAAAAGTACCGCACGTGCACGCCGCTGGTTTCTTCCTCTTCACGTCGTTCCTGGTTATTTCGTTCGCCTTTCGCAAGTCTTTTTGCAGCTGGATCTGTCCGGTAGGAACGGTATCTGAATACCTGTGGAAGTTGGGGCGCTCGACCTTTGGACAGAACTTCCAGCTGCCACGCTGGGCCGACATCCCATTGCGCTCGCTGAAGTACCTCGTGCTGAGCTTTTTCGCCTATGCGGTGATCGGCATGTCCGCTGTTTCGATCGCCGAATTTCTTAATAGCCCCTATGCGCTTATCGTCGACGTGCGCATGCTCAACTTCTTCCGATACATCGGCAGCACTGCAGCTTTGGTCGCACTCGGGCTAGTGGTTGCTTCGATCTTCATGCAGAACTTCTGGTGTCGTTATCTATGCCCCTATGGAGGTTTCCTCGGCCTGGTCTCCCTGCTCAGCCCGACGCGGATCACCCGTAACTCAAGCACGTGCATTGATTGCGCCAAGTGCGCGAAGGCGTGTCCTTCAGCACTGCCGGTCGACAAACTGGTGCAAATCCGCTCGGCCGAGTGCACCGGCTGCCTGGAGTGTGTAGCAGTCTGTCCCGCAAAGGACACCTTAAGCATGAGCGTAACGATGGCTTTGCAAAAGCGCCACGCAATTTCAGCCTGGAGCATGGCCGCGGGAATTGTGATTCTATTTCTTGGTATGGTCGGTTACGCGAAGGTCACTGGTCAGTGGAACACGACCCTCCCCAAGCAGGTCTATCTACAGCTCGTGCCGAACGCGAGTGAGCAGGAACACCCAATTCCGGGCCGACGGTAATCGCCGTCACAAAAAATCAGGGCGGAAATCGACTGGAACGGTTCTTGCCTCCGAACACCTTGCTGGACGGCTTGAATATCTCAGCAGTACGCGCGGTCGTGTGACAAAAGTCATCTACCTAGCCGATTTGCCCGCGTAGCTTCAAAAGTGTAAGGAGCATGTCATGAGCGAAGTGATCGACAACAAGGCGAACCGGATTCGAGTCCTTAAGGACATCATCAAGCACCTGCATGCGGGAAATCCTCCCGAGCAAGTACAACGACAAATGCAAGAAATCGTCAGGCAAACCGACGCCTCCGAAATCATGGCCATGGAGCAGGAGCTGATAGCCGAAGGAATGCCCGTAGAAGAGGTACGAGCCATGTGTAACCTCCATTCCAAGCTGACGCGCGACGTCCTGGTTCAACTCCCTATCCGCAAGGCAATTGCTCCGGGACACCCAGTGGATACCTTTCGTCGTGAAAACGAAGCATTGCGCGGTGTGATTGCGGCAATGACGCAGACTCTGGCCGAATTGCAGAGTAATAAGGAATCTGCCGATGCCGCGTCGATTCTTCTGTGCTTTCGCCAGTCGTTCAACGAACTGATGGATATCGACAAGCACTACCAGCGCAAAGAGCACGCATTGTTTTCTTGCCTGGAGCGGCACGGCATTACCGGCCCATCAAAAGTGATGTGGGCCAAGGATGATGACGTTCGCAATTTGCTCAAGCGCCTTGGGGAGTGCATACACTCTGACCCGGCCGACATCGAGAAATGGAAGATGAATCTGGTGGACGCAACGAACGCCGCCCTCAAGGCAGTGCAGGAGATGATTTACAAGGAGGAGAACATATTGCTTCCGATGTCTCTGGAGACGCTGTCGGAAGATGAGTGGGGCGAGATATGGTCTGTGTCTCCGAAGTACGGTTGGTGCATCGTGGAGCCGCAACAAGGCTACACGCCCGCCGTCGGCACTACACCCGAATCCATGAAATTTCCCCAGTCGGGCGCTCTCATGCTGCCCACCGGGAATGTAAGCCTGGAACAACTCGTTGCGGTGTTTTCAACTCTTCCGCTAGATCTTACGTTTGTCGACGCTGACGACCGAGTGGCCTTTTTCACCGAGGGTCCGGATCGCATCTTCGCTCGCAGCAAGGCCATCATCGGACGCAAGGTGCAACACTGCCACCCTCCCAGAAGCGTCGAAACGGTTGATCAGATTCTGGACGATTTTCGCGCCGGGAGACAGAATGTTGCGGAATTTTGGATCAACTTTCATGACAAGTTTGTGCACGTCCGCTATTTTGCTGTCCGCAGCTCCGACGGAGCCTACCTGGGGACCGTGGAATTGACTCAGGACTTGACTCCGCTCCGGGCGCTTCAAGGCGAAAGGCGTTTGCTGGAATACGATAGTCCTCGTGCGGCCAGCTAAGCAGGGTTTCAGGTTGTACTGGGCTATGCGACAAGATCCGGTCGTCCCTATCGTAGGTGCCTCAAATCGAAATGCCGACCTGTACGCCCATTCTCCGCCCGCCGCTTCACTGCACCTGGAGCGTGGTGCTCGTGGAGCGCACGAGCGAGCCCGTCACTGCCCCCGAAGTACCGGTTACGGTGATGGTGTATGCGCCCGGGGGTGTGCCCAGATTGCCGATGTGACTGCCACCTCCACCACCGCAAGCCACCTGAAACACAACACCGAAGAGCACGCAGCCGAGCAGCATTGTCTTGATCCTTCTTTGCTTTGAACCAAGGCTTCCGATGCCCACCAGCCCTAGTAGCGGCAGCCAAAGGGCATAGGAAAAGGCCACACCCGAGCGCGAGGTCATGCGCGAGCTCGGGCCGGAGGTGCTGACTGTGACGGTGGCCGGAGTGCCTGTGCTGACCGAGCATTGCGGCGCCTGCGCGGGTTTCGGCGACACGGAGCACGCGAAGGTTACCGTGTCGTTGAATCCGCTAACAGCGATCAGGTTCAGGGTCGCGCTGGCCGGTGAGCCCGCAGGCACGGTTGCCGGCGTCAGCGTGAAGGCGGCCACGGCGAAATCCGCTGGTGTGGTCAACCTGAAAACTGTGCCTTCGCCGTTAGCGCCATACAAGGTCGTGCCGTACAGGTTGCCGTCTGCATCTTGCACCAAGTCTCCCGTCGCATAGTTGTCGGAACCTGTGAAGGTATACAGAAGGGACTCCTTGCCCATGGAATCCAGTTTGAAGACCGAGCCGCTGGCCAGGCCATAGAAATTTCCCGCCTCATCCCGCACCACGCCCGCGGTAGGGAACCCCGTGTCTCCGGGTAATCCTGCGAAGGAGTGCAGCACGGTTTCTTTGCCAGAAGTGGTCAGCTGGTAGATGGTGCCGCACGTGATACCGGGGAGCTGCGTGGGATCGCACGGCGAAGCGGCGCCTCCAGCGTTGGTGGTGCCGTAGAGATTGCCGGCCGAATCTAGGATCAGGCTGGACTCGGGAAGGTTGCCGTCCGGCCCACCATCTCCGCCCTTGAACGAGTACAGCGTGCTGAACGTGCCAGACGTATCCACCTTGAAGACGGTGCCGCAGGCGCCGTAGGTGACGGAAGGACAGTTTTGCAGGCCGCCGTACTGGGTAGTTCCGTAGAGATTACCGTCCGTGTCCAGCACTACGCCTCCGTACGGCATGGCGCCGTCCACTTTGCCGAACAGGTGCACTACGCTTTCCTGGCCGCTCGCGTCCACTTTGAAAACTGTGCCGCAGCCAAAGTCGACCACCCTTCCGTTAGGGGGAATGGGCACTGGGCATGTCCGTTCTGCGAGGTTTAAGAATGTGGTGCCCCAAAGAGTGCCAGAGCTGTCCAAGGCCATCGGACCTGCTGGACTGGCCCCTTCAGGCCCGCTCGAACTAAAGCGGTGCAGAACGGTTTCCGTTCCGCTCGGGTCCAGCTTGAACACGGTCCCACAACCAAGCCAGCTCGGCTGATCAGTCCCGCAGGGGACCGAGGTGCCACCGTAGAGCGTTGTCCCATACAGATTCCCCGCCGCGTCACGTATAAGCCCGCTGACAGGGTCGCCTCCGTCCGGCGGGCCAGCGAAGCTGTAGAAGATGGATAGCTTTCCACTGGGGTCCACCTTGAAGACGGACCCGTAGCCGACGGTTCCGCCGATGGTGGTCGTGCCGTAGAGATTGCCGGCGGGGTCGAGCAGCAACCTCCCCACCGGCCTCGCCCCATCGGGTAAGTTGGTGAAAGTGTGCAGAACCGTGAGAGTTTGCGTTTGCGCCAGCAGAGTGGAGGCCAGCGCCAGCACGATGATCAGCATCATGCCAGCGCCGGATGTAGGTTTTGCGAGTTTCATCGTCTTCCCTCGAGTCTTTCTTCGCTACTCCGCCGCTCTATCTGCTCGGCGACTGCAGACCGGGGATCTGATACCGATTGCTCCACCGCGACCGAGGTGTACCCTGCGTTGTGCTGGGAACGTAGGAACGCGCCGTGCTTTGTGCGTCCGCGGTCGCCGCATCCACCAAGCTGTAGTCGCAGCCCTCGACGTCGGGATGGTTCTCGTCGCATGGCCGCAGCACGAAAGCATGGATGTCGCCGTTGGGGAGCGTTCCGAGGGCGGCAATTTCTCCGGCGTCGTTGACATAAGCCGCAACGGTCAGCTGTAGACCAGAGTTGGGTGGGATCAGGGTGTTTAAGTCCACCACGGGCTCACCGTCTTCCGAGAGGAAGGCATGCCCTGCAGGGGGAAGTTCGTTTACGCAATCCCACCCATTCCCCACGATTTGGTGTTTTGAATTGATGCCGTCTGCGACGCTGCATAGATCGCCGGCCGGCGTCCCCAGATCGGTCATGACACCGTTCTTCCAAAGAAACGCGTGCGCCGGCGTATTAAACTGGTCGCAGCCCAAGACGCCAGGTAAATTCGCCCTGCCGACCACCTCCCCGGCATCGTTGATATAGAAGGCTTGTCCACTATCTCCTCCCAAGGTGCCAAGGTCCTTCATGCCGCGGGTCTTATCCCAAAGAAACGGGTGGCAGCTCTGGTCCCCCGCCAAGTCTGAAGCACCGGCGACCTGACCGCGGTTATTGAGAGAATTAGCGTGACCGCATGTGCCCCCGAGTGTCCCCAGATCGATCATTTTGCCAGCGTCCCAGAGGAATGGATCCACGGTTGGGAGGTTCTGCTGAAAGAGGCTGCAATCGTCCGGAACAGGATTCGGCGTCGAGTTGGTGAACGACCACCCGGCAACCTGTCCGCGATCGTTGATCAAGAAGGCAGCGCTGTCGGTACCACCGAGAGTGCCCAGATCCTGCATGCCCCGGGACTTCGTCCACCGAACCGCATGTACCTGGGTTGCTCCAGTGAGGAGAAAGTCCCAGAAATTACTGGTGTAAGGGTCGAGAATTGTATTCATAGCTTCCCCGGCCACCTGGCCCCGGTTGTTGACCGCGTTCGCCGAGCTTTCGTATCCCCCTAACGTTCCCAGATCAGTCAGGTCCCCATCCTTCCCCCAGAGAATCGCTTCCAGTGCCGGAAGACCAGTGAGGGGATCGATACCGTTTTCAGACCCTCCAGCGACCAGCCCGCTGTCGCTCACTCCGTATGTGAAGCTGCTGTTGAAGCCCGGGAGCGCGCTCAATTTGTGAGCGGCGCCATCCTGCCACTTGAATCCGTACGAGAGATAGCAGTCGAAGTTCCAGCAACTCGCGGGATCGGAAGCAGGAGTATCGGCCCCGCCCACCGCCGTTCCACTGCTGTTCAGGAGTCTGAGCTGTGGAGGGGGCAGGATAAAGCTGCTGTTGGGCCCGCCGAAAGTGCCCATGTCGATGGGCTGGTAGTGATGGTATTGGTGTGGGTGATGCGGTTCAACTTTGCCCTGTGCGGCCAGTTGAAACGGAATCGCCAGTGCGGCGAGTAAGGTCAGAGCGATGGTGCGCGTCCATGTCTTGGAATTCACGTTGCCCCCAGTAAATCGAATACGAGCGTATCGTTCAGAGGAAGAGTGGTCGGGAAACTAGGAATGTGACAGCTTTCGTCGCAAAATCTGCGGCAGACGCGGCATTCGCGGCCATCATAGCTGAAAGTTGCAGCATGGCGAGGTATAATCCGCCGGTGCGAGGGTTAGTGTGGAGGGTCTGCCGTCAGCCACTAGCGCCGGAGAACTGCGAAGTCTAGCCGAACGGATCCGTCAGGGGGATGCCTCGGCGGAGACGGAACTGGTGCATGAGTTCACCCACCGGATTTTCGTGATGGCCGTGGTGCGCACCCGCGACCGGGAAGCCGCGCGCGAATTAACGCAAGACGTCCTGATGGCGGTCATAGGTGCGCTGCGCAAGGGGCAACTCCAGGACCCGGACAAGCTGGCGGCTTTCGTCCACGGCACCGCACGGAATCTGATCAACAACCAGTTGCGCTCACAAAGCCAAAGACCCCCTCTGGAGCCGCTTCCTGAAGATCTGGCCCAAGCTTGCTCGGCTGATCAACTCGAAGACGCGGAACGGATGCGACTGGTTCACGAGGCGATCGAGGGTTTCGGACAGGAAGACCGGAACATCCTGCTGATGACCTTGGTGGAAGGCCACAAGCCGGGAGAGATCGCGGCCGCCCTTGGACTCACATCGGAAGTGGTGCGGACGCGCAAGCTGCGTGCCCTGAAAAAGGTCGCCGATCTGATAAGAAAGAAGATGTCACGAACCTGAGCAAACTTGCCACATAGCTACATAGAGCCAGTCATGAACTGCAAAGAAGTTGAAGAACAGGACATCGCAGAGCAGTACCTGCTGGACCGGCTGACCGATCCGGAGCGGGAAGGGTTCGAGAAGCACTACTTTGAGTGCGGAACGTGCTTTTCCCAACTCCAGACCGGACTGGCCTTGCAGACTGAGTTGCGGCGTCAGCCGGCCATGCCTGCCCGCGCGCGTGGCGCAAGTTTGCGCCGTACGTGGGTCTGGGCACCGGCGTTCGCAACCATAGTTGTTTTATTTAGCGCGGGAATCTGGTGGTATTCGGCGCGCAATCGCCAACCTTCGCAGCAGGTCACCTTGCCGCCGTCCAAGGTAAGTCCCGAGGTACCAGTACAAGCCCAGCCGCCTTTGGCGGCGCCGTCGCTCGAAGAGTTGGCCCGCGTCGAACCGCCGCCTTACGCTGGCGTGGTGCTGCGCGGCGCTGAAGATGAAGCACACGAAACCTTTCGGCACGCAATGCAGTTCTATGTGAAAGGGGACTACACGCACGCCATTCCCGGTGTTCGTGCCGCTGTGAAGGCCAGCCCTCAAACCCCCGGCTTTAACTTCTATCTAGGGGCATGTTACTTGCTGGCTGGCCAAATCGACCCTGCCATCGTATCCTTCCGCCAGACCGTTTCTCTGGGCGACCCTGTTTACTCCGAGTCTGCACACTTCTATCTGGCGAAGGCATATTTGCAAAAAAAAGACGTGGCCCGCGCGGAAGATGAACTGCAGAAGACCGTTCAGTCACACGGCAGCCTGGAATCGGAAGCCGCGGAGATTCTGCGACATCTTCGTAACTGAGAATCGCACGGTCTAGTAGTGAGAGGGAGCGAATCGTGACCACTCGACTCGTCCGAGTCTTGGTATGTTTGCTCGCGTGCTCGATATTTCTGCTCGACGCAAGCGCCGCCGTTATTGAACCGTCCCAACAAGAAACCGCAGCCGCCGAGCCAGTCGGGCCGAAGGCGTCGCCAGCAGTGGAGAAGATGCTTGCTGAGGCCAGCCGGCTAGCTGATGCCAAACAGCCGCTCGACTCGCTGAAAGCAGCAGACCAAGCCCTCGAAGCAGCTCGGCAAGGGGACGATACCGCGGGTCAAGCGCTGGCGCAGCAGGCACGTGCAAAATCCCTGCAAAATCTCACGCGCCCAGATGAGGCTCTGGCCGCATGGCAGGAAGCTCAGAAGATGTGGGTGCGCATGGGCGACACACCGGAGCAGATCACAGCCCTGGTGCAGGCGGGGTTGCTCAGTGTGGACAAGAAAGGTGAGGCCGAACGGCTATTTTCGCAAGGCCTGGCAGTCGCGCAGGAGGAGACTCAGCGCCCGGCCGCGCTGGCCCAGGCGCTGCACGATTCCGCAGGTGCGATGGTGGGGCAAGGAAATTGGGACTCGCAATGGGATCCGGCCTCGGACTACCTCAGAGCGGAAGTGGCAATCAGGGAGAAACAGACGCCCGAGTCGATAAAACTGGCTGCTGCGTTGAACAATCTCTCCAGATTGGCACACCGGCACTGGCTGAATAAATACGCGCCACAGGATTTGGTCCTGGCACATGACTATGCCGCACGGGCGGTTGACGTATGCCAGCGGTTGGCTCCGGACTCGGCCCCGATGGTGGCCAGCCTGCGCAACTTAGGCGAAGCTGAACAGATGAACAACGACCCTAAGCAAGCCGATAGCGCACGCGAGCACTTCCTGGCTGCACTGCAGATTCAAAAGAAACTCACGCCCGGCGGATCGGATATGGAAGCCGACCTCCTGACCAACCTGGGCATCATGGAAATGAACCTTTCAAACTTCACCCTCGCGCACCTGTACCTTGACGAGGCTGTGCCCATCGCAGAGAAGCTGGATCCAACGTCGTTTCAGTTCAGCAGAAGTCTGAGCTGGTTGGAGATCCTGGAGTCGGAAGAAGGTGATCTGCCTGCTGCTCGGGCGCATTGCGAACGCATGCTGGGGATGGCCGAAAAGTCGGGCGTCCCCGGTGCTATTGCAAATGCCTCGATCAATCTTGGAGATGTATTGACTAGCCAAGGCGATTTCGCTTTGGCCCGCGCTTACCTCGAAAAGGCGGTTGCTATCTTCCAAAGAATCTCCCCCAACGGCATGGGAGGTCCAATGGCTCTGTCCAACATAGCGACGACGTTTTATCGGCAAGGCGACTTAGCGTCCAGCCTCGAATATCGTCAGCGGGTTGTTGCGATCCTTGAGGAAAAGGACAAGGGAGCCGCGTCGATGGGGACGGCGAAGCAATTGAGCGGCCTGGGAGACATACTCCTGGCTCAAGGCAAATTCAGTTCAGCCGCTGACAATTATCAACGGGCATTAGAGATGCGGGAGAAAGCGAATCCCGAATCATTTGAGGTATCCGATAGTCTTGCCGCCCTCGCCGGGTTAGAACGAGCGCGAAAAAACATCAGCCTGGCCTTGGATTACGATTTGCGCGCGCTCAAGCGGGGGCAGAAGTCCTGCCCGAATTCATGGTGCGTGGCGGGTATTCTGAACGACCTTGGAGAACTGGCTTATGAGCAAGGCGACGTCACCAGTTCTGAGAACTATCTTCGCCAAGCTGTGGACATACGAGAGAAAAGCCTTGGGCCCGCTCACCCCGATCTGGCGCGTAGTCTAAATGACCTTGCGCTCACTGTGGCTGCCTTGGGGAAAACGCCAGAGGCCCTGGAGATGGCGTTGCGGGCCGAGAGAATCGGTGCCGATCATGTGCGCGTCTCAGTCCGTACGCTGTCGGAACGGCAGGCGCTCGCATATGAGGGCATCCGGGCTTCAGGGTTGGACGTTGCTTTGAGCCTGACCGCCGGTGCGACCGCTCCAGCGGCTCGCAGCGAGGTCTTCGATGCAGTGATCCACTCTCGTGCGCTTGTGTTCGATGAGCTGGCCGCTCGCCATCATTCTGCCTACGGAAGCGGGGATCTCGAAGTTAAGCAGCTGGCGGATCAGCTTTCCTCTACCCGAACCCAACTGGCGACGGTGGTGTTTCGTGGCCCTGAGCCTGGAAAGGCAGATGCTTACCGAAAAGTACTCGACGATGCTCGCGACCGGAAGGAAAAAGCGGAACGCATGCTGGCTGAGAAGAGCATCGCCTTCCGACAGGATCAGGCCCGGGCGCAGATTGGATTAAATGAGATTGCAGCGTCTCTGCCCGAGGGCGCTGCTTTGGTGGCATTCGTTCGATTTGCCAGGCGCGAGCTGCAGCAAACTGGAACAAGGAAAGCGGCTCCAGAACCGGTTCCTGCGTACGCTGCATTTGTATTGCGAGCCGGGAAACGTGAACCAGAATTCTTTCGACTGGGAACGGCGCGCGAGATCGAGAGTTTGTTGGCTGCATGGCGAAGCGACATCGCGCGACAGGAGGAGCCGAATGTATCCAAGACGGCGGAGGACACCTATCGCCGCACCGGTGCCGCCCTACGCCGACGGATTTGGGACCCACTCTTGCCAGCACTCGCTGGTGCTAGGGAAGTGTTCGTGGTTCCGGATGGGGCTCTCCACCTGGTAAGTCTGCCTTCGCTGCCGGTCGGCAGTTCGCAGTATCTGGTCGAAACGAAACCGCTAATCCACTACCTTTCTACGGAGCGCGATCTGGTGTCGGAGCAATCCCATCACGGAGAGGGAATTCTAGTGATGGGGAATCCGGCATTCGATCAGGCTGGCAAGCTTGCAGTGGCCTCAAATCAGCAATCCGCACCACCGGGTGTAACAGGTGATACCGCCGGAGCGCTCCTGCGGGGTACCCGCTCGGCTTGCGGGACGTTTCAAACCCTTTACTTTCCCCCGTTGCCTGCTTCCCAGCAAGAAGCGGAAAATGTCGCCGCTTTGTGGATGCAATCCCGCGCAGGAGCAGGCACCCAGATCATGAGAGGATCTGATGCCCAGCCTGGCAACGGTGCATCGCTACAGATGACGGGCGCCGACGCAAGCCCGGAAGCATTCACACAATACGCTCCGGGTAAACGGGTGCTGCACATGGCCACCCACGGGTTCTTTCTAGAAGGCAGTTGCGAATCGGCGGTACAACGACGATTAGATCCCAGAAAGCGGGATGAAAGCGTCCTGCCGGCGACGGCCGAGAATCCTTTGCTGTTGTCAGGATTGGCTTTTTCGGGGGCGAACCGTCGAGGCTCAGCAAAGCCAGATCAATCCGATGGGATTCTTACTGCGGAAGAAATTGCCGGGATCAATCTAGAGGGCGTGGACTGGGCGGTGCTGTCCGCCTGTGACACGGGAGTGGGCGAGATCAAAGTGGGAGAAGGAGTTTTTGGGTTGCGTCGGGCGTTCCAAGTCGCCGGAGCAAAGACAGTGATTATGAGCCTTTGGCCAGTGGAGGACAAAACGACCGAGCAATGGATGGGAACGTTGTACCGCGAACACTTCTTAAACGGGAAGGACACAGCGCAATCGGTACAGGCCGCGAACTTGCAGATTCTGCGGCAACGTCGTGCGAAACATCAGAGTACCCATCCTTTCTACTGGGGAGCCTTCATCGCCGCTGGAGATTGGCACTAATTGCTCACGGCCGAATTTCACCGCCGTGACAGGTGGACGCAGACGCCGTTGATCCGACGAAAACCGTCACCGCATGTGAACGACAGAAGGTCAAGGGGGTAAAACTGCGCTGAGGCACCGAGGAACTCGACCTCTCGCGGGGAACTGGAGCAAGGTTCCTCACGTCAGATAATCTCCCGACATCATTCCAAGGATCAACACCAGGTCCGTTTTCGATAATCGAGGTAGGTTTGTCCGAACGCTTCATGCAGGACCTTTTCCTCTCGCCGCGCCCGAAACACGTGGAAAATGAGTAACGCAGCAGAGGCACGAACAACCAGTACGGAACGGGGTGTGTCGCTGTGTCCCCAAGGTTCTGAGTGTAATGACGCTAACAGCAGTCACCTCCGGCCGCCTGTAATGCAAACTGCGATAGTTGAAGTATTTGCAGACAGCGACGATCACCGCTACCAGACGTTCCGGCAGCACGGGCAGTAATTTTACCCACAAAGGAGTAGAGTTAAGGAATCTCTAGCAGCACTTCCTTTCGCCCTACTGGTCGGGGCAGCCGTTCCCTGCAAACCCAGACAGACTTAACTCGGAGGTTCGATGGCCACACCTGTGGTGCGCCCGAGCAATCCCACGAAGTTATCGATCGCCGTGCCCGGCAGCCGTTATGATCACTTCTTTTTCTCGACCATGGCACTGGTTATGCTGGCTACTGTTTTCGTGGGGTTCGCGCACACCTATTATCTAGCTGGGATCTTCCATGCACCGCTGCCCAGCCTGATCATTCATCTACACGGGGCGGCATTTTCCTGTTGGATTCTCTTGCTCGTCGCGCAAACTTCCTTCGTCTCCACTGGCCGCGTGGACATCCATCGCAAGCTCGGCATTGCGGGCTTCCTCCTGGCCTGTCTTATGGTGACCCTCGGCGTTTTGGCGGCGACCGATTCACTCCGCCGGGGAACCGGCCCTACGGGGCTTGATGCGCAGTTTTTCTACGTCATCCCCATGACGGACATGCTGATATTTGCGACCCTCGTCTTCTGTGCCTTCCGCTGTCGCTCAAATCCTCCGGCGCACAAGCGACTCATTCTTGTTGCCACGACCGGGTTATTGATCGCCGCAATCGCGCGTTGGCCATTCGTCCTGGTCCACAGGAAGCCGATGATGGCAGCGCTGGCGTCCTACGTTTTTCTGGTGATCTTGGTTGTTTACGATCTTTGGTCGACGCGCAAAGTTCATCGCGCAACGTTGTGGGCGGGCGCTTTCCTCATCTTCGTGCAGCAAGTGAGGATACCCATCGGCAAAACTGCAGCGTGGCACGCCTTTGCCGGTTGGGCGCAATCGCTGAGTCGTTAGCGGCACCAGGGTCCCTGAAGTTTTGCAAAGACATCCGTCCAGATCCGGTGCCACTGATATGCTCGTCCCGTCGCATCGGCTGCTGAGGCGAGGACTATGAAGACTGGTGTTCACACATGGTTCTCTGATCGGTGGGCGTCCCGCAGGTCCCGCACCTCGAGTGCCTATTGGCGGACGCTGCCGATGCTGAGCATGGGGAAGTTCCTGGTCGCGGCGTTTATCACCTGGTCCGCGGTCGGTTTCGTCATCGATCTGCTACTGGTCAACTATCACCCCTTAGGTCGAGGCTTTTTCTGGCCAATCTACATTGGCACGCTTGGGACAGCCGTTTTTGCGGCCCGCATGAGGCGGATTGGTCTCGTCCCCGTTCTTCTGCTGATTACGGGGGCCGGCCTCTGGCTGGGGGTTCGAATCTCCTTTCATTCGTCCGCGTCGCCG
>Ga0075017_100001424_pt1 | contig 14557 bp, 12 predicted proteins | sample AleBraG_ABR_2012_FD_71475 | JGI IMG/M metagenome (GOLD analysis project Ga0075017, IMG submission 71475) | Freshwater sediment microbial communities in response to fracking from Pennsylvania, USA - Alex Branch Run_MetaG_ABR_2012 | ecosystem: Environmental > Aquatic > Freshwater > Creek >... | reverse complement strand
GCGGCTGCGCAACGCGAGTTGTTTGAGGAGACTGGATTTCGCGCGGCGTCACTCGTTGGTCCGATCTGGTATCGGACGACCGACTTCGCATTTCTAGGCGAGAAGTTTCGCCAGTCCGAAGTCTTCTACTTGTTACGAACCGAGCGCTTCGCGCCCACGACCACGCATTGGACGGACGTCGAGCGCGACACGATGCTGGGCTTTCGGTGGTGGGACCTCACCGAACTCGAACGATCAGGCGAAACCTTCTACCCCGGGTCGCTCGTCCAGCACGTGCGGGACCTGTTGCAAAACGGTGTTGCGGCCGAACCGATCGACGTCGGGGCGGACTGAGCGATCGCGGTTGCGCCGTCAGACAGGTTCGTCGAGGTGCAAGATCGGCTGATGGCGTCCGTGCGCGCCAAGAAGTTGAAGTGCGCGCACAATGCCACCGAACAAATCGCCCTGCGAAAACGCACTCGTCATCGTCATAGCCGCCAGCGTGCAGGTTCGCTGATCGAGTGCACGAGCCGCCACCTGACCCGTGACGATTTCAAGAGCGCGACGCGAAGGATCGACGGCGACAAGCACGGCCTTTGGGCTGTCGTCCAACGTCTGATGCATGGACACTGCCTGCGTCCGGCCACCTGCAAGGTCGCCGACGTAAAGACTGAAGTTCAGTCCTGACGCGACCTCGGCTCCAGCGAGGGCGCGATCGAGGTCGGCGCGCTGCCGCGACGAGAAGGGTTCACCAGCTGGCACTGACGCCTCCGGGGTCTGCAACTACGACATCGGACGAAGTGGTGGCGGCTGCTGGTAGCGCGGCAACAGCGTCATCGGGCTGCCCGAGCCACATTGGCTCGGCAAACCAACCCGCGCCAGGGTTATAGCGACCGCTTTGGGTCCACGTCGGTGCCAACGACAACAACGCAATGAGGGCGATGATCGCTACTGGAACGCCGACCAAGATGAGAGTCGTTTGCAGCGGATCTTGCACGCCTTGTGTCTGACTGCCGTAACCATCGAGCGCGCCAGCCGGGTCGGCAGCCGCCAACCAGGTGCCAGCGACAAGCGCGGCGCCTCCGGCGACACGTCCGACGATTGTTCGCATCACATGCTTGCTCACGAGCCAACCTTATCGACAAGGGTGCGTTACGGAATCCGACGGGGAAGCCCAGCAGCCTCGAGAACCTCACCCACGAGAGCCAAATCATCGAACTGCTCGAGCAAGATCGGTTTGTTTGCGGCGTCGCTCGTCGGGATGCACCAGTTCGGATACTCCCGATTTGTGCCGGGCTGGTTCTGCGGACGTGTTTGTCCGGTCATGTCAGCGACGGACACTCCCTGCAAGAGGGAAGGCGTGAGCCGCACGTATCGATGCAACGCGAGCATGACTTCGCGCGGATCGGCGCTCTGCGCCGCGTCGAGAACGCCGTACTCGATGAGGCGCCGCTTCCATTCGCCAAGTGCTTCGGCGAACTCCGCGGCTTCTTGTTCGAGTGGCACGCTGAGGAGCCCCAACTCGTTGCGCAAAGTCACGTGGATACCAGCCAAGTAGCCCATTGTTGGGGGCAGGTCGTGCGTCGTGACGCTGGCCATGGCGGACGTCCGGAACTCGTCCGGTCGCGCGGGCTCGCCTTCATCGTTGGCTTCGAACCAAAGAATCGTCGTGCCAAGAACGCCGCGATCGGCCAGATACTCCTGGACCCACGGCTCGACCGTGCCGAGGTCTTCACCGACCAGGAACGCGCCGGCGCGTTGTGCCTCAAGGCAGGCGATGCCGACAAGTGCGTCGTGGTCAAACTTCACGTACGTGCCCTGATCGGCATTCATGCCTTCGGGAATCCACCACAACCGGAACAAGCCGAGGACGTGATCGACGCGAATGCCACCGCCGTGTCGCAGAATCGTCCGCAACATGTCGCGATAGGGCGCAAATCCGAGTTCGGCGAGACGGTCCGGACGGAATGGCGGCTGACTCCAGTCCTGCCCGAGTTGGTTGTACATATCGGGCGGCGCACCAACGGAAATGCCTTGCGCGAGAACGTCCTGCATCGACCACGCGTCGGCGCCGTCGGGGTGCACACCGACGGCGAGGTCGTGAACGATGCCGCTTGTCATGCCCGCCGACTCTGCAGCCAGTTGAGCGTGCGCGAGTTGTTGGTCGAGTTGCCACTGCAACCACTCGTAAAACTTGATGCGGTCGGCAAGCGCCTCGCGAGCTCGCGGAATGTCAGGTCCTTGCGGGCTGCGCAAACTGCGTGGCCATTCGTGCCAGTCGCTGCCATAGACCTCGACGAGCGCGCACCACGTGGCGAAGTTCGTCAGGCCGACGCCTTCACGCGTTCGATACGTGTCAAAGGCGAGTTTGCGACCCCACGTCAAAGGAACTTGGTAGACGAGTTCCAGCGCGGCCTTCTTGTTCTCCCACGCGCGGTCGCGGTTGAGCAGCAGGCCGTCGTCGTCGAGGATTTTGGCTTTGGCCGCGTACGACTCGATCTTCGTCCGCGCACTGGCGCCCACACCGCCGAACTCTGGAATGGCTTCAACTCGCAGATACAGCGGATTGGCAAAGCGTTTGGTCGACGGCAAGTACGGACTGTTCTCGACTGGAACGACGGGCTCGGCCGCGTGCAGTGGATTGACGAGCACGTATTGCGCACCATGTCGAGTAGCCGCCCACATCGCGAGGTCGCCCAAATCGACGAGGTCGCCGATGCCCCATGACTGCGCTGACCGGACGGCGTACAACTGCGCCTGAATCCCTACATTGACGTGACCCGCAACTCCGACCGGCAACTCGAGTCGGTACGGCGTGACGATGAGCGGAGCAGTTCCTTGCGCGTCGTGCGAGCCGGCGACGAGTTGGTGGTAACCCACGGGCAGGTCACCGGGCACGATGAAGCTGGCCTCACCGGTGAGAAGGCCGTCGACGACGCGTGGTGCGACGTATCGGTCGAACTGTGCCAACTCCCATCGTCCGCCCGTCTCTAGTTCGACGTACGCGAATGCTGGCGCGCCGTGCGGAACGTGCACCCAGGTGTAGCCCCCTACGCCATGGCGCGTGACGAACACCGGCGGAACGATGAGCCGCCATGGCCTTTCGTCGGCCTCAGCCAGCGCAGCAGCGCGCGACTCCGGGGTGCCAGCGTCAACACCGAGCGCGGCCAACACTGCGACAACGGTCGCCTCGCTCACCAACTTCAACTCGCCGGCTTGGTCCCAGTACTCGGTTGCGACGCCGTAGACCTGAGCCAGATCTACGAGATCGGACGCGAGCGGATCGTGGGTTGCCACGAGGTGGCCTCCTGATGCGTGGTGGGGTGCGAACCGGTGCGGATCCAACCGTAGGGCTCTTCCTCACTGTGTCGCCAACGGCCTTGGGCCGTAAGGTGCGACGCATGTCTGGTATCGAGTACCCGTCCGCCCGACGCGACGATGTCGTGGAGTCAATCCACGGACACCGCGTCGCCGACCCGTACCGGTGGCTCGAAGATGCCGGCAGCCCCGAGACGTCCGCCTGGTCGGAATCGCAGGACGCCCTGTTCGAGCGGACGCGTGCCACGTGGCCGACGCGCGATCAGTTTGCCGAGCGACTCACCGAACTCTTGCAGCCCGGCAGCGAGACCGCACCAATCTGGCGCGGCCAGCGTCGATTCATCACGCGGCGCCGCGGCACCCAGGAGCACGGCGTCTTGCTCACGGTGAGTGGTGACGGCGTCGAACGCGTTCTCATCGACCCGCTCGTCGTTGACCCAGCCGGTACAACAACACTCGACGCTTGGCAGCCGAGCAAAGAAGGCGACCTGCTGGCTTACCAAATGTCGGCTGGCGGAACGGAAGAGTCGTTGATGTGGGTCATCGACGTTGAGTCCGGCGACGTCGTTGACGGTCCGATTGATCGTGTCCGCTACACGCCAGTGGCGTGGATTCCGGGCGGCAAGGCGTTCTACTACGTTCGTCGACTCGCGCCCGACACGTTGCCTTCCGATGAAGTGCAGTTTCATCGCCGGGTGTACTTGCACGAAGTCGGAACATCGGTCGAGTCCGACGTCGAAGTGTTCGGCGCTAACCGTCCGATGACGTCGTACTTCGGCGTGAGTGTTAGCCGCGACGGTGATTGGGTCATCGTGTCGTCGTCCGACGGCACCGAGCCGCGTAACGACGTGTGGATCGCGCCCATCAGCCCGGACGATCTTGCGCGACCACAGTGGCGCGATGTCATCGTCGGAGCCGACGCAAACACCTCGGCCATGATTGGGCGCGACGGGCGCCTCTATCTGTTCTCAGACCTCGACGCGTCGCGCGGACGGTTAGCGGTGACTGACCCAACCACTCCGACTCCGGAGCACTGGACCGATCTCATTCCGGAAGACGCGACGGCCGTGCTTGATGATGTCGCCTTCCTCGACGATGTGCCGTTGCTACGTGACGGTAAGTCGACCGGAGAGGTAGCGGCCCCGGTGTTGCTTGTGTCGTGGACGCGGCACGCAATTTCGGAGCTCACCGTGCACGACCTCGCATCCGGTCGGCAGCTCGACACCATCACGTTGCTGGGTTTGGGAAGCATTGGGCCGCTTGTCGAACGACCGGAAGGCGGCAGCGAGGCCTGGTTCACCTACACCGACTACGTCACTCCCCCAACCGTGTTGCGTTACGACGCAAGCACCGCAGAACTGTCGGTCTGGGCTGCTGCGCCGACCGTTGCCCGCGCACCACACGTGTTTTCGCAACAGATTGAAGCAAGGTCAGCAGACGGCACAGTTGTACGCGCCTTCGTCGTGAGCCCGAGCGCGTCACCCACTCCGGCACGGCCAGCGATCTTGTATGGCTACGGAGGCTTCGGCATTTCGATGACGCCGGGCTACACCGCAAGCGCCCTCGCGTGGGTCGAAGCAGGCGGTGTCTACGTTGTCGCAGCACTGCGCGGTGGATCCGAAGAGGGCGAGCAGTGGCATCGCGACGGCATGCTGGGCAACAAGCAACACGTGTTCGACGACTTTCACGCTGTAGCCGAACAACTCATCGCCGATGGCTGGACGACATCGGACATGTTGTCAATTCAAGGCGGATCCAACGGCGGACTGCTGGTGGGTGCCGCGCTGACGCAGCGTCCCGATCTGTACGCGTCTGTCGTGTGCTCCGCACCCTTGCTGGACATGGTGCGATACGAACTTTTTGGGCTGGGTCGAACCTGGGCACCCGAGTACGGTGCAGCAGCACAAGCCGATGAATTCGGTTGGCTGCTTGACTACTCGCCCTACCACCACGTCCGCGACGGGGTCGACTATCCGGCAGTGCTGTTCACCGTGTTTGACAGTGACACTCGCGTCGATCCGTTGCACGCCCGCAAGATGGCAGCCGCCCTACAAGCCGCCAGCAGCGGCGATCGTCCGATTCTGGTGCGCCGCGAGAAGGACGTCGGGCATTCGGCGCGATCGCTGTCGCGGAGCGTCGGACTCGCCGCTGACGTGCTCGGATTCACGGCTGCGACAACAGGTTTGCCAGACTGGTCAACTAAGAAGAGTTCCGACGAAGGTGTGGCATGACCTGGTTGACTGCAACGCCGACTCCGGCGGCGACCGTGAAAGATACCGGTGGCCCGTACTGGACGTTTGAGCATGGCGTGCTCAACTCGATCCCGGCCAAACTCTTCATCATCCTGGCCGTTGCCATCGTCGCGACCTTCATCGTCGACCGCGGTGTAAAGATCGTCGTCAAGCAAACCGTCAAACGATCGGCTGCCAAAGAAGGCATCAGCCTCGTCGATACACCTGACACCACCGCATCCTTGCGGACGGTCATTGCGAAGCAACGCGGTGCGCAACGTGCACGTGCAGTCGGCCAACTGCTGCGTAGTTCCGCCGCCTTCATCATTTGGTTCACGGCCGTCATCGCGATGTTGCAGGTCATCGGCATCAACGTCGCGCCATTGCTGTTCTCGGCCAGCGTCGTTGGCGTGGCGCTGGGCTTTGGCGCACAAACTCTCATCAAAGACTTCCTCTCTGGTGTCTTCATCGTCATCGAAGATCAGTACGGTCCCGGCGACTACGTCGACCTTGGTCCAGCGCGTGGGCGCGTCGAAGAAGTTGGACTACGCGTGACGTTGTTGCGCGACGCCAACGGCGTGGCCTGGTACGTCCGCAATGGTGAGATTTTGCGCGTGGCCAACCGGACGCAAGGGTGGGCGCCCGCTGACGTCGAGGTCACCGTCCCGGTAGGTGTCGATCTGCCGACGTTGCAAACGGTGCTTTCCAGTGTCGGTGAGCACGCAGTAGACGACGATGTTTTGGCCGGGCGACTCGTCGCCAAGCCCAAGTACGCCGGCGTGACTTTCCGCACCACCGATTCGGTAACTGTGCGGCTGGCCGCGAAGGCGAAGCCCAACTCGAAGGTGATCGTGCAAGAGGACCTCGTGGCATCGGTCACCGAGCGGTTGACCGCGGCGAAGATCCCGTTCACGTCCGTCGTGGCCGCCGCTGCTGAACCGCTGAATCAGGCCGGCGAGGTCCCGAAGGGGCCCGAAAACCCGAGGCTCGGACTTCGGCCGACGTTGTAGGCGCCTTACTACTTTCGTTTGTAGGGACTTGTGCGGGTGCGCTGAGCGCCGCAACCTGCGAAGGTCGATGCATGGTCGAGCACCGACACGTACACCACCCGTCCAGCCGCGATATAGCGAGTGGACTCGCGGTGCTGCAGCGATCCGACGGCCAACCGAGTCGCGCGCTGGTGACCGGTGCGACCGGTTACATCGGCGGACGACTTGTGCCTGTGCTGTTGGCGTTGGGCTACCGCGTTCGAGTTCTCGCCCGGTATCCCGAACGGTTGCGCGATCACCCTTGGGTCAATGACGTCGAAGTCTTTGGTGGTGATGCGACCGATGTCGCAGCACTCCAGCAGGCTCTCGCCGATGTAGATGTGGCGTACTACTTGCTGCATTCACTTCAAATGGGCGCCGGCTTTGAAGAACTCGAACAGCGTACGGCCGCTACGTTCAGCAAAGTTGCGCTCGACAGCCACGTCCGACGCATCGTGTACCTCGGCGGCTTGGTGCCAGCAAATGACAAGTTGTCGCCACACCTCGCATCACGAGCCGCCGTAGGCAAGTTGCTCCGCGCAAGCGGTGTGCCAACCGCTGAGTTGCGTGCGGGTGTCGTTATCGGCTCTGGCTCAGCCTCATTTGAAATGTTGCGTTATCTGACGGAACGCCTACCGATGATGGTCACTCCGCGTTGGGTGAACACACACATTCAGCCAATTGCCGTTCGTGATGTGTTGCGCTTGCTTGCTGGTGCGGCGGCACTTCCAGCCGACGTCAATCGCGCCTTCGACATCGGCGGACCCGACGTACTCACGTACGCCGACATGATGCAGCGCTACGCCAAACAGGCCGGACTTCGGCGTCGCATCATCATTCCCGTCCCCGTGCTGTCACCGACGCTGTCGAGTCACTGGGTCGGCTTCGTGACACCCGTCCCAGCGGCGATCGCGAAACCTCTCGTGAAATCGCTTCGCAACGAAGTTGTGTGCCACGAAGACGACATCGCCACCTACGTTTCGGCGCCAGCGCAAGGCTGGACTGGCTTTGATCGCGCCGTCGAACTCGCTCTCACACGCATCCGCGACGCTGACGTGACCACTCGTTGGTCGCAAGCATCGGTGCCCGGCGCACCTTCTGATCCACTCCCTACTGACCCCGCGTGGGCTGGCGGAAGTTTGTACGAAGACGTCCGCGAAACGCGAGTCAATGCGACGCCGGCTGATGTGTGGGCTGTTGTCGAGAGCATCGGTGGCGATAACGGCTACTTCTCGATGGATTGGGCGTGGTGGATTCGTGGCGCCGCTGACCGGCTGGTCGGTGGCGTTGGGCTCCGGCGCGGACGTCGTGATCCGGACACGTTGATGGTGGGCGAGGCGCTGGATTTTTGGCGCGTCGAAGAACGTGACCCCCCTCGCCTGTTGCGGCTCCGGGCCGAGATGAAACTCTCTGGTTTGGCGTGGCTGGAATTCACCATCACGGCGGACGATGCCGAGACAAGTACCTTGCGGCAACGTGCGGTGTTCTACCCGCGCGGCTTGGCCGGGCATGCCTACTGGTGGTCGGTTGCCCCGTTCCACGGAATCGTTTTCCGTCAGATGAACAGTCGAATGGGTCAGGCGGCCGTTGCCCGCAACGCCTCGCTGCACAGCAGCGCCACTACCGGTGCCGCGTGACAACGACCCATTCCGGGTTAGGCAGAATGGCGGCATGAGCGAAACGACGCCCACCGTCTATGAACAAGTCGGTGGCAGCGCCTTCTTTGAGTCGCTTGTTGCCGCGTTCTACCGCGGTGTTGCCAATGATCCAGTCTTGCGTCCGATGTACCCCGAGGCTGATTTAGCACCGGCAGCACAGCGGTTGCAGTTGTTCCTCGAGCAGTACTGGGGCGGACCATCAACCTACGGTGAATTGCGCGGCCACCCACGGTTGCGGATGCGCCACGCTCCCTTCCCGGTCGATGAAACAGCGCGCGATCACTGGCTCGTCCACATGCGTACGGCACTTGATGAGCAACACCTGAGTGAAGGACTCGACGCAACGTTGTGGAACTACCTGTCCATGGCCGCAATGTCGATGGTCAACACGACAAACCCAGCGTTACGCCCTGGCGCGACTCCCCTGACCTGAATCCGCACGTCCGAACGGATCTCCTAGTGACAACGTCTTCGCTACTCGTCTTGCCCGAGCGCTCGCAACGTCCGTGGTGGCGTGATGCCGTCGTGTACCAGATCTACGTCCGCTCGTTCGCCGATTCGGACGGAGACGGACTTGGCGACATCGAAGGAATTCGCCAACGGTTGCCTTACCTTCAGTGGCTCGGCGTCGACGCGGTGTGGTTGACGCCGTTCTACACGTCACCGTGGAACGACGGCGGTTACGACGTTGCTGATTACCGGCAGGTGGACCCGCGACTCGGTACGGTCGAAGACGTCGAGCGACTTGTTCATGACGCGCACGAACGTGGCATGAAGGTTCTCATCGATGTTGTGCCCAACCACTCAAGTAGCGAGCACGCCTGGTTCAAAGAAGCCGTCGAGCGCGGACCCGAGTCACGCGCGGCACAGCGTTACCACATCGTCCGCGGCAAAGGCCCTGACGGCGACGAGTTGCCAAGTGATTGGCGCAGCGTGTTTGGCGGAGCCGCGTGGAGTCGCTTCCCGGCGCCGGGCGGTGGCTTCGTCCCGGGTTGGTGGTACCTGCACTTGTTCGACCCGACTCAACCGGACTGGAACTGGAGTGACCCCGACGTCCGCGCCGATTTCATTCATACCTTGCGTTTTTGGTTCGACCGCGGCGTTGATGGTTTCCGCATCGATGTGGCTCACGGCCTCATCAAAGATCCTGCATATCCCGATGACGGCGTGCATGAAGCCCGCATGGCCAACGTGCAGGTTGAGATCACCCATCAACTTCCGCAGTGGGACATGCCAGGAACACATGACATCTATCGCGATTGGCGCGTGGTGGCTGACGCCTACGAACCACGACGCGCGTTTTGCGGTGAAGTCTGGGTGAGCCGTCCAGAACGTCACGCGAAGTACCTGCGGCGCGACGAACTGCACACTGCGTTCAACTTCCACTTCGTCTACACACCGTGGAACGTGGCTGCAATGCGCGAGCGCATCGACGAATCACTCGTGTCGACGCGCGCAGTAGGCGCACCGCAAACCTGGGTGCTGAGCAACCACGACATCGTCCGGCACGCCACGCGGTACGCGCTAGACGCCGACAACAAGCTCGATCCTGAGTTGGGCATCAAGCGAGCGCTCGGCATCACAACGCTCATGCTGGCGTTGCCGGGCAGCGCGTACCTGTACCAGGGCGAAGAGCTCGGACTTCCGGAAGTGCTCGACCTACCCGACGAGGTGCGCGAAGACCCGGCCTTTGTGCGCACCAAGGGTGAGTCTGGTCGCCGCGATGGCTGCCGCGTTCCGATGCCGTGGGAGGGCGCAGCGGCGCCGTATGGCTTTAGCAGCAACGCGAACACGTGGTTGCCCATGCCGGACGATTGGGAAACCAAGACCGTCGCTGCGGAGCAAGCTGACGAAGCGTCGCCGCTGCACACGTACCGCGAATTGCTGCACGCGCGTAAGGCTGAAGCCGCGCTGGGCGATGGCGTCATGCATTGGATTGACTCGGTGCCTGAAAACGTAGTGGCCTTCGAACGTCCGGGATCCGCTACGGCGGAGGGTGTCATCGCTGCGCTGAACGTAGGCGCAGCCGATGTCACACTTCCAGTGCACCTGTCGACGCACGTGATCGTGAGTAGCGACCCACGGACCGTCGTCAGCGAACGTGGAGTTGAGCTGCCTGCTGGTGCGGCCGTGTGGCTGCGCGCCAACTCTGCACCAAGCGACTAACGCGAGCGGACGTTTCCGCGCGGCAATATCCGAACGCGCGGCAACGCAGGTGCGTCTAGTCGTTCGACGTCCCCGACAAAACCGGTGACCTCGCCGAAACGGTCTGATTCGTTTTGCCATTCGTCACGCATCAACACGATGTCTTCGTGGCGGCGTCCGACAAAGTTCCACCACATGACGATTTCCTCCTCGAATGGCGTGCCACCGATGAGGATCATGCGGGCCGGATCAATGCCTGTATTGCGCAAGGAGATGGAGTGGCGTCCGGGCGGGACGTAGGCGAGTTCACTCGGACGCACGTGTGTGTCAAGCACCTGAATGTCACCTGCGTCGAGCAAAACCCCATGTTCGAAGGTCGGATCAACGGCGATCTCGATAGTCGCTAATGCGTCCACCAAGATCTCGGCGCCAACGAGCGGCGTGAACGTCGGCACAGCCGACCCAACGCTCAACAGCGAACCGACGAAGACTGTGACTTGCCCGCCAGCGATGGCAGTCACTGGCGCCAGACTGTGTATGAAGTCGCGGGGCACTGTGAGAGCGTCGCTCGGCAGCGCGACCCACAACTGCACGCCATGCAAAACGGACGTCGCGGGAGTCGACACTTCAGAGTGCGCGATGCCGTACCCACTTGTCATGAGTGCGATTTCGCCCGGATGGATGAAGGCATGGCCACCACCGCTGTCGCGGTGCTCCACTTCGCCAGCAAACAACCACGACACCGTCTGCAGACCGGTGTGTGGATGCGGCGGCACATGCATGCCACCCGCCGTCGTCACGTCGTTCGGTCCGTAATGATCGAGAAAGCACCACGCACCGATGAGGCTGCGGTTACGAGTCGGCAGCGTGCGCCGAACTGACATGGCGCGCGTCCCACCCAACGGCACTTCGCGAGCCACCAAGATTTCGACGGGTGGCGTCGGCCCACCAGATGCGGCGCTGCTTGTACTACTCACGGGCTCGGTCACACGTCCACTCTGCCATCGCTGCGCTGAGCCGGCGCCTTCGGTTCGGAAGGGCAGCCGCTCACTACGTGACGACGCGAAGGAACCCGCGACCCGTCCGCGATGGCGGAACGAATACCTGGCCCGCGGGCGTCATGAGGCGCTTCCAGCCAGCATTAGTCGCCGCGACAACCTGCGCGCCGGGGTGGCTAAACAACCCCAAGCCCTTGGCGACACGTAGCGCGTCGAGAGTGAATCCGCCCCACACGGACGTGTCAGCGGCCACTCCATTCGCCACGGCCTGGTCAATGAACCGGACGATGTCGCCGACGACTCCACGCTCACCTGGCAGCCACGTGTCAGACGGCGGCAGCGCAGCAAGCGCCGGATTTGCAATGAGGTCACTGCCTATACCGATGCCGTCATCGACTTTCAGGGCCGTCAACAGCAATCGGGCAGACATCACTTCGTCGATCGGTTCACTGTCGGCTTCCACGCGCAACGTCGGCACCGCGACGAAAGTGAGAACGCCCGACGGTGTCGCGCCGTAGAACCCAACGGCGCTCGGGCGGGTGATGACGCGTAAAGCGCAGCGTTCGTCGATGCGGAGGAGCCAGTCAACGTAACGCTCAACGCGTGCGCGGTCTTCGTCAGCTAACCAAATCTTCGATGTCACAGCGGTCAGGTCTCCCGAGTGGGTGGCGGCGCTTCTGTGAGGCGCCAAACAACTAGTCGGCGGTACTTGGCAATGGGATCGGTTCGTACAGCGGCCGCAACTTACCAAGAGTTTCTTCGTCAATCGGTGTCGGACGCCCGGTTTCCAGGTCGATGGTGACCAGCACACTTCGGGCGTGCGCCAACGGTTGGCCTTCGTGATCGAGAACGTCATACGACACGGTCCACGAACTCGTTCCGATGTGGTCAACCCATACCTCAACGCTGAGCGGTTCGGTGCGGTAGAGAATCGGCGCGATGTAGTCGATCTCGTGGCGAACGACGTAAAAGCCCATCGCGTCCGTCTCGCCGCTCCAACCGAGCGACAAGATGAGCGACACTCGCGCTTCTTCCAGCAATTGCACTAGCGCCACGTTGTTGACGTGGCCTAGGGCGTCGAGGTCGCCCCAGCGAACTGGAATACGCGCTGTATGTCGCATGGCTAGCTTCGTGTCAGTTTGCGGTAGGTGGCGCGGTGCGGACGAGCGGCTTCAGGACCCATTCGTTCGACCTTGTTCTTTTCATACGATTCGAAGTTTCCTTCGAACCAGAACCATTGCGAGTCGCCCTCGTAGGCCAAGATGTGTGTTGCTACGCGGTCCAAGAACCAGCGGTCGTGGCTGACGACCACCGCGCATCCGGGGAACTCAAGCAACGCATTCTCGAGACTTCCGAGTGTTTCGACATCGAGGTCGTTTGTAGGTTCGTCGAGCAGCAGCAAGTTGCCGCCCTGCTTGAGGGTGAGCGCGAGATTGAGACGGTTGCGCTCGCCACCCGACAAGACACCTGCAGGCTTCTGCTGATCGGGACCCTTGAAGCCGAACGCCGAAACGTAGGCGCGGCTTGGCATTTCGACCTGACCGACCTTGATGTAGTCAAGGCCGTCCGACACAACTTCCCACAACGTTTTCGTCGGGTCGATGCCACCCCGACTTTGGTCGACGTAGCTGATCTGAACAGTTTCGCCGACCTTGATCGAGCCACTGTCGGCAGTTTCTTCGCCGATGAGCATCTTGAACAAGGTCGTCTTGCCGACACCGTTCGGGCCGATGACTCCGACGATGCCGTTTCGCGGCAGCGAGAATGACAAATCGTCGATGAGTAGCCGATCGCCAAACCCCTTCGACAGTCCGTCCGTCTCGACAACGATGTTGCCCAGGCGCGGACCCGGCGGAATTTGGATTTCTTCCATGTCGAGTTTGCGAGTGCGCTCGGCTTCCAACGCCATCTCTTCATAGCGGGCCAGGCGCGCACGACTCTTCGTCTGCCGTGCCTTGGCATTACTGCGCACCCAGGCGAGTTCTTCATCAAGGCGGCGCTTGAGTTTGGCGTCTTTCTGTCCTTCGACCTTGAGTCGCTCAGACTTCTTCTCGAGGTACGTCGAGTAATTGCCTTCGTACGGATAGGCGCGACCCCGGTCTAGTTCGAGAATCCACTCCGCCACGTTGTCGAGGAAGTATCGATCGTGGGTGATGGCGATGACGGTGCCGGGATATTTCTCGAGGTGCTGCTCGAGCCACAACACACTCTCAGCGTCGAGGTGGTTCGTAGGTTCGTCGAGCAACAGCAGGTCAGGCTGCTGAAGTAGCAACTTCGCAAGTGCGACGCGGCGCTTCTCACCACCGGAGAGCACCGACACGTCCGCATCAGCGGGCGGAGTGCGCAGCGCATCCATCGCTTGCTCAAGTTGCGAGTCAAGGTCCCACGCATTCTTGTGCTCGATGATGTCACTGAGCTTGCCCATTTCTTCGAGCAACGCGTCGTAGTCGGCGTCGGGGTCAGCCATGTGCGCGGAAATCTCGTTGTAGCGATCGAGCACGGCTTTGGTCTCTGCGACTCCGTCTTCGACATTGCCGAGAACGTTCTTCGTTTCATCGAGAACAGGCTCTTGCGCCAAGATGCCGACGGTGAAGCCGGGCGACAACTTGGCTTCACCATTCGAGACCTCTTCGAGGCCGGCCATGATCTTGATCAACGTCGACTTGCCAGCGCCGTTCGGGCCGACCACGCCGATCTTTGCGCCCGGCAAGAACGCCAACGTCACGTCATCGAGGATGACCTTGTCGCCGTGCGCCTTGCGAGCCTTGTGCAACGTATAGATGAACTCCGGCATGGGACCCTAACCTCGCGGTCGGTCACCCCCGTTGGACGGAGGTGCCTCGACGTGACTGAACTGGGTTTCAGTCTTTCATGACGGCGGACGGGCCGGGTGTGGAACGGTCAGGCGCGGTGCTCGGTCCAGGCCGTGCCGTCCCAGTACCGCTGGCCACCGGGGCGCTGGCTGTCGGGGTACCAGCCCGCCGGCACCGTCGGAACGACCGGCGCGGACGGCGGCGGAGTCACCGGCGCGGACGGCGGCGGAGTCACCGGCGCCGGGCTCGCGAACGGACTCGCGGCCACGGTCGCTGCGCCCACGGTCGCGGCGCCGATGGCTGGCTCGGCCACCACAGCAGGCTCGGTCACTACGTCGGGCTCGGTCACTACGGCGGGCTCGACAACGGCTGCCGCTGCGGTCGCCG
>Ga0075017_100001423_pt1 | contig 14560 bp, 8 predicted proteins | sample AleBraG_ABR_2012_FD_71475 | JGI IMG/M metagenome (GOLD analysis project Ga0075017, IMG submission 71475) | Freshwater sediment microbial communities in response to fracking from Pennsylvania, USA - Alex Branch Run_MetaG_ABR_2012 | ecosystem: Environmental > Aquatic > Freshwater > Creek >... | reverse complement strand
GCTGAAGCGAGATCGTGGCCGAACGGCTTTTCAACCACCACACGTCGCCACACGCCATTTACCTCATTCGCCAAACCAGCTTTTCCGATCTGTTCTACAGTGGACCCAAAGAATCGGTCGGCGACGGCAAGGTAGAAAAGATAGTTGCCGGCGGTGTGCTGGGAAGCATCCACTTCGCTGAGCTTGGCTTTGAGCTTTTGGTAGCTGTCGGGGTTAGTCAGGTCGCCCTGCACGTAGTACATGCGATCCGTGAGCCACTTCCACTTATCCTGATTAATCTGACAGTTGGCGTCGCTCGCCTTCACAAATTGTTCCAACATTTCCGTCAGAGTCTTCTTCCATGCGTCTTCGGCGACCTCGGCTAAGTCGAAGCCGACAATAGCAAAGCCATCTGGCAACAGATCCGAACAAGCCAAATTGTATAGAGAAGGAACGACCAGACGTTTCGTCAGATCGCCGGCACCGCCAAAAATCACCATGCAGCAAGGTCCAGCTTGCTTAGCACCGCTTGCTTTGTCGAGAGGCATCGCCTTTATTCTCGCCTACTGCTTTGAAAGCGCAAAGGGCGCGGATGCGCCCCGCCAGAGAGAGAAGCCATACGCTAGCCTTTCGGCGAGGCGATTGGCACCGCGACCGTTTTGCGCGTGTCTCTTAGGACTGCTTCGCGATCTGCAGGCGTCAGTCCGTCGAGCATCTGCAGAAAGGCTGCATTCGTCCAGCCAAAGCCCACTTGATTCGCGCTGTACCCAAAATGAATCGCGCTTACACTCGATCCGCCGTTGACGACGTCGTATTTTTCAACAATGAATCCGGTGCGCTCATATTCGCGTTTTACCAGCGACAGAAACTTCATCGAAATTCGTTCCGCGTCCGCGTTGTAGCCATACCGGCGCAAACCCTCCACGGCGATCATCTCCAGAGGAGCCCAGCCAAAAGGAGAATCCCACTGATTGCCGCTCACCTCGGTGCTTGTTTGCAGTCCTCCGACGCGTTCAAAAATCGGCAGATTCTTGACAATTCGTGCAGCTTGCTCTTTTGTCGCGAAACCGGCCCACATTGGATAGAACGTTGTGAGAAAGGGATAGTGGCGCACGTGTTTGTTGACAAAGTCGTAGTCGTAGTACAAACCATCCTTTGCATCCCACATCAGTTTGTTGACGGCTTGCGCTCGAATCGCCGCTTTTGCCCGCCACGTCTCCGCTTCTTGTTTACGATCCAACTCAGTAAGAATGTCCGCCGTTTGCGTTTCCATTAAATAAAGCAGTGAATTCAGGCAGACCGGGTTGTAATGAATAATGTCAATGTTGAAGGGGCCAAAGCGATTGGAAGGATCAAAGCCCGATTCGCGCATCGAACGATCGCCCTTATAAAAAAGCGGCGTGAGCGTATCGCTCTGCTTGTCATAGTACTGATTTAAGCGGTAATCGTTTACGACATGTGTTCGAAAGTACGCTTGAACCAAATCATAATGCGTACGGCCCTGCGGATCTCGTTCGTCCGATAGAACCTCGGGCGCCGGACCTTCGCCAAAATCCCAGTAGCGCGCCAATCCAGTTTCCGGAGTCATGTGTGGCTCGGTTGACCAAAGTTGGTAGTATCGTTCAATCAACGGCAGCGCCTCTGCTAGCCACTTCTTATCGTGTGTTTTGGCATAGACGCCTAGAACCATTTGCGTGAGAAATGGCGGCTGCGAGCGGTTCAAATAATACGTGCGGTTCGCATTGAGCACTTTGCCGTAGTTCTTAACCTGGTAAAGAAAATTGTCGGCCATGTCTTTAGCCAGTTCCAATTCGTTGTCTTTCAGCAAACCAACTTGAATGAAATAGCTATCCCAGCCGTACATTTCGTTGAAGCGTCCACCCGGCACAACATAGGCTTTAGGCAAGTACAGCAGCCCCTGTTGTGGCAGCGAATCCATATCCTCCGGCAGTTGTTTGATGCTGATCGTCTTGAATCCCGCGGCTGGCATGTCGCGCCGCAAACCTTCTTCCACCATTTGCGCGTCTTCCGCTCGAGAGATGTAAAGCGGCCAGCGCCCATCAGGGCCGGGCTTGAACTTTGGGTCCACCACCGCTTTAGCCAGATCTCTGTCAGACCGCTTGAGCGTGGTCCACGATTGTTTGATGTACGTGAGGATTGGGAGCGTAGTCACCGGTTGTTGGGACGCTAAAAGTGTGAGTGCCACAAAAGGAAGGAATCGCCTTTGCATAGGAGTTAATACCATTGGAACGTAACGGTCTTCTTCACGTAGCCCTGCCCGCTCGGAAATTGCATATGTAACGTGTTGCCGCCGTGGATCTCAGCGTTGCTAACCGTGGCGTCCCGGCGATTCAGGCGCAAAGGCAAATTGTAAACCGCGCCCGCCTGCGCCTCAAACACAAACGTGGCGCTAAGCGGTCCCCACTTTTCTTCCAACACTTTCAATTGCATCGTTCGTTCGCCCGGTTCCGGAAGTTCCGCGGGAATCGCCAGTTCTACTTTCGGCAACTGCACCGTCAAATTGTGGGTCTTCGCGGCCGCGCCATGACAAGCCCTATGGGGCAGGGAACTAGCCGTGAGGCACAACGTCTCTGGCTCCTGAGTGATCGCCCGCACATGCAACTCTCCCGCCGCCCGCTCCATCTCTAAATTGACATCCGTTTCCCCCACTCGAACGTTACGGAACTTAGCGCGATCCCAATCGGCGGGCAGTTGTGGGTTCACGCGCAACTGCCTGTTGGTTGCGTCCCAATCCAGCCCGAACAACCCGCGTACTAAAGGGCTGATCACCATGGCCGACGACCACATCTGGTGCGAACTACTTCTTCCAAGCGGCTGAAAAAATTCTCCTGAGAGCAATTCTGTCACTGATCCCAAATCTTGCGCCCAAGTCAGATTCAGATTCTGCATCAGGCTTGCATATCCCGCAAGCGGTCGTCCAGCGCGGTATTCTGCTAGCGCCACCCAGCCGGTGAACAGCGGCCAAACCGACCCTTGGTGGTAGCTGATCGGGTCATAGAACGACGTTTTCTCGCTGATATCGCGCGTGCCCCAGTCCGTCGAAAATTCACTCGATGCCCAGCGGCTCAGCATTGCGTCCGCTTGTGGCAGCGACGTATTGCCGTCCCACCAAGCCACCGCCGGATAAATAGTTGCCGTATCATCTAGCGTTCCACCGTCGTTCCGGCTGAACGCATAGAAGTCGTCGGCTCTGTCGTAAAAATGCGTTTCAATTTCAGCTCTGGTCATTTTCGCTCTCGCGTTCGCTTCTTTCGCCAGATCTGCATCCCCCACATACTCCGCCAGTTCCGCCATTGCCAAATACGCCTGCGCATCCAGCGCCGCTAAATAGATCTCTTCCTTCGGCATGCCAGTCGGCCAAGACTCCACCCAGCCTGTCCCTTCGCTATTTGAGTAGACTCCGTTATTGGCCTCGTGTGCTCGCATAAAACCGTAGGCCTTCTTTAGCGCGTCCCAGTTCGTTTTGATGAAAGCCCTATCACTACTCTTACGCGCATAATCCGCCGCCGCCATTAACAGCAGCGGCGTCGAATCGGCTGACGCATAAAAGTAGGGCGTCGCTTTCCAATCGATGCTCTCCGCGGCTTGCGAATATTCGTGCATGATTTTGCCGTCGGTACGCTGGCGTCGGATCAGGAAGTCAAGCGCACGTTTCGTCAGCGCATAGTCGCCATAACTATTGATCGCGTAAGTGCTCCACAACGTATCGCGGCCGAAGAACCAAGCGTAACCCGGGCGCGCCGAATCGGCGGATTCGTAATAACCCGCCACCATGCCGGTTTCGCCTTGCGCCGTCGTCACCTGTGCTTGGTCAACCGCGATCTCCGCCCACTTCAAACCATCATTAATGCGTGAGCTTGGCGTTTCCACCACCAGTCGGTGGTCAAAAAAGTGCGTATAATAATCTTGCGTATCAGCATAAACCTTCGGCAGGGCGGCCATCAGATCCGCTACACGTTCGCGCTCCATCGTCATCAGCAGTGGAAAAACCATGCCGTAATCTGCCTTCGGATCGAACTGCAGCCTGAATTCCAATGGATATGTTTGCGGATGCTCCTGATACGGCACCAGAATGCCCGGTTGCGTACGCGGCATCGCCACTGCCGCCGAGAAATGTTCATTGTCGGTATGCAGCACGTAATAACCGCCGCCTCCTTGTTTGACCCACTCGCCATTCGGCCGCCCGAAATTTGGCGCAGGCCACATCCGCAACATTTCCGGCGTAAACGAAAACGTCAGCGCCAGCGGTCGAATCGAATCAATCTCAAAGAAAACGGCCGCGGGCAGGGTAGTGCTGCCGCCGCGTCCCGCGAACATATGCTGCCGCACTGTAAACGCGGCATGCGAATAAGTAATCACCGTCTCCGCGGGCGTTACCCGTATCGACGACGCCAGCGCGTTCACATCAATCGGTACCGCGTAATCCGCCAACTCCGCGCGAATCCGAAAATCGCTCAGTATTTTCACCGGCCATTGCCATGCTTCGAACTTGCCGTTCTGCCTGCCGAATAGCGCGCCATGTTCGCCGGCCACCGTCCAGGGTTTCCCGGGCGCGCACGGCGAAATAATTTCTAAACTTTGATTCGCGACCGAGAAGTTAGGTAGAGGTTCCAAATCGGCGGCACACAAGGCCCAAGCAGTTATGCTCAAAAGGCAAATTCGTAATGTCATAAACTATCGACTTCCATCCTATTCCTTTGGAAATGCCGAACGAATGAACGCTACCGTACAGCTATCTCTAGATTTGATTGACCTCAACGAAGCGCTCCGCACCGCCGACATGGCCATCCGTGCCGGTGTGGATTGGCTTGAGGTCGGCACGCCGCTCATTATCGCCGAAGGCATGCGCGGCGTCCGCGAACTGCGCGCCCGCTATACCCAAGTGCCCATAGTCGCTGATTTGAAAACCATGGACGGCGGCTGGCTCGAAGCGGAAATGATGGCCAAAGCGGGCGCTAGCATGGTGGTTGTAATGGGGCAAGCGCACACTGAGACAATCGAACTGGTAGTGAAGGCCGGCCGGGATTTCGGCGCCAAGGTTATGGGCGACAACATGGCAATGCCCGATCCCATTGCCGGTGCGAAGCAAATGGAGGATCTGGGGTGCGACTACATCATCCATCACATTGGTTTCGACATGCGCACTTTGCGCCGCTCGCGCGGTCAGCATGCCGATACGCCCCTCGATAGGCTTTCTGAAGTAGTCGAGGCAGTCTCGGTCCCTGTGCAAGCTGTCGGCGGCCTAACGTTGGAACAGGCAACAGACACCCCCCGTTATGGCGCACCGCTCGTCGTAGTTGGTGCACCGCTCGCTATTGACCCCAACGCGTTTAGAACCGCACAGGGCGACCTCGAAGCTATGCTCCGCTTAATCTGCGAAAAGGTCCATGCATTTGGTGACGTGAAGGTAGGAAGGAAGAGTCACTGATGAGTGTGAAGATGTCCGGCTTGGTCAACTACGCGCGCGCGCCCCTTTCCGTTGAGTTGCGCGAAGTGCCGATCCCCGAGATTGGTGAAGGTGACGTTCTTCTCGAAGTCGGCGCGGTGAGTGTCTGCGGTAGCGATCTCCACCAGTGGCGCGGCTCCCACGGCTGGCACGTGAACTACCCCTGCATTCTTGGCCACGAATTTTCAGGCACCATCGCGAATAAGGGCACACGCGTTGCGCACTTTAAAGAAGGCGACCGCGTGGTGAGCGAGACCGCCGCGGTCATCGACGAGAGTTCGCCGCTAAGCCGGACCGGTCTCTACAATTTGGATCCCACTCGCCGCGGTTTTGGTTATGGCGTCGATGGCGCCATGACGCAATACGTGCGTGTTCCCGAACGCTGTCTCCACCGCATTCCCGATAGTCTTCCCTTTCAGAAAGCCGCCCTCACCGAGCCGTGCTGCGTTGCCTATAACGCGGTCTGCGTCAACGGCCGCATCCGGCCCGGCGATAGCGTTCTAGTCATCGGCCCAGGTCCCATCGGCATCCTCTGCTCCATGATGGCCAAGCTCAGCGGTGCCGGACCGTTGATCGTCGCCGGCCTTCCGAGCGATAAGCACCGCTTGTCGGTGGCCAAGCAGCTCGGTGCCACCGCTACCCTTGAAGGCGGCGTGCAAGATTACGTTTCAAAACTCGGAGACGGTCTCGGCGTTGACATCGCCATCGACGCTTCCGGCGCTTCCATCACCCTGCAAATGGCGCTGCAAGCCGTTCGCCCCGCCGGCCAGATCATCAAAGTCGGCTGGGGCCCGCAACCAATTCAATTCAGCCTCGATCCTTTGGTGCAAAAGAACGTCACTCTTTCCGGCAGTTTCTCGCACAACTGGCCCATTTGGGAACGCGTCATTTCCATGATCGTTTCTGGCCAGATCAACCTCGATTCCGTTATCAGTCATGTCGCGGGCTTATCCGATTGGCACGAATGCTTTGAAAAAATGGAAGCGGGCGAGTACGTCAAGGCGGTGCTCACTCCCTAATGCCACTCAACATCTCGGCATTCCCGAAGTGCTATCTGGAAACGATAGCCAGTGGTCAGATGTCGGTTTTCGACTGGATTGAAATGGCGAAACAATTGGACGCCGATGGCTTGGAGATGTACACCGGCTTCTTCACCAGCTTTGAAGACGGCTATATCGATTGCGTCGGTGACGCCATTCGCAACGCCAGCTTTTCCATGCCCATGCTGTGCTGCTCGCCCGATTTCACCGCGCGCGATTCAGATAAGCGCAAACGGGAAATCGAACGCCAGGTGCACATGATCCGCATCGCCAAACGCCTCGGCGGCGAACGTACAGTCTGCCGCGTGCTGAGCGGCCAGCGCTATCCCGAAGTGAGTTGGGAAGAAGGCAAAGAATGGGTGCTCCAGGCGTTTCGAGAACTAATTCCCATCGCCAAGGAAAACAAAATTGTTCTAGGCATGGAAAATCACTACAAAGACGGTTTTTGGAAGAATCCTGAATTCGCTCAGAAGATGGCTCGCTTCACCGAAATTGTGGATAGCGTCTCCGAACGGGAGTACTTCGGCGTACAATACGACCCTTCTAACGCAATTGTCGCCGGTGATGACCCCGTCGAACTCCTCCGGAAAGTCGCTGATCGCGTTGTAAGCATGCACGCCAGCGATCGCTATTTGGCAGAAGGAACGACACTCGAAGATCTGAAGCAGAGCGACGGTACCATCGGCTACTCACCCAATCTGCGCCATGGCGTGACCGGAAAAGGGCTCAACGATTACCACGCCATCTTCAAGATTCTGGCTGAACACAAATATCGGGGTTGGGTCAGCATCGAGGACGGCATGAACGGAATGGACGAAATGGCCGAATCGCTTGCATTCTTGCGCAGCATGAGTGATCGCTATTTCGCCTAGGGTGGCCGAAGCAAAGTGGAGACATGCCGGGCTCCGTTCAGGTAAGTCGCAACCGTCCGATAAATATAGGCGGCACCGCCGCCCATAATTAACGCGGGATTGTTCCCACTTTGCGCTGCTCATCGCCTTTAACCAATGCCCCCCGTAACTCTCACCCCAAATTACTCGTCTCTCTACAAATGGGCCGTTGCGATATGCTGATTAAAAGCTCGCCCCGCCTGTCTTTTCCAAAATGTGGATAGTTCATTTAGCGCTCAGACGGCCGTACACATTCGTTGTGTTCTCTGTCTTGGTCATGATTCTGGGTACCCTCGCGGCAATCGTCACGCCGAAGGATATCTTTCCGTATATTGATATTCCCGTCGTCAGCGTGGTTTGGATCTATACCGGCCTAACGCCGGAAGAGATGGAAAAGCGCGTCATGACGATCTGCGAACGCGGCCTCACCACCACAGTGAACGACATCGAGCACATCGAGTCGCAATCGTACCAGGGTGTCGCGGTCATTCGCGTCTACTTCCAGCCAAAAGTCAAGGTCGAATTGGCGCTCGCCCAGATCACCAGTATCGTGCAAACTATGCTGCGTGTCATGCCGCCTGGAAGTTTCCCGCCCAGCATCATCAAATACGATGCGTCCAGCGTGCCTATCCTCCAACTCGGTCTTTCTGGCGAAGGGCTAACGGAACAAGATCTTTCAGACTTGGGCTGGAACTTCATCCGCACCCGCCTTGCCACCGTGCAAGGTGCGTCGGTACCGCTTCCTTGGGGCGGCAAGGTTCGCCAGATCATGGTGGACATCGATCCAAACGCCCTCTACGCGAAACATCTTTCGGCGGCCGACGTTTCTAACGCTCTCGGCGCACAGAACATCATCTTACCTGCCGGCACGGCGCGCGTCGGCGACACCGAATACGTTGTTCGGACCAACAGCAGCCCCACTACGATTGCCGCGCTGAACGATTTGCCGATTCGCGCTTCGCAAGGCGCCATCGTCTATATTAAGGACGTCGCGCAGGTTCGCAATGGCTATGCGGTGCAAACCAACGTCGTCCGCTCGAATGGTCACCGCTCCGCGTTTCTAACGGTTCTGAAAAACGGCCAAGCGTCCACGCTCGATATTGTGAACCAGGTAAAAGCCGCCCTGCCGCGCGTGAAGGCCGATCTTCCCCCTGCGCTGCGAATCACGCCGCTTTTTGATCAATCGATCTTCGTCCGTTCGTCTATAAAAGAAGTTCTCCGCGAAGCCTCCATCGCCGCGGTGTTAACCGCCCTGATGATTCTTTTGTTCCTTGGTAGTTGGCGCAGCACACTGATCGTCTGCATTTCTATTCCACTCTCGATCCTCACCTCGCTCTGCATTTTGGCGGTATTGGGCGAAACTATCAACGTGATGACCCTCGGTGGCCTCGCCCTGGCTGTCGGCATCCTTGTCGACGACGCAACAGTCGAAATTGAAAATACCCACCGCAATCTGACTTTCAAAAATACCTCGCTCGTGCATGCCATTCTCGATAGCGCGAGCCAAGTAGCCATGCCCGCGCTGGTTTCCACCCTTGCCATTTGTATCGTCTTTCTGCCTGTGCTCTTGTTGGCTGGCGCCGCTAAGTTCCTCTTCACACCGCTCGCTATGGCTGTCGTCTTCGCCATGCTCGCGTCCTATTTTCTTTCGCGCACGCTGGTGCCCACCATGATGCACTTCTTGCTGCCGCGCGAAGTGGCTCTTTACCAGCGGGAAGAAGGCGGCCCTGAACCGGAAGAAGCCAAAAGCTGGATCTGGCATATTCACGAACGCTTCAATAAACATTTCGAATGGCTCCGCGAACACTACAGAAACTGGCTCGAATGGAGCTTGCATCATCGCGGCATCGTGCTGGCTATCTTCGCGGTTCACGTACTAGGATCATTCTTTTTGATCCCACTAATCGGCCGCGATTTCTTCCCTTACGTCGATTCCGGTCAAATGCGCTTGCATGTCATGCCGCCGGTCGGCATGCGCATCGAGCAATCGGAAACTGTTTTCGCCGCCGTCGAAGACGAGATTCGCAAGATCCTGCCTGCCGGGAGCATCGATATGATTCTGGATAACATCGGTTTGCCCAACGGCGGCTTCAATCTCGCGTTTTCCAATAGCGCGACCATCAGCAACTCCGATGGCGATATCCAGATCTCTCTCCATCCGGGCGAGCGCCGCACGCTCGATTACACACGTCTCCTCCGCAAAAAGCTGTCGGCTGAATTTCCCGAAGAAACGTTCTTCTTCACACCCGCGAACATGACCAACCAGATTTTGGATTTCGGTTTGCCCGCGCCCATAGATTTGCAAGTCGTAGGCCGAGATCCAAAGGATAATTACCGCATCGCCCAGCAACTCTTGCGCCAAGTGGTTGCCATTCCCGGCGTAGTCGACGCCCACATCCACCAACAAGTGGCTTATCCAACAATTCAAATGAACGTAGACCGCGACCGCGCAGAACAACTCGGTTTGACCCAATCCGACGTCACGCGCGACATGCTGATTTCGTTGTCCGGTACCGCGCAAACCAATCCGAACCAATGGCTGAACCCCGTGAACGGCGTCAACTATCAAGTCGTGGTGCAGAGCCCCATGAACAAAATGGATAGCTTTGATGCACTGCAGAAGACGCCTATCACCGCGACCAACGGCTCCAACAGCCAGCTACTGGCTAACCTTGCCACCATCAAGCGTGACACCTCCGCCATCATCGTCAATCACTACAACATTCAACCCACCTTCGATATTTACGCCGATGTGGACCGCCGCGATTTGGGAGGTGTTGCCGATGAACTTCACAAAATCATCAATAACACCAAGGCGCTGCCCAAAGGCACATTCTTAGAACTGCGCGGCGAAGTCACCACCATGGAACAATCGTTCTCGCGCTTGTTTATCGGCATCGCCTTCGCAGTTGTCATTGTTTACCTCCTCATGGTTGTCAATTTCCAAAGCTGGCTCGACCCGTTCATCATTTTGATGGCGCTTCCGGCCGCCTTCTCCGGTATTTTGTGGATGTTGTTCCTCACCCGCACCACATTCAGCGTGCCGTCGCTGATGGGTTCAATTATGACCATTGGTGTCGCCACCGCGAATTCAATTCTGCTGGTGGTCTTCGCCAACGACCAGCGCGCACACGGCAAGAATCCTTTGGCGGCCGCTCTCGACGCTGGCCACACCCGCCTGCGCCCCGTTTGTATGACCGCGCTGGCCATGATTTTAGGTATGCTGCCTATGGCTTTAGCCTTCGGCGAGGGTGGCGAACAGAATGCCCCCTTGGGCCGCGCTGTCATCGGCGGCTTGGCCGTGGCTACAGTCGGAACATTGTTTATTGTGCCCATTATCTATTCACTCATGCGCGGTAAGCCTCCCATTGATTATGATCAACGCATCGATCTGGAATACAAAGGCCAATTCGATCCTGCCAAAGCTGGAGAAGTCTAAAGCATGGCGATCTCAAACGAACCTCTATTGACTGATCCGGCGGCGTCGCAACAGCAGCGCAAAGGCCACTCGCTTGTCTATTGGTTGGTCTTTTTGCTGGTCACCGCTGTGGCCGCTTTTTTTGTCTTCAAATACGTGTGGCAACCGCGCCAGCAAGAAACGGAAGCCGTCGCCCAAGAGACGAAAGATAAGGTTCATGCTCGTCCCGTTGTAACCGTCGTGAAAGTTGTGTCCGCGCCCATGTCCCATGAGCTGAGCATTCCCGGCACGACACTCGCTTACAACGAAGCGCCGATCTTTGCTCGCGCTTCTGGATATTTGAAGCGCCGCTTGGTCGATATCGGCGATCACGTCGCTAAGGGTCAACTCTTGGCCGTCATCGATGCACCCGATCTCGATCAGCAGACCGCCCAAGTGCGTTCTGTCCTTGCGCAGAGCGAGTCCACGCTCGGGCAGATGCAAGCCCAGGAACATCTGGCGCAACTGAATTGGGACCGTTACAAGGTGCTCGTGGCGAAAGGCGTATTTTCAAAGCAAGACGGCGATACGCAACAGGCCAACCTCCAGGTTGCACAGGCAAACGTTAACGCGGCTATGAGCACCGTCCAGGCCAATAAAGACAATCTGCAGCGTCAGATCGTGTTGCAAGGCTACGAACGAATTACTGCTCCGTTTTCGGGCGTTATTACCGCGCGCAACGTTGACGTGGGTGCGTTGATATCCTCGCAAGGCGGAGCCGGAGCCGGAGCAAGCACCATAGGCGCGGGCGGCAACAATCAGGGCACCGGTGGCGCTGCCCAGTCGGCCGTCACTCCAAGCACCGGAGGTGCGCAAGGCGGCGCCATGTTCACTCTCGCCAGTCTTGATCCATTGCGCATTCTCACTTCGGTTCCCGAAATTTACGCGCCCTATATTCACCTGAATCAAACGGTTAGCTTGGCGTTCGAACCGTTCCCCGGTCAGAAGTTCGAAGGAAAAGTCACCCGCACCGCGGGCTCCATAGACCCGGCCACGCGCACCTTGCTGGTCGAAGTGCAGGCTCGCAATCCGCAGAGAAAACTCATGCCAGGAACGTATGTCGTGGCTAACTTTGCTCCTCCCGTGGGATTTTCTTCGCTCCTAATTCCCGGCGAAGCCATTGTCGTTCGCAATGGCAAGAGCATGGTGGCTGCTGTAGTTGACTCCCGGATCCATTTCAAGCCCCTTCAACTCGGCCGCGACTACGGCGATCAAACCGAAGTGGTCGGCGGACTGCAGGCGGGCGATATCATCGTCCAGAACGTGAGCGACGATATCGAAGAGACCGCGGAAGTCGAACCGCACTACCGCAATCAGAAGGCGGAACCCTCTAAGCGTCCATGAGACTGTTACTGGCAGCAGTTCTAATTCCATCTCTACTGGCAGCGCAAGCCGCTGTCGACTTAAAAGGCATTCAGTCGAGTCGGGCTACTCCCAAGGAAGAGAACGCTGCGCTTCCGCGCAGAGATTTTCTGTCTTACGGTCCAGTGAGCGCCCAAGCCTTAGTTCTGGGCCCAGCCGAGCGTGCGCGCGCCTTAGTCCACGATGGCGCAATCCAGTTGTCCCTCTACGACGCCATCGCCCTCGCCATAGAAAATAACCTGGCTGTCGAAGTTGGCCGCTACTCGCTGTCCATCGCCGGTCTCGATACGGTCCGCGCGAGCGGCGGCGGCAGTTTGCGCGGCGTCGATTATACCGTGGCCGAAGGTCCCACCGGCGTCGGCGGCCCCGGCTCGCCGCTTCTCAATAGCGCTGCTTCATCGGTTACACCCACCACGCCCACCGTAAACGATATCAATGCATTAAATGTGTTGAATGAGACCAATACCAGCCTCTCCGAACAAGGCCCAGCGCCCTATGCTGCCGGTCCGGCGGTCCCCACGCTTCAGCCCACCCTCATTGGGCAAGGTCTTTTTTTTCAACGTGCGAATCCTCTGGTTTCGAACGACCCATTGCGTTTCACCTCCGCCAACGTCGCCGTAGTGCAAGGCTTCTCCGCCGGTACCCAATTACAAGCGGGCGTCAACAATGAGTCGCAAACTCTGTTCGGCACGCACAGCGCCTACAATCCTTTTTCCGTTCCCAATATTTCAGTGACCCTCAGTCAGCCGTTGCTGCGCGGTTCCAACCGTAGCGTCAACCTGCGCTACATGCGCATTGGTGCCATCAATCAGCGCATCTCACGCCTTGTCTTTTATCAACAACTCATTAGCACCGTCTATGGCGTCTCCCGTCTCTATTGGGATCTGGTCAGCTTGCGCGAAAACGCCGCGGTGAAGAAGCAAAGCCTCGAGGCCGCGCGTAAGCTGCTCGACGACGACAAAGCTCAGGTCGATCAGGGAACGCTCGCGCCATTAGAGCTGACCCGCGCCCAGAGTTTAGTCACATCTAGCCAGTTGGATCTCATCCAAGCCGAAGGCCTCGTCCGCCAGCAAGAAGTCATTCTCAAGTCTCAACTCGCCCGCAACGGCAGCGGCGATCCCATCTTGGCCGATTTGCCCATCAACACCACCGATTCCATTACCGTTCCCAATCAAGACGATCTGAAATCCATTGGCGATCTCGTCGTAGACGCCATGCACAACCGCGCCGACGTTGCGCAAGCCCAACTACAGGTCGAAGGTGATCAGATCGCCGTACAAGCTTCGCGCAACGCCGCGCTCCCACAACTCGACCTCGTCGGAAACTTTCAAACGCGCGGAGCAAGCGAAGTGCCTTTCGAAAGTATAGGCAACCCAGGCACCGCCATCATCGGTTCGCCCAGCGATCTGGCAACTGCGTCCACGCGTACTTCGCGCGTCTACCAAGCCGGTCTCCAACTCAATCTCCCTCTCCGCAACCGTGTCGCCGAATCCGACGCTGCTCGCGACGTTCTTCAATTGCGCCAAGCCGAGGCCCGAACTCACCTGCTCACCAATCAAGTGCGTGAACAAGTTGAAAGCTCCGTCATCGCCTTGCACACCGCCCGTAGCGCCTTAGAAGCCGCTGTGCAAGCCAGACAATATCAGGAGCAACTGGTTAGCGCCGAACGCGATAAGTTCACCGTCGGCGCGTCCACTAATCTCCTCGTCATTCAACAGGAGACTTATCTGGCGCAAGCTCGCTCTACCGAAGTTGCCACGCGCAGCGTCTGGATCAAGGCCCGCATCGCACTCGACCGCGCTCTCGGCGATTTGCTCACTAAGAATGGCATCAGTTACGACCAAGCCGTCTACGGTGCCCTTCTGCCTAGCCAACAGCACTGAGTGGTTGGGCCTCACGATTTGCGAGAAGTCGGTGACGATGATGGGCGGTCGGATTTGGCTAGAAAGCAAACCTGGTGTGGGCAGCGCGCTTCATTTTCACGGCCCATTTTGGCAAAGCCGACTCGGCAGTTGAGGAAGGCGCTGGCGACGATCCACGGTTGCGGGATTTGGAGGTCTTGGTTACGGACCGGAACGCAGTGACTCGGCGCTATTTCGAAACGCTTCTAAACGGTTGGCACATGAATTACCGTGGTGCAAGCAGCGGCGCGGAGGCCCTGCGCTGATTGAGGAGGAACGCTTCGCACTGGTTTTATTGGATGACCAGTTGCACGGAATGGACGTCGCTGACCTCGCCGGCGAGATACAGCGCCTCGGGGCCGGACGCGGCATCAAGATAGCAATTGTCAACTCTATGGGTTCGCGCAGCGAGGCAGGCTGCAGTGGCGATCTGAATGGAATTGTCGATGCTACCTCAATAAGCC
>Ga0075017_100001422_pt1 | contig 14561 bp, 11 predicted proteins | sample AleBraG_ABR_2012_FD_71475 | JGI IMG/M metagenome (GOLD analysis project Ga0075017, IMG submission 71475) | Freshwater sediment microbial communities in response to fracking from Pennsylvania, USA - Alex Branch Run_MetaG_ABR_2012 | ecosystem: Environmental > Aquatic > Freshwater > Creek >... | reverse complement strand
TCTACAACCTGTCGGTTGCGGTCGCGGCAATTTCGCGCCTTTGAGTAACTGTGCGACGTCAATGTCGGTGCTGGCGCTGGCGATCCTGAGCAGCTGGTCGGTGGGGCGCGGCGGTCGGCAAAGCAAGGCGTTGTTCGAGCAGATTGACACGGTAGACGCGGCGTGACTGTAGCGTCGAAGGCCTTGACGCACTCTGCTGTTGATTTGCCCCTAACCCCCGCAAGGGCTTCATGGCGTTCGAGGGACCAGGAGTACTACCCACATGGCAGCGCCGATGGCCCACGAGCCAGATGCGAGTCCTCCGGCAAGCCCGGCCGCGGCAGATAGAGATCCTTGGCTGTTGTTTCTTCGCTGGAAGAGGGTCATCGTCGCAACGACCGCATCTGTGTTTGCGCTGTCCCTCGTTGCCGCATTCGTTGTCACGCCGATCTACCGGGTCCAGGCGGTTCTCATCCGGGCAGAATCAGCATCTGCGTCCGGCGCGATGCGTGCACTGGGCGACCTAGGGGGCCTGGCTTCGTTGGCGGGCGTAAGCCTTGGTGGATCCAATGACCAATCGATCGAGTCGATCGCGCTGTTGAAATCGCGGCAGTTTGCACTCGATTTCATTGACGACTGGCATCTGATGCCGATTCTCTTTGCACGGAAATGGGACCCGAGCAAGGACCGATGGAAGGTCTCCGAGAGGTCTGTCCCGACTCAGGACGATGCTTATGAATTATTTGACCGCAAGATCCGCACCGTCACTGAGGACAAGAAGACTTCGCTTGTGACGCTGACAATCGAGTGGAAGGACCCAAAGGTGGCTGCAGCGTGGGCCACGGAGCTCGTGCGGCGCGTAAATGACAAGATGCGGGCGCGAGCGATTGCTGAGTCGCAGGTGACCATCGAACAATTGGAGCAAGAGCTGGCCAAGTCAACTGTCATTCCGCTCCAGCAATCTCTGTCCGGCGCCCTTGAGATGCAGATTAAGCGCCGGGCGCTTGCGACGGCCCGGCCGGACTTTGCATTTCGCGTGATTGATCCGCCGTTTGTCCCCGACGAGAAAGACTTTGTATATCCCCGGCGCATGCTTTTCGCAGCGCTGGGGCTCCTGGGTGGGTTGCTTGCGGGCATAGTCGCCGCATACGTTTGCGATACGATTCGCCCGTCGCGGCCATAGTAGGTGTCTTCGCGGCCAAGCAGTCCGGGCGACCGCGGCCGGGTCGAGTTGGCTGCGCGCGAGTCTGGGCCGGCGGGCATGTACCGCTACGTGGTCCCGCGTTGGCCTGAAGGGGGGCGACTCAACGTGAGGCTGCTTTCGGCAATCGGCCAAGCGCGAACCCGGCGGTTGCCCGCGTGAGCTGGGCCAGAGGGTCGGTTATCGGTCTGATGACGCTGCTGAACACCGCGGCTGTGTTCGGCGTCCAATGGATTGTCGTGACCGCACTTGGGGCCGGTCCGCAGACGGACGCGTTCTTCTTGGCCTCCGTCGTTCCGACGCTGCTGGCGAACGTCGTCTGCGGGTCGCTCAGCTTCGTCCTGGTGCCCATCCTCGCGGTGTCGAACAAGGTCGCGGCGGCCACTCTCGTCTGGACGACCGGTACCGCGGTCGGCGTGCTGCTGGCCGTCGTCGCGTCGATGCTCTGGTGGACGGCGGACTACTGGATCCATTTCCTGGCGCCGGGTTTCACGTCGGAGGAACTGTCACTGGCGGGTACGCTCGTGCGCATTCAACTCATCGGCATTGCGTTTACCGGCACGTCGACCGTGTTGACCGCGGCATACAATGGAGAATTCAAATTTCTGCTTCCGGCCGTTGCGACCACTGCTGCATCGGTCATCTGCTTGCTCGGCGTCGCCATCACGATACGCCAAACAGGCGTACTGGGCGCGGCCTGGGCGGCCAGTCTGCGACCGCTTCTGCTGACGATTCTCCTGTTGCCGATTGCCTGGCCGGCGAGGCTGCCCCGATGGCCCAGCCCTGAGTTCCGCGCGACAATCAAAAAATTGCTGCCGCTCGCGGCGGGCTCGGCGTACTACAAGACCGATCAGCTCGTGGATCGATTGCTCGCATCACTCGCGCCTGCAGGAACGCTTTCCGTACTGCATCTGGCACAGCAGCTGTACTCGGCCGCCAATCAAATGCTCGTTGCCGGAATTGCGGCGCCGCCGGTTCCGCGACTGGCCATGCTCGCATCGCAGAGCTCCCCGCAGTATCTGAAGGATGTTACGGCACTTCTTGCCCGGCTGATGGCTGTCGGCTGCATCGTCTATGTGGCAGTAATCTATCCCGGCAAGATCGTGCTTGAAGCCGTGTTCGCGCACGGGAACATGGGGGGCGCGCAAGTCAGGCAGATATGGATCCTGATGATCGCGTTCGGCCTGGCCTGGTTTGCTGGACTGTCCGGGCAGGTGCTGTCGAGCGCCTTTTACGCGGCTGGCGACACCTCGACGCCTACGCGTATCGGCATCGTGGGCTTCTCGGTGGGCGTAATCTTGAAGATCGCCGGCTTTTTTGCATTCGGTGTTGTTGGCGTTGCGGTTGCCACTGGCGTCTACTCGGCGGGCAACTCGATCGCGATGGGACTGATTCTGCGAAAGCGGTTTGGCAACAAGCCTGAGGCCTGAAGGTGACGATGAGTACGATGCGCGCGATTGCGGGTGGATCGGGCGCTACATGCCTTGCGAGCACGAGTGCAATGATCTGCGTTGCGCGCCGCAGGCGGACTATTGGCCGGCGACGTCGCCGAGCTGCCAGCGACGCCGGTACATGCGCCGGCGCTCTGCGACGGTCACTCGCGATTGCAGGCAAACCTGCGCCAAAAAACGCACAGTCTTCCGCAGCGAGGAGCGCCCGGTGATTTCCGGCGGGCGCTCCGACGTCCTCGTGGCCCGGGCGCGCTTGGCATCCGTGGTCGTATTCTGGTTCATGACATTCGCCATTGCTGCCGGTGGCGTCCGATATGTCCATCGCTTTCCGATCGGAATAGATATGGCATCGCAGTTTCGTGTTAGCGGCGTTCCTGGTCGTCTACCCGATCTAAGCTACGGAAGCTGATGTGTCGGCCACATGCTGAAATCTTTCGTCGAGCCGGGCCGATTGATCCTTATCGTGTGGGTAGGCTGTCTAGTTGCCTACACTTGCTCGTTTGGCGAATTTCCGACTGACCGAGTCGTCACTTGGGTTGCCGTGTTGGCGTCAGGCTTCTGTTTAGGTGCCAATGTCCAACTCGGTAGCATCCGGGTTCACATCTTCAGTGATGCCCGGGTGCTGTTCGTCAGGAACATTTGTCTATTGTTGTTCGTGGTTCAATTGTTTTACCTATCTGAAACTGCCGTATTGGTCATCGACAATGGTTTGCTGAATCATCTGGTAGCCGTTAGAGCCGCAGCTCTAGCTGGAGAACCGCTCGTCGAACACTACGCGCTCTACCTGCAAGTCAATACGTTACTCCTCACGCTTGCACTATTCGGACTTTCGCGCATCTTGCTCAATAACGACGGTGTGACATACAAGAAACACCTTTACCTTCTTTACGTCTTTGCGCTCCTGGTCTCTGTAGTAGATGGATCGAGAAGCGTCTTCATAGTCGGGGTATTTTCATTGTTGGCGCTGAGCCTTGCTGTCGGAAGGCTAAGTACGAGAAAGCTTTTTTCATCTGTGCTAATCGCGCTAGTCGCATTCACAGCGACGGCTTCTCTGTTTCGGCCAGATACGCCTGATACGGGGATCCTAGAGCAGATCCGGTCCGCCTTTGTCTACCTTTGTGGTTCGCTTGGGACCATGGATCCGGTGTTGGCGGATCGCATCGCGATCCACTGGTTCGACCCGGAATCCATTTCAAACAAGCTTAATGCACTCGGCCTTCCGTTCCCGGTGTACGACCTATCTGAGCTACAGAACGATTACGTCGAACTGCCATTCGACCTTCACTCGAACGTCTTTTCGGCGTTCGGCCTGTACTACTCCTATTTTGGCGTCGTGGGGTCAATTGAATTGGTAACTGTGCTTGGCTGGGTGTGCGGTGCTATTTATCGAGGCAGCAATCATTCTGCATTCATGCTAACAGTCTATGCCCTTCTTTGGCCGGCTATTGTATTGACACCGTTCCACGATTATTTCGTACAACAGGGCTACACGATTCTAAAGGTCCTTTTCGTGCTCGTGTCAATGCGGATAGTCTGGATGTTCGTAGGCGTGTTGCGTTCTTTTGCGAAGAATATGCGACGAGCCGTCGAGTAGGCAGTCATGCGAGCGTTCCGGAAACGGTCTCTCGTCGGGGATAGCCGAGCATTGCGGCCAGCAAATACTGTTCGGACGTATCGCCGCCGGGTAGAAGGGTCGCGTCACGATTGCGGCGTGCGCAAGCGCTGCCGAATCTCATGAGAACAATAGTGAACACCAATGGTGCCGCGTGCGCGTAGCAGCTCTTACGAGCGGGGCGATGGTTCCGTCGGCGCGGTTTCGGATCCGCCAGCATTTTCCCCTCTTGCGTGCGCGCGGCGTGGAGATTGAGGATCATTGTCCTTCGCTTGGGGGTGGTCGGTTTCTGCCGGGGTTGTTCGGTCGTGTACGTGGACGATACGTGGCGCCCGTGCGCGGCGCTGAACTGTTAGTGCTACTTGCGCAGCGCGTCCCAGGGATCCTCGCGAGCCATAGGGTCGACCTCACGTGGCTCGAGCGAAACTTTGTCCCCTTGCTCGACGATGCGTCGGTGCTGCTCAAGCGGCCGGTCGTGATCGACATCGATGATGCGATCTGGCTCTACAATCCGTTCGGGCGCAGCACGGTCAGAAGGTTGATTCGGCGGGCGGATGCGGTAATCGCTGGAAATTCGTTTCTGGCTGACTGGTGCAGCAGCGCCTGTCCGACTGTCTACGTCGTACCAACGGCGATTGATGCGGTGAGGTTTTGCCCAGTGCCGGCCGACGCTGTGCGCGACCGGCCGTTTACGCTCGGATGGACAGGAACGTCGACCAATTTCCGGTTCCTCGAGTCTATCGCGCCGACAATAGGCAGGTTTCTCGAAGACGTGGCCGGGAGCCGCTTGCTGGTGATGGCCGACAAAGCGCCTGCCTTGCCCGCCATTCCGCCTCGCCGATGGCTTTTTCGCGAGTGGACGCCGGAGACCGAGCATCATCTTGCGCAACAAATGGATGTGGGAATCATGCCTGTTGATGACTCGGATATTGTTCGGGGAAAGTGCAGCTTCAAGATGCTGCAGTACATGGCGTGCGGGCTCCCTGTGATTGTCTCACCGGTAGGGATGAATGCTGAGGTTCTAGGGCGCGGGGCGCTCGGCTTCGCCGCCCGCGAGTCGGACGAATGGCTGGCGGCATTACACGCATACCATGACGATCCGGCTCTGCGGGCGCGCCATGGGGGCGTGGGGAGGGAGGTCGTGCTCCGCGAATATGATCTGCCGGTGGTTGGTGAGCAGATTGCCGAAATCCTTACGGCGTTCGGCTAGTCTTCCGGCTCAAGAAGGTTTGGGCGCGTCGTTATGTGTGGAATTGCCGGAATCCTCGGCGCGCCGGCTGGCGTAGATCTCAAGGCGAGCGCACGCGACATGGCGTGCGCGTTGGTCCACCGCGGACCCGACGACGAGGGCCTCTGGCTGGACCCGGGGCACGGACTCGCTTTCGCGCACCGTAGGCTGGCCATCATCGACTTGTCGCAGCAGGGCCATCAACCCATGCACTCCGTCAGCGGGCGCTACGTCATCGTCTACAACGGCGAGATGTACAACTTCGAGGAGATGCGTGCCGATTTGCGCGCGTGCGGCGGCCCTGCGCAGTGGCGCGGGCATTCGGATACCGAGGTGCTGCTGGCTGGCGCCGAGCTGTGGGGTATCAAGGCGACGCTCGACCGCATGGTCGGCATGTTCGCGTTCGCGCTATGGGACCGGGACACCGGTACGCTGACCTTGTGTCGGGATCGAATGGGGGAGAAGCCGCTGTACTACGGGCGGACTGCCAAAGGCTTCGCATTCGCATCGGAACTCAAGGCTATCCGCGCGCTCTGCGGCGGAGCGCTCGAAGTCGATACCGCCGCGCTTTCGCAGTTCATGCAGTTCGGGTACGTTCCTGGGTCGTCCTGTATCTATCGTGGCTTGGCGAAGCTGGAGGCCGGACACTTGGTGCAGATCCGGCGTGGAGTACAGGTGGGGATGCCGTCGGCTTTCTGGCAGTTGAGCGATCCAGCGCAAGGGGTCGTAGCCGCGGACCTGGCTGCCATGGAGGACGTCCGTATCGTCGACATGCTGCACGACCGGCTGAAAGCGTCGGTTGCGCTGCAGATGGTGTCGGACGTCCCGCTGGGCGCTTTTCTGTCCGGCGGAGTTGACTCCAGCACCGTAGTCGCGCTGATGCAGGCGCAGAGCTCGCGTCGCGTCAAGACGTATACGATTGGCTTTCACGAAAAGGCATTCGACGAGGCGCCGCACGCCAGGGCCGTTGCGCGGCACCTGGGGACCGATCACACGGAGCTGTACGTCAGTTCAGACGATGCCGCTGCACTGGTTCCCGACCTGCCGCGTATCTACGATGAACCTTTCGCCGACTCGTCTCAGATTCCGACAACGCTCGTCGCACGCCTGACGCGACAGCACGTTACCGTCTCGCTATCCGGTGACGGTGGCGACGAGCTATTCGCGGGATACCCGCGCTACACGATCAGTTCCGAGCTCTGGCGGCGCATCAACAAACTGCCGTTGTCAATGCGGGTGGGCGTATCTCGGGCACTGCGCTGTGGCTCACCACGAGGCTGGGATCGTGTTTTCGGTTTGCTTCCGTCGGCACGCCGGCGCACGATCAATGGAAGACGGGTTCACCGACTCGCGCGAGTGATCGTCTCGCGCAGTCTCGGTGAGATGTATATTCGCCTGATGTCACAATGGCAGCCGGAGGAGGAGTTAGTGCTCGGAGTCGGCGGTTCTGCCGTTGAACCTCCGTGCTGGAGCAGCCAAGGCACGTCCATCGAGCAGATGCGACGTTGGGACGTCGGCCAGTACCTTCCCGACGACCTGCTGGTCAAGATCGATCGTGCCGCAATGAGCACGAGCCTGGAGTCGCGCACACCATTGCTCGACCATCGCGTCGTCGAGCTCGCGTTTGCGCTGCCGGAGCGCGTGCTCGTGCGCGACGGCCAAGGAAAATGGATTTTGCGGCGCGTGCTTGACCGATACGTCCCACGTGCGCTGATCGACCGCCCGAAAGCGGGTTTTGAAGTGCCATTGGCCAATTGGCTCCGCGGCCCGCTCCGTGACTGGGCGCAGCACTTGATCGATCCGGTGCGCCTCAGAGCCATGGGGCAGCTTGACGCAAGCAAAGTGAGCCAGTTGTGGCAGCAGCATCAACGCGGCAGCTTCGACCACAGCTATTATCTGTGGAACGTGCTCGCGTTCCAAGCGTGGCAAGACGCGCTCGCGGGTGCCTAGTGGACTGTAATGACTGATTTGGAAGTGATTCTCTTGGTCGGATCAAAGCACTTACATTTTATGGTCTTGGGAGCGTTGTTGTAGTGGTCTATATTGCGCATGAGTCTTCTCTTTAGGTCGCGCGGGCCCCGTGGATCAGCAGCGTCCTCACGTACGGATCGCCACGCTTGCTGATGCCGAGCAGCTTAACCCGGCCACCGGTGCCCGACTGCCGCGGGACGAGGCCGAGGAATGCTGCAAACTCCCGAGCCGAGCGGAAGGTCTTCGCATCACCGACCGTCGCCACGACCGCCGTCGCGGTCAGCTTGCCGACACCAGGGACCGCGGCGATCCGCTGGCACTCCGACTCCCGGCGCTGCCAGGCTCCGATCTGCCGCTCCAGCTCCGCGATACGGGCTGTCAGCGTGCGCAAACCGTCGAGCTGGGTCAGCAACTCCCGCCGCACCAACTCAGGTACCGGGCAGCGCGTCTCGTCCGCCAGGATCGGACCGGCCTGCGCCAACAGCGCCCGCCAGCCCTTCGGCACCACCACCCCGAACTCATGCAGCACTCTCTGCACCTGGCGCGCCTGCATCGTCGGGATCTTGACGGACTGCTGGCGTATCCGGTGCAGGCTCAGCACCGCCTGCTGCTCCTCGCTCTTGACCGCCACAAACCGCATCCCAGGCCGCTGCGGCGCCTCCCACGTCGCCTCTGCGTCGGCCGCGTCGGTCTTGTTCGTCTTGACGAACGGTCGCACGAACTGCGCCGCAATCAGCCGGACCTCATGACCGAGGCCCTTCTACACCCGCGCCCAGTGGTGCGCCGACTCACAGGCCTCCAGCGCAACGACGCCGGGTGACCGGACGGCCAAAAACATACTGACATCGGCTCGCGCCAACGCCTTGCGCTTCACCTCACCCGTCTCCGCATCGACCCAATGCACCTGGACAACCCTCTTTGCCAAATCAAGTCCGTACGTCGTAACGTTCAGGGCGGATCCCCTGTCCCTTGAGTGGTTACTAGACAGCTCCACTCTGGCACGTTGATGCCGTTCGGGCTCTAGGGGATCCACTCCCTTCCGCTTCGTTCCCATCCCCCCTCCCCGCTGCGAAGAGGGCGGCGTCCATTACATCTCCAGGAGTTTCACGAGGAGAACCTCTGCTAGCTGTTTCCCGCATACCAAATCCATTTCGTACTGAGGCGACTTTGACAGATTGAGACGCGGCCCAAAGCTCTCGGCAATGACGTCGCAGCAGACAAGTGGTAGGCCGTCGCCAAGTATTCAGCGAAGCGACTCGGTCTTGACAATTCTTGTCGGTCCCTGCGCTCCAGAACAGTCAAAGTGCGGCTCCTCGGGTCCTCGATGGAGAGCAGCGGGAAATGGCCGCAGGGCACTGGGCAACTCCGGGCGCTGTGCGCTCTCGTCTCACGGGCTCCTGCCTGATCGCGGTGTTTTTGGCCGCCTGTGCCCAGCGTTCACCGACGCTGCCGGCCAGCACTGCGCAGGCCGCGGATCCCGCACCGACGGCGATAATCTCGACCATCGATTTCAGCGCCAGCCTCTCAATAGGTGCGCATCTGGATGTCAGGGTCGCAGCGGAGGGCACCGTTGTCGAGTGCGTCGGCAGCACGAACGGCTCTGTGACGGTATCGAGAGACGGCGGACCAATGTCGACACTGGCGAACGTCCAGTGCCCGTTCCTGCGGCTGTTAGCGGGCGATTTTGAGCTTTCGTCGTGGAGCCTGAGCGGCGCGCAGTCGCCGTCGTCCACGCCCGTTCAAACTCGGCTTCCTACGCCTCTGGTAGTACCCTTTGCTGTCTCTACTGAAATAATAGTCGAACCTTGGATGCGCGCTCTTGGCCAGAGTAGCGTCTACCTCGTCGCGGAAACGACCGCGGGGCAACTCGCGGTCTTCCAGCCGGACGGCGCGCTGCTATCACTTGCGGCGCCGCAAGGCGATCGCTGGGTCAAGCTACAGTGGGTTGTGACGGTGGGAGGACTTGCATTCGCCTCGAGGTTCGCCGACGGAGCGCCGGTCACGCTGGCTGATGCAGGGTTCTTCGGGGGCATGGCAGTAGGCGACCTTGCGAGCCAAGGCCATGACGAGCTCGTTGGCCTGACTCATGACCCGAGCCTCACTGGCGAGGCCGTGTATCTTGCGGCGGGCATGGAATCGCTGTTCGACGATCGCACTTTTCGGGATCTGCGTGTGGCCGATCTCGATGGAGATGGGCGGGTCGACATCATCTCGAACGTATATGGCAGCGGATGTACGCTGATAGGCATGAACCAAGGAAACGGACAGTACGAGTTCTCAGCGCCACAGCGAGAGGATGGCACGTGCATCGGCGGTCACGGCGAAACGATGCTGATCGCCGATTTCAACGAGGACGGGCTGCTCGATATCTTCATCCCGACCTACGAGCGCTGGGACCTGCTGATCAACCAGGGGAATGGCACGTTCCAGGATGTCGCGATCGACCGGGGCATCGCGTATCCTAACTACGCGCCGCACGCCGAGGGGTCCGCAGCCGTCGATATCAACCTGGACGGTCACGTTGACATCGTCACGGGCAGTGAGGTGCTTCTGAACGACGGTACCGCGCACTTCACGGCGGTCCCGAACGTCTATGGCGAGGTCCGGCTCGCAGATGAAGGCTTGTACGTTGCGGACTTGGACAACGACGGCATCTTTGACATCGTGAAGCATGATCCCGATGGCGGCCCGCGCGTCTTCTGGGGTGTCTGGGACCGGCAGATCGTGCGCGCACTGGAGGGGCCAGCGTCGACGCTGCTCATGCCGTCCTTTCTCCCATCTCCGCCACTCTGGAATGGCCCGGTTCCAGTGCGCGATTCCTATGGGCTTGCCGTCGGCGACCTGACGGGCAATGGCCTGCTCGACGTCGTGTTCGGCGGCGGGGACACCGAAGGGACCGGCCCCCGGCTCTGCCTGCAGACGGCGCCGCGCATTTTCAATTGCGTCCACGACAGTTTTCCCTCCGGCCAGGCAGGATTCCAGGATCTCGTGATGATCACGGACCTCCGCGGTGACGGCACGAACTCCCTGGCCGCGCGGTTTTCGTACGCTGGCGGTTCCGAGGACTTTGCCGCTGGACTCGAGATCTTCACGACCAGGTCATTCGCCCGGACGCCAGCGTTCGCCTATCAGTTCGACATACGGGACAGCCGGCAGCGCCGAACCCTGCACGGCCGCTCCGTGACGGTCACCTGTACGATCGGCGGCAAGCTCCTCGGCCTGTTCGCGATCAACGGCGGCAACGGCTATCTGACACAGGGGGCTTACGTCCTATCCGCGGGCTCGGAGTCCTGCAATGAAGTGGACCTCAGACTCTACACAGGGGCCGGCCCCAGACTAATCGGTCGGTTTTCTCCGGGCTTCCATACCGTCGCCGTCGCACCCTAGTTGCCCGCCGCGCCGGTTCCATGCGCTCCGCATTCAATAATGTGATGACGTCTGTCATCGAGGCCGCTAAAATCTGCAAATCGCTGGCACAGTCCGCTAGGCTAGCGGACCGGCCAGGTCACTGCCGTTCGGCCCTCGCTCAGCCGGGTGAAAAGCGTTCCTTGCCCGAGCGGCATCGTCGGACATCGTGCATGTGCTTCTGCACATTATCTTCCGAACGCTCGGCGGAGGCATTGGGCGTCCTGTCGATCGCAGAGACAACGGATCGCCGGCACCGGTCCGGGTCGCTGCGATCGATACGCAGTGTGTGCGCCACCTGCGGAAGGTTCCGCGCTCGGACGCGGGCGGGTGCGGCAGTGGCATGCCGTGACCGGAAGGCGGCTCGACGCATGCGCACCTGTTGCGGTCAGCGAGTGAGCGAACCTCGCAAGGGCCGGTCGGCGCGCCGGCTGCGGCGGGCCGGTACGTTTGCCGGATTGCCGGAACCAGCATGAAGATAGTGATCAATGCGCTTTCTGCGCGGCTCGGCGGTGGCCAGACCTACCTCAAGAATCTGCTCGCGCACATGCCGGCCTCGAAGGATCTCGAGCTTCTGGTCTTCGCGCCGGATGTGCTGAGCTTGCCGGACGATCGACGGGTTCGTCGCGGCAAGACTGCATGGCCGACCGAAAACCCGTTGCTGCGCGCTGCCTGGGAGAAAATGTGCCTCTCGTCGATCCTTGAGCGAGAACACGCTGACGTTCTTTTCTGTCCCGGCGGCCTGGTGTCGACGCGCCCGCCGGAAGGCTGCAGGACCGTGACGATGTTTCGCAACATGACGCCCTTCGACAAGCGCGCGCGATCCGGCGTTCCCTTTGGGCTACAACGAGTGCGGAACTGGATGCTCGAGCGTCTGCTCCTGCGCGGCATGGCGGTCGCCGACCTGACAATCTTCATATCCGATTACGCGCGAGGCGTTATCGAGGCACGGTTGGATGTGCACAATGCGAAAACGATCCTACACGGAATTGCCGCGGAATTCCGCACGGACGGCCAAAAGGTTGCGCGACCAAAGCAATTGCCGCAGGGCAAGTATCTGCTGTACGTGTCGAAGTTCGAAAGCTACAAGCACCAGGCCGAAGTCGTCCAAGGTTTCTCGCGCCTCGCGCGCGAGCTACAGAGGCAATATACGTTGGTTCTCGTAGGTGAGAATAACTATCCCAGCGCGAGGCGGGTAGCGGCGATGAAGGACAGCCTGTGCGAGGCGGGGAGCGTCTGGATTTTGGGGTCGGTGCCGTATGCGGAGTTGCCGGCGTTCTACCACCACGCAGAGGCGATTATCTTTGCGTCCTCGTGCGAAAACTGCCCGAATATCCTGCTCGAGAGCCTGGCATCCGGGCGGCCAGTGCTCTCGTCCAACGTCATGCCGATGCCGGAATTCGGTGGCGGTGGAATCGAGTATTTCTCTCCCTTCGATCCGGAGGACATTGCGCGTGCCGTGCGTCGCGTGCTCACCGATCCCGTGCACGCTCGCCAGGTGGCGGACGCGGGTCTGTCGGAAAGCCGGCGGTTCGATTGGCGCCAATCGGCGGCGCAGACCTGGGAAGCTTTGACGAGCCTCGCGGGCGAGGCAATTCACTCAAGTCCCTGAAGAGCCGTGGACATGCAGCGACTGTCGTTCAGCGCCGACGGTCGAAAGGAGGCTCCGGAAGCCACCGGCCCGACCCGTGCGAGCCGGGCTACGCCAGCCGGGGCGCGCTGCGCTGGTCGCCGCGCCAGCGGGGCGGCCGGCGGTGCAGCCCGCCTGCGCGGCTGCAACACCTGTACCATGGACGCGGACACCCTGGGCAGAACCCGTCCGCGCCCGGCGGCGCGCCGTCGTGGCGAGCCGGATCGAGCATGAAGATACTCATCGTCAGCCAGTACTACTGGCCCGAGACCTTTCGCATCAACGAGGTTGCCAAGTCTCTGCGCGAGGCGGGCTGCGAGGTCAGCGTTCTGACAGGTCAGCCGAACTACCCGGACGGCCACGTTTTCGAGGGCTATCGCGCGTGGTCGATCGGGCGCGAGGTGCACGACGGCATTTGCATCCAACGTGTTCCATTGGCGCCGCGCGGTCGCTCCGGCACATTCAGGCTGATTGCCAATTACCTGTCGTTCGTGTTCGGGGCAAGCCTGTTCGGCCCCTGGCTCCTGCGAGGCCAACGGTTCGACGTCGTCTTCGTCTACGGCGCGTCGCCGATCCTGAAGATCTTTCCTGCCCTGGTCGTGAGGCGCTTCACCGGCGGCGTCCTCGTGAGCTGGGTGCAGGATCTGTGGCCGCAGAGCCTGCACGTCACAGGCTTCGTGCGCAACCCGCGCTTGCTCGGTATCGTCGCTGCGCTCGTGAGCTGGCTGTACCGACACAACGACTTGGTGCTGGTTCAATCGCAGGGTTTCGTGCCGCTCGTCGCGGCGATGGCCGGTCGCACGCCGGTGGAATACCACCCAAACCCCGGCGAGCTCGACTTCCTCGCTGAACCCGAGGGGCCGCCGGCCGTCACTCTGGAAGCCGGGTTCAACGTGGTCTTTGCGGGCAACTTGGGCACGGTACAAGCCCTGGAAACGGTGCTCGCTGCGGCGTTGCTGCTGCGCGACGATCCCGGTATCAGATTCGTGCTGATCGGTAGCGGCAGCCGCAGCGAGTGGCTGCGGCGCGAGGTGGAACGCCTCGGCCTCGGCAACGTGCAAATGCCGGGCCGGTTCCCACCGAACGCAATGCCCGCCATCCTGGCGCAGGCGGCTGCGCTGCTCGTCAGCCTGACGCGTGATCCTGTCCTGAGCCAGACCGTGCCGAGCAAGATCCAGGCATATCTTGCAGCCGGGCGACCGATCATCGCATCGCTCGATGGCGAGGGCGCACGTGTCGTTGAGCTCGCTGGAGCCGGCGTCGTGTGTCCGGCGGAGGATGCGGCGGCGCTCGCGGCGGCGGCCCGCTACCTGCACGCCCGCCCGCCAAGTGAGCTGGACCGTATGGGTCAGGCCGGGCATGACTACTATTTGCGCCACTTCGAGCCCGGCATGCTCGCGCGGCGGCTGACGCAGCGCTTTGCCGATTTGATAGCCTCCCGTGGCGAGGCCGTGACGGAGGGACGGAACAGAGCAAAGGGATCGGATAATGGCCAATAGAAAGAATAAGTTGCTCGTTCTCGGCGCGACAGGGATGTTGGGCAATGCCATGCTGCGCCTGTTTGCCGATAGCGAGGGCTACGACACTCGCGGCTCCGCGCGGTCGTCGGCCTTATTGCAGGGGCTGCCAGTCAATCTGCGGGATCGCGTCATCGTCGGGATCGACGCGGAGAACGCCGATAGCCTGGCGCGACTATTCGCCCACGCGCGGCCGGACGTCGTGATCAACTGCATCGGACTGGTCAAGCAGCTCGCGGACGCTACGGACTCGCTGCAGGCCATCCCGACCAATGCGCTGCTGCCGCACCGACTGGCCCGCCTGTGCCAGGTGGCCGGGGCGCGCCTCGTGCACATCAGCACCGACTGCGTGTTCGCCGGCACACGTGGCATGTATAGAGAGGAAGATCCCGCCGATGCACAGGATTTGTACGGTCGCAGCAAGCACCTCGGCGAAGTTGACTACGCCAACTCCGTGACACTGCGGACATCCATTATCGGGCACGAGCTCGGTAGCGCCCACGGGCTCGTCGGCTGGTTCCTGGCACAGAACGGCCCGGTGCGTGGCTACACGCGCGCAATCTTCTC
>Ga0075017_100001421_pt1 | contig 14566 bp, 12 predicted proteins | sample AleBraG_ABR_2012_FD_71475 | JGI IMG/M metagenome (GOLD analysis project Ga0075017, IMG submission 71475) | Freshwater sediment microbial communities in response to fracking from Pennsylvania, USA - Alex Branch Run_MetaG_ABR_2012 | ecosystem: Environmental > Aquatic > Freshwater > Creek >... | reverse complement strand
CTGGTATTCCGGACAGTAGCCTCCCTAAAGCCATTCCAAGACCCTTGCGGAGGGGCTCTACTGGATACAGAAGGACTTCCACCTAGCAACCTCCAGAGACGAAGGAGTCATCATGGCACCCGCCGATTTCACTACCGGAGCCCGCCCTGTCCGGGCCGCCCGCGGCACCGAGCTCACCGCGAAGAGCTGGCAGACAGAAGCGCCGTTGCGCATGTTGATGAACAACCTGGACCCGGAGGTCGCCGAACGACCGGATGACCTGGTGGTGTATGGCGGAACGGGCCGGGCAGTGCGTTCCTGGGCCGCGTTCGACGCGATCACCCGGACCCTGGAGACCATGGAGAAGGACGAGACCCTGCTCGTCCAGTCCGGCAAGCCCGTCGGCGTGTTCCGCACCCACGAATGGGCGCCGAGGGTGTTGCTGGCCAACTCCAACCTCGTGGGCGACTGGGCAACGTGGCCCGAGTTCCGCCGCCTCGAGGCCGAGGGCCTGATGATGTACGGGCAGATGACCGCGGGGTCCTGGATCTACATCGGCACCCAGGGCATCCTGCAGGGCACCTACGAAACCTTCGCCGCCGTCGGGAACAAACTCGCGGCCGCCAGGCATGACACCGGCCGCCACCCGGCCCCCGCCGCGGAAGGCTCCACCGAGGGGCCGCTCGCCGGGACCCTGACCCTGACCGGCGGGTGCGGTGGCATGGGCGGGGCCCAGCCGTTGGCCGTGACCCTGAACGACGGGGCCTGCCTGATCGTGGACGTCGACGAGACCCGGCTGCGCCGCCGCGCCGGCAAACGCTACCTGGACGAGGTCGAAACCGACCTCGACGCCGCGATCGCCAAGGTCCTCAAGGCCAAGGAAGAGCGCCGCGGCTGGTCTGTCGGGTACGTCGGCAACGCCGCCGAAGTCTTCCCCGAACTCCTCGCCCGGCACAAGGCCGGGGAGCTGACCATCGACGTCGTGACCGACCAGACCAGCGCCCACGACCCGCTCTCCTACCTGCCCGAAGGCATCACCGTGGCCGAATGGCACACCGAGGCCGAAGCCGACCCCGAAGGATTCACCAAGAAGGCCCAGGCCTCCATGGCCCGCCATGTCCAGGCCATGGTGGAATTCCAGGACGCCGGCGCCGAGGTCTTCGACTACGGCAACTCGATCCGCGACGAGGCCCGCAAGGGCGGCTACGACCGGGCGTTCGAGTTCCCCGGCTTCGTCCCGGCCTACATCCGTCCGCTGTTCTGCGAGGGCCTGGGCCCGTTCCGCTGGGTCGCGCTCTCCGGTGACCCCGAAGACATCGCCGTGACCGACGCCGCGATCAAGGAACTCTTCCCGGAAAACACCCACCTGCACAAGTGGCTCGACGCCGCCGCCGAGCGCGTCGAATTCGAAGGTCTGCCCGCCCGCATCTGCTGGCTCGGCTACGGCGAACGCGCCAAAGCCGGGCTGCTGTTCAACCAGCTCGTCAAGGAAGGCAAAGTCAAGGCCCCCATCGTGATCGGCCGCGACCACCTGGACTCCGGCTCCGTGGCCTCCCCCTACCGGGAAACCGAGTCCATGGCCGACGGCTCCGACGCGATCGCCGACTGGCCGCTGCTGAACGCCCTGATCAACACCTCCTCCGGCGCCACCTGGGTCTCCATCCACCACGGCGGCGGCGTGGGCATCGGCCGGTCCCTGCACGCAGGCCAGGTCTCCGTCGCTGACGGCACCGACCTCGCCGCCGAGAAACTCGAACGCCTCCTCACCAACGACCCCGGCATGGGCGTCATCCGCCACGCCGACGCCGGCTACGACCGCGCCGTCGAGGTCGCCCACGAACGCGGCGTCCGCATCCCCATGCAGGAAACCAACTAACCAGACCCCACAACCCCAACCAGCTCGCATTAGATGTCGTTATGGCGCCCCAAAACGACAACAACTGCGAGCTAGTTGGGAAGAACGAGGAAAAATGACAGTTACAACACACCAGCCGCTGACCGTCACACTCGGTTCCAGCGGAGTCACGCCGGAGGACGTCGTCGCCGTCGCACGCCACGACGCCAAGGTGACCATCTCCCAGGAAGCCCTGGACACGGTTGCCAAGGTCCGCGCCCACATCGACGGCCTCGCGCACAGCGAAGTCCCGGCGTACGGCGTCTCCACGGGCTTTGGCGCCCTGGCCAACCGCCACATCCCCAACGAACTCCGCACCCAGTTGCAGAAGTCGCTCATCCGCAGCCACGCGGCCGGCATGGGCCCGGCAGTCGAGCGCGAAGTGGTCCGCGGCATCATGTTCCTGCGCGCCAAGACCCTGGCCTCGGGCCGCACGGGCGTTCGCCCCGTGGTCCTGCAGACCATGGTGGACGTCCTCAACGCCGGCATCACCCCCGTGGTGCGTGAATTCGGCTCCCTGGGTTGCTCCGGCGACCTCGCGCCGCTGTCCCACTGCGCCCTCGTCCTGATGGGCGAAGGCGAAGCCACCGGGCCCGACGGCGAGCTCTACGGCGCCGCCGGCAAGAAGCCGGTTGCCGAGCTTCTTGCCGCACACGGCATCGAGCCGGTGGTCCTCGCGGAAAAGGAAGGCCTTGCGCTCGTCAACGGCACCGAGGGCATGCTCGGCATGCTGCTCATGGCGATCGCCGACCTGCACCTGCTGCTTACGACGGCGGACATCACCGCCGCTCTCAGCGTCGAGGCGCTGCTCGGCACGGACCAGGTGTTCCTGCCGGAGCTGCACGCTGCCCTAAGGCCCCACCCGGGCCAGGCTGCAAGCGCGGACAACATGCTGCGCGTGCTGTCCAACTCGCCGATCGTCGCTTCGCACCGTGTCAATGACACCAAGGTCCAGGACGCATACTCGCTCCGCTGCGCACCCCAGGTTGCCGGCGCGGTCCGCGACACGGTGACGCACGCCGAACTCGTGGCTTCCCGCGAGTTGGCTGCGGCCATCGACAATCCCGTGGTGCTCCCGGACGGCCGCGTGTCCTCCAACGGAAACTTCCACGGCGCCCCGGTGGCGTACGTCCTGGACTTCCTGGCGATCGCCGTGGCGGACCTGTCCTCCATCGCCGAGCGCCGCACGGACCGCATGCTGGACCCGGCCCGCTCGCACGGTCTCCCGGCCTTCCTTGCCGACGACCCCGGAGTGGACTCGGGCCTCATGATCGCCCAGTACACGCAGGCAGGACTTGTCTCGGACAACAAGCGACTGGCCGTCCCGGCGTCGGTGGACTCCATCCCGAGCTCCGCCATGCAGGAAGACCACGTCTCCATGGGCTGGCATGCTGCCCGCAAGCTCCGCAAGGCGATTGAGAACCTGCGCCGCGTCCTGGCTGTGGAACTCGTGACGAGCGCCCGTGCCCTCGACATCCGCACCAAACTGTCCGGTGGCGAACTCACCCCGGGCCCGGCCGGCACCGCCGTGATCGAGGTGCTGCGCGGCGTCGTCGACGGTCCTGGTACCGACCGGTTCCTCTCACCTGAGCTGGAAGCCGCGGACCGTCTTGTAGGCGCCGGCGAGGTGCGGACGGCCGCCGAATCCGCCGTCGGAATTCTCGCCTGACGCCGAACAAAATACTGTTCGCGTGAACAATAGGAAGCGCCCCGGAAATGTTCGGCAATACGTCCACCGGGGCGCTTTCTGTGTAGTAGAACTTATGGGGTACGGCATTGTCCACGCCGACGATGTCGTGGGCTTGCCGGGGAATATCCGTTCACAACTGAAGTAGCGAACATCCACAAAGGGGTAGAAGTTCAATGAAGGCACGCGGGACAGTCCTGTCCAGGCGAATCGCACAGTCCGCCGTCGTTTCCAACTGGGGAACGTTGAAGGTGGGGGAGCGGATCGAAGTCGTAAGGCACGCACATGTGGTCGCGGCGGGGGAGGTGCAGGAAGTCTCGGACAGCGGCAACGTTGTGTGGCTTGAACCCGCAGGACCTGGCGCCGACGAAGCCGCCAAGCAGCTTTTCATGAAGTCCGACGGCGTGGAGTTGCGCCGGGCGTAGTGACTCTATAGCTCAAAAACCGGGGCTTGTTTCCCATTCCGCGCCTTCTTGGCGTGGTCTGGGAAACAAGCCCCGGTTTTGTTGTACCTATTTCTAGGATCGATCCTAGGCGGCGAGGACCTCGCGGGTCTGGCCGAACGGGACCGACTCGTCCAAGGCAACCGTGTAGCTTCCGGGCTCCCGGCGGGTCACCAGGATCCCGCAGCGGCCGTCTTCGGCAGCGGCTTCGATGAGCGTGCTGACGGCTTCGTCAAGTCCGGCATGGACCTCGTCGACGGACGCAAAGGACAAATGGATCTCGTTGTTTTCAATCGTGGCAGTGCTCATTGGGGGCCTCCTTCTGCAGGATGCCGCGTTGGGGGAGCGGCAATTCCTGCATAAAAGATAGCAAAGAGTCATGGGATGTCTGTCATTCTGCGAGCTGGATCACCGGCGGGCCAAGGCCCGGGCGCCAGGGTGGGGAGGCCGAGCCTCACCCAACTAACTCGCACTTAATGTCGTTTTCAGCCCTCAGAACGACATCTAATGCGAGCTAGTTGGGCAGGCGCGGAAGGCACGGGTGGGCACGGCACCTCAGGAGGCCCTACGCCAGCAGCGTGTTCACCAAGCGCGCGGCCACCTTGGCGGTCCGCGAGTCGATGTCGAACTCCGGGTTGAGCTCGGCAACGTCCAGGTGCAGGAGTTTCCCACTCGCGGCAAGCTGTTTGCACACAGCGCTGATGACTGGCAGCGGCACCCCATACGCCGCGGGTGCGCTCACCCCGGGAGCCACCGACGCCGGAAGCACGTCCAGGTCGATCGTCAGGTACAGCACGTCCACGGTGTCCAGGAACCGCGCCACGAAATCCCGAACGGCCTCCGCGGAGCAGTCCTCGTCCAGCAGGTACTTCACGCCTAGGCGGTCCGCCGTGTCGAAGAGGGTGCGCGTGTTGTTTGGCTCGGAGATTCCGACGACGGCGTAATTCAGTTCGCGGCCCTCGGCGGCTTCCGCCCGGGCCATCTGCAGGAACGGCGTTCCCGAGCTCGGCACCGGCTCGTCCCGCAGGTCGAAGTGCGCGTCCAGGTTCAGGACTCCGAGGCGCTTGCCGCCCCGCACAGCCTCCGAGCCTGCCACGCCCAAATAGCTGGCGAAAGCAGTTTCGTGCCCGCCGCCGAGCAGCACCGTGAGCTTGCCGCCGTCGAGCAGTTCCGAAATCACGCGGCCCGCGCGCTCCTGGCCGGCCTCCAGCGAGCCGTCCTCCACGACGACGTCGCCGGCGTCGAACACGTCCCGCTCGAGGTGGAAAGCCAGCGGACCCAAGGCTTGGCGGATCGCCTCCGGGGCGGCCGCCGCGCCGATACGGCCCTTGTTGCGCCGCACGCCTTCGTCACTGCGGAAGCCCACGACGACGGCGGGCCGGGCGCCTGCTTCCGTCGCGCCGGGGGCGGCCGCATCGGGAGTGTGGGGCGCCACGGCCTGCCACCAGCGGCGGTGCCCCTCGCCGTCGCCGTCGAAACGGCCGGTCCACGGCGTCGGGCGGACATCGGCAACTGCGCGGGAAATCTCCATGGTTAAAGCTCAGCGCATGACGGAGCCGAGAAGTACCGCTTCCAGGCGGAGGGTGTCCGGTATTCCGGAAAGGCTTATTTGACTCCCAGGAGTTCCTCGACGGGACCGATCCCGAAGAACAGCAGGAACGCCGCGGCCACGGCCCACATGAGCGGATGGACTTCGCGGGCGCGGCCCTGGAACGTGCGGATCAGGGCGAAGGAGATGAACCCGGCGCCAAGGCCGTTGGCGATCGAGTAGGTGAACGGCATGAGGGCCATGGTCAGGAACGCGGGAATGCCGACGCCCCAGTCCTGCCAATGGATCTTGCCCACCTGGGACACCATCATGAAGCCCACCACCACCAGGGCGGGGGCGACGGCCTCGAACGGGACCAGGTTGATGAGCGGGGTGAAGAACATGGCCACGAGGAACAGCAGGCCGGTCACGATCGAGGCCAGGCCGGTTCGGGCACCTTCGCCGATGCCGGCGCCGGATTCCACGAAGATCTGGTTGGAGGACACGGAGGAGCCGCCGCCGATGATCGCGCCGAGGGCGTCCACCTGCAGGACCCGGTCCACGTTGGGGATGTTTCCGTGTTTGTCGATGTTGCCTGCTTCCCTGGCGAGGCCCACCATGGTGCCCATGGCGTCGAAGAAGATGCTGAGCAGGATCACGAAGGCCAGGAGCGTGGCGGCAATGATGCCAAGGTGCTGGAACGCGCCGAAGGGGTTCGCCTTGCCAATGAGGGACAGGTCCGGAGCGGCCCACTGGGTGAACTTGGGCGCCACCAGGGACCAGCCGCGGGGATTGTAGGTCTTGCCGTCGAAGCTCGGTCCGATGTGCAGCGTGAACTCCAGGATGGCCGCGAGGGCCGTGGAGACGATGATGCCGATCAGGATGGCGCCACGCACTTTGCGGACCACCAAGGCGATGGTCAGGACGAGGCCGACGACGAACACCAGGGTGGGCCAGCCAAGCAGCTTCCCGTCGACGCCCAGGCCCAGTGGGACAGTGGTGCCCGCGGCGTCCGGGATACGGCGTACAAAGCCGGCATTGACCAGGCCGATCAAGGCGATGAAGAGGCCGATGCCCACCACGATCGCGGTCTTCAGGGCCTCAGGTACCGCTTTGAAGACCGCGGTCCGGAATCCGGTGAGCACCAGGATCAGCATGGTGAGGCCCGAAAGCATCACGAGGCCCATCATGTCGGGCCATGTCAGGCCCGGGTGTGAGGCAATCGTGACTGCCACGAAGGCATTGACGCCCAGCCCGGTTGCAATTGCGAAGGGATGCTTGGCCCAGGCTCCCATGAGGATCGTCAGGATGCCGGCGACGAACGCCGTGGTGGCGGCGACGGCGGCGAAGCCAAGGGAATTGCCGCTCGAGTCCGTCCCGGAGAGGATCAAAGGATTGAGCACCACGATGTAGCTCATGGCAAAGAAGGTCGCGAAGCCGCCTCGGATTTCTCGCGAATAGTTGGATCCGCGTTCCGAAATCTTGAAGTAGCGGTCGATGGCTGAGCCCTGTTTGAGCATGGGGGTCTCCGGGGATCGGGGAAGTGTGCTCTCAAATCCTATGCCCGCGGCTTAGGTCCTCCCGTGAATTCGCCTAGTCTGTAAGGAATCCAACATCAAAGGGAGTCATTCGCTCATGCGCCCTATCCGCCAGCTCCTGGCCGTCGTCGTCGCTTTCACAGCGGTCCTTTTCTCTGCCGCCCTGTTCTCGGCAGCACCCGCCTTCGCGCACGACACGGCCGAGTCAACGTCACCGGCCAACGGCTCAACGGTCGCCAACGTTCCGGACTCCGTGTCCGTCACGTTCAACAACCGGCCGCTCCTGCTCGGCTCACAAATCCAGGTGAACGACTCCTCAGGCCGGAACTGGGCAGATGGGTCCGTCGAGATTGTGGACACCGTGGTGTCGCAGAAGCTGCGGGCGGGCGCGCCCGCCGGAGCCTTCACCGTCGTCTGGCGGGTTGTCAGCTCGGATTCGCACCCCATCGAAGGCACCTTCACCTTCACTGCCAAGGCAGGAAGCACGACGGCGGGCGGCGGTTCTGCGAGCACGGCACCTTCGGTGGAGGTGCCCACCGCCGGCACTGCCGCGCCGGGTTCCACGACGACGCCGGAGAAGGTGCCCGATGCCTCCCAGCCGTTCCCGTGGAGCATCGTGGTCTTCGCGGTGGTGGCCGCCGGCCTGCTGGTGTTCCTGGGCGTTACCGCACGGCGCAGGCTGGCAGGTGGAGATTCCGGTGAATCCGATGATGAAGAGGACTCTGAGGACGAGCCCGGCAGCCTGGAGAAGAAGCCCTAGGCCAGCGCAGGAATTGCTGCAAAGGTGCCGGTGAGGGCCCCGTGGACGCTGTCCGGGTGGACCTTGGCGGAAATTGCCTGTCCCACCACTTTGGCTTGGCGCAGGACTTCCTTTGGCGTGGGTGTGGCAAGTTCGCCGACTCCAACCAGGTACATTCCCATTGCGCGCATGGCCGCGACGAGGTTCTGGCCGATCGCGATGCCAAGCTCGGCGAGCATCCGCCGCAACTGGCTCTGTCCACAGCGGGTGACAACGACGTGGTCAGCCAAAAGCACTCCGTTGGCGGTGTGCACGGCCCATTGGTAGGAGACAACGCCCGGGGCTGCCAAGGCCTCCGTTGCAGGATCCTGTCCGGTCGGGTTGGAAAGCCCGGAGTCGGAAACCACAGCTCCGGAAATCACGGTCCCCGCGGCGGCCTCGTCCAGGCGATCGAGGCGGACAGCCCGCGTGCTGCTCCGGACGTCGAGGCCGTGGCTGGCTGCGTAGTTGCGCAGGTGCCTCAGGATTTCGCTGCGCTCTTGGAGGCACGCGGCGTCGGCGGCGTCGCAGCGCTGCAGGATGCCGGTGTTGAGGGACTGCAGGGGGCCGGGGACATACATTCCGTCCACCACGATGGCATCTACTCCGTAGCGGCTGAGTTCGCTGGCCACGGCCAGTCCGGGCATGCCGGCACCGATGACCACGGCGGTGGTGCGTTCCGTACTCGCAGCAGGCATGGTTGACACAGCTTGGCTCCTCTTTGAAGGTGCGTTGCCGAAGGCAACACCGGGGGTCGGCGTCCGGGTCCCCAAGCGGTCGCGAATGATGGCCGTTGATGTGTTGAAAAACACTATCCCCGGTCACCAGTGCCTCGAACATTACAGAAGAAATCGCGTGGTGGATAGCCCCGGCATCGGCATGTCTGCCGCTGCGTTTTTCCCGCCACGATTCGGTGGATTTCCACGCCCCGGGCGGGTTTCCACATACGCTTCTTCCGGCTTGATTCGGCCCTTGCAAACGAGAATAGTGAGCATTGGAGACCGCAACTCACGGCAGGCGCGCGAGAAACACGTTGTGGGCGCGGGCTCTGGCAGAATAGCCGCAACATCAGCCAGCAGTGCGAGGAGGCAGGCCCCATGGACCAGCACGGCAAACACTCTGAGAGCCATCGAGCAGAGACCGAAGGCAACGGAGAGGAACCGTCCATTGCCCCGGGTGGAATTGTGGTGGGCGTTGACGGCAGTGAACACGGCCAGTGCGCCCTCCTTTGGGCAGCGCGCGAGGCCGAACGCAGGCAGCTTCCCCTGCATGTAGTCACGGCTTACTCTGTGCCCATCTTTGCGGCTTCCGGCCTGGACGGCGGCTATGCGACAGTGGATGACTCCGTTATCCGGGAAGGCGCCGAGGCCATCGTCAAACAGGCCCTTGAGAAGGTCTCGGGCTACGCCATCGACGTCGATGGCTCGGTGGAGAACGGAGATGCCTCCGGCGTGCTGCTCGATCTGTCCGAAACGGCCGAGCTCCTGGTCTTCGGCACCCGGGGACGGGGCGGGTTCGTGGGCAGGCTCCTGGGCTCCGTGAGCAGTGCCCTGCCGGCGCACTCCAAGTGCCCCACCGTGACCGTCCCGCTCTTCTGCGCAGACCGGTTCGGTGAAACCACAGAGGACAAGCACATCAAGGCCGAGCGCGCGAAGGCCGGCCCCCACGTCATTGAGAATGTGGTGGCCGTCGGCGTGGACGGCTCGGAACAGGCCCGCGTTGCCGTCTTGGAAGCTGCGGAGCAGGCCCAGCGCATGGGAGCGAAGCTGCGCGTCATCTGCGCCGTTCCCGAGTACAGCGGCTCGTTGGCGTGGGTTCCGGCACCCCTGGACAGGGAAGCGCTCTTCAAGGACATCAGGGTTCAGCTGGACGCGGGCTTGGCGTGGCTCAAGAGCCACTTCCCCAAGCTTCCGGCGGAAACACAACTGCTGGACGGTGCACCCGTGGAAGTCCTCGTGGAGGTGAGCCGCGGCGTCGAACTCGTGGTGCTGGGGACGCGCGGGCGGGGAGGCTTCGCAGGGATGCTCCTCGGATCGACGTCGGATGGAGTGCTCCACCATGCCAAAGGGCCCGTGCTGGTTGTTCCCGACCGCGAGGATCCCAGGCTGGCCGACCGAGTCAACTTCGGTCCCATGCTCGGCGCCGCATAAGCGGCACGGCCAAGGACCGGTGAACGCAGGCGGACGGCAATGGCGGAGCACGCACAGCCCGGGGAAGGCCCGCGCCTGATCGTCGAGTTGCGCCGGATCCGGGCAACCATGCTTCCGGAAGTCGGGGGCAAGGCGGCCAATCTGGGCGAAATGATCTGGGCGGGACTTCCGGTCCCGCCCGGTTTTTGCCTGACCACCGAGGCTTATCGGCGCGCGCTTCAGCCTGATGGAAGTCCCGAGGCAGCCCTCAAGGACGTTTTTAGTGGCCTTGAGGCCGTGGACCCCGGCGACCTTGAGGGGCTCGCTTCCCTCGCGGCCCGCGCCAGGGAAGCAGTGCTCGACGCCGGCATCCCGGCAGAGGTCGAAGGAGCCGTCCGCTCGGCCTACTCCGCGCTGGGCCAGGAAGTCCCCGTCGCAGTCAGGTCCTCTGCCACCGCCGAGGACCTGCCCTTTGCGAGTTTCGCCGGACAGCAGGACACCTACTTGAACGTCGTGGGGATCGACGCCGTGCTGCAGGCCGTCGTGAAGTGTTGGGCTTCCCTATGGACTGACCGGGCGGTCAGCTACCGTGCAGGCAACGCGATCGACCACGCGACGGTGGCGCTCGCCGTCGTCGTCCAACGGATGGTGGACGCTGAGTCTGCCGGAGTGTTGTTCACCGCCAATCCGGTGACCGGGCGGCGCCGCGAGGCGGTGATCGACGCCAACCCCGGCCTCGGCGAGGCTGTTGTCTCGGGTTCCGTGAATCCGGACCACTTTGTGGTGGATTCGCTCACCGGCAGGATCACGGAACGAATGATCGGTGACCGGAGGCTGGTGATTCGCGCCGTTTCCGGCGGCGGAACCGAAAGGCTCTATTTGTCCGGAACCTCCGACGCGGCCGCGCAGGATCAAACCGCCGGGGATGCCTGCCTTGCCGACTCCCAGATCAGGGCGCTCGCTGTCCTTGGCCAGCGCGTCGAGGAGCATTACGGAGCACCGCAGGACACTGAATGGGCCATCGATGGCGAGGGCAAACTGTGGCTCACCCAAGCCCGGCCTATCACCACGCTCTACCCGCACATGACCCGGCAACCCGCAATCCCCGGTCCCCACGCGTACCTTTGCTTCAGCCTCGCCCAAGGCCTCACCCGTCCCCTGACTCCCCTGGGGCTTGCCAGCATCAGGCTCATGGGATCATCGGTAGCCGTCGCCGCGGGATTCCGCGTTCCCGAACCACGGGATGGCCCTTCGCCTTATTACGAGGCGGGGCAGCGGATCTATTTCGACTTCACTTCGGTGCTCCGGAGCAAGGCCGGGCGGGCCGTCGTGCCCAGGATTTTCGACGTCATGGAATCACGGTCGGCCGCAATCATGCGCGAGCTGTTCGATGACCCGCGATTCGCGCTCACCAGCAAGACGCCTTTCAAATTGCTCAGGCACATTGGCCCGATCGTGCTCCGCTTCCACCTTCCGGAGACACTGCTGCGCGCGCTCTTTCGGCCGGACGCTGCCCTCGACAAGGCGGAACGGCTGGGGGAGGACCTGTATGCAACGCATGAAGTCCCCGCCGATGCCACCCCCCGTGAAAAGCTGGACCGCGCCGAGCGGATACTGCGCGAAGAATTGTTCCCGATACTGCCCAATATTCTGCCGCCGGTGGCGCTCGGCTTCGCGATGATCGGGCTGGTCCGGAAGCTACTTGGCGAACAAGCCTCCTGGGGTGAGCTCCAAACCATCATCCGCGGCCTGCCCAACAACGTCACCACTGAAATGGACCTTGCGCTATGGCGGCTTGCGGCCAGCATTCGTGACGATCCCGCTTCCTCGGCGGCATTCACCGGCGGGGATCCAGCTGCGCTCGCGGAGGGGTATCGGAACGGCGGGCTGCCGATCGTCGCGCAATCGGGGCTGGCCTCCTTCCTGCGTGACTACGGGCACCGGGCCGTCGGCGAAATTGACCTGGGCATGCCCCGTTGGTCCGACGACCCGACCCACATCATCGGAGTCCTGGTCAATTACCTTCGCCTCGACGATCCCCGCCTGGCGCCGGACAAACAGTTCGAAAAAGCAGCGCGCGACGCCGTGGAGCAAGTCGCGGTGCTGGTGGCACGTGCGCGGTCCAAGAGTCCGCTTCACGCCAGGATCGTGAAAATGGCACTTGAACGGACACGCATGTTTGCGGGACTCCGCGAGATGCCCAAGTATCACCTCGTACGTGGCTTCGCCGCAGTGCGTGCCCAGGTTTCGGAGGTAGGGGAGGCCTTGGCGGACGCGGGAATCATCGATGACGCCGGTGACGTCTTTTTCCTGGATTTCAACGATGCCCGCAATGGCTTGGACGGCAAGGATCTCCACGAAGTAGTGGCCCAGCGGCGCGAGGCGTACGAGCTTGAACTCAAGCGCCGCCACGTGCCTCGCGTCCTGCTCTCCGACGGCACCGAACCGGAAGCGCTGCCCGCCGGTTTCCTTCGCCACGAGACGGGGGCTGCAGCTTCGGGCAGCACAGAGAAGGGGAGCGCACTGCCGGACGGCCTGCTGCACGGAACCCCTGCTTCGGCGGGAACGGTGACGGCAGTGGCCAGGGTGATCATGGATCCGGTGGGCGCGCACCTCGAACCCGGCGAAATCCTGGTGGCACCCTCCACGGATCCCGGCTGGACGCCCCTCTTCCTGACCGCCGGGGGACTTGTGATGGAGATGGGCGGCCCCAACTCCCACGGAGCTGTTGTCGCCCGTGAGTACGGGATTCCCGCCGTCGTCGGCGTCCCGGATGCGACCTCCCGGGTCAGTACGGGACAAACGATCACGGTGGACGGGGCCACGGGGACGGTGGCTATCTAGCCTATCCCCAGCCGAGCTCGTGCAGGCGGTCCTCGCCGATGCCGAAGTGGTGGGCGATCTCATGGATCACGGTGATGGCAACCTCGTCGATCACTTCCTGGCGGGACTCGCAGATATCCAGGATCGGCTGCCTGAAAATGGTGATCCGGTCCGGGAGGGAACCGGCATCCCACCAAGAGTCCCGTTCCGTCAAAGGCACCCCCTCGTACAGGCCAAGGAGCACGGTGTCCGGGTCCTCTCCGGGCTGCGGGATGTAGTCGTCCTCGATGAAGATGGCCACGTTGTCCATGGCCCGCGCCGCTTTGTCCGGAATGAGGAGCAAGGCATCACTGACTGCCGCCTCGAAGTCTTCCGGCGACATCTCGAAAGGAACAGTGGCGAACTGCGCCGCCCCGGAACCCGCCCCGGAACCAGCGCCAGTACCCACCCCGGAACCAGGGAGAGGGGAGGAAATGCGCGGGCCGCCGGGGGCATCGCCGTCGGGAACGATCGGCAGGCCGGGAGGAAAATTCACGGGCATGTTCTGACTCTAGTCCGCGGCCCGGTCATTGACGCACGATGTGCTGGCAGCTACAGTTTTCCGGGCTGGTAATTCGTATAACCAAGCCCCAGGTTAAGCCCGGCCAAGCGTGCGGATCCTGTGACAAGCCCCCGAAGTTTCGAGCAGACAGGCCAGCCCATGACCCGCCCCGGCAGTCGTTCCGGCACGACGATGAACGACGTCGCTGCGGCTGCCGGCGTTTCCCAGGCCACAGTCTCGCTGGTGCTCAACGATGCCGCGGGAACCAGGTTCTCGGAAGAAACCCGGCGCAAGGTCCATGCTGCCGCCCACGAACTGGGGTACCGGACCAACGCCCACGCCAAAGTGCTCCGGGACGGCGTCGCCGGAATGATCGGCTTCGTCGGCGATTTCGTGGCCACTGCGCCATTCGCCGGCAAGATCATCGAAGGCGCCCAGGCAAGGGCTTGGGAGGCCGGACTGCTCCTCCTGGCCGTCAACACCGGCGGCGACAAAGCCCTCGAGGCTGCGTCGCTGGAAACCATGCTGTCCTACAAGGTCGCCGGAGTGGTTTACGCCGCCATGTATCACCGCGTTCTCGACGTGCCGGACGTCCTGGCTGAGGTGCCCGCCGTCGTGCTCAATTCCCGCGACCGATCCGGACGCTTTCCAAGCATCGCTCCGCAAGAGGAGCTCGGCGGCTACATGGCCACCAAACGCCTGGTGGACGCGGGCCACCGGCGTATTGCGATGGTCAACATCGGCGCGGTGGACGGCGAGCTTCCTGCCGCCGCCGGACGCCATGCGGGCTATCTCAGGGCACTCAGGGAGGCCGGCCTCGACACCGACCCCCGACTCCACCGGATCGGCGACGGGCATGAATCGGGCGGTTTCGACAATGCCCTGGCGCTCATGACCGGTCCGCAGCCACCCACCGCCATCTTCTGCGCCAACGACCGCACCGCCTGGGGCAGCTACCAGGCGCTGGCCCAGCTTGGACTGTCCATCCCGCACGATGTGTCGCTAGTGGGTTTCGACAACCAGGAAACGCTCGCCCCGCATTTGCGGCCCGGTCTGACCACGCTCGAACTGCCCTTCCTCGAGATGGGCAGGCGCGCCATTGAAGTGCTGCTGGCCGGCGCGGACGTGATGGCAGTACCGAATACTTTGAATGTCCCCTTGTCGAACGACACTCAGTGGCGGCGCCACTGAAAACGGCTACTAGCTTCTGAAATCCACCACCAACC
>Ga0075017_100001420_pt1 | contig 14569 bp, 15 predicted proteins | sample AleBraG_ABR_2012_FD_71475 | JGI IMG/M metagenome (GOLD analysis project Ga0075017, IMG submission 71475) | Freshwater sediment microbial communities in response to fracking from Pennsylvania, USA - Alex Branch Run_MetaG_ABR_2012 | ecosystem: Environmental > Aquatic > Freshwater > Creek >... | reverse complement strand
CGATGAACGCGCCGCCCGAACTGGCGGCAGTGATCAGAGCAGACATTGGGGACACCTCACGGGTCGTGGGACGGGTCGCTCCCGAGGCTAGGCATCGGTCGGGTCGCGACGGGTGGATGCCCTGCTACGGGCGTTGCCACCCCGGGCCCATGCATCCCGCCACGGGGACGGCGTGACGGCGTGGTGCCGTTCTGTGTGCCGTGCCCCGAGCCGACGGAGCCGGTCGTCCTCCGGTGCGTCGCTGTCCGACGACCCCGAGAACCAGGAGACGCCCCGAACCGGGGGTTCAGGGCGTCTCCTCTGTCCCGACAGAGGACCCAGCGCCCCCGGCAGGAGTCGAACCCGCAACCTGATGGGTAGAAACCACCTGCTCTATCCAGTTGAGCTACAGGGGCCGTCGCGGAGGGCCGGCCCGTGTCCGGACCGCCATCGGCTTGTGCCACACTAGAGCCTCCTTGGTGGCCGTAGCTCAGTTGGTCAGAGCGCCGGGTTGTGATCCCGGAGGTCGCGGGTTCGAACCCCGTCGGTCACCCTCCAGTCCCTCGGGACACAGATCTCGCGCCCGTGTCACCTGGGGAAGTACCGTTGTGTTCCTGGTACACGCGCCTCTAGCTCAATGGCAGAGCAACGGACTCTTAATCCGCAGGTTCTGGGTTCGAATCCCAGGGGGCGCACCGACAGCACCGACGGCGGAGGGCCGGACCCCTGCGCGACGCGGGGATCCGGGCCTTCGCCGTCTGACCGGCGTCCGGCTCCGCAGGTGGGCACGAGATGGTGCCGTCACCGGGGTTCGAGGCCGTGTCCGTGCCGGGCGAGGCGGCGGCCACGCTCTGGCCGGAACGCACCAAGCAGGTCACCCAGCTGTCGTCGGGCAACGGGATCCGGTGTCGACATCCGGTGCACGCTGATCAGCGTGGGGTGATCCCCCAGGAGGCCGTCCAGCGCGCCCCGGGGGCGAGTACGACGAGGTCGGTGCCGGTGCGCAACGCGTCGGGCGGGCACGTCATGGGCTCGACGGCCACCGCCGTGCGCCGAGCGCCGTCCTCCAGGGTGTCGCCGGTGTAGATCATGACGTAGCCGAACCGGTCGTCGGCCCAGAGCGTCGTCCCGGCCAGCCCGTCGGGATGGTCGACATCGATCCGCACCCGTCCGTCGGCGTCCCGGGTGAGGTCGCGGTAGGCCGTGTCCAGCCGGGTGGTCCCGATCAGGCGTCCCGAGGTGAAGTCGAATTCGGTGCCGGCCACCGCGACCGACCCGGTGGGGAGACCACGCTCATCGGTGGTGAGGCGCCGCTCGGCCGGCAGCCGCAGGCGGGCCTGGTCGACTGTCGTGGTCCCGACGCTGAGGTAGGGATGGAAGCCGAGCCCGAACGGCAGGTTCCCGTCACCGATGTTCTGGGCGTCGGTCGACACGGTGAGCCCGGCACGCCCCAGCCGGTACTCGATCTCGAGCCGGAGCGAGAAGGGGTAGGCGGGCGAGGGGCGGACCTCGCAGCTCAATCCCACACGGTTCTGGGCCCGGCCCGTGAGCCGCCAGGGCATCCAGCGGACCAGGCCGTGGATGGCGTTGCGCCGCTCGATCTCGTTGAGCGGTGCCTGGGCCGGAATCCCGTCGAACGCGTAGCTGCCGTCGCCGAGCCGATTGGGCCACGGGGCGAGCACCTGGCCGCGGCCGCCGTGGCTCCACGTTTCGGGCCCGAACCCCTCGACGACCGGCCGGTCGCCCACCGAGAACGTCCGCAACGTGGCTCCCACCTCGGTGATCACCGCACGCTGGTACCCGTGCCCGATGACCCACTGGTCGCCCGTGGCCGCGGTCGTCTCGGCGGGGCGCTGGTCCGGTGGAGGGGTGGGAGCGGTCATCAGTTGGGCCTGGATTCTTCATGACGGGCCGACGGACGGCACCGTGGCGCCGGTCGGGCGGGCTCGTTCGGTGCGCCGGTCGGCGGCCGATGTCGCCCGGTATGGTAGGCCACGAGGCCGAAGCGGCCCGCCGAGACCCCGCGACGACGGGCCTGCTCCCCGTCGGGGCGGCGGTGCCACGCGGCAGCCGACGAACGGAACCCCTCCCCATGCGCATCCTGATCACCAACGACGACGGGGTGTTCGCGCCGGGTATCGCCGCCCTGGCCCGGGGGCTGCTGGCCGCCTTCGGTGACGACCACGAGCTGGTGGTGGTGGCCCCCCTGACCGACCACAGCGGAGCGGGAGCCGCGGTCGGGCCGGTCTACGAGCGCGAGTCGATCCCCTACGAGCACGTCGACATCCCCGGCCTGGCAGCCGTCCCCACCTTTGGCATCGACGGGTCGCCGGCACTCTCGGTCATCCTGGCGTGCATCGAGGGCTTCGGCCCGCGGCCCGACATGGTCGTGTCGGGCATCAACCACGGCGTCAACGCCGGTCGGTCCGCCCTCCACTCCGGCACGGTCGGCGCCGCGCTGACCGGGGCCCAGTTCGGCGTGAGAGGCCTGGCCGTCTCCATCGCCTGGGCCACCGAGCCGGACTTCTGGGAGACCGCGGTCGACCTGGCCTGCGGCATCGTGCCGGTACTGGCCGAGGCCGAACCGGGAACGGTGCTCAACCTCAACGTCCCGGCCGTGAAGCCCCTCGACCTGCGGGGACTCCGCCACGGGACCCTCGGACGGGTCGGGCTGATCCGGTCGGTCCGCCCCGAGCACACGCCCATGCCGGTGGACGGTCCGGCCGTCGACCGCACCGGGGGTGCCATCGTGCTGGCCCTGCGGGGTGCCGGCGACGACGACGCCGACCGCCTGAAGGAGCGGGCCGAACTGGAGCCGGACTCCGACGCGGCCCTGGTCGAGTCCGGCTGGGCCTCGGTCACCGCCCTCGTCGGCGTGCGCGAGAACGAGTCCGACGCCGGTGCCGCCGCCGTGGCCGCGGCCCTGACCTCCCACCCCGGCTGACCGGGATCATCACCGAGGCGTGCCGGGGAGGTCAGCCGGCCCCGGATCCGCCCAGTTCGGCGTCGAGCCAGTCGAAGGTGACCTGGGCCGACAGCCGCAGGTTGTCCGACTGACAGTGGGCCGAAGCACCGTCGGAGGGACGGAAGATCCGGGAGGTCACCGGTCCCGTCACCCCGGCCACCAGTGCGTCGAACTGGGCCCGGGGTTCGACACCCTCGCGCTCCCCCACCATGGCCAGCACCGGGCAGGAGATCGACCCGGTCAGGTCGCCGAGCCGGTACGACGCCATGGCCTCGCGCCAGGCGTGGAACGACGCCACCCCGAACCGGGTGCAGATGGCCTCGATCCCCCACTGCATCTGGCGGGGCATGAGGTCCTCGGGCACCCCGCTGACGTCCTCGGGACGGATGTCCCGGTTCATCCGGTAGACGTCGCTCCCCACCCAGGCCTCCATGTACCGGCCCATGTCCACCACCGGCGGGTTCGCCACCAGGGCTCCGACCCGGAGGTCGGTGGCCGCCGCCCGGGCGGCGAAGTACGACCCGAAGCTCTGACCGGCCAGCGCCACCCGCTCGACGTCCACGTGGGGCAGGGCCAGCACCAGGTCGAGGACGGCCGCCAGCGGTACCTCGTAGTCGGGACGGAAGGGCATGGCCGGATTGGTGCGCATGCAGCCGAGCTGGCCGGGGCCGTCGAACACGACGACGTTCCAGCCCCGCTCGGCGCCCGGCACGCCCAGCTGGAAGTAGAGCTCCTCCGCACTCGAGTCGAAGCCGCCCACCGCGATCACGGTCGGTCGGGGTCCTGCCGCGGGCACCGTGGTGGGCGGTCGGACCAGGTACCCGGGCAGCATCCCGCCGACGAACGGGACGTCCAGGCGCTGGACCGGCGGATCGAGCAGGGCCGCCGCCTCGGAGAAGCACGCCTGACTGCGGGCACCCGGCGCATCGGCCCCGTCGAACGCACCCCCGGCGTAGTACTCCGAGGTCCGGTAGTAGGTGGAGGCCCGCAACAGGTGGTCACGGCCGCTGACCCGCCGGCCGGCCGCCAGGCAGTCCCGCCCCCGTTCCTCCACCCGTTGGGCCAGTCGCTCGAAGGCGCGGGTCCAGCTCGACGGACTGCCGTCTGCGATCTCGGCCACCACGGCGAGGCACTCCCCCACCGTCGAGCCGCCGTAGTCGGCCAACCCGATGGCCCGGATGAGCTGGTAGTTGAACTCGTCGTCCCGGAAGCCCTCCAGGCGGACGGCACTGCGGACCACATCGGAGTCTTCGAAGGACACGGCGCTCTCTTCCTCTGGGCGGCGCCGGGCACGGCCCGGGGATCACCGCCGAGGGTCATTGTGCCCGATCTTCGGCCTACCCTGTGCCATGCGCGTAGCCGCCATCCAGACGACGGCCGGGGACGACCGCGCCGCCAATCTGGCCGCAGCCGGCGCCCTGGTCGCCGAGGCCGCTACGGCCGGTGCCCAATTGGTGGTGGTCCCGGAGTACTTCTCGGTGGCCGGGACCCCCGAGGTGCTGCGGGCCGGGGCCGAGCCGCTCGACGGACCCACGGTCACCTGGGCCGCCGCCACCGCCTCCCGCCACGGGATCCACCTCGTGGCCGGCAGCTTCCCGGAGCGCACCGGGGCGTCCGACGGGCGCCTGGCCAACACCAGCTGCCTGCTCGCACCGGACGGCACCGTCGTCGCCGTGTACCGGAAGATCCACCTGTTCGACGTGGCCCTCGACGGAGTCGCGTTCCGGGAGTCCGCCACCATCGCCCCGGGGCACTCCAGCGCGGTGGCCCCCCTACCGGTGACGAGCACCGGTGAGGCACCGGTGCTCGGCCTGACCCTCTGCTACGACCTCCGGTTCCCCGAGCTCTACCGGATGCTCACCCTCGACGGTGCCACCGTGATCACGGTCCCGGCCGCCTTCACGGCCGCCACGGGGCCGGCCCACTGGGAACTGCTGCTGCGGGCCCGGGCCGTCGAGGAGCAGGTCTTCGTCATCGGGAGCGCCCAGGTGGGCGAGCTCCCGGCGGGCATGCCCCGGTGTCACGGGCACTCGATGATCGTGGACCCGTGGGGCACGGTGCTGGCCGAACGGACCGACCCGAGCCCGGGCGTGGTCCTGGCCGACCTGGACTTCGCCTTCCTGTCTACGGTCCGCGAGCGCCTGCCGGTGCTGGCGAACCGGCAGCCCGGCGCGTACGTTGGACTGCATGGCAACGACAGGGGCACCCCGAACTGACGGCAGCGGCACCGCTCCCCGGCGCATCCTGCGCGCACCCGAGGACCTGCCCGAGGACAACCCCGGCTCGGTGGCGCCCTACGAGATCGGCCAGTTCGTCCACCAGGACCTGGAGCTCTACTACGAGATCCACGGCAGCGGGCCCCGGGTCCTCGTGTTCCTCCACGGCATCCTGATGGACGCCAACATGAACCGCCGACTGGCGGCCGACCTGGCCACCAAGGGCAACCGGGTGATCCTCCTCGACCTGCCCGGACACGGGCTGTCGGCCCGCCCGCAACGGGCATCGTTCCACCGGATGGACACCTACGCCGAGCACGTCGTCGCCCTCCTCGACCACCTGGGCATCGACCAGGCCGTGGTCGGCGGTGTCTCACTGGGCGGGAACGTCAGCCTCCTGGTGGCGGCCCAGGCCCCCGAGCGCGTGCGCGGCCTGGTGGTGGAGATGCCGGTGCTGGAGTGGGCCCTGCCGGCGGCCGCCATCACCTTCGTGCCCATGCTGTTGGCCGCCCACTTCGCCCGCCCGGTCGTGGGCCGGGTGGCCAAGGTGTTCCGATCGCTGCCCCGGACCGGCAACGGCCCCCTCGACAGCGTCATGAACATGTTCTCGGCCGAGCCTCGCGAGACGGCGGCGGTGCTGCACGGAATCCTCGCCGGGCCCATCGCCCCGACGGTGGACCAGCGGGCGGCCATGGACATCCCGGCCCTGGTGATCGGCCACAAGGTCGACCACGTCCACCCGTTCCACGATGCCCAGCAGCTGGCCCGACGACTGCCCCAGGGTCAGTTGATCCAGGCCAGCTCGGTGCTCGAGCTCCGCGTCCACCCCGAGCGGCTGACCGAGGAGATCAACCACCTGCTCGACACGGCCTGGGCCGGCCCGGCGCGCCGGGCCAAGAAGGCCGGCTGACCCTCAGTCGTCCAGATCGGGACGCCGGGACCGCTTCCGCTCGGACAGGCGGCGCTTCTCGGCCAGCCTGCGCTCCTTGGCCCCCTTCGAAGGCCGGGTCGGCCGCCGGGCCTTCTCCACCTGCAACGCCGCGGCCAGGCGCTCCCGCAGCCGCTCGGTGGCCAACTGCCGGTTCCGGAACTGGGACCGCTCGTCGTCGGCCACCACCCGGACCTCGGGTCCCAGCCGGTCCAGGAGCCGGGACCGCTGGTAGGGGCCGAGCGAGGGCGACCCGGCCACGTCGAACCGCAGCTCCACCCTCGTGGCCACCTTGTTGGCGTTCTGACCCCCCGGTCCACCGCTCGCGCTGAACTTGAACTGCAGTTCCGAGACCGGGATCCGCAGGGACGAGGTCACCCGCACCACCTCGGGGCCGGTCCCGCCGTCATGACCCCCCGCGTCGGTCGCCGGGCTCATCCCGCCTGCCGATCCGCGCGCCGTTCGGCTGCGACGACGTCATCCGGACACCGTTCCAGGCGGCCCCGGTGGCTCGCCGATGGGGTGGCCGGATCCATGTCCCGACGCTACCGGTGCCGGACGGCCGTGGTCGTACACTCCGTCCATGACCACTCCATCCGGTACCGCCGCTCCCGACGCCCGCTTCGGCGGTCAGGTGGTGCTCGTCACCGGCTCGTCATCCGGCATCGGCGCGGCCACCGCCCACCAGTTCGCCGCGGCCGGCGCCACCGTCGTCGTCAACTCCTCCACCTCGGTCGAGGCCGGTCGGGCGGTGGCCGCGGAACTGCCCGACGCGACGTACGTGCAGGCCGACGTGTCCGACGGGGCCGACTGCACCCGGTTGGTCGACGAGGTGATCGCCACCCACGGCCGGCTCGACGTGCTGGTCAACAATGCCGGCACCACCGCGGTCATCCCCCATGGAGACCTCGAGGCCGCCACCGCGGACGTCTGGCGGCGCATCTTCGACGTGAACGTCATCGGGACCTGGCAGCTGACGGTGGCCGCCGTGCCCCACCTGCGCGCTTCCGGGCAGGGTCAGGTGGTCAACGTGTCCTCGTTGGCCGGCACCCGACCGGTGGGTAGCTCCATCCCCTACGCCTGCTCCAAGGCGGCGGTCAGCCACATGACCCGTCTCCTGGCCAACACCCTCGGACCCGATATCCGGGTAAACGCGGTCGGGCCCGGCCTGGTCGACACCCCGTGGACCGAGGACTGGACCGTGGTGCGCGAGTTCGTACGCGCCCAGGCCCCCATGCAGCGGGCCGCCACCCCCGACGATGTGGCCGAGGTGATCGTCGGCCTCGCCCGCTCGTCCTACGTGACCGGCGAGGTCGTGCTCATCGACGGCGGACTCAACCTGCGCTGAGCCCCGCCTCCCACCGGGCCCGGTCCAACCGCCACACCACGTGGGGGCTGGCCGGATAGTAGGAAAGGGTCCGCTCGACGCCCGGCTCGCTCCCGAGCCGCTTCGCCACCGCCTGCGACCGGGTGTTCTCGGGGAGGATCAGGCTGAAGAGGGCGTCCTCGCCCACCTCCTCGAATCCGTAGCGGACCGCCCGGGTGGCGGCCTCGGTGGCGTAGCCCGCGCCCCACACCGCGGGATCCAGCATCCAGCCCACCTCGACGCCCGGCCAGTCGTCGTCGGGACGCCAGTGCAGCCCGGCACGGCCGACGAACCGTCCGGTGGACCGCTCCTCCAGCGCCCATTGGCCGAATCCCTTCAGCTCCCACAGCCCGGCCAGGACCGACAGGGTCCGCCAGGCATCGGCGGGGGAGAAGTCCTCCGGCACATGGAGGGAGGACCGGACCCCCACGGTGGTCATGGCGGCGAAGAAGGGCTCGAGATCGTCGACCCGGAGCGGGCGGAGGATCAGGCGCTCGGTGGTGAAGGTCGGGCACGGCATCGGCCCAGTCAACCATCGGGCCGCGTCCGTGGCCATCGTCCGGCGTCGGCCTTCCGGCGCCGGCGGCTGTCCGGAGGGTGTCCGTTGGCGGCCGACGCCCAAGCGCAGCGGTCGCCGGTACGCTCCGGTCGTGCCCGCCACCGAGGATGCCGCTACCGGGCCCCGGCCGTCCGAGCGACCGGGTGGCGTGGTGGCCTGGGACCTGACCGACCGACCGGTCGAGACCATCCCGTCGGTGCTCCACCGCGTGCAGCGACGCCTGGCCGTGGGAACCCCCGTCGAGGTGGCCGTGGACCCCGACGTCGGCGCCGGCCGCCTCGTCGACCTGGTGGTAGGGGCCGGATTCTCCACACGCCGGGCCCCGTCGGGTGGAGGCCGGGGACCGCTCGTCGTGGCGGCCTCCCGGGCACGCACCCTGGCTGACTCTGTGGCACCGGATCTGCGCTTGCTGGTCTGCGGCGTCAACCCGTCGCTGTACTCGGCCGACGCCGGGGTCGGCTACGCCCGCCCGGGTAACCGGTTCTGGCCGGCCGTCCTGGCCGCCGGGGTGGCCACCGTCGACCGTGACCCCCTGGCCGCCCTGACCGGAGGACTGGGCATGACCGACTTCGCCAAACGGGCCACCCGGACGGCGGCCGAGGTGACCCGGGACGAGTACGAGGCCGGCTTCGCCCGGGTCACCCGACTGGTCGACTGGCTCCGACCGGATGCGGTGTGCTTCGTCGGTCTCTCCGGCTGGCGGACCGTGGTCGACCGCCACGCGGTTGCCGGGCTCCAGCCCACCCCCATCGGGGGGCGTCCTGCCTACGTGATGCCGTCCACCAGCGGACTCAACGCCCGGACCCCGTTGTCCGAGCTGGTCGACCACCTCGTGGCGGCGTGGACGCTCACCGGGACGACCGGCCCGGCCGGCCGAGCGTCGCCGGGCACGCGCCCGGGACCGGTCAGGTGAGGCCGGCGACCGGGTCGAAGTGGTCGACCTCGGGCGGCGAGTCGAAGAACGGGCCGATGTGGGCCCGCCACTCCGCGAACGCCGGGGACTGGCGGAAGCCGACCGTGTGGTCCTCGAGGGTGGCCCACTCGACCAGCAGGAGGTAGCGGTCGGGCGACTCGACGCCCCGCAGGAGGCGGAGCGAACCGAAGCCGGGCGACGCCGAGATCACCGCCCTGGCCTTGGCCATGGCGGCCTCGAAGGCACGGTGGGAGTCGGGCCGGACGGTGATGAGGGCGTGCTCGAGGATCATGGTCCCCCACCGTACCGGGACGGTCGTCCGCCGACTTCCCGGTAGCGTCGGGCACCCAGGCGACGACGGGCACGAGTGGAGGATCGGACATGTTGATCGAGGTGTGGTCGGACGTGGTCTGCCCCTGGTGTTACATCGGCAAGCGGAACCTCGAAGCCGCCCTGGCCGGGTTCGACCATGCGGATCGGGTCGTCGTCGAGTGGCGCAGCTACGAGCTCGACGCCACCACCCCGGCCCGCGTGGAGCTGTCGATGGACGAGGTGCTCGAGCGCAAGTACGGGATGACGGCCGAGCAGGCATCGACGGCCAATCGCCAGATGACGGAGTTGGCGGCCAAGGTGGGCCTCGAGTACCACCTCGACCGGGTCCAGATCGGCAACACCTTCGACGCCCACCGACTGATCCACCTGGCCGCCACCGTCGGAAAGGCCGGGGCGATGAAGGAGCGGCTGCTGCGGGCCTACTTCACCGAAGGGCGGGCCATCTCCGATCCGGCCACGCTCGCCGACCTGGCCACCGACGTCGGGCTCGACGCCGACCGGGTGGCCGAGATGCTGTCGGGCGACGAATTCGCCGACGAGGTACGGGGCGACGAGGCCCGGGCCATGGAGCTCGGATCGACCGGGGTGCCCTTCTTCGTGTTCGACGAGCGCCTCGGCATCCCCGGAGCCCAGCCGCCCGACGTCTTGCTGCGCCTCCTCAACCGGGCCTGGGACACGTCGGCCGAGGCCGGGGTCGCCACGTCCTGAACAGGGTGGCGCGGACGCCCGGTGCCATCGGATCCTTATTGCGGACCGTTCGCAGTTGTCCTACCCTGGCGCCGATGACCCTGGTGCAGCGCAACAGCACCGATGCCGCCGTCGCCGATGCCGCCCGTTCCTTCAACCCCTCCCGGTTGGCCCGGCTCCGCAACGGCCTGACCCGGACCGAATGGTGGCGGGTGGCGGGCATGGCCTTCGTCGTCCTGGCCCTCAACATCATCGGGTGGGGGCTGCTGTGGGCGGCCACCGGCCACCACTACCACGTCTCCAAGACCGGACTGTTCGGCTTCGGCACCGGGATCCTGGCCTATACCCTCGGCATGCGCCACGCCTTCGACGCGGACCACATCGCCGCCATCGACAACACCACCCGCAAGCTCGTCAACGACGGCAAGCGCCCCCTCAGTGTGGGCTTCTTCTTCTCCCTCGGGCACTCCTCGGTGGTCTTCATCCTGGCCGTGGCCCTCAATTTCGGGATCCGGGCCCTCGACGCCCAGGTGGCCAACAACGGCTCCGGCCTGCACCGCGTCACCACCGTCATCGGCACCACCGTGTCGGGAACCTTCCTGTACCTCATCGCCCTCCTCAACCTGGTGGTCCTGGTCGGGATCGTGAAGGTGTTCCGGGCCATGCGGGCGGGAAGCTACGACGATGCCGAACTGGAGCGCCAGCTCGACAACCGGGGACTCATGAACCGTATCTTCCGCGGCTACGGCGACAGGATCGACAGTCCCTGGAAGATGTACCCGGTCGGCTTCCTCTTCGGCCTCGGGTTCGACACGGCCACCGAGGTGGCCCTGCTGGTCCTGGCCGGCACCGCCGTGGCCGGGGGCCTGCCGTTCTGGGCCATCCTGTCGCTGCCGATCCTGTTCGCAGCGGGAATGAGCCTGTTCGACACCATCGACGGGTGCTTCATGAACTTCGCCTACGACTGGGCATTCGCCAAGCCGGTGCGCAAGGTCTTCTACAACCTCACCATCACCGGGCTGTCGGTCGTCGTGGCCTTCGGGATCGGGACCATCGAGCTGGTCGGTCTCCTGGCCACGCAGTTGGACCTGCACGGCCCGGTGTTCTCCTTCTTCGCCTCGGTCGACATCAACACCGCCGGCTTCGTGATCGTCGGCGGGTTCGTCGCCACCTGGGTCGTCGCCGCCCTCTACTGGCACCTGGGCGACGTCGAGGCCAAATGGGACTCCCGGATGCGGTCGGCCGAGCAGGTCGAGGTCGCCGAGGCAGCTTGAGCCATGGAGGGGCGAGGCCGTCGGGTCGGTCACCCCCGACGTTGCCACTCACGGGATCCAGTTGCGGCTCCCGCAGGTCGGCACCGGCCCGCCCTTCTGAGCCAGGATGGCCCGATGCGTCGAGGAGCCGGGTTGGTGGCCGTGGTGGTGGCCCTCCTGGCCTCGGGCTGCGCGGACGGCCCGGTCGCCGCACCGTCCACCCCGCCCCACGTCGGCCCGACGAGGGGGATCGGGGCGCCACACCACCTGGTCCCTGATCCACCCCGCATGGCCGCCGTCGGCCAGCCGGTGGACCTGGTGACACCGGGGGCCGGCATCGGGTCGGGCACCGACCCGGGACAGCGGGTCACGGTCACCGTGGCGCATGTGGTGGACCCGGCCACCTCCCTCGGCCTGCCCACCGGCCCCGGGACGCTCCCGGAGCTCCACAACGGCGAGCACTGGCTGGCCTTCGAGCTCCGCATCACCAACGATGCCGGCCAGCCGCTCTCGCTCCTCACCGGTGGCCCCCATGACACGGTGCTCCGGGTCCAGGCCGCCGGTGGCCTGGATCCAGGGTCGATCGACTCCGGCCTCGAGTCGGTGGACTTCTCCGACTGTCCCGGGCTGGGGGTGGCCGCCGAGGACCAGCTGCCCGTCGGATCCACCCTCACCGGATGCCTCGGGATCCGACTGGCGTCGACGTCCGCCTCGATCACGCTCGACGCGTCGGTGGCCGATGACTTCGGACAGGTCTCCAAGCCTCCCGTCCGGTGGCTCCTGCGCGGATCCTGAGTCGGCCGGAGCCGGCCTCGGGCCGGTCGACGGACGGAGCCGAGGGTGACGTCCGGCTCGCCACGCGACGGCCGGCGCCACCCCGGAGGGACGACGCCGGCCGGCGGTGCCACGTGGGGATGCAGGAGTTACGGACGGAACAACGGGACCATCTGCGGCACCACCGAATCGCCGGCATGGGCCAGCAGCGGCAGGCCGAAGGCGGTCTCCATCGTGGCCAGCAGCGAGTAGTGGTTGTAGGCCGTGGCATCGGTGATCGGCCTCTTGCCCCTGTTGTCGATCACGACGGTCACGACGTGGCCGCCGCCGACGTTCGAGCCACAGCAGCCGGTTCCGGGGGCGCCGACGTCCGAGTAGTCGTCCTCGTCCCATGTCACGACGATGGCGTTGTGTCCCTTCTTCCACTGCTTCGATCCCATGAGCGTCGACACCGTCTGGTTGACGTAGGTGTCACCCAGTTGGATCAACTGTGTGGGGTCCGAGCACGTGCCCGTACCGTGCATGTCGTGGCACTGGTCCGGCACCACCAGGCCGTAGGTCGGCAGATTGCCCGTCGCCGCGTCGGCGGCCAGCTGGTTGTCCGGCACCATGTTGGCCGTGTCGGCCTGGGTGCCGGCGAAGTTGACGAACGGATTGTGCTTGGAGGCGTAGAGCGCCACCGTGCTGCTCGGCCACTTATAGGTGTAGGGACCGTTGGCCGCGGGGCCGGTCGTCACCAGCTGGCCGGCCGGCGGCGTAGGGGGCAGGCTCTGGAAGTAGCCCTTCCAGGTCTTGCCGGAAGCGGTCAACTGGTCGGCCAGCGACGGGGCCGCCACGGTGTGGTTGACCGTCGTGCCCGCACAGTTCGGGTCGGTGGCGGCCAGGGCGACGGTGCAATAGAACTGGTTGTCGTCCTGGATCCCGAAGTAGTCCCCACCGATTGCCGCCACGTAGTTGGGCTCGCTCGGATGGGTCACGCCGTAGTAGTTGGAGGCCAATCCGTAGGTGGTGGCCAGTGAGTTGAGGTACGGCGCACTGGAGTTGCCGATGATGGTCCCGTAGCTGGTGTTCTCCATCATGATCTCGATGATGTGGTCGTAGGGCTTGATCGTCTTGGGCTTGTCCGCTCCGGCGGTGGCCGAGCCGATGGCGGGCGTTGCCACCCCGGCGAGTGCCGCCACCGCGAGTGCGGTCAGGGCGATGCGAGTTGATTTCACGTAGGTCCGCTCCTTGTGTCTGGTCCGATCGCGAGCCCCTGCCCCGGGCGCACTGGCTCCTCTGGCCTGCAGCCGAACGTACGGTCCGCAGTTGGCCGTTCCGTTACCGGCGGTTGAGGAGCGCATGAATCCTCGGTAAGGATCCCGCGTCGTCCATGTGACCGAACGGGGACGGCTGCGCGAGCGGGAGGTGACATCCTCGTCGGGACTGGTCCCGAACCGGGGATGCCGGGCGCTACAAGGCGGTGACGGCCGGTGCCAGGGCCCGCCACTCCTCCATCGGGAGCTGCGCCAGGTCGCTGCCGAGGACCTGGAGGAGCACGTGGTCGGCACCGGCGTCGAGGTGGGCCCGGATCCGGGACACCACCGCCGCCTCGTCCCCCTGGACCACCAGGGCGTCGGCCAGGCGCCCACTCCCGCCCCGTACGAAGTCCTCCTCCGCGAAGCCCTGGCGGAGCCAGCTGTTCCGGTAGTTGGGGAGTCCCGTGTAGATCTCGAGGTGGTCGTGCGCCCGTCGAAGCGACTCGTCCCGCGCCTGGTCGAGCACGACGGCCTGCTCGACGACCAGCAGGGGGTCCGGGCCGAGCGTGCCGCGGGACGTCGCCGTGTGCTCGGGCGTCACCAGGTAGGAGTGGGCGCCGGCGGTTCGGTCCCGGGCCAGTCCGAGCATCCGGGGGCCCAGTGCGGCCAGCACGATCGGCGGCATGACCGTGTCGGCGCCGACGTAGGGAGCCGACGCCAGGTCGTCCAGGAAGTCGGTCATGGCCTGGATCGGCGGCAGGTAGGTCTCCTTGCGGTCCCGCTCCACCGACGGCTTGTGGCTCACCCCGAGCCCCAGCACGAACCGGCCCGGCGCCAGGGCCTCGACCAACCGGGCTGCCCCGTTGGCCGCCATGGCGCCGCGGGCGTAGATGGAGGCGATCCCGGTCCCGACCACGAGCCGGCGGGTGGCGGTCACCAGGGCCTGGGCCCCGGTGAAGGCCTCACGTCCATAGGCCTCGGGAAGCCAAAGGGACCCGAATCCGAGTTCCTCGAGCTCGACGGCCACCTCCTGGCTCCGGGGCCCGGTCTGGGCCTCCAGGGCGGGCGTCCACAGGCCGGTGCGGGTCGATCGGAGGGTGTCGGCCGCGCGCATGGCCCCACTCTACGGGCGAGGCCCACTCATCTGGATGGGGCGCGCCAGGGCGGATGAACCCGCTGGCGCGTCACGGCCCGCCGTTCTAGGGTTCGGACGGGATCAGCCGCTCGGACGGGCAGGACGGCGGTCGTAGAGGTGGAGGGTGTGCCGTGAAGGCAGTGCACAGCGACCCGTCATGTCCGGCGTGCAGATCGGCGGACGTGCCGAAGCTGATCGTCCGGGGCAATGGCAAGGGCAACCA